>Ga0255338_1000131_pt1 | contig 329660 bp, 326 predicted proteins | sample MeOH1_35cm_T4_19_FD_203715 | JGI IMG/M metagenome (GOLD analysis project Ga0255338, IMG submission 203715) | Sandy soil microbial communities from University of British Columbia, Vancouver, Canada - MeOH1_35cm_T4_195 | ecosystem: Engineered > Artificial ecosystem > Sand microcosm >...
AGGCGCGCGATGCCGAGGCGATCGCGCGCTACTCGGCCAAGGCCCTGGCGCGCGTATGGAAGTCCGAGCGGTTCAGCTGGTCGCTGACCAAGCTGATGCACCGCTTCCCCGAGGACGGGCCGTTCGAACGGGCCATGCAGATGGCCGAGCTGGACTACATCGCCTCGAGCCGCGCGGCACAGACGAGCATCGCCGAGAACTACGTCGGCCTGCCGGTCTAGACGCTGCTGTGTTCAAATCGTGCGGAAGCGTAGCATTGCTGCAACAGGTGCAAGAAGAACGACGAAAAGCCGCCCTATTGGCCGGAACCGGCAAAAGCGCGGAGGCGTTGGGGCGACCGGTGGGACGACGCATTTGAATGGTTTACGGGAGCAAAGCCCCTTGCAGCCAGTCGGTCGATGCGCTTAAACGCCGCTGAAACAACGGCCTGGAGATGGAAATGCGTAAGTTAATCCTCGGAGCTGCAGCAGCAGCCATGATCACGGGCAGTTCTATCGCGCAGGCCGCTCCGGTCGCTCGCGATGCCGCGCCCGTGTCGGAAGCGGACCAGCTGGCGGGTGCCGGTGGCACTCACCTGCTTCTCGGCGCGCTGGCGCTGGGCCTGCTCATCTTCATTCTGATCCAGATCAACGATCAGGACGGCGAAGACGTCTCCCTGCCGCACAGCCCGTAAGGCGCTGCGGCAGAAGCCGAATTCGAAGGCCGCCGGCGGAAACGCCGGCGGCTTTTTCGTGCCGTTCAGTACACCACCGCCAAAGCCGCGTGCAGGATCAGCGCGATCAGCACCAGGCTCGACAGGACGAAGATCGCAAAGCGCAGCGTGACCCGGTTCACGGTCGCCTGCACCAGCGAATGGACCACGCGAAGGCCGACATAGGCCCAGCCGAGCCAGGCATTGACGCCGTCACCCTGGCCGACGATCGCCAGCACGATCGCTACCGCGTAGAACACCGTCGGCGCTTCGTGCAGGTGGTTGTAGTTGTGCGCCTTCCACTGGACTTCGGGCGGCAGGACCTTGTCGAGGCCAGCGTCCGGATCGCGCACCAGGCTGTCCGGAACGACCTTGGCGGCCATCATCGCCGGGATGCGCGTCGCGTACATCCACGCCCACATCACCATCGTCCACGCGGCGAGCGCGACGACCGGTTGCAGGATCTGCATGCCGATCATGCCGATTCTCCCCTTGCCCAGGCTCAGGGTGAGGACGGACAGTTACATTGTCAAATGCAACCTAGTTCGCGTTCGCGAGCACTTTGGCAAAGCGCTCCGGATCCACGTTTCCGCCCGACAGAATGATCGCGGTTCGCCCATCGGCGGCAATCTTGCCGGCAAGGACCGCGGCCAGCGCGGCTGCGCCCCCCGGTTCGAGCGCGAGCCGCAGGTGGGCAAAGGCGAAACGCTGGGCCGCGGCCACCTCATCGTCGCTGACCCGAAGGCCGTAGCGGCATCGCGCCTTGAGCACGGCGAAGTTGATCGGCCGCGTGGCGAGCGTCTGCAGTGCATCGCAGGCCGTCGGCGGGGCGTCCGGCGCGACGCGCTGGATCTCGCCCGTCTCGAGGCTGCGGCACACGTCGTCCCACCCTTCTGGCTCGACCGGAACGATCTCGGCGCCGGGGCAGGCGAGGGCAAGCCCGGCAGTCAGCCCGCCGCCCCCGCAAGGGGTCACGATCCGCGATGGGGGCGCGCCGGCCTGGCGGATCATCTGGTCAGCCAGCTCGATCCCGGTGCTGCCCTGACCTTCGATGACCCACGGATCGGCGTAGGCGTGAACCAGCGTTGCCCCGCGCTGCTCGACGAGTTCCGCCGCCAGCGCATCGCGATCTTCGCGCGCGCGATCGTAGAGCACGACTTCCGCACCCAACGCGCGGGTGCGCTCGAGCTTCACAGCCGGCGCGTCGCGCGGCATCACGATCGTTGCCGCGATGCCGAGCCGCCTCGCCGCCCAGGCGACGCCCTGCGCATGGTTGCCGCTCGAAACGCCAACAACCCCGCGCGAGCGTTCATGGTCCAAGAGGTCGCTCAGCCTGTGCCAGGCGCCCCGAATCTTGAACGCGCCGATGGGCTGCAGACACTCAGCCTTGGCCCACAGCGTGCTGCCGCCGATCTCGACCGGAAGCAGCGGTGTCGGAGGCAGAATGCTGGCGACTTTGGCCGCCGCGCGCAGCACGCCTTCGCGGGTTGGCTCTGGCATTGTCATGGCCGCGCCACGTCGCATATTTACTTGACGCCAGCCAGCCTCTATCGGGCGCGGCCTTTTACGGGGAACCGCGTTTCGACGCGGTCCGTTGCCCCGCTGACACCGGAGAATTCATCATGAACGACGCGCCGATCAACGACACGCGGAAGGCCGAACTGCTCTCCACCGAAGTCGAGCACATCGACATCAAGAGCTTCGACGCGCGCCCGATCATCGACGCCATGGGCAAGATGAGCTTCACCAGCCGCGACCTCGCCCGCGCGACGCGCATCTACAACCAGATGCTGGCGGACGAGGACTGCACGATCTTCCTCGTCATCGCCGGCTCGACCAGCGCCGCGGGGTGCATGGACGCCTATGCCGAGCTCGTGCGCAACAACATGGTCGACGGCATCGTCGCCACCGGCGCGACCATCGTCGACATGGATTTCTTCGAGGGCCTCGGCCACAAGCACTACCAGGCGCTCGAGATACCCGACGACGACACGCTGCGCTCGCTCTACATCGACCGCATCTACGACACGTATATCGACGAGGAGGACCTCCAGCACGTCGATCACACGGTGTTCGAGATCGCCCAGGCCCTCGAGCCCAAAGCCTATTCGAGCCGCGCGTTCATCCGCGAGATGGGCAAGTACCTGGTCGAGCACGGCAAGAAGGAGAACAGCCTCGTCAAGCTCGCCTACGAGCACGACGTGCCGATCTTCTGCCCGGCGTTCACCGACAGCTCGGCCGGCTTCGGGCTGGTCAAGCACCAGGTCGACGCGATGAAGGCGGGCAAGCCCTACCTCACGATCGACTCGGTGGCCGATTTCCGCGAGCTGACCGAGATCAAGATCGCCGCCGGCACCACCGGCCTGCTGATGATCGGCGGTGGCGTGCCGAAGAACTTCATCCAGGACACGGTGGTGTGCGCCGAGATCCTCGGTCACGAGGACGTCGAGGTGCACAAGTACGCGGTCCAGATCACCGTCGCCGACGTGCGCGACGGGGCGTGCTCCTCCTCGACGCTGCAGGAGGCCGCGAGCTGGGGCAAGGTCAACACCGGCATCGAGCAGATGGTCTTCGCCGAAGCCGGTTCGGTGATTCCCCTGCTGACCTCTGATGCCTATCATCGGGGGCATTGGCGGCAGCGTGCCGAACGGCGCTGGGCCAAGCTATTTCAATAGCTTACCGCACAACCTGACCAGGGCCCGCACGACGCACCGCAAGCGACGCCCGCTTTGCGTGTTTTTCACTTGCAGTTCATCGATTCGCGAATATATCCGCGCCTCTCTGCTGCCCCATGGGGACTTCCAAAACCGCAAGGCAGCCTTGTTTAGTCGATGTTTGGGGGTCCCTTGAATTGCACCATCACCCTGACGCCAAGGCTGTAGTCCGCGCGCTCGCGCCGGACGAACCCGTGATCTGCAACCGCCCGCATGCCGCGGCGCGGGCCGCTCGTTTCTTTGCCGAGAAGTTTCCCGGCAAGTCGATGTACGCGGTCAAGGCGAATCCCTCGCCGGAACTGCTGCAGATCCTGTGGGACGCGGGAATTACCCATTTCGACGTCGCTTCGATCGCCGAGGTGCGGCTGGTGCGCGAGCTGCTGCCGCAGGCGACGCTGTGCTTCATGCACCCGGTCAAGACGAAGAGCGCGATCGCCGAGGCCTACAAGGTCCACGGCGTGCGCACCTTCAGCCTCGATACGCACGAGGAGCTGGCCAAGATCGTCGAGGCGACGGAAGCCGCACAGGACCTGAACCTGCTGGTGCGTCTGCGCGTCTCCTCCGAGCATTCCGAGCTGTCGCTGGCTGCTAAGTTCGGTACCGATCTGGTTGATGCCGCTTCGCTTTTGCAGGCGACGCGCCAGCATTGCGACGCGCTCGGCATCTGCTTCCATGTCGGCAGCCAGGCGATGAGCCCGTTCGCTTACGTTCAGGCGCTCGAACGCGTTCGTGCCGCGATCGCCGAGGCCGCGGTGACGGTCGATATCATCGATGTCGGCGGCGGTTTCCCGAGCTCGTATCCGGGCATGGAGCCTCCGCCGCTGGAAGACTACTTCGCGCTCATTCACCGCTATTTCGAGGCGCTGCCGATTTCCTATTCGGCCGAACTGTGGGCCGAACCGGGCCGCGCGCTGTGCGCCGAATACAGCTCGATGATCGTCAAGGTCGAGAAGCGCCGCGGCGACGAGCTTTACATCAACGACGGTGCCTATGGCGCCCTGTTCGATGCCGCGCACGTGGCGTGGCGCTTCCCGGTGCGCGCGCTCGAGGACGACCTCACGCAGCCGCTCGAGGAGTTCGCTTTCTACGGGCCTACCTGCGACGATGCCGATTACATGAAGGGCCCCTTCATGCTGCCGGCGGACATCCAGGCGGGCGATTATGTCGAGATCGGCATGCTCGGTGCCTACGGTGCGGCGATGAAGACCCGTTTCAATGGCTTCGGTGCGGCCGAGGCCGTCGTGGTCGCCGACGAGCCGATGGCGAGCCTTTACTCGGGAACCAGGCAGGATCTTCGCAAGAGCGACAACGTCGTCACGTTGCGCTGAGGACGGAAGCGGCAGATCGGTTAATTTAGCGCTCAAATGGGCTAAATTAGCGCTCAAATTTAACGCTGTGCGACTACCATGCGGCCATGCGCGATCAAGGCCAGTTCGGTGCGATTTTCGATCCCGAGCTTGTGATAGATCGTGTGCAGGTAAACCTTCACCGTGCCTTCGGACATGCCGAGCGCCGCAGCTATTTCGCGGTTGCGCTGGCCTTGACCGACGTGCTCGGTGATCTGTCGTTCGCGCGGTGTCAGACCCTCAAGCGGATGCTTTGCCTCTCCCCGCAGAGAGAGGTCGAGTGCGCGCTGCAGCAGGTCCGACGGGACGGCCCGGCGGCCCGCGGCCACGGCCTCGAGACTGTCGAGCAGGGCATCTTCCGCAACGTCCTTGAGCACGATGCCGTTCACGCCGGCCTGGAAGGCGGAGAGCAAGGCGGCATCCTCGAGTTCGGCCGTCAGCAGGACCACCGGCCGCAGGTCTCCGCGCTTGCGCATGTCCTGGAGGATTTCGACTCCGCTTAGGCCCGGCATGCGGACATCGAAGATGCACAGGTCCGGATCGGCTTCGTCGATCCTGGCCAGCGCTTCGTCGCCCGTCGCCGCCATGGCGGTGATCTCGAACGGCGAATTGCGCAGCACCGCCTCGACACCGGTACGCATGAAGGGGTGGTCGTCTGCCAGCAGTACGCTTGTCATGCGCTCGTTCCGATCGGGACAACGATTTCCAGCCGCGTTCCCGCGATCCCGGTGGCAACATGCAGCGTCCCGGCGAGCTTGTCGACCCGCCCGCCGATCGACCACGGTCCCGGACCCGGATCGCCGCCAGGAAAGCCGCAACCGTCGTCGAGGATCGTCATGCGCAAGGCGTCGCCTTGATTCTCGATCGTCAGGTCGACCCTGCCGGCCTGTCCATGCCTCACCGCATTGGCGACGGCTTCACGCACCACCTGGCCGAGTTCGCGCGCCAGCCACGCTGGAACCGCCAGCGATCCGCCGCCCACCGTTACCCGGCTCGTAATTCCCCACTGCTGCGACAGAGCATTGAGCAGCGGCCGCACCACCGCGGACACTTCCACCATCTCCTCGTCCCGGTCACCCCGCCGCAGCCGGGCGATCAGCGAACGAACGTGACGTTGCTCGTCGCGCAGCGACTGCTTGATCGATTCGATTTCCGCCTCAGGATCGCCGCCGGCACGAATCCACGCGCGCAGGCCCTCCAGGCGCAGGGCCGTGCCCGCCAGCGACTGGGCCACGCTGTCATGCAAGTCGCGCGCAAGCGAGTCCCGCACCCGGGCGAGCGCACTTTCCTTGGCCAGGCCGAGGGTCGTCTGGCGATCGAAGGCTGCGGTTACCTCGCGCGCCAGCAATGCGCCGAGCCCGATGTGGTCGACACTGACGCCCTGGATGTCCGCCAGCAGAAGTTCGCCGCATCCGGTCAGCCCGACAAGCGGCAGCGCTATGCCCTCGCCGATGCCGCACATCGATGCAAAACGATCCTGTACAGGGCCCGAAACCGCCGCCGGCTGCAAACCCCGGCGCGCGATGAGGCACCGCTCGCGCCGCATATCGAACAGGCATGCGTCGCGGCTGAATCCGCGGTCGGTGTCGAAGTCTTCGGGCCCCAGGCGGTGCACGCGCAAGTCGAAGCCATGAGCGCGGACTCGGACGTCGGGCTCCTCGTAATCGGCCCAGGCAATCGCTGCGCGCCCGGCGTTGGTCTGCGCGACGGCGTAACGCAGTGCCTGGACAATCAATTGTTCGACATGGGCCGGATCGTCGGTCGATTCCGTGAACCGCTCGATCGCTTGCTCCCGCCGTTGCAGGCCGAACCAGGCCAGCACGAGCGCGAGCACCAGCATGTAGGTGATGCGCCGGCCGAAGCGATAGATGTCGAACCCGCTGTCGGTCGAGGCGATGTGGAGGCCGAGCAGCAGGTAGAGCGCGGTGACTGCGAGCCCCGCAACGACGGTAACCCGCCAGTCCCAGCGGATCGTCGCCGAGAGCATCAGGAAGGCGAAGAAAGCCAGAAACGGGCTGGTGAAGTCGGTCCCGACGCTCTCGGTGAACACGACCGCGGACAGGAACGCCGCGATGTCGAACACCATCAGCGGCCAGGCGAGGCGGTAATCCCACCACCAGCTGCGCCATGACAGGACCAGAAGCGCGAACGCGATGAGCAGATAGCCGGCCAGGATGCCGTAACTGAGCTCCGCTGCGCGCGCCGGCTGGTTCGGGTCGATCCACAGGGCGAGGAGGAAGACCACGGCAAGGACCGCCCGCGTCAGCGCGATCATCCTGCCGGAACTGTACTGAAAGGCCCACCGGATGGACTCGCTCAGTCCCCCCGAACGGAACGATGTCGATACACTGGCGCTGTTGCCGGCGCCCCTTGGAATCGGCGAGTTCGCCGTCAGGCGGCTTTCCTCAACTGCAACTCGAGCCGGTCCCAGATTTCGACCAGAGCGCTTGTCAATTCCGCCATCATTTGCTCGCTGTGCGCGGGCCCGGGGGTGAAGCGCAGGCGTTCGGTGCCGCGCGGGACGGTCGGGAAATTGATCGGCTGGACGTAGACGCCGTACTCGGCGAGCAGGATGTCGCTGATCTTCTTCGCCCGCACCGGGTCCCCGACCATCAGCGGCACGATATGGGTCGTGGAATCCATCACCGGCAGGCCGGCCTCGCGGAAATGGCGCTTGAGCGATGCAGCCGCGGACTGCTGCGCCTCGCGTTCGGCCGAACTCTGCTTGAGATGCTTCACCGCCGCCAGCACGCCGGCGACGAGCACCGGCGACAGCGAGGTCGTGAAGATGAAGCCCGGCGCATAGCTGCGGATGCAGTCGATGACCTTGGCGTCGGCGGCGATATATCCGCCCATCACGCCGAATGCCTTGCCCAGGGTGCCTTCGATGATGTCGATGCGGTGGGCCGCCTCATCGCGCTCCGAGATGCCGCCGCCGCGCTCGCCGTACATGCCGACCGCGTGGACTTCGTCGATGTAGGTCAGCGCGCTGTACTTGTCGGCGAGGTCGCAGAAGGCGTGGACCGGGGCGACGTCGCCGTCCATCGAATAGACGCTCTCGAAGGCGATCAGCTTGGGGACGTCCGGGTCTTCGGCCGCCAGCAGCTCTTCCAGGTGCGCCGCGTCGTTGTGGCGGAAGATGCGCTTCTCGCAGCCCGAGTTGCGGATGCCGGCGATCATGCTGGCGTGGTTCATCTCGTCGGAGAAGATCACGCAGCCGGGCAACAGCTTGGCGAGGGTCGAGAGCGTGGCATCGTTGGAGACGTAGCCGCTGGTGAACAGCAGCGCCGATTCCTTGCCGTGCAGGTCGGCCAGCTCGCGCTCCAGCTCGATATGGTAATGCGTGTTGCCGCCGATGTTGCGGGTGCCACCGCTGCCGGCGCCGACGTTGTGCAGCGCCTCTTCCATCGCTTCGATCACCTTGGGGTGCTGGCCCATCGCGAGGTAGTCGTTCGAGCACCACACGGTGATCGGCTTCGGGCCGTTGTGCCCGGCGAAGCAGCGCGCATCGGGGTAGGCACCCTTGTTGCGCAGGATTTCGATGAACACGCGATAGCGCCCCTCCGTGTGGAGACGCCGGATCGCCTGGTCGAAGATGTGATCGTAGTTCAGCGGACCTGTCCGTTCAGCGCCGCGATCCCGCACGGCGGTCGAGTCCCGCGCCAATTAAGCGATGGCGCGCGGGGATTAAAGTGCGGAGTTTGCGAGAGATTCGCATTAAAGACGCTCCAGGCGTTCAAGGCCGTAGCTCCGCAATGCCGGCATCAGCGCCTCGGCCTTCGCTAGGTCGCCGGTGAAGAGCGCAACATCCGGAGATTTACGGAGAAACGCCTGGCCCTGCGTCAGATGGGCGATGCGTCGGGCGATGCCCTCGGCTCCGTCGACGAATTGAACGTCGGGCCCCAGGGCAGCCTGAAGTTCCGCCTCGACAAGAGGGAAATGGGTGCAGGCGAGCACGACCGTGTCGATCAGGTCGCCGCCGTCCTGCCCGCGCAGGCCGGCGGCCGCGGCGGCGAATACCGCCGGGTCCAGCGGCTCGCCGCGCAGCTTGCGCTCCGCGGCCTCGACCAGGCCCGGCGCGGCATGGCGGATCAACCGGCTGCCGTTGGCGAACTCCGCCTCGAGCCGGTCGACATACCCCTGGCGAATGGTCGCCGCCGTGCCGAGCAGCCCGATGACGCCTGTCTTCGTCAGCGCCGCCGCAGGCTTGATCGCCGGCACGGTGCCGACGATCGGCACGTGCAGCACCTCGCGCACCATGCCGAGCGCGATCGTCGAGGCGGTGTTGCAGGCGATGGTGATCAGGCGCGGATGGTACCGCTCCGACAAGCGGCCGAGCAGGCCGGCGACGCGCGCGGCGACCTCGGCTTCGGTCTTCTCGCCGTAGGGCAGCCCGGCGGTGTCGGCGGCATAGATCACCGGTGCGTCCGGCAGCAGCTTGCGGACTTCGGCGAGCACGGTGAGCCCGCCGACGCCCGAATCGAACAGCAGTATCGGGGCGGCCGAATCCATTCCCATCCAGTTCCGTTCGGCCTGAGCTTGTCGAAGGCCCGCTTTTCTTTCATGCCGCCTAAGTGAAGGACGGCCCTTCGACAAGCTCGGGGGCTCGGGTTGGGGGAGGTTATGGACTGGCTGCTCGCCCTGCTTCTCGGTTACGCGCTCGGCTCGATCCCGTTCGGGCTGCTGCTGACGCGGGCGGCCGGGAAGGGCGATATCCGCCAGATCGGCTCGGGCAGCATCGGCGCCACCAACGTGCTGCGCACCGGCCACAAGGGGCTCGCGGCCGCGACGGTGTTGCTGGATGCGAGCAAGGGCGCGGTCGCGGTGCTGCTCGCGGTACGGTTTCTCCCCGGAGCCGAGGGCCTCGCCGCGGTGGCGGCCGTGGCGGGGCATTGCTTCCCAGTGTGGCTGAAGTTCCATGGCGGTAAGGGCTTTGCCACGGCCGCGGGCATCTGCCTGGTGCTGGCCTGGCCGGCGTTCCTGGTCTGCGCCGCGATCTGGGCGTTCATGGTCGCGAGCCTCCGGATATCGTCCGTCGCCTCGATGACCTCGGTCGCGGCCGCGCCGGTCGCGGCGTGGCTGTTCGGCCTCCCGGGGGTCGTCGCTGCGCTTGTCGCGGTTGCCGCCATCGTCCTCGTCCGGCACCGCGCCAACATCGGGCGCCTGATCGCCGGGACCGAGCCGAGGGTCGGGAGCTCGCGGAAGTGAATGCCCCGGCGGCGCTTGGCCAGGACGAAGCCTTCGCCCGCATCCGTCTGCTGCGCTCGCCCAACGTCGGTCCGGTCAGCTACGCCCAGCTGCTGCGCCGGTTCGGCAATGCGCAAGCAGCGCTCGAAGCGCTGCCCGATCTCGCCGGGCGGGCGGGCAAGGACTATCGCCCGGCAGCGCGCGAGGAGATCGAGCACGAGGTGGCAGCGGTCCGCACCGCAGGGGCGCGCTACCTGTTCCACGATACGCCCGGCTATCCCGAGCTGCTCGGCCGGATCGAGGGTGCACCGCCGATCCTCTCGGTGCGCGGCGATCTGTCGCTGGTCGCCCGGCCGGGCGTGGCGATCGTCGGCGCGCGCAATGCCTCGGCCGCGGCCACGAAGCTGGCGCGCGAGTTCGCCCATGCCCTGGCGGAGGCCGGCTTCGTCGTCGTCTCGGGCCTGGCGCGCGGCATCGACGGCGCGGCGCATGAAGGCGCGCTGCCGGCCACGGTCGGCGTCATCGCCAGCGGGATCGACGTGGCCTATCCGCCGCAGCACGCCGGCCTGCAGGAACGCATCGCCGCCGAGGGCCTGCTGATCGCCGAGCAACCGCCCGGCACCGAGCCGCGCGGCAGCCATTTCCCCAGCCGCAACCGCATCATCGCCGGCCTCGCGCTCGGCACGCTGGTGGTCGAGGCGGCACCCAAGTCCGGCTCGCTGATCACCGCGCGGCTGGCGGGCGAGGCCGGGCGCGAGGTCATGGCGATCCCCGGCAGCCCGCTCGACGCGCGCAGCCACGGCTGCAACCAGCTGATCCGCGAAGGCGCGGTGCTGGTGCAGAAGCCGGACGACGTGGTCGAGCTCTTGTCCGGCTTCGACGGCACGCCGCGCTCGACGTTCCGCGAGGCGGAGCCGTATTCCTTCGGCGGCGATGAGACGCCGGCCGGCGAGCCGGCCGACCTTGCCGCGCTGCTGACCACGGCGCCGGTCGGGGTGGACGAACTCGTCCGCCAGAGCGGCGAGAGCGCCGGCGCGGTGCAGATGGCGCTGCTCGAGCTGGAGCTCGCGGGAAGGTTGATGCGGCATGCCGGGGGCAGGGTGTCGCTCGATTCAAGTAGCGAAAACGCCGATTAGTTCAGCAAGGTGGGGGCGTGATGGCAAGTGAAGCCACTGTCGGAGGCATATTGAGCGAGCTTGCGGCCTTGGTCGGAGACGCTGCCAGGGATGTCGCGCTCTATGTGCTCGTGATCGGAGGGCTGGCGGCCGTTGGCGTCGTGCTTGGCCTGACCGAAACGGCGACGATGGCCTTCAGTTTCGGTTTCCAGGTCAACGCGACAGACGGCGCCGTCAAATCCCTGTTCGACCTCGCCTCCGCCGTGGCCGGAATCTACGGGGGATACTGGCTGCTGACCCGATTACTGGCTGCAAGAGGTCGATACGACGGAAGCGGCCGTTTCTGGGCCTATTTCGGCTTGGTGATCCTCTCCTTTCTAGGGATCGGACTAGGTCTTCTGTTCGTGGTCGTGCCGGGCTTAATCCTGCTCGTTCGGTGGTCCGCCGCTTCGGGTTACCTGATAGGATCCGGCCAGAGCGTGATGGAAGCGCTCGATTCGAGTTGGAGAGCAACGCGGGGCCTTGGATGGGTGATCTTCGGCGCCGGATTAATTCTCCTCGTGGCGATCAGCATCTGCTCCAGCGCGCTCGGCGCCATTTTCGCGCTGCTCGGCACGATGGTTACCGGGATCGCGTCGGCGTTCATCGAGGCTGCCGCGGGTGCCGCCTTCATGGCGTTCGGCATTGCCGTGTACTGCTCCGTCGACGAAAGCCGAGCGGCACTGGAGGAAGTCTTCGCCTGAACCACCCGCTTGACGAGCCCCGCCGAACCCCAGCACCCTACGCGTACGTATACGCGTAAGGACCGCACCACTTTATATGCAACTCGTCATCGTTGAATCGCCGGCCAAGGCGAAGACCATCGAGAAGTACCTCGGCAAGGACTACAAGGTCCTCGCGAGCTACGGCCACGTCCGCGACCTGCCGCCCAAGGACGGCTCGGTACGGCCGGACGAGGATTTCGCGATGGATTGGGAGACCTATCGCGACAAGGTCTCCCGCGTGAAGGAGATCGCCGACGCGGCGAAGAAGGCCGACCGGCTGATCCTCGCCACCGACCCCGACCGCGAAGGCGAGGCGATCAGCTGGCACGTCCAGGAGCTGCTGGCCAAGCGCAAGGCGCTGCCCAAGGAAGTCGAGCGGGTCACCTTCAACGCGATCACCAGGGACGCGGTGACCGAGGCGATGGCGCATCCGCGCCAGCTCGATACCGACCTGATCGACGCCTACCTCGCCCGCCGCGCGCTCGATTACCTGTTCGGTTTCACGCTCAGCCCGGTGCTGTGGCGCAAGCTGCCCGGCGCCAAGAGCGCGGGCCGGGTGCAGTCGGTCGCGCTGCGCTTGATCGTCGACCGCGAGCGCGAGATCGAGGCGTTCAAGGCGCAGGAATACTGGTCGGTCGTCGCGCGCCTGCAGCACGACGGGACCGAGTTCGACGCGCGGCTGGTGACGTTCGACGGACAGAAGCTCGAACGGCTCAGCATCGGCGATGCCGGCACCGCCGAGCGCGCCAGGGCCGCGGTCGAGGCTGGCCGCTTCACCGTCGAGCAGGTCGAGACCAGGCCGCTCAAGCGCAACCCCGCGCCACCGTTCACCACCTCGACGCTGCAGCAGGAAGCCGCGCGCAAGCTCGGCTATTCGGCCAGCCACACGATGCGCCTGGCGCAGAACCTCTACGAGGCGGGCGCGATCACCTACATGCGCACCGACGGCGTCCAGATGGACCACAGCGCGATCAGCGCGGCGCGCAAGGCCATCGCCGAGCGCTTCTCGGGCCACTACCTCCCCGAGAAACCGCGCATCTACCAGACCAAGGCCAAGAACGCGCAGGAAGCGCACGAGGCGATCCGGCCGACCGACTTCAACCGCAGCCATGCGGGCTCGGGCGACGAGGCGAAGCTCTACGACCTGATCTTCAAGCGCGCGATGGCGAGCCAGATGGCCGCGGCAAGCCTCGAGCGCACCACCGTAACCCTGCGCGATCCGACCGGGCGGCACGAGCTGCGCGCCACCGGGCAGGTGGTCAAGTTCCCCGGCTTCCTTGCGGTTTACGAAGAAGGCCGCGACGCCAAGGCCGAGGACGACGAGGAAGAAGGCCTGCTGCCGATGATGCGCGAGGGCGACACACCGGCAAAGCTCGGCGTCGCGGCCGAGCAGCACTTCACCCAGCCGCCGCCGCGCTATTCCGAAGCGAGCCTGGTCAAGCGGCTCGAGGAGCTCGGCATCGGCCGGCCGTCGACCTACGCCTCGACCATCCAGGTGCTCAAGGACCGCGACTACGTCCGCACCGAGAAGAACCGCTTCTTCGCCGAGGATTCGGGCCGCCTGCTGACCGCGTTCCTCGAGCGCTTCTTCGCCCGCTACGTCGGCTACGACTTCACCGCCGAGATGGAGGACGAACTCGACGAGGTCTCGGGCGGGCGCGCCGCGTGGAAGGTCGTGCTCGAAGGCTTCTGGCGCGATTTCAAGCCCAAGAGCGACGAGGTGATGGAGCGCAAGCCTTCGGAAGTCACCGAAGTGCTCGACGAGTTCCTCTCGGACTACCTGTTCCCGCAGCATGCCGATGGCGGCGATCCGCGGCAGTGCCCGAAGTGCGTCGCCGAAGGGCGCGAAGGGGGGCGGCTGTCGCTGCGCGGCGGCAAGTTCGGCGCCTTCATCGCCTGCTCGAACTATCCCGAGTGCGCGTTCCGCCGGAAGTTCGGCCAGCCGGGCGAGGATGGCGCGAACGATGACGAAAGCATGGGCACCGACCCCGAGAGCGGACTTCCGGTGACCCGCCGGACCGGTCGCTTCGGGCCGTACATCCAGCTCGGTGAGGGCAAGGAGGCCAAGCGGGCCTCGATCCCCAAGGACCTGCCCGATTTCGACTTCGACTGGGCCTTGAGGCTGCTGAGCCTGCCGCGCGAGATCGGCACGCATCCCGACACCGGCGAGACGATCACCGCCAGCATCGGCCGCTACGGCCCCTACCTCGCGCACAACGGCAAGTACGCCAAGCTCGCCTCGACCCGCGACGTGTTCGAGACCGGCATGAACGCGGCGGTCACGCTGCTCGCCGAGGCGGCCAACCGCAACGGCGCCGGCGGCGGGCGCGCCAAGGCCGAGCCGATCAAGACGCTCGGCGCGCATCCGACGAGCGGCGGCGAGATCAAGGTCATGCCCGGCCGCTACGGCCCCTATGTCACCGACGGCGCGACCAATGCCACGCTGCCCAAGGACGTGAAGCCCGAGGACGTGACCGAGGAACAGGCGATCGCCCTGATCGACGCGCGTGCGGCCAAGGGCCCGCCGGCCAAGAAGAAGGGCGGGCGCAAGAAGTCGCCTGCGAAGAAGAAGGCAGCAAAGGCATGAGCGAACGTTTCGAACGGCACCGCCAGCCGTGGACCTCCGAGGAAGTCGGCAAGCTCAGGACGCTCGCCGGCAAGGGCAAGGGCCTCAAGGAGATCGCCAAGGCACTCAGCCGAACCGAGGAATCGACCAGGGACCGGGCCAAGATCGACGGGATCAACATCGCCAAGAAGCGGTGAACCTGCCGGGTTGAAGCTTTGACGCAGTCGCGCCACATGGACGCGATGCTCGAAGCGCGCGAACAGGATACGGCTCCAGCCGCAAGCGAAGCCTTGACGCCCGCCCCACGACCGGAACACGACGGCCTCCCCAAGCCCCGCCGCTACTGGGCCATCGTCGCGATCAGCTTTGGCACCGCGCTGCTGGTGCTCGACGGGGCGATCGCCAACGTCGCGCTGCCGACGATCGCGCGCGACCTGGCGGTCGACAACAGCGTCGTGACCAACGTCGTCACCATCTACCAGCTGGTGCTGGTGATGGTGCTGCTGCCGTTCTCGAGCCTCGGCGACAAGCTCGGCCACCGCCGGTTCTACCAGTACGGGCAAGGGCTGTTCATGGCCGCGAGTGCGCTGTGCCTGCTCGCCGAGACCTTTCCGGTGCTGCTGGCGCTGCGCGCACTGCAGGCGACCGGCGCGGGCATGGCGCTGAGCGTTTCGGCGGCGATGGTGCGGCAGATCTACCCGGCCAGCAAGCTCGGCACCGGGATGGGGATCAACAGCGTGATCGTCGCCTCCTCGGCCGCGCTGGCGCCGACGCTCGGCGGCTTCATCGCCGCGGCGGCTCCGTGGCAGTGGGTGTTCGTCGCCGCCGCGCCGTTCGCCATCGTCTCGCTGCTGCTCGGCCGCGCGCTGCCCGAGCCCGCGCCGCGCGCGGTGCCCGCCGAATGGCTGAGCGGGCTGTGGAGCGCGGCCACGATGCTGCTCCTGATCGGCGGGGTGCAGGTAGCGACCCACGGCGATTTCGCGGTCGGGGTCGCGGTGTCGCTGGCGGGCCTCGTGTCGATGGCGCTGCTGGTGCGGCGCGAGCGCTCGCGCGAGCACCCCGTGGTCCCGGTCGACCTGCTGGCGAGGCCGGTGCTCGGCCTCTCGGCGCTGGCGGCGATCGCCTGCTTCGTTGCCGCCGGCGCGCTCATGCTCTCGCTGCCGTTCCGGATGCAGGAGGTGATGGGCTACGGGCCGCAGAAGGCCGGCCTGCTGCTGCTGCCGTTTCCGCTGACGATGCTGGTCGTCGCGCCGCTCGCCGGTTGGATGAGCGACCGGATCGCGCCGACCAAGCTCGGCGTCGCCGGCATGGCGATCGCCGTCACCGGCCTGCTGCTGCTCGCCTTCATGCCCGACGATGCGAGCGAGTTCGGCATTGCCTGGCGCCTCAGCCTGACGGCGCTCGGCTTCGGCCTGTTCTTCGCCCCCAACTCGCGGCTGCTGATCGGCCAGGCCCCGCGCGAGCGCGCGGCGGCGGCGGGCGGATTGCTGTCGACCTCGCGCCTGCTCGGCCAGACGATCGCCGCGGTCGTCGTGGGTATCCTGCTGGCGACCGGGGCGGGGCTCGGCCCGACGCCGCTGTTCGTCTCCTGCGCGCTGGCGGCGGTCGCGGCGCTGTGCAGCCTGGCGCGGTACAAGAGCGTGCGACGTGCCGGGGGGACGATGGCAACGCTGCGCGGCGACTAGCGCACCCAATCCAGCCCTATTTCCTCGTAGATCTCGCGGCTCTCGGCCCACTTCTCGTCGACCTTCACGTGCAGGTAGAGATGCACCGGGACCCCGAGAATCCGGCTCAGCTCTGTGCGGGAGGCCTCGCCGATCGCCTTGATCCGCGCCCCGCGCTTGCCGAGGATGATCGGCTTCTGGCTGTCGCGGGCGATCACGATCTGCTGGTGGATCTCGACGCTGCCGTCGGGGCGCTGGACGTAACTCTCGGGGCGCACGGCGCTGTCGTAGGGCAGTTCCTCGTGCAGCTGCTGGTACAGCTGCTCGCGAGTCACTTCGGTCGCCAGCAGGCGCTCGCTGGCGTCGGACACCTGGTCCTCCGGATAATGCCACGGCCCCTCGGGCATCAGGCTCGCGAGATGGGCCTTGAGTTCGGGCACCCCGTCGCCGGTCAGGGCCGAGATGAAGAAAACTTCGTCGAACTTGACCTTGCCGACCAGCTCCTGCGCCAGTTCCAGCAGCGGCTCCTTTTTGCTCACGTCGACCTTGTTGAGCGCCAGTAGCTTGCGCTCGGGCCGCTGCTCGAGCTTTTCCAGCAGCGGGACCAGCTCGTGGCGGCGCTGCTTGACCGGATCGACCACCAGCAGGATCGCATCGGCCGCGCTGGCGCCCTCCCACGCGGCGCTGACCATCGCCCGGTCGAGCTGGCGCTTGGGTGCGAAAATGCCTGGGGTGTCGGCGAGGATGATCTGCGTGTCGTCCCCGGATTCTGTCTTGGCCAGCGCGATGCCGAGCAGGCGCGCGCGGGTCGTCTGCGCCTTGGCGCTGGTGATCGCGACTTTCTGCCCGACGAGCTGGTTGACCAGCGTCGACTTGCCGGCGTTGGGCGCGCCGATCACCGCGACCACTCCGCAGCGGGTCATCCGAACCTCTCCATGAACAGCCGCGCGGCTTCGGTCTCGGCTTCCTGCTTGCTGCCGGCGGTGGCCTCGACCTCGCCAACCTTGTGCACGCTGACCCGAACGGTGAACCGCGCCGCGTGATCCGGCCCCGACCGGTCGACGACCGTGTACTCGGGCGGCTTGCGCTGGTTGCCCGCGGCCCATTCCTGCAACGCGCTCTTGGGATGCTTCGAGCGCCCGGCATGGCCTTCGACCGCCGGCTGCCACAGGCGCTCGATCACCTCGCGCGTGGCGTCGAATCCGCTCTCGAGATAGCTCGCGCCGAGCAGCGCCTCCATCACGTCGCCGAGCACGTTGTCGCTGTCGGACGCACCGTCGTCGCGCGCCTGCTTGCCGAGGCGGACGTGCGCGGGGGCGCCGATGCGGCGCGCGGTTTCGGCGCAGATCTGCCGGCTGACGAGGGCGTTGAGCCGCTGCGCCAGCTCGCCCTCGCTGCCGCCGTTGCGGCGAAACAGCCATTCGGCGATCGACAGGCCGAGCACGCGGTCGCCGAGAAACTCGAGCCGCTCGTAGTTCCGTTCCGCGCCCGTGCTGCCGTGGGTCAGCGCCTCGAGCCACGGCTTTTCGCCGGCGACGGCGAACCCGAGCCCTTCGAGCCAGGCCCGTGCGTCGGCGTCCAGTCCGCTCAAATGCCGCGTCCCATGCGGCTCCAGCGCGCGGCGGTGAACCAGGTCCACGGCTTGACCCAGCTGGCGGTGCCGTCGGTCGAGAAGAACATGAAGCTCGCCCGCCCGGCGAGATTGTCGACCGGCACCAGCCCGACGCCCTGGCCGGGTACCGCCGGGAAGCGGCTGTCCATCGAATTGTCGCGGTTGTCGCCCATCAGGAACAGCCGACCCTCGGGAACGACCACCGGAGTGGTCGTGTCCTGCTCGCGGATGCCGAGGTCGAGCACGTTGTAGCTGACCCCGCTGGGCAGCGTCTCGCGGTACTGCGGGTAACGGCAGGCGAAGCGGCCGTCGGCCAGCCTGTCGGTGAACTGCACCCCGGCCTTGCAGCCTTCGTTGGGGCGCTGCGGGACGACGAAGTCGGCGAGCTTCTGCTTCGGCACCGGCTTGCCGTTGAGCACCAGCTGCCCGGCGATCACCTGCACCGTGTCGCCGGGCAGGCCGATCACGCGCTTGACGTAGTCGACCCGGTCGACCGGATGCTTGAAGATCACCACGTCGCCGCGCGCGGGCAGGCCGCCGAACAGCCGGCCGGCGCCGACGTCGACATCGAGCGGCAGCGAGGCGCGCGAATAGCCGTAGGGCCACTTGGCGGCGAACAGGTAGTCGCCTTCGAGCAGCCGCGGCATCATCGATTCGCTCGGGATCATGAAGCTGGTGAAGATCAGCGTGCGGAACAGCAGCACGACGACGAACAGCTTGAGCAGGAAGGCGAGAAAGCTGCCTTCCTCCTTCTTCTTGGCGGCTTCCGGCGGGGCCTCGGCAGCTTCGGGCGGGGCGGCGTCGCTCATCGTCGGGGTCATGTCGGCAGCCTCGTGGAATCGTCAAGGGCGGGCAAAGTTGACACGGGTGACACTGTCCGGGACATGAACTCCCGCCCGGTACCGCACCCCTTCGCAAGGCGCCGGATTCAGGCGGAAATTGGCCTTTCCAATCATCGGGCGAGGCCCTACCCGGATGGCCTGTTGTAGGAAAGGGGAAACGCCGGTGCACCCGATCGAGGCCGCATGGGCTCGCCTCAAGGCTCCCGATGCGACGCTGGCCGAGCTGTTCGCCGCCGATTCCGACCGCGTCGCCAGGCTGTCCTCGCGCCTCGAGCTCGACGAAGGCGGAATCCTGTTCGACTGGTCGAAGACGCATCTCACGCAGGAGCTGCTCACCGGGTTCGAGGCGCTGGCCGAGGCCGCGGACTTCGCCGAGGCGCGCCGCAAGCTGTTCGCCGGCGAGGTGGTCAACCTCACCGAGAACCGCCCCGCCGAGCACACGGCGCTGCGCGGCGTCGGCAAGGCCGCCAGCGTCGAGGAAGCCGCCGCGCTGCGCGAGCGGATGAAGCTGCTGGTCGAGGCGATCCACGACGGCGCGCTCGGCGAGGTGCGCCACCTGATCCACATCGGCATCGGCGGCTCGGCGCTCGGCCCGGCGCTCGCGGTCGACGCGCTGGCGCGCGACCTGGCGATGGTCGACGTCCACGTCGTCTCGAACATCGACGGCGTGGCGCTCGAAGCCGCCTTCGCCGCGTGCGATCCGGCGACCACGCTGGTGGCGGTCGCCAGCAAGACCTTCACCACCATCGAGACGATGACCAACGCCGCGAGCGCGCTGCGCTGGCTCGAAGAGAACGGCGTCGCGGACGCCTACGGCCACGTGGTCGCGCTCACCGCCTGCCCGGAGAAGGCGGTCGAATGGGGCGTCGACGAGACGCGCATCCTGCCGTTCGCCGAAAGCGTCGGCGGTCGCTATTCGATCTGGTCTTCCATAGGCTTCCCGGTTGCTCTTGCCATCGGCTGGGAGGACTTCCAGGCCTTCCTCGATGGCGCCGCGGCGATGGACGCGCATTTCCGCGACACCGACGGGCGCGCCAACCTGCCCTTGCTGGCGGCGTTCTCGGACCAGCTCTACGCTCGCCTCAAGGGCGCCGAGACGCGCGCGCTGTTCGCCTACGACGAGCGGCTGCGGCTGCTGCCGAGCTACCTCCAGCAGCTCGAGATGGAATCGAACGGCAAGCGGGTGACCGCAGACGGCGCGCCCGTCGCCGGCCCGACCGCGCCGATCACCTGGGGCGGGGTGGGGACCGATGCCCAGCACGCGGTGTTCCAGCTCCTGCACCAGGGCACGCACCTGGTCCCGGTCGACTTCATCGCCAGCATCGCCCCCGGCGACGACCTCGACCCGGCGCACCACCGCATCCTGCTGCTGAACTGCTTCGCCCAAGGCGCCGCGCTGATGGCAGGCCGGACGAGCGACGACCCCGCGCGGGCCTACCCCGGCGACCGGCCGAGCGCGACGATCCTCGCCGACGACCTCGACCCCGCCACCCTCGGCGCGCTGATCGCCTTCCACGAGCACCGCACGTTCGCCAACGCGGTGCTGATGGGAATCAATCCGTTCGACCAGTTCGGGGTCGAGCTGGGCAAGGCGATCGCGAAGAAGATCGAGGCGGGTGGGGAGAGCTTCGATGCGAGCACCGAGGCGCTGCTGCTGGCGGCGGGGTTGGGGTGACTGATTAGGTCGGCTTTCGACCCATTGCGGACATTGACGCCACGGTAATGGGGTCACGCTATGATAGCGGTTGAGCGGGTTCATTTGATGGAACGGCAGAATGGCGGAGATTATCGAGCGCTATATGGAAAGGATTGGTCGGGACTGGATAGAATATTTTGGCAGCCCTGAAGACACACGCGATGACGATCCGTCACTGTATAACCCCTTCTCAGTAGCTTGCGAGCTTGTCCGGCATTCAATGTTCATGGCATGGGAACTGATCGTTTATATCTTCGAGAACGACAAGGGCAGCGAGACTTTGGGTCTCTTGTCCGCGAGTTTGCTGGAGGATTTCCTGTCGGAGCATGGTGGCGCTTGGATTGACGAGATTGAAGTCAAGGCGGCGAACGACCCTCGGTTTAGGTCGTTGCTTGCAGGAGTTTGGCGGTCCCACATTTCAGAGGACGTATGGAGCCGCCTCGTGCGCGCTCGCGGCGAAGCCAGGCCGTTCGACTAGGTGCTCCAAAGGTCCGCTTTCCACCCAAAGCGGTCCCCTCTCCTTCCCTCGTCATGCCCGCGTTCGCGGGGATGACGAAGTGGGGTTGGGATGACGAACGCGGTAGTGGGATGACGGGGAGGGAGCGACGAAGACAGGGCGGGCTGACTAATGCGGGTAGGATGACGAGATCGCCCGAGACAACAGCGGTGAAACGGGCGGCCGTGAGGCAACGGGGGTCCGGCGCACGATGCCCGCTTCCAACCCGAAGCCGACATTTGCCCCCGCTGCAAGTTTCGCCCATGAAGTGCGCGTGACTTCGCCCCTCTTCACCCCCTTCACCCTCAACCGCCTCGCGCTGCCCAATCGCTGGCTGATGCCGGCGATGCAGCGCGGGATGTGCGTGAACGGCGCGCCCAAGCCCGAGCTGGCGGCGTACTACCGCCGCCGCGCCGAGGGCGGGGTGCCGCTGATCATCGGTGAGAGCGGGGCGGTCGATCATCCGTCGTCGACCGTTCAGCCGACCGCGGCGCACATCAACGCGAGCACGCGCGACGGGTGGGCGCGGTGCGTGTCCGAGGTCGGCGAGGCGGGCGGGGCGATGCTGCTGCAGTTGTGGCACGAAGGCGCGTTGCGCGCCGACGGCAAGGCGCTCAGCCCCTCGGGCCTCGCGCATCCCGGGCGCGAGAGCGGGCGCGCCGCGACGCTCGATGAGCTGGCGGAAATCCGCGACGGCTTCGTGCGCTCGGCGCTGATCGCCAGGGAGGTCGGCGCGGCGGGCATCGAGGTCCACGCGGCGCACGGCTATTTCCTCGACCAGTTCCTGTGGCACGGCACCAATGTGCGGAGTGACGGCTACGGCGGACCCGACGTGGCCCACCGCGCGCGCTTTCCGGCCGAGATCGTCGCCGCGATCCGCGCCGCGTGCGGGCCGGATTTCGTCATCACGCTGCGCTTCTCGCAATGGAAGGAAGCCGACTACGGCGCGCGCGTGGCTGCCACGCCCGAGGAGCTCGCGACCATGGCGGCGATGTTCCGCGAGGCGGGGGTGGACGCGCTACATTGCTCGAACCGCCGGTTCTGGCTCGGCGAGTGGGACGGCGACGGCCGCAACCTCGCCGGATGGACCAAGGCGGTCAGCGGCCTGCCGACGATCACCGTCGGCAGCGTCGGGCTCGATACCGACGTGATGACCACCTTCATGGAAGCCAAGGATCCCGGCGCGCGCGTTGCCGAGGCGATCGAGGACCTCGAGCAGCGGCTGGCGGCGGGCGAATTCGATCTCGTCGCGGTCGGCCGCGCGCTGATCGGCGATCCCGACTTCGTCAGGAAGGTCGAGCAGCGCGACTACGGCGCGATTCGCACCTTCGCCCGCGCCGACCTCGGCAAGCTCGAATGGGACACCTCGATCGTCGAGCAGGCCCACGCCGCGCAGGTCGGCACCAGTTGACGCGCTAGCCGGCGGTCGCGTCGAAGCGGTTCTTCGAGAAATCGGGCCGCAGCACCTCGCCCAGTTCCTGAGGCGGCGGGGTCATTCGCACATGGATGAACGGCACCCACACGTCGCCGAACTCGGCCTTCTGGTACCACAGGTCGAGCACGTCGTAGGACGCCCAGCCGCCGTCCGGCTCGTGCAGGCGAATCCCTTCGCCGATGCGCGGCACGGCCACGACCTTCAGCCGCACCTGCGTCTGGTGCGTCTCGTTCTGCACTTCGACTTCGATCAACGCGTATGTCCTGGTGCCCGGCACCTGTGCGGGACGCGATTCCGGGGGAAATCGCCTGCCGGGCGCCGGAACCCTAGGCTATCGGCCATTCCCGCTCGTTGAGGGGCGTGGTTAACGGACGGGTCAGGCGGCGGATGGCGGCGCTTCGTGCGCGGGCATGCGCCACACGAGCCCGATCAGCGGCAGCACGATCATGGCCGTGCCCGAGGCGAGCAGCGCGCCGTCGACGCCGTGGCGTTCGGCGAAGTGGCCCCACAGCCAGCTGCCGAGCGCGATCCCGCCGAAGGTCAGGCTCGAGACCATCGCCGTGATCCGCCCGACCAGCTCGCGCGGGCTCCACAGCTGCCCGGCGACCGAGAAGCCCGACAGCGCCTGGACCCAGCCGGCGCCGGCGACCACCAGCAGCGCGAGCATCGCCGGCAGGCCGGGGTTGAGCGCCACCAGCAGGCAGGCGAGGCCATAGGTCAGCCCGGCGACGCGGATGATCGCCTCGGCCGAGAAGCGGCGGCGGAATTCGGTGCTGGTCGCCGCGCCGATCACCGCGCCGAGCCCGAGCGCGCCGAGCAGCAGGCCGTAGACCGCCGAGCCCTGGTGCAGCACTTCCGCCGAGACCAGCGGCATCAGCGCCCAGGCGGCGGCGCCGGTCATCGTGAACGTGACCGCGCGCAGCATGATCGTGCGGATCGGCGGCGAGCCGGCGGCGTAGCGCACGCCCTCGGCGATCACGCGGTGCAGGCGGCGCGGCGCGCTCGTTGGGGCCGGCAGGCCCTGCCAGCGCCAGTATACGGCGATCGCCACGAGGTAACAGGCGGCGTTGACCACGAACGCGCTCCCCGCGCCGCCGGCGGCGACGATCGCCCCGCCGATCGCCGGGCCGAGGCTGCGCGCGACGTTGAAGCCGAGGATGTTGAGCGCGACCGCGGCGGCGAGCTCGCCGCGCGGCACCGTGCCGCCGATCGATCCGGCCATCGCCGGGGTGAAGCAGGCAATGCCGCAGGCGAGCAGGGCGGTGAGGGCGATCACCATGGCCGGCGAGGGCGTCCCGCCGAGCGCCAGGCCCGCCAGCAGCAGCGACAGCGCCAGCATCGCCGCCTGCGCGCCGAGGATGATCCGGCGCCGGTCGTGCATGTCGGCCCACGCGCCGGCGGGCAGCGCGAGGAGCATGATCGGCAGGTTGGTCGCGGTCTGCACCAGCGCTACGACGTCGGCCGGCTGGCCGCTCGCGGTCAGCATCCACGCCGCGCCGACCGACTAGATCGCGTTGCCGAGATTGCCCAGCAGCGCGCCGGTGAGGATCAGCGCGAAGGGGCGATGGGCGAGCGGGGTGAACGTGGCGGAGCGGGTCATCGGCTCCGGCGGGTAAACGGCACCAGCATCGGCACGCGAGCACGATATTGTTCGTAGCCGCCAAGCTCGCCTTCGAGGAAGCGCTCCTCGACCCGGGCCTTGAGCGCGAAGCCGAGCGCGAACAGCGCGGCGCCGATCAGCGCCCACGGCGTCGCCCGGATCACCGCCATCGCCAGCGCGGCGGCGATCAGCCCGGTGTAGATCGGGTGGCGGACGAGGGCATAAGGGCCGCTATCGACGACGCGGTGTTCGGCCATGCGCTCGATTCCGCCCGACCACAGCTTGCCGAGATGGATGCGGGCCCACCAGGCGAACAGGATGCCGGCCAGGGTCAGCGCTTCCATCGACCAGCCGAGCGGCGGCGTGACGGGCCACAGGCTCGGCCGGAAGAGACGCGGGATCGCGTTGAAAAGGAGGAAGAATCCCAGCGCGATGACGGCGAAATGCAGGCGATATTCGCGCCGCGGCGCCTTGACCGTCGGCTTGCTGCGCCACAGCGCGGCGATGTGCCACGAGACCAGCCAGACGGCCCACAGCCCGACGGCGATCTTGAAGAACAGCCCCTGCATCGCGGGCCTTCTAGCTTTTGCATCCGGCGCGAGGAAGTGACTCGAAGATTACCGGCGAGCGCAAGATTCATTTGACATTTCGCAGGTGCAGCACCACATGGCCGCCATCGAAGCGCACAGCAGCGTGAACTGGCGGTCCTTGGTTTCCCTGGTCCGCCCCGGCTCGCTTCGGTTGTTTTTCCAGGGGCTTCCCTTTCACGCGGGTCGTTCAGAACCCGCCTCGGCGCGTCCGTTCTGTGCGCGCGCCGTCGCACATATTGCGAGTTTACATTACATGACATTCCAATCGCTCGGGCTTTCGCAGCCCGTTATCCAGGCGCTCGAGCTCAAGGGCTACACCGAGCCGACGCCGATCCAGGCGCAGGCCATCCCGACCGTGCTCGAAGGGCGCGACCTGCTCGGGATCGCCCAGACCGGCACCGGCAAGACCGCGGCCTTCGTGCTGCCGTCGATTGACCGGCTGGTCGCCGCCGACAAGCGGCCGAAGCCGCGCACCTGTCGCATGCTGGTGCTGGCCCCGACGCGCGAGCTCGCCGGCCAGATCGCCGAGAGCGCGCGCGCCTACGGCCATTTCTCGCACCTCAAGGTGGTCACCGTGTTCGGCGGCACCTCGGTCAACAAGAACCGCCAGGACGTGGCGCGCGGCGTCGACATCCTCATCGCCACCCCGGGCCGGCTGGTCGACTTGTGCGAGCAGAACGCGCTCGACCTGTCGCAGGTCGAGATCCTCGTGCTCGACGAAGCCGACCAGATGCTCGACCTCGGCTTCATCCACGCGCTGAAGGCGATCGTCCGCATGCTCCCGGCCAAGCGCCAGACGCTGTTCTTCTCGGCCACCATGCCGAACGCCATCAAGCAGCTGGCGAGCCAGTACCTGACCGATCCGGCGCAAGTCTCGGTCGCCCCGCAGGCAACCACCGCCGAGCGGATCCAGCAGTTCGTCTGCTTCGTCGGCCAGACCGAAAAGCAGGCCCTGCTGACCCTTGCACTGCGCAAGGGCCTGCAGTCGGGCGAAATGGACCGCGTGCTGGTATTCACCCGCACCAAGCACGGCGCCGACCGCGTCGTGAAGAAGCTTTCCCAGAGCGGCATCGCGGCCAACGCGATCCACGGCAACAAGAGCCAGCCGCAGCGCGAACGCGCGCTCGAGGAGTTCAAGGCCGGACGCGCCAAGATCCTCGTCGCGACCGACATTGCCGCGCGCGGGATCGACGTCACCGGCATCAGCCACGTGGTCAACTTCGAGCTGCCCAACGTCGCCGAGCAATACGTCCACCGTATCGGCCGCACCGCGCGCGCCGGGCGCGAGGGCGTGGCGATCAGCTTCTGCGCGCAGGACGAGCGCGACTACCTGCGCGACATTCAGAAGCTGACCCGCGTCACGCTCGACCAGGTGCCGCTGCCCGAAGGGCTGCGCGCCGAAGTGGCGATCGTCGCGCAGCACGCCGAGCCGGTCCGCGGACCGCGCGGCAATCCTCGGGCCAAGGGTCATGGAGGCCGCGGCCAGCCGCCGCGCCGCGACACCCGCACCGAAGCCCAGCGCGACGCGCGCGGCGAAGCACGCGTCGAACCGCGCGGCAAGCCGCAGGGCGACCGGCGCCAGGCGCAGGGGCAGCCCCACGGCGAGCGGCGCCAGGGTCACGGTGGCCAGGGTCACGGTGGCCAGGGTCATGGCGGGCAGGGCCGCCCCGACGGCAACTTCAAGGCCGGCGGCGGCAACCGTCGCGGTGGCCGCGGCCGCGGCCGTCCCGGCGGACCTCGCGCCGCGCAGGCGTAACCGACAACTCCCCGCCCCGGCGGGGAGGGGCCGGGGGTGGGGTCTCCCCCCTCTCGAGCGCCGAGGAGCCACACCCACCCCTCCCCTCGAAGGGGGAGGGCTCACGGTTGGCAAACCCGCTCCACGCGGCCATATCGCGCGGCGCAGCGCGGGAGCCCTCACATGGCCGATTTCGACTACGACCTGTTCACCATCGGCGCCGGCTCGGGCGGCGTGCGCGCCAGCCGGATCGCCGCGGCGCATGGCGCGAAAGTGGCGGTGGCCGAGGAGTACCGCGTCGGCGGCACCTGCGTCATCCGCGGCTGCGTGCCCAAGAAGATGCTCGTCTACGGGGCGCACTTCGCCGAGGACCTGCAGGATGCGAGGGCGTTCGGCTGGACCGCCGAGAAGTGCACCTTCGACTGGAAGGTGCTGCGCGACAACGTGCTCAAGGACGTCGACCGGCTCAACGGGCTCTACACCGAGACGCTCGTGAACCATAAGGTCGCCATCATCCCGCAGCGCGCCACGGTCAGCGGGCCGAACGAAGTGACGCTGGCCGACGGCAGCAAGGTCACCGCCAGATACATCCTGGTCTGCACCGGGGCGCGCCCGCACGTGCCCTCCTGCCCCGGCCACGAGCACGGCATCACCTCGAACGAGGCGTTCCACCTCGAGGCGCTGCCCAAGCGGCTGCTGATCGCCGGCGGCGGCTACATCGCCAACGAATTCGCCGGGATCTTCAACGAGTTCGGCACCCACGTGACGATCATCAACCGCAGCGACAAGCTGCTGCGCGGCTACGACGAGCAGCTGCGCGACCGGCTGCTGCAGATCTCGCTGATGAAGGGTATCGACTTCCGCTTCAACGCCGAGTTCCGCGGCATCGAGAAGCTCGACGGCGGCGCGCTCAGGGTCTCGATGACCAACCACGACGACCTCGAGGTCGACGGCGTGCTGTTCGCCACCGGCCGTATCCCCAACACCGAAGGCCTCGGGCTCGACAAGGTCGGCGTCGAGCTCGGCGAGCGCGGCGAGATCAAGGTCGACCGCTTCAGCAAGACCAACATCGACAGCATCTACGCCGTCGGCGACGTGACCGACCGCATCCAGCTGACCCCGGTGGCGATCCGCGAGGGGCAGGCCTTCGCCGACACGGTGTTCGGCAACAATCCCACGACCGTCGACTACGACTGCGTGCCGAGCGCGGTGTTCAGCCACCCGCCGATGTGCGGCGTGGGCATGACCGAGAGCCAGGCGCGCAACAAGCTCGGCTCGGTCAAGGTCTACACCTCGGACTTCCGGCCGATGAAGAACGTGCTGGCCGGGCGCAACGAGCGCAGCCTGTATAAGCTGGTGTGCGACGAGGCGGACAAGGTGGTCGGCATCCACCTCCTCGGTCCCGACGCGCCGGAGATCCTCCAGGCCGCCGCGATCGCGGTCAAGGCCGGGCTGACCAAGGCCGACTTCGACGCCACCGTGGCGATTCACCCGACGATGGCCGAAGAGCTGGTGCTGATGCGCTAGCCCGAGGCGACGCGTGGCTCGGGCGGACCCAGCGCTCGAGCATCGCGCGCGTCGCATAGCGCCGGTGTTCGGTCACGGTCGCGAAGGCGGCGCTCACGGCGACCACCCCGGCGACGATCGCGACGAAGCCAACCAAGCTGTCGTTCGCGCCGATTCCCGCCATGCGCGCGAGCTTCAGCAGCGGCCAGTGCAGCAGGTAGAGCGAAAACGAGCAACCGGCGAGGTAGCGCACCGGCTTCTCGCAGGCTGCAGGGAGCACGAAGCCTCCGGCCGACAGCGCGCGCAACCCCATGAACCCGAGCGCGGTCGCCAGAGCGAGCGCGAAATCGGTCGGCGCGTAAAGCGAGTAGTACGGACTCCACGGCACCAGGCCCCAGACGAAGTTCGACACGGGCGGCGCTACTTTCGGCATGATGAACAGGCTCACCAGGGCCAGCGCGAGGTACATCGACGCCCTGGCGGCAGGCACGTTCCGCGCCCGCGGGCTGCGCGCGATCCATACGCCGACCAGCCAGCTGGGCAGCAGCAGCAGCGCATTGGGTCCCGCCGCGAGCCCGAGCACGCCGAGCCACAGCCACCGGCTGCCGCCGCGGGCAAAGGTGGCAGCGGCGAACAGCGCGTAGAACCAGACCTCGTAGCACAGCGACCAGTGCACCGGATTGAGCGCGAAGCTGGCGTCGTAACTCGAGCTGAGGAACAGCAGCGCCTGCAGCGCCTCGACCGGGTCGGCCCAGCCGAGGTCTTCTTCGAACATCGGGGCGGCACCGAGGTTCGCGTCGAGCGCGGCGACCGCCAGCGCCACGAGCGTCGCTACCACAGCCACCGGCACGATGCGCGAGATGCGGGCGATGACGTAGGACGAGAGCGAATCCTCGCGCTTGTCGGTCGCGGTGGCGATCACCAGCCCCGAGAGCACGAAGAACACGACCACCGCGTTCTTCTGCAGTCCTAGCGAGAACGGATAGTACCCGGTGTAGATCTCGAGCTGGTGAGCATGGCCGACCACCACCACGAGCGCGGCGATTGCGCGCACCAAATCGAGCCACAGCGACATCGGCCGCGTGATGAAGTGCTCGGTGGTCATCGGAGCCGGCATACGGTTCTGCGGTAGTCATTCGATTAATGCCGCCGCCCCGCTGTCAATCGCGCGGCCACGGAGAGGATTTCGGGCTGTCAGCCCCTCCGTCAGCCGCCTGCGGCGTCTGCCACCTCCCCATCGGCTACGCCGACAGGGAGGATTTGACAGACCGAAATCCTCCCTGTCCCCGCGAAAGCGGGGATGGGGAGGGGGACCGCCGGCCGCAGGCCGGTGGTGGCGGGGCCCGCGGCGTTGCGGTCTTGCGCAGCCCCTCCGCCCCATCGCTTCGCGACGGGGAGGATTGGCAATCCGCTCGCCCGGTTCTACGCCCTCTCCCAGGCAGCAGGGAGAGCGCATGTCCGCCAACATCGAGGAACTCGAGAGCCGCCGCGAGGCCGCCAGGCAGGGCGGGGGCGCGAAGCGGGTCGCGGCGCAGCACGCCAAGGGCAAGCTGACCGCGCGCGAGCGGGTCGAGGTGCTGCTCGACGAAGGCAGCTTCGAGGAACTCGACATGTACGTCGAGCACAACTGCACCGACTTCGGCATGGAGGATCAGCGCATTCCCGGCGACGGCGTGGTCACTGGCAGCGGTACGATCAACGGCCGGCTGGTCTACCTGTTCAGCCAGGACTTCACCGTGTTCGGCGGCTCGCTCAGCGAACGCCACGCGCAGAAGATCTGCAAGATCATGGACATGGCGATGAAGGTCGGAGCGCCGGTGATCGGCCTCAACGACAGCGGCGGCGCGCGCATCCAGGAAGGCGTCGCCAGCCTCGCCGGCTATGCCGAGGTGTTCCAGCGCAACGTGCTGGCCTCGGGCGTCATCCCGCAGCTGAGCCTGATCATGGGCCCGTGCGCGGGCGGGGCGGTCTACTCGCCGGCGATGACCGACTTCATCTTCATGGTGAAGGACAGCTCGTACATGTTCGTCACCGGGCCCGAGGTGGTGAAGACCGTCACCAACGAGGTCGTGACCCAGGAGGAGCTGGGCGGGGCGGTCACCCACACCACCAGGAGCGGCGTCGCCGACGTCGCGTTCGAGAACGACATCGAGGCGCTGATGGCGGCGCGCGAGTTCGTCAGCCTGCTGCCCGAGAACAACCGCAGCGGCGTGCCCGAGCTGCCGTGCACCGACCCGTGGGACCGCATCGAGGACAGCCTCGACACGCTGATCCCGGCCAGCGCCCACCAGCCCTACGACATGCACGAGCTGGTGCGCAAAGTGCTCGACGAGGGCGAGTTCTTCGAGATCCAGCCGAACCACGGCGCCAACATCATCTGCGGCCTCGGCCGCGTCGAGGGCCGCACGGTCGGCGTGGTCGCCAACCAGCCGATGGTGCTCGCCGGCGTGCTCGACATCAACGCCAGCAAGAAGGCCGCGCGCTTCGTGCGCTTCTGCGACGCCTTCTCGATCCCCATCCTGACCTTCGTCGACGTCCCCGGCTTCCTCCCCGGGACGGCGCAGGAGCACAACGGCATCATCAAGCACGGCGCCAAGCTGCTGTTCGCCTATGCCGAGGCGACCGTGCCCAAGATCACCGTGATCACCCGCAAGGCCTACGGCGGCGCCTACGACGTCATGGCCAGCAAGCACTTGCGCGGCGACTTGAACTACGCCTGGCCGACCGCCGAGATCGCGGTGATGGGGGCGAAAGGCGCGGTCGAGATCATTTTCCGCGGGTTGTCGTCGGAGGCGATCGCGGAGAAGACCAAGGAATACGAAGAGCGGTTCGCGAACCCGTTCGTGGCGGCTTCGATGGGTTATATCGACGAGGTGATCTACCCGCATTCGACGCGGAAGCGGATTGCGCTGGGGTTGCGGAAGCTGCGGAACAAGCGGCTGGAGAACCCGTGGAAGAAGCATGATAACCTTCCTCTCTGAGTGGCGTTCTCTCGTCTACGCCGCCCTAATAGTCCTCGCGTTGGGGCGGCTTTGGGGGTTTCGACGCCAGTGGCGTTTGGGCGTGCTGGATTACGGCTACAATCGAGTAGAGCGTGAGGCTGACCCGAAGCGATTCCGTTTTTGGTTCATCGCTGATGGGGTGTTGTTCGCCATTATCGTTCTTGGCGCCGCAAACTGGGTCGCTCAGCTCTGAACTACCGTCACCCTGAAACAAGTTCAGGACGACGGAATTGGACGGGAGTGGCGCAAATCATCTTCACCATCGGCTACGAGCAGGCGACGCAGGCGGCGGTGGTCGCCGCGCTGCGCGAGGCCGGAGTCGAGGTGCTGGCGGACATCCGCTACCTGCCGCTGTCGCGCCGGCCGGGGTTCTCGAAGAGCTCGCTCAAGGCCGCGGTCGAGGAGGCAGGGATCGCATACCGCCACTTCAGGCAACTCGGCACCCCCGCCGAGGGCCGCGCGGCGGCGCGCCGCCACGACCACGCCGAGCTGGCCCGGATCTATGCCGGCCAGCTCGAATTGCCCGAAGCGCTCGCGCAGATGGCCGAGCTGCGCGCGCTGGCCGAGGACAAGCGCGTCGCGCTGCTGTGCTACGAACGCAACGCCGCCGAATGCCACCGCGCGCTGCTCTGCGACGCGCTGTTCGCCGATTTCGCGCGCGTCGATCTGGAGCCGGCAATCCTCCCCTGAAAGGGGAGGGGCCCCCGCGACCTCGGCGGCTCCCCGGCCCCTCCGTCACGCGCCTGCGGCGCGCGCCACCTCCCCATCGCTTCGCGACAGGGAGGATCCTGATCGGGCAAATCCTCCCTGTGGCCGCGCAGCGGTCATGGGGAGGTGGCAGACGCCGCAGGCGGCTGACGGAGGGGCTATGCGCCGCGCTCGCGGCAGACCGCGACGATCGCCTCGGCGACATCGCCCGCATTCTTCAGCACGTCCACAGCCGGTATGCGCAGGACCGAATATCCCTGCCGCTCCAGCCATGCGAAACGCGCCTCGTCGCGCTCGGGCCTGTCGCCCCGGTCGTGCACGACACCCTCGATCTCGATGACCAGCTTCGCGGCCGGGCAATAGAAGTCGACCACGAACGGTCCGCACGGGTGCTGCCGGCGGAACTTCACATCTGCAGGCTTGAGAGCCTGCCACAACAGCACTTCCGGCAGGGTCATCGTTTGCCGCAGCCGGCGGGCGACGCGAACGGTGCGCTGGGTTGTCTGCCGCGCCAGGAGCCCCTCCGTCAGCCCTGCGGGCTGCCACCTCCCCAGCGCTGCGCGACGGGGAGGAATTGAGGGCATTTCCGCGCGCGGCCGCCACGCGTCAACGCACGTCGGATCCGATCCGGAGCAAGTGCCGCGGTTGGGCGCGGCAAAAGCCGCTTTCCTACACCCCCTCCCTTGGTTCACTCTGTGTTCCGCTCTTTGACATCGTCAGCGCCCGTCCGGTCACCCGACTGTGGGTGCGGCTCGCCCGTTGTCTTCATTCGAAACTGTCGCCTTCGCGTCCGGTGAGGAAAGCGGTTCTATTTCAATCCGCTGCAGCGAAATCCAGCGGGCGACGCCGTGTCGCCTTCGTCGCCTCCCTCGGCCCGGCAGCTCACGCCAGCGCCGCGTCCTCCGGCCGGCCTTCGCCGAACAGGCGCCTGGCGAGCAGCAGCTTGAAGGCCACGAACGCCACCAGCCCGACGGCTGCCGTGGCGACGTGGAACAGCCAGAAGCTGACCGTGTCCCAGGTCGAATACCAGCCGCCGACCTGGCCGACGATCTGGTTGGCGAGGAAGAACGCGAGGTAATAGATCCCGATCACCGTGGCGTTGATCTGCCGCGGCGCGAGGCGGGTGAACAGCGCCAGGCTGACCGGCAGGATGTGGCTGAAGCCGATCGAGTTCAGCAGGTGGAACATCACCGGCCAGAACAGCCCGATCTTGCCGCTGCCCTGGGTGGCGGCGGCGGTCACCAGGCACAGCCCGCCGGCGATGGTGAACACGCTGCCGATGATCATCTTGCCGAGCTCGTCTGGCTCCGAGCCGGTCCTGTCGGCGCGCCACTTCCAGAACCACGCCACCGCGACCAGCATCGAGAAGCTCAGCGCGGCGTCGATGGTGATCATCCACGTCGTCGGCACGGTGTAGCCGAAGAACGTCAGCTGGAACTGCTCGTCGGCCCACACGAGGTAGGCGTTGAAGATCTCCTGGTTGGTCAGCAGCGCCACCGCCATGACCGGCACGAGCACCACGACTGCGAGTATCCGGCTCCAGTCGTGGCCGGCCAGCCTTTCGCGCGGCGGTGCGGCCACGCCCCTCCGGGGCCGGTTGTCGGGCGGCAGCCACGGGCCGGCCATTAGGTAGATGATCAGCCCCACGACCATGACCACGCCGGCGGTGCCGAACCCGTAGTGCCAGCCCACGTCCTCGCCGAGGGTGCCGGAAATGAGCGGAGCCGCGATCACCGAGACGTTGATGGCGATGTAGAAGATCTGGAACGCCATCGCCCGGCGCAGGTCGCCTTCCTTGTACAGCTCGCCGACCTGGCTGGCGATGTTGCCCTTGAACAGCCCGACGCCGACGATGAGGGTGACCAGCGCGAGCAGGAAGGTGCCCTCGAACGCCATCAGGAAGTGCCCGAGGGCCATCACCGCGCCGCCCGCGATCAGCGTCGCCCTGCGCCCGAGCCAGCGGTCGGCGAGCAGGCCGCCGAGGATCGGGGTCAGGTAGACCAGCGAGGTGTAGTCGCCGAAGATCGCCGAGGCGAGCGGTTGGCCCTCGGCGCCGCCGTAGCGCCACTGCTGCAGCCAGCCGAGCCCCGCCACCGAGTCGAACCGCTCGGGCAGCAGGTAGTTGACCATGTAGAGCACGAGCAGCGTCTGCATCGAGTAGTAGCTGAAGCGCTCGCAGCCCTCGACGAAGGCGAGATAGCCGAGACCTTTGGGGTGACCGAGGAAGGCGCGGTCGTGGCGGTCGACGACCTCGTCGAGTTCGGGCGTGGCTTCGGCGACGGTCATCCAGGCTCTCCCAGCCGGTTGCAGTTGCAACGAGCTAGCCGGTGCTCAGTGCGCCTGCAATTCCTCGTCGAGAAAATCCGCCACGTCGTCGAGCGCGACGGCCTTGTCGAGGAACGCCTCGCCGATGCCGCGCAGGAGGACGAAGGGCAGGGTGCCGGCGTCCATCTTCTTGTCGTGCAGCATGTGGCCGGCGAGCGTGCGGCCGCTGCAATCGAGGCCCAGCGCGGCGACTTCGCTCGGCAAGCCGGCGGCGTCGATCGCGGCGGTGATCCGCGCGGCATCGTCGTCCGAGACGTAGTCGCGCCGGGCCGAGTAGCGCGCCGCCAGCACCATGCCGAGCGCCACCGCCTCGCCGTGCAGCAGGCGCTCCGAAAAGCCCGTCTGCGCCTCGAGCGCGTGGCCGAAGGTGTGCCCGAGGTTGAGCAGCGCGCGGGCGCCGGTCGTCTCGCGCTCGTCCTCGGCAACGATGCGCGCCTTGGCCGCGACGCTTTGCGTCACCGCGTATTCCTGTGCGGTACGGTCGCCGGCCAGCACGGCGGGGCCGTTGGCCTCGCACCAGGCGAAGAAGCTGGCGTCGCCGAGGATGCCATACTTGATGACCTCGGCGAATCCCGCGCCCATTTCGCGCGCAGGGAGCGAGGTCAGCGTGTCGAGGTCGGCCAGCACCAGGCTCGGCTGGTGGAACGCGCCGACGAGGTTCTTGCCGGCGGAAGCGTTGATCGCCGTCTTGCCGCCGACGCTGCTGTCGACTTGCGCCAGCAGGGTCGTCGGCAGCTGGATGAAGCCGCAGCCGCGCTTGAGGATCGCCGCGGCAAAGCCGGTCAGGTCGCCGATCACCCCGCCGCCGAGCGCCAGCACATGGTCGCCGCGCTCGACTTCCTCGGCCAGCAGCCAGTCCGTCAGCCGTTCGAGCACGGCCCACGACTTGGCGCCCTCGCCGGGATCGAGCACCAGCCAGCGCGGCTCGAACCCGGCTGCGGCCAGTGCGCCCTCGACGGTCTCGCGCCAGTGCCGGGCGACATTGGCGTCGGTGACGATCGGCACGCGCTCTTTGCGCAGCAGCTTGCCGCATTGCGCCGGCAGGTCGGCGAGCAGCCCGCCGCCGACACGCACTTCGTACGACCGGCCGGCCAGCTCGACGAGGATCACAGCCACTGGTCGAGCGCCTGCAGGATACGGTTGACCGCATCGCCGTGCGGGCCGGCGCTGCTCATCACCTTGATCGGCGCTTCGGCATAGGCCGGCTCGCGCTCGGCCTTGAGGCGCGCGAGGATCTCCCTGGGATCGCCGTCGCGCAGCAGCGGGCGCGAATCCTTGCGCGTCACGCGCTCGACCAGCGTGTCGACGTCGCTGTCGAGCCACACGGCGATGCCGCGCTCGAGGATCAGCGCGCGCGTCTCCGGCTGGACGAACGCGCCGCCGCCGGTGGCGAGCACCAGCGGCCCGCCTTCCATCAGCCGCGCGATCACGCGCCGCTCGCCGTCGCGGAAATAGGCTTCGCCGTATGTCTCGAAGATCTCGCTCACGCTCATCTGCGCGGCTTTCTCGATCTCCTCGTCGGCATCGACGAAGGCGAGCCCGAGGACTTGCGCCAGCTTGCGCCCGGTCGTCGACTTGCCGACCCCCATCATCCCGACCAGCACCAGCGGCCGGTCGATGCGGGCGGCGAGGGCCCTGATCTCGCCGGCGCTGAGGGTGCGGGTCTCGATGGTCATTGCCGCAAGCGCTATAGTTGGGCTAACCGCCCGTGCAAGTTCACGCGGAAGGTTTGCGGTTGGTGGCGATGCGCCTGAATAAATTGCAGCTGGGTCTGCTGGCCCTGCTCGTCCTGTTCTTGGCCCTCGCGTGGTACGACGGCGGGCGCGAGCCGCAACGGCTGATCGTGCAGCCGGCCGACCTGCCGGCGGGCCTGCGGTGAGCCGCCGCATTCTCCTTGCGGGCGCCGCGCTGGCGCTGTCGTCGTCGCTGGCTCTCGCCGCGCCCGAATCGCTGCTGCCGCCCAGCTTCGACAACCCGACGCCTGCCCCGGCGCCGCGCCCGGCTCCCGCGTCCGCACCGGCACGCGGGGCAGCACCCTCGGCTCCTGCCCCGGGCTCGCCGGTGGTCCAGGCATTGCCGGCGGCCGAAGGCGAAGCGCCGCTGACGATCACGCTTCCGGCAAACTTCCCGAGCCTGAAAGAGCTCGAGGCGATGGATGCGGACGAATTCGCCGAGCTGTTCGGGCTCAAGCCCAAGTTCGATATTCCCGCCGGCGCCCGCCGCGCGGTCAGGCAGGTCGGCGTGATCGACAGGGCGGAAGGCGGGTTGGCGGCCGGGCTGCTCGACCAGCAGCCCGCAGCGCTCGTGCGCGCCACGCTTGCGGCCAACAAGGGACCGATGGTTTCGCGCTGGGGCCACATCCTGCTGCGCCGCGCGCTGACCAGCCGGATGGACGCGCCGCAGGGCATGGACCCGGTCGACTTCGCCGCGTTGCGTGCCGGCCTGCTCAACCGGATGGGCGAGAATGCGGCGGCGCGCGCGCTGGTGCAGGACGTCGATTCGGCAAACTACGACACCGCGCTCGCGAACGCAGCGTTCGATGCCTACCTCGGGACGGGCGACGTACTCGGCATTTGCCCGGTCGCGCGGCTCAAGAGCACGTTGCGCGAAGACGGTACCTGGAACATGGCGCGCGCCATTTGCGACGCCTACGCTGGCGAGGAACGCCAGGCTGAGCGCGACCTCCAGCGCATCTTCTACTACGGCGAAGCCCCGCGCATCGATGCCTTGCTCGCGCAACGGTACGCCGGTGCCGCGGGCGAAGGGCGCCGCGCCGTCGATCTCGAGTGGCGCGGCGACGAGAAGCTCACTCCCTGGCTGTTCGCCCTGGCGCGTTCGCTCGGTGTCGAACTGCCGGATCGCCTGCGCAACAACGACGACCCGCGCTACTCCGTTGCCGACGTGTTCAACCCGGCGACGCCGCTGGCCGATCGAACCGCGGCCGCGGACCTGGTGGCCGCGGGCGGCGTCCTCTCGTCGGCCTCGCTGGTCGATCTCTATTCGCAAGTCTGGGCCGACGGCTCGATCGAAGGCGAAGGACGCGATCGCGCGACGACGCTGCGCGAAGCTTACGTCGCGCAGGATCCTTCGGCCCGGCTCGCCGCATTGCGTAGCCTGTGGGGTAACGGCGACGATTATGGCCGCCAGGTGCTGACCGCTTATGCGGCGGCGCGCCTGCCGGCTAGCGAGGCATTGCTCGACGATGCGCCGCTGATCATCGCCTCGATGCTGTCGGCGGGGCTCGACCGCAATGCGATGCGCTGGGGCACGCTGGTGCCCGAAGGCAGCCAGGGCTGGGCCCTGCTGGCGCTGGCGCAGCCCGAGCGGCGCAGCCAGGTAAGCGGCGGCGCAGTCGATTCCTTCATCGACGATGACGGCAGCGCCAGCCAGCGCAAGTCGCGTTTTCTCGTGGCAGGCCTCGCCGGACTCGGCCGGCTCGACATGGGCACGGCAAACGGCGCCGCGCGGCAGCTGGGCGTCAATCTCGGCCGCCAAAGCGCGTGGAGCCGCAAGATCGACCGCGCCGCGGAGCTGAACAATCCGGCCATGGTCGCCCTGCTGGCCGGGCTCGGCATGCAGGGCGACAGCTGGGACAAGATGACCGCGCGACACTTGTTCCACATCGTGCGCGCGCTCGACCGCGTAGGCCTCGGCGCCGAGGCGCGGATGATCGCGGCCGAGGCTGTGGCCCGGGGGTAGTGCCATCGCCGCGGCGATAGACGCCTTCCTCGCCATGCTGGCGGCCGAACGCGGAGCTGCCGCCAACACGCTGGCCGCCTATCGCCGGGACCTCGAAGGAGCCGAAAGGCTGGTCGGGGAACTCGAGAGCGCCGATCGCAAGGCACTCGAAGGGCTGGGCAAAGCCTGGGCCGCGCTTGCGCCCGCTACCGTCTCCCGCAAGGCATCGGCATTGCGGCAGTTCTACACCTTCCTGATCGACGAGGGCCTGCGCGAGGACGATCCCTCGCCGGCGCTGCCGAAGCCTGCGATGCGCCGCCCACTGCCCAAGATCCTCTCCCACGGCCAGGTCGAGGCGTTGTTCGCCCGGGCCGAGCTCGAGGCGCAAGGTGAGGGGCCGCCGGCGGTGCGGCTGCTGACCTTGCTCGAGTTGCTGTACGGATCGGGCCTGCGGGCGACCGAACTGGTGGCGCTGCCGCTTGCTTCGGTGCCGCGTGACGCGCCCTTCCTGACCGTGACCGGCAAGGGCTCGCAGCAACGCATGGTGCCGGTTTCGACACGCGCGCGGCAGGCGCTGTCGCGCTGGCTGGCGTTGCGGTCTGAGGGTTCGCGATTTCTCTTCCCGTCGCGCGGCAAACACTTGACTCGCATACGCTTGTTTCAGCTCATCAAGGAACTCGCGGTACGGGCCGGACTCGATCAGACGAAGGTCAGCCCGCACGTCCTGCGGCATGCATTCGCAACCCATCTGCTCGAGGGCGGGGCCGACCTGCGCGTGCTCCAGACGCTGCTCGGGCATGCCGACATCGCAACGACGCAGATCTACACTCACGTCGATGCAGCGCGCCTTGTGGCCCTGGTCAACGAACGGCATCCCCTTGCGGGCGACCGGCGAGGCGGTTAGCGCGTGCCGATGATTTCCTATCTCGAATTCGAGAAGCCGGTCGCCGAGCTCGAAGCACGCATCGCCGAGCTGCGCGAGGCGGCTGCGGGCGACGATGTCGATATTTCCGCAGAGCTTGCCAGGCTCGAAGCCAAGAGCGAGGATCTGCTGCGCAGCACCTACGCGGCGCTGACACCGTGGCAGAAGACACAGGTCGCCCGGCATCCGGCGCGGCCGCACTTTCGCGATTACGTGTCGCTCGCATTCGAGGACTTCATCGCGCTCGGCGGCGATCGGCATTACGGCGACGATCTTGCCATCATGGGCGGATTGGCGACGCTCGGCGGGCGCAGGGTCATGCTGATCGGCCACGAGAAGGGCAACGACACCCAGAGCCGGCTCAAGCACAACTTCGGCATGGGCAAGCCCGAAGGCTATCGCAAGGCGATCCGCCTGATGGACATGGCCGGACGCTTCGGCCTGCCGGTGGTCACGCTGGTCGATACCTCGGGCGCCTTCCCCGGCGTCGAGGCCGAGGAGCGCGGTCAGGCGGAGGCGATCGCCCGCTCGACCGAGGCTTGTCTCGCGCTGCCCGTGCCGATGGTGGCGGTGATCGTCGGTGAAGGTGGCTCGGGCGGGGCGGTCGCGCTGGCGAGCGCCGAGCGCGTATTGATGTTCGAGTACGCGGTCTATTCGGTCATTTCCCCCGAAGGATGCGCCTCGATCCTCTGGCGCACCGCAGAAAAAGCGCCGCAGGCTGCCGAGGCGATGAAGATGACCGCGCAGGATCTCGCCGAGCTGGGCGTGATCGATCGTATCGTCCCCGAACCAGTCGGCGGCGCGCAGCGTGATCCGGTGCTTGCTGCGGACTTGCTGGCCAAGGCTATTGGCGAGGAGCTAGACGCGCTTTCCGGCAAGACCGCCAAGCAGCTGCGCAAGCTGCGAGAGGACCGGTTTCTGTCCATGGGCGAGGCCCGCAAGCCGCGCCGACGCTGACCCGGCCGGGAACGGAGGCCAGCGGTCGCGGGTTCTTCCCTGCAATTGTCGGGCGGTCCCTCGACCGCCGCGTATCCCTTGCGAGGAGCCTGAAATGCCCATGTCCGTCCGTCACCGCATGAAGAATTTCATGATGGGAAGCGCCGCGATCTGCTCGCTGGTCGCGTGCGCCACCGTTCCGGAACAAGCGCAGGCGCAACGCGCGGGGGCCGCCATCAGCGCCGCCGAGGCGCAACAGGGCGCCCAAGCCCATCCGCAGCTCGTGCAGGAGTTCGGGGGTGCCATGACCGGCACACAGGCGAGCTACGTCGAGCAGGTCGGCAAGAATATCGCCGTGCAGTCGGGGCTGGCCAACTCGCAGTCCGCCTTCACGGTGACACTGCTGAACAGCTCGGTGGACAACGCCTTCGCGATCCCCGGCGGCTACGTCTACATCACGCGGCAGCTGGTCTCGCTGATGAACAACGAGGCCGAGCTTGCCGGCGTGCTCGGCCACGAGGTCGGCCATGTCGCGGCAAGGCATTCGGCGAAGCGCCAAAAGACCGCCATGCGCAACAGCATACTCGGCGCGCTCGGCTCCATCCTTTCGGGTGTATTGCTGGGCAATAGCCAGCTCGGCCAGCTCGGCCAGCAGCTCGCATCCGCGGCGCCGCAGCTGGCCACGCTGAAATATTCGCGCACCCAGGAAATCGAAGCGGATAACCTCGGCATCCGCTATCTTTCGGGGGCCGGCTACGACCCGCATGCGATGGCGACCGTGCTGCAGAGCCTCGCCGCGCAGAACGCCCTCGAGGCGCAGCTTCAGGGCCGCGACCACACGATGCCGGAATGGGCATCGACGCACCCCGACCCGGCCAGCCGCGTCCGCGGCGCAATGGCCAGAGCCGGCAGCGCCACCGGCGTGACCAACCGCGACACGTTCCTCAGCCGGATCGACGGCGTGATGTACGGCGACGACCCGAGACAGGGCGTGATCGAGGGCAACACCTTCATTCACCCCGACATGCGGCTGACGTTCTCGGTGCCGAGCGGCTACTACATGATCAACGGCACCCGCGCTGTCTCGATCAGCGGCCAGGGTGGCCAGGCACAACTCTCGACCGCCGCCTACAACGGCAATCTCGAGACATACGTGCGACAGGCCTTCCAGGCGCTCGGGGGGCAGAACACGCAGCTCGCGCCGCAAACGCTGCAGCGCACGACCATCAACGGGATACCGGCGGTCGTCGGAACCGCGCGCGTCAATACCGGCCAAAGCCAGGTCGATGTCGTCGTGGTGGGCTACGAATTCTCGAGCAATCAGGCGTACCACTTTGCCGCGATCACCCCCGCAGGGCGCTCGGCAGTGTTCAACCCGATGTTCAATTCGATGCGGCGGATCACGGCTGCCGAGGCGGCTCAGGTCATCCCGAGGCGGATTTCCGTGGTGACGGCGGGCCGCAACGACACTGTGCAGTCACTTGCGGGGCGGATGGCCTACGGCAGCGCCCAGGTCGAGCGATTCCGGGTCCTCAACGGCCTGGCGTCGAACGCGCAGGTGGTGCCGGGGCAGCGGTACAAGATCGTCGTGCGCGGCTGACTTTCGGCGGGCCAAAACAAAGGGGCGGCGAATTTCTTCGCCGCCCCTCCGAATTTGGCCTTGCGGTCCGCTCTTAGCAGCCCGTCGCCGTGGTATTCGCATTGCTCATGCAGGTGCTGACCTTGGTGAAGGTGCTGGTCAGCTGGGTGCCCAGGCTCTGCATCGCGGCAATCGCGGCAACCGCGATCAGGGCGGCGATGAGGCCGTATTCGATGGCGGTGGCGCCCTGCTCGTCACGGAGCAGCTTGTTGAAAAACTTCATGATCGGTCTCCTGGTTCAGTCTTCGGTACCCGTCTTGACCCCCTGTTTCCGGATCAAGCACTTCAGCCTAGTCAGGCATTGGTTTAGAAAGCCCTAACTTCGGGACGCAGCAGCGAACTTGTTCGATATTACGCCCCACATGCCGGTGCTCTTGTCTGCAATGCCCTGGAATGCGCCGATCATCACCATGACGATCAGCGATACAATCAGACCGTACTCGATGGCAGTCGCCCCGCGATCGTCCCGCAAGAGACGCTTGAAGATGAGGCTCGTGGTCATCGATTTCCCCCCGGAACGTACGGTCCGACAATTCAGGGTTTTCGCAGGCAATTCCTAATGAAAGGTTGATAGGGTCCGTTCGATTGGCAAACAAACCGACATATTCGCCGGTGGTGGCGGCCGTTATTGCAGACGCCGGCGGGCGTCTCCTGCTTCAACTGCGTCCTGCGGGAAAGCGCCATGCAGGTCTGTGGGAATTCCCCGGCGGAAAGGTCGAAGCCATTGAATCTCCCCGCTTTGCGCTATGTCGAGAGGTTCGCGAGGAGCTCGGCCTGGAGCTCGATCCGGCGTCGCTCGAGCCGGCCGGCTTCGCGGAGGAAGAGCCGCAGGACGGTCATCCCGGGATTGTCCTGCTGCTTTACAGGTGCGCGCGCTGGCGTGGCTCGCCGCAGAGCCTCGATGGACAGCGATGGGGCTGGTTCACACCGGTCGAGGCCGCGTCGCTCGCCATGCCGCGAATGGACCAGCAGCTGCTTGCGGGCTTGCATCGCGCGGGCGCGGGCTAGCCTATTGCCAAGCCCCGCCGGCCTGCCTATGTGCCGCCGCTCCAAGCGCCCGTAGCTCAGCTGGATAGAGCACCAGACTACGAATCTGGGGGTCGGAGGTTCGAATCCTTCCGGGCGCGCCATCTGCCTGCACTCCGACGAGTTTCGCCTGTTCTCGGGCGTGGCCTTTTGCGCTTCGGCAGCTTATGGGCGCGGGCAAGGATCCGGGTGAACAGGAAGCGCCGCCTCCAATGAGCAGTCTCGTAGGTCCCGACGAGGACGATCCGCGCGGCAAGCCGCCGGTACCGGAAGAAGTGCAGGAGGCGATACGCACCCTGATCCGCTGGGCGGGCGACGACCCGTCGCGCGAGGGGCTGCTGGACACGCCGCAGCGTGTCGCCCGGGCGTGGAAGGAATACTGCGTCGGCTATACTGAGGACCCGGCGAGCCACCTTAGCCGGATGTTCGAGGAAGTCGGAGGGTACGACGAGATCGTGCTGCTCAAGGACATTCCCTTCCAGAGCCATTGCGAGCATCATATGGCGCCGATCATCGGCAAGGCGGCGATCGCCTACCTGCCGACCGACCGTGTCGTCGGCATCTCCAAGCTCGCGCGCGTGCTGCACAGTTTTGCGCGGCGGCTGCAGATCCAGGAACGGCTCACCGCCGAAGTCGCGCAATGCATCTGGGACCAGCTCCAGCCCAAGGGCGTGGCGGTGGTGATCGAGGCGAGCCACGCCTGCATGACAGCGCGCGGGGTCCGCACGCCGGGAGTCAACATGGTCACCAGCCGGGTCATGGGCACCTTCCGCCGCGACGAGAAGAGCCGGCAGGAAGTCCTCAAGCTGATGGGATACTGAATGACTGCATTGCTCGTTCGGGGTGGCAAGCGGCTGACCGGCCGCATCGAGCCGTCCGCCAACAAGAACGCAGTCCTGCCGGTGTTGTGCGCGACGCTGCTGAGCGACGCGCCGATCACGCTGCGCAACGTCCCCGAGATCACCGACGTGACGCGGATCGTCGATTTCTTCGGCGAGCTCGGCTCGACCGTGAAGTGGGATAGAAAGGCGAAGACGCTCGAGCTCGACCATTCGACGATTTCGCCCGGATCGACCGCGCGGCTGCCGCAGGCGATGCGCGCGTCGATCATGATGATCCCCGGCCTGCTCGTCCGCCTCGGCGAGGCGCGGCTCGAGCACGAGGTCAAGGGCTGCACGCTGGGCGCGCGCGAGATCGATCCCCATGTTGCGGTCTTTCGCGCCTTCGGTGCCGAAGTCGGCCAGACCGGCCACGACATCGTCTTCCGCGTCACCGGCAAGGGCGAAGCGGCGCGCATGTGGCTCGAGTACGCCTCGGTGACCACCACGGAGAACTTCATCCTCAGCGCGCTGACGGTGAAGGGCACCTCGCACATCATCAATGCCGCGTGCGAGCCGCACGTCCAGGAGATGTGCACTTTCCTCGAGCTGCTCGGCGCGCGCATCGCCGGCAAGGGCACCTCGACGGTGTCGATCGAGGGCGGGCTCAAGCTGGGCGGCGGGGACTACACCTTCTCCGACGACTTCCACGAGGTCGCCACTTTCCTCGCGCTGGCCGCAGTCACAGGCGGCGACATCTCGGTGCGCAACGACCATCCGCAACACTTCGACCTGATCGACCGCACGTTCGGGAAGTTCGGTGCCGAGGTGCGGCACGCGGACGGCTGGTCGCGGCTCGAGGCGCCGTCGCGGCTCAAGGTCGAGGAGAACTTCACTTCGCACCTGATCACCAAGGTCGAGGCCGCGCCGTGGCCGTACATCCCGGCCGACCTGCTGCCGATCTTCATCGCGCTGGGCGTCAAGGCCGAAGGGCAGATGATGTTCTGGAACAAGGTCTACGAAGGCGGGCTGACCTGGCACACCGAGCTGTCGCTGTTCGGCGCGCATACGCTGCTGTGCGACCCGCACCGGCTGATCACCTTCGGCGGCGATCCGCTGGCACCGGCCACCGTGACCAGCCCGTACATCATCCGAGTCGCCATCGCGCTGCTGATGGTGGCGAGCTCGATCGAGGGCGAATCGACCATCCTCGACGCCGACCCGATCCGCCGCGCACACCCGAACTTCGTCGACAACTTCGTCTCGCTCGGCGCCGATGTGCAGTGGATGGAATAGGCGGACGCATTCGGTCCTGCGGCAGGCGCGCCCTGTCGAATAGCCGGCCCGGCGACGGAACAGGCCCGGCCGCCAGCCGCTTTGGAATCCTCACCCAGCGGAGGTTTCCATGGACAAGTCCCACGATATCAAGGTCTTCAACACCCTCATCGCCACCACGCTCGACAGCGTGAAAGGCTACCGCGAGGCGGCCGAGGAAAGCCGGGACACGACCCACGCGCGGTTCTTCGGCGAAATGGCGGAAGAACGCAGCCGTGTCGCGGCTGACCTGCAGCAGCAGGTTCGCTCGCTCGGCGGCGATCCCGAGACCGACAGCTCGACCGCTGGCGCCGTGCATCGCGGCTGGGTCGACCTCAAGTCGGCCATCACCGGTCGCGACGAGAAGGCGATCGTCAACGAGGTCGAACGCGGCGAGGACTACATCAAGGCCAAGTTCGAGACGGCGATGCAGGACGACGAGCTGTCGGCGGGCAGCCGCGGCGCACTCGAAGCGTGCTTCGCCTCGATCCGCAAGGGTCACGACCGCGCGAGCCAGATGAAGCACGCTGCCGTCTGAGCAAGACGAGCACGGCAAACGCGAAGGGCGCCCCACCCGGGCGCCCTTCCTGTTCTTACCTGGTGCGCTCAGAGCTGGCCGAGCATGTGCTCGGCGCTGGAGACCTTGAAGTCGCCCGGAGCTTCGACGTTCAGTTCCTCGACCACGCCGTCGTCGACGATCATCGAGAACCGCTGGCCACGCTTGCCCATGCCGAACCCGCTGCCGTCCATCGTCAGGCCGAGCGCTTCGGCGAACTCGCCGTTGCCGTCGGCCAGCATGGTGATGTCGGACGAGCCATTGGCCTTGTTCCACGCGCCGAGCACGAAGGCGTCGTTGACCGCGGTGGCGACGATCTCGTCGACGCCCTTGGCCTTCAGCTCGGCTGCCTTGTCGACGAACCCGGGGAGGTGCTTGGCCGAACAGGTCGGGGTGAACGCGCCGGGCACCGAGAACAGCGCCACCTTCTTGCCCTTGAAGTAGTCGCCGCTCTGGACCTTTTCCGGCCCGCCTTCGGTCGCCTTGACCAGCGTCACATCGGGCAGCCTGTCGCCCTTCGAAATCGTCATGGGAATAGTCCTTCCTGACCCCGTCCGAGTGCGTACATAGGTCCTGGCGCGAGGGGCGCAACCGCCTGCGAGCCAGGTTTGCGTTTGCCGCCGTGCATCGCTATGTGCAGCCGCGAATACAGGCGTTGGCATGGAGCCCCGGCTGCGCCCTCACCCCAAAGCATGAGGAGTGTTGCAAGTGGCCACCGCTGCCGTCGTCGAGAACGACTACATCGTCAAGGACATCACCCAGGCCGAGTACGGCCGCGCCGAGATCGCCATCGCCGAGACCGAGATGCCCGGCCTGATGGCGCTGCGCGAGGAATACGGCGCCGCGCAGCCCTTGAAGGGCGCGCTGATCACCGGCTCGCTGCACATGACGATCCAGACCGCGGTGCTGATCGAGACCCTCGTCGCGCTCGGCGCCGAGGTGCGCTGGGCGACCTGCAACATCTTCTCGACCCAGGACCATGCCGCCGCCGCGATCGCCGCGCAGGGCATCCCGGTGTTCGCGATCAAGGGCGAGAGCCTGGCCGACTACTGGGACTACGTCGGCCGGATCTTCGACTGGGACTCTGACGGTTCCGGGACCCAGACCTGCAACATGATCCTCGACGACGGCGGCGATGCGACGATGTTCGCGCTGTGGGGCGCGCGCGTCGAGGCCGGCGAGGACCTGTTCGAGCCGTCGAACGCCGAGGAAATCGAGTTCGTCCGCGCGCTCAGGGCGTTCCTCAAGGCCCGGCCGGGCTACCTGACGAAGACCGTGCAGGCGATCCACGGCGTGTCGGAAGAGACCACCACCGGCGTGCACCGGCTCTACAGCCTCGCCCGCCAGGGCAAGCTGCCGTTCCCGGCCATCAACGTGAACGATTCGGTGACCAAGTCGAAGTTCGACAACCTCTACGGCTGCAAGGAATCGCTGGTCGACGCGATCCGCCGCGCGACCGACGTGATGCTGGCCGGCAAGGTCGCCTGCGTCGCCGGGTTCGGCGACGTCGGCAAGGGCTCGGCCGACAGCCTCCGCAACGGCGGCGCGCGTGTCATGGTCACCGAGATCGACCCGATCTGCGCGCTGCAGGCGGCGATGGAAGGCTACGAGGTCGTGACGATGGAAGAGGCGGTCAAGCGCTGCGACATCTTCGTCACCGCCACCGGCAACGAGGACGTCATCACCGCCGAGCACATGAAGGCGATGAAGAACATGGCCATCGTGTGCAACATCGGCCACTTCGATTCCGAGATCCAGATCGCCGCGCTCGACAACTACGCGTGGAAGGAAATCAAGCCGGGCACGGACCTGGTGACGTTCCCCGACGGCAAGCAGATCATCGTGCTCGCCAAGGGGCGGCTGGTGAACCTCGGTTGCGCCACCGGCCACCCGAGCTTCGTGATGAGCTGCAGCTTCACTAACCAGGTGCTGGCGCAGATCGAGCTGTTCACCAAGGGCGGCGAGTACGACAAGGACGTCTACGTGCTGCCCAAGCACCTCGACGAAAAGGTCGCCGCGCTGCACCTCGACAAGCTCGGCGCCAAGCTGACGAAGCTCAATCAGCGCCAGGCCGACTACATCGGCGTGCCGGTGTCGGGGCCGTTCAAGGCCGACCATTACCGCTACTGACCGCCGAGACGGCACGCCGGGCTGCGCATCGTTCAGCCCGGCGATGCCTTTGCTGAACGACGAGCGCGACCAGAGTCACAAAGTTCTCACCCTGTGACCCTGCCTGCACCCTGTTCTCAGCAGTGATTTCGATGATTTAAGCCCAAAGGTTACGGTCGCAGCTCGCCCGGGATCTTCGCGCAGCGGCGCCGACGGCGCTTACGACGAAACAACCGCGGGATGATCCGTCGGCCGCCGCGGCCGGCCGGCAAGGCCGCAGGTTCCGCTCCGCGCAAGCGGACGCTGCGCCGTCGCGCGCGCCCCTTGCGCCATGGCCGGGCCGGAGAAACACGGGCGTGCCCCGGCGGCCCGTATCAGCGAGCGAGTGCCGGCCCGTGAGGACCGGCGCGGGCGAATCGTGCGACTTGCCCGAAGCGGATCAGAGCATGAACAGGGAGGGTGTAGGAAGATGGTACCTTGCGTGGCTTCACGGCCGCCAGAACCGACTGGATTACCCCTTTCGCGGGCATGACGAAAGAAGTCGGGGAGGGAACCCGGCTGTGTCGGGAGGGGAGTGAAATCGCGCCGTTCGCGCGGGCCGACCGGGGTAACGGGGGCGCATCGGGACTTATCCCAATGGCGCGCCCCGGGAGGGCTGGAGGAAAATGGTCTTCGCCGGTGCGTCCTTAACCGTGCGGCGAGTTAACCAACGACAGGTGCTGGGGGGCAAGTGTATGATATACATGCCCGGAGCGTTGAAGGGGGGCAAAGTGAACCGGATACCCGTCATCCGACGGCTAATCCTGGCCGACCGGGCGCCACTCGCGGCGCTGGGGTGGAGCGTGCTGGCGGTGGCGGTACCGACGCTGCTGCGCTGGGCGATCGACCGCGGCACGACGGGCAATCCGTTCATCACTTTCTATCCCGCGGTGCTGCTCGCGGCGCTGCTGCTCGGCTGGCGCTGGGCGGCCGGTGTGGCGCTGGCCTCGGCGTTCGTCGCCAACCGGCTGCTCCAGCCGACCCCGTACGTGCTCGCCCTCGCTCCGCGCGATGCGATGCTGCTGGCGTTGTTCGCGTTCAGCTGCGCGGCGCTGATCTGGACCGGCGAGATGTGCCGCCGTTTGGTGCGCGAGCTCGAGCAGGCCAAGGAGCGCGAGGAGATGCTCAACCACGAGCTCGGCCACCGGGTCAAGAACATGCTCGCCACGGTCAGCGCGATGGCGGTGCTGACCGCGCGGCACAGCGCGCCTGAGGACTTGCCCCAAGCGCTCGGCGGACGGATGGATGCGCTCAAGCGGGCGACCGACCTGCTGATCGAGCACGGCGACGGCGCGCAGTGCAACGTCCGCCGGCTGGTCGAGCAGGCGCTCGCCCCGTTCCGCGACGACCGCAACTTCGCGCTCGACGGGCCCGGCTGCGAGCTGCCGCGCGATGCCTGCGTGCCGCTCAGCCTGGCCCTGCACGAGCTGTGCACCAATGCCGCCAAGTACGGCGCGCTGTCGGTGCCCGAGGGGCAGGTGACGGTGCTGTGGACGGTGGGCGAGGGCGAGGACGGCCTGCTGCGCCTCGTCTGGCGCGAGGACGGCGGGCCGCCGGTGAGCAAGCCCACCCGCGCGGGCATGGGCTCCAAGCTGCTGCGCCGCCAGCGGGGCCTCAGGCGGGTCGAGGTCGATTTCAAGCCTGCGGGATTGACCTGCGACATCGAGGTCGACGGGGTGCGCGCGGCCTGACCCCGCAGCCGGTTACGGCTTCCTTGCGCTGACCAGCGAGTAGTACCCGCCGCCGGTGCGCTGCGCCGTGACGTCGGTGAAGCCGGCGCTTTCGAGGATCGCCCGGAATTCGGGCAGCGAGTACTGCTTGCCGAGCGTGCCGATCAGCATCAGCAGGCTGAAGCTCGCCGCGTGCCACGGGCCGGCGCCGTCGTCGTCCATCAGGATCTCATTGAGGAAGATCCGTCCGCCGCTCGGCAGCGCGGCGAAGCTCTTCTGCGCTAGCAGGCGGTTGGTCTCGTCCGACCAGTCGTGGAACACGTTGGCGAAGAAGTGCGCGTCGTGGCCCTCGGGCCAGTCCTCGGTGAACATGTTGCAGGCCGCGGTGGCGACGCGGTCGCCGACGTCGGCTCGCGCGACGTAGTGCCCGGCCTCCGCGGCCATCGCCGCGAGGTCGAGCAGGGTCACCTCGAGTCCGGGGTTGGCCCGGGCGAACTCGATGCCGTAGACGCCCGAGCCGCAGCCGACGTCCATCAGTCGCTTCACCTGCGCGAATTCGGGCAGCACCGCCGCGCCGCGCGCCGGCGCCTGGCTGTGCGCGTGCATGAAGCTGGCGATCCGCTGCGCCGCCTCGGCGCTCATCTCGCCGCGCTCCCACTCGGGCGCGCCCGATTTGAACGCTTCCGGACGCTTGCCGGTTCTCATCGCCTCGAGCAGCTGTTGGTGCAGCGGATTGCGTTCGCGATAGGCCAGCAGGAACCCGCCCCAGTATCCCTCCGCTTCGGGATGCAGCCAGGTCCGCGCCGCCGGTAGCGCGCGCCACTTGCCCTCGCGCGTCTCGAGCAGGTCGGACGAGGCCAGCGCTCCGAGCAGGATACCGAGCGCATGCGGATCGAGGCCGAGCTGCCCGCCCAGTTCCGCGGTGGTCAGCGCTGCGTCGCTGAGCGCGCGAAAGATCCCCGTCTCGTCGGCCACCGTCGCCGCCGGCAGGCGGAACTGCGATTCCCACATGTCCCAGATCACGCGGTCGTCGCTCGTCGGCGGCAAATGGCTCATCGGTCTCTCCCTGTTGCTTGGGAACCGATGATAAGGCCGCCGCGCGGCTTGGCTAGAGCGTAAGCGCGGGTCTTGGGGCTAGTTCGCGGCCACCGCCCGCCGGGCGCATTCCTGCAGCTTGCCGAGCGAGCGCCCGGCCTGGGTCAGGTTCGTCGACATCACCGCCTGGCCCTTGTAGAGCAGCCCGACGTCGTGGCTGCTGGCGAGGTCGGCGAGGACCTGGCGCACGTTGCGCTCGCCGGCAAAGCGGGTCGTGAACCGCGCCGTGCCGTCGTAGCGCACGAAGCCGAAGCTGCGCGAGCCCCAGGCATCGTCGTACGCCGTCTCGCCGTTCTGCAGGAACACGATGGCGAGGTCGATCGTGCCACTGTCGCGCAGCGCGTTGCCGATCTCGTCGCTCGACATGGTCAGCGTGACTTCGCCCGAGCCTGCATCGTAGCCGACCTCGAGCGCGTTGGGCCCTGCTGCGCCGCTCGCCTGCATCATCGTGCAGGCGCGGCCCGCGGCCTCGACCGGCCAGGCATCCGAGGCGAAATAGATTTGCCCGCCCTGCGCCGTCGCGGGCGCAGCGAGCAGGCCGAGCAGCGGCACGAGCTTCTTCATGGCGTTTCCTCCCCCAGGAACGCCCGTGGGAATACACCCGAAGCGGGCCTGTCGCCAAGCCGGACGTTGCGGTCCGGCGCGTGGTGGCGGCAGACGCCGGCGGAGCGAAGCGCTCCTTGCCGCATGGCGGTCATGTGGAGGACGCCCGCCTGCCCGGAAACGGTAACGCCAGCCGCCTAGCGCTCACCCCGTCACACCAGGGGGACTCGCATGAACTCGCGCCGCATCCGCACCGCAACCTCGCTCGCCGCGCTCGCGCTCGCCACACTCGCGTCCGCTCCGGCACTGGCGCAGTCGCGCCAGGTGACGACGCCCAACGTGACCACCGCCGATGGCGAGGTTGCGGTCACGCTCAACGGCATCACCTTCCGCAACCGGGGCCTGGTCGGCACCGGGCGGCTCGACGCCAACACGCGCGACTTCGCCGGCGAGACGCTCGGCAGCTTCTCGGGCATGGCGCTCGACCTGACGCAGTGGCGCCGCAATCCCGACGGCAGCTACACCGGCCTGATGTATACGCTGCCCGACCGCGGGCCGAACGACGTCGGGCCGTTCGTGGGCACGACCAACTACCGCAACCGGGTGCACACCAGCGCGCTCGCCTTCCGGCCCTACGCGAGCCTCGCGACGCTGCCGCAGTCGACCGCCTCGCAGAACCAGCTGACGATTTCGCCGACCGGCGGCCTGTTCCTGACCGACAGCACCGGCGCCAACTTCACCGGGCGCGACGCCGGCAGCAGCGTGACCACGCGCAACGGCGTGCTCTATCCGCTGGTCGCCAGCGGCGAGGGCGCGGGCCGCATCAGCCTCGATTCCGAAGCGATCGCCTTCCGCCCCGACGGCAGCTTCTACGTGTCGGACGAATACGCGGCGAACATCTATTACTTCGATGCGACCGGCCGCCAGCTCGGCGCGCTCAACACGGTCAACGCGCTGCTGCCCAAGACCGCCGGCGGGGTGGTCAGTTTCGACGGCGGCAGCGCGCCGGCGACCGGCCGGCGCAACAACCAGGGTCTCGAATCGCTCGCCATTACGCCGGACAACAAGCGGCTGGTGACGATCCTGCAATCGGCCACCATCCAGGATACCAGCGGCTCCAGCCAGCAGACGCGCAACAACACCCGCATCCTCGTCTACGACATCAGCGGCGGCGCGATCCCCAACGCCAACCCGATCGGCCACTACGTGCTGCAGCTGCCGGTGTTCAACCAGAACGGCAGCGGCGGCGCGCCCGACCGCACCGCCGCACAGTCCGAAATGCTGGCGCTCAACGACACGCAGTTCCTGGTGCTGTCGCGCGACGGCATCGGCCGCGGCTCCAACCCGACCAACAGCACGACGCCGGTGTTCAAGAGCGTGCTGCTGGTCGACACCGCCGGGGCGACCAACCTCGCCGGCGCGGCCTACGAGAGCGGGACGACGCCGGTCGCCACCAGCGGCACGCTCGCGGCCGGGATCGTGCCGGTGCGCCAGTTCGAGCTGGTCAACCTGCTCAACGCGACGCAGCTCAACCGCTTCGGCATGAACCTCAACACGCGGCCGTCGAACGCCACCTCGCTGTCGGAGAAGTGGGAAGCGATGGCGCTGGCCCCGGTGCTCGAGGACTCGGCGCCGCAGGACTTCTTCCTGTTTATCGGCAACGACAACGATTTCCAGGCCGGCAACGGCTTCATCAACGGCCAGAGCTACAACGGGTCGCTGAGCGGCACGGGCGGCACCGGCAACAACGACAGCGTGATGCTGGTTTATCGCCTGACGCTGCCGACCTACGTCGACCCGCAGGCGCTGGCGGCGCTCAACGTCACGTCGCCCGAAGTGCTCTACGGGACGCGGGTCGCGCTCAACGACATGGCCGTCGGGGCGACGCAGCCGGCGATGCGCGTGCTCAACGCACAGCGCAGCCTGGGTGCGGACCCCGACCGCAAGACCAACCTGTGGCTGGAAGGCGATTCGACCGTCTCCGGGCTCGGCGGCCGCGCGCTGGGCGAGAGCGAGATCGACCACCGGGGAGTGACCGGCGGCATCGACAGCGCGCTCGGCACGTTCGGCCGGCTCGGCATCTTCGCCGGTCTGCGCGATCTCGAGGGCAACCTCGGCGCGGCGGACCCGTTCAAGGCGACCGTGTGGACGCTCGGCGCCTATGCCATGGCCGAGATGCCGGCGGGGTTCTACCTCGAGGGCTCGGCGGCCTGGTTCGGCGACATCGACATCGAGCGCGTCACGCGTTCGTCGGCCTACGGCCAGCAGGCGAGCGGGCGCACCGCCGGCGAGGGCTGGGCGGCGAGCGGCGAGGCCGGCTGGCAGGTTCCCTTCGGGATGCTGACCGTGACCCCGTTCGCCGCGCTCGACTACAGCGACCTCGAGCTCAGCGGTTACGCGGAGAGCGGCGCCTCGGTCTCCAACCTGACCTTCCCTGACCGCGCGTTCCGCAAGCTTACCGCGAGCCTGGGCGGCGAAGTCTCTACCCAGCTCGGCGTGGTGCGCCCGGCGCTGCGCGGCGGCTATTCGTTCGAGGACGAGCGCGGCGACGACGCGGCGAGCGTGCGCCTGACCTCGGCCCAGCACGCGATGGGCACCGTCCTGCTGCCGCTGGCGGACACCGAGCGCAACAGCGCCTTCGCCGAGCTGCGCATCGCCGCGCGCGAGGGGCCGCTGGCCGCCTATGCTTCGGGGCGCGGGCGCTGGGGCAAGGGCGAGGACGACCTGCGCGCCTCGATCACCCTGTCCTACGGGTTCTGATGGCGGGGGCGAGCGCCGCTGCGGGCGAAAGGGCAGGCTACTTCCGGGCGCCCGCCGCCAGCGTCGACACGGCGTAGATCGTCGCGGCGATGTTGCGCACGCCTTGCGGCGTGGTCCAGTTCTCGCCGGTGGGCGTGTTGGCGCCCAGGGTGCCGATGTAGAGCGTCTTCCGGTCGCGGCCCGCAAAGGTCGCGGTGATGGCGCGGCGCGGGACCGGGATGATGCCGAGCTGCTTGCCGGCCTTGTCGAACACGTAGAGGCCGGGTCCGCCGGTCACGTAGAGCCGGCCGTCGGCATCGACGGTCATGCCGTCGCCGCCGAAGCTGCCCTGCGGCTCGTTGCCGAGCGTGGCGAAGTCGCGGCGGTTCGAAAGCCCGCCGTCGGCGGCCACGTCGAAGGCGATGATGGTCGTGCGGTTGGTGACGTAGAGCGTCCTGCCGTCGGGGCTGAGTTCGACGCCGTTGGTGAACACGCCCCCCTGCTGCCCTGGCGTTGCGGCGGGCACGATCGTGTCGACCGTTCCGTCGGCCTTGGCGTGGAACAGGCCGCCCTGCGTGTAATAGGTCCCGCCGTGCCCGTCGGCCCTGAGGTCGTTGATGCGGCCGAGCGTGCTGCCGTCGGCGAACTTGTCGGCGATCACCTTCCGCTCCGGCGTCAGCTGGACGATGCGCGAGAGGATGGTGCAGTTCGCGCCCAGGCCGAGGCCGGGATCGGTGCACGAGCGGTCGGCGGCAAACGTGCGGCCCTGCGAATCGACCGAGACCGAGCCGGCGCCGGCTACGAACGGCCACTGGACCCACCACTTGCCGTCGGGCCAGACCTTGATGATCGAGTTGCTCTGCTCCTGCGCGAACAGCACGTTGCCGTCCGCATCGGCGGTCATGCCGTCGACGATCATCGGGCCTTCCCAGAATTTCGTCCACTGCGCGTCGCCGGACACGACGCCGGGAATCGCGGCGATGTCGACTTGCGCTTCGGGCGCCGGCTGGCCCTGCGCGGCGCCGGGCGAGGCCAGCGCGAGCGCCAGCGAAGCCAGGCCGGCGGCCAGAAGATGTTTGCGCATGCTCATTCTCCCCTTTCATCCACGGGCGGCTCGATGGTGTTCTCGGCGCCATCGGTGCCCGTGCGGTCATTGTTCCAATCGACCTGTATCATGCGGTCGAAGCCCGGGTCGCGAATGAAGCTCAGCTTGGCTACCCACGGGCCGGACAAGGTCACCGGATCCTCGATCGTGAACTCGTCGTAGAGCTTGTCGCGGTCGAGCGAGATGCGCTCCACATAGCGCGCCTCCTCGCTGAGCGGCGGGCCGCCCTGGAAGAAGAGGTTGGGATTGGTCACCATGATGGTGTCGATCACCAGCGTATCGCCGTCCCAATGGCCGATCGAATTGCCCGTCACGGCCGGCCACAGGTCATCGAGCGGCGGATGACCGCGTCCATCGGTGTAGATGTGGCGGGTTTCGTTATAGGCGTTGGTGATCAGCACCTCTTCCGGCGTAATCAGGATCTGGATCGGGGTGGCCGCATTCATCATCAGCGGGTAGCCCCAGCCGAGCCCCTTTCGGCCGCCCTGGGTGCGCATCGCTTCGGCCACGCGGCGTCGGCCTTCCTCGTTCCACGGTGCGTTGCTGGCCCAGATCGCCACGGAATCGAATGTCGCCCCGCCCGCCCCGGGAGTGCGCAGAGCGATGCCGCTGATCGGCGTATTCGCCGCACTTTCGCTGACCCAGTAGCCGGGCCAATACGGCAATTGTTCGAAGGCCTCGGCGCGGGCCCGCTGGTCCTGCGCCGCTGCCTGCCCGGCGCACATTGGAGCCACCGCGAACAGCACGGCGGCCGCGATCCTCACTGACCTTCCCTCTCGTCCGCCGGCGGCTCGATGGTGTTGACGCCGCCCTCGTTGCCGGTGCGATCGTTGGAGAAATCCATCTGCACCATGCGGTCATAGCCGGTCTCGACCACATGGGTGATGGTCGCCTTGAACGGCCCGCTCAGGGTCACGGGGTCCTCGACCGTGAACTCGGTGACGAGGCGGTCGCCGTCGAGGTGGATGCGCTCGTGGTAATGCGCTTCCTCGGAGAACGTCGGGCCGCCGTGGAAGTAGGTGTAGGGCATCTGGACCTGCACGGTCTCGACGACCAGCGTCTGATCCTCCCAATGCCCGATCGAGGTGCCCCACACCGTCGGCCACATGTCCTCCGCCGCCGGAAAGCGCCGGCCGTCGGTGTAGATGTGGCGCACCTCGCCGTAGGCGTTGACGATCATGGTTTCTTCGGGGGTGATCATGACCTGAAACGGCGTGGCCGCGTCCATCATCATCGGATAGCCCCAGCCATCGGCTCGCCGGCCCGCCCTGGTCCGCGCCGCTTCGGCCTGGCGCTGGCGGCCCTCCTCGTTGTACGGCGCGTTGAAGCCGTTCAGCCGCTCCAACGGCGGGCTTCCGGGCGGGCGCGGCGCGGCGTTGCCGCCGATGGTGGTGTGGAGGTACTGTTCGCTGACCCAGTAGCCGGGCCAGTAGGGCAGCTTGCTGAAGGCTTCGGTGCGGGCGGCGCTATCCTGGGCCGAGGCCGGGCCGGCGACGAGGAGCAGGGCCGCGGCCAGCGCGGCGGCGACGCCTGTCCTCATCGGTTGGAGCCGATCGGCTTGCCGTCGGCTCCGGTCACTTCGACCACCACGCCGCCCGGCTTGCCGTTGCGCAACGGGTTGATGGTGATGTTGACCTGCATCCCCGGACGCAGCGTCGAGGGCCGCCAGCCGCGGGCATAGAGGTACATCGGCGCGCCCATCTCCATGCTCCATTCGACCTCCTTGCCGGAGGCGTCCTTGGTCATCAGCTGGATGTACGAATGCGGGTTGGTCCACTGGAACTGCCGGATCGTGCCGCTGACGGTGACCTTCTTGGTCATGTCGAACATCGCGAAGCTGTGGTGCGCCTCGGCCTGGGCGGCGGGCACTGCGAGCGCCAGCGCAGCCGCCAAAGCGTGGGGGAATCGCATAAAATCCTTCTCCCGGCCGTTATCGGCTCGGGGCCATAGTGGCATCAGGATTGCGCTTCGTCACCACTCGAAATTGACCATGTCCGGTCGCGCCGGGCAGGCGGCGGGACGGGCGTCAGAGATGGATCGAGATGTCGACCTTTTCCGGGCTCGTTCCGGCGGCGTCGGCGATCTGCAGCTTGCACGCGCGGACGACCTCGTTGAGCGCCTGGGTCGCCGACGAGGCCGCCGGAACGTCGGCCGCCCACTCGGCCGGCACCAGCTCGTCCACGGCCACTTCGAGCACCGCAGCGAGCGCGCCGATCGATTTCGGGCGCGGGCGGGCCTGGTCGTTTTCCCAGTACCAGATGGTCGGCTTGCTGACGCCGAGCATCCGGGCGAGGGCGACGAGGCTGAGCTCGCGCTGCTTGCGCAGCCGCCGCAGGCGGGTGCCGAACGTTTCGGCCGGGTCGGGCGGGATGCGCATCGCCGGCGCCGCTACCGGAGGGCCCTGCAACTGCGCGGCGCTGACCGCGGCGGTGCTGATCGGCGCCTCGAACCGGCAGCCGTAGAACTCGTCGCTCGCCCACACCACGCTCGCCACCTGCGGCCCGGCCAGCGGCAGGTCGACCTCGAACGACTCGCCGGCCGACAGCCGCGTCGAGCTCTGCAGGAGCAGCCCGCCTTCCGACAAGTTGAGCACGGTCGCGTTGACGGGCGCGCCGGAGCGCGTCGCACCCCCGGCGCGCAGGTGCAGCCGCCGCCGCGAATCGTGGCGCCGGTCCTCCCCCTGGGGCGGAAGTTCAAGGTGGGCTTCGATGGGCAAGGCGCATGGCTCCTTTACAAGGACTTGGAGCGTAGCCTGGTTAACTTCAGGTAAAGCGGCGCGGTCTTCTGGCAAGCGAAAAGTGGCGAACGGAGCCAGACGCTTGCCCGACGCAGCACTGGCGTGGCACAATCGTAACGAACGATAGAATCAAACGGAGAGGTTCGCATGGCTACCGCTGCCGCGCCGCAGGCCGTCACAGCCGCATTCGACCCCGTCGAGGAAGACGCGCGGCAGGTGCGTGCGATGATCCGCTTCGTCGATCCGGGCGCGTTCGTCACCCGGCGCTACGTCCGCGCCGGCGCGGAGATCAACACCGGGACTTATTCCGACCACCAGGTGACCATCCGCGACGCGATGCCGATCCGCGACCATTTCGCGCTCGACGTCCACGGCTTTTGCATCGCCCGCCAGCCGACCGCGGTGAAGGATTTTCACGACAAGCCCGAAGTGGACCGCCTGTACGAGCGCGAAGTCGAGGAGCACATCCGCCAGCTGACCGGGGCCGACAAGGTCGTCGCGCGCGGGTGGATGGTGCGTACGAGCGCCGACCTCTCCGGCCGGGCGGAGGCCAGGACCGAGAACTACCAGCACACCGGCGGCATCCAGCCGCCCGCCGGCGAAGCGCACGTCGACCTCGATACCGGCACCGCGCAGCGCATGGCGGCATTCACCTACAAGAAGCATTTCCCCGACGGTCCGGGCTACAAGCGCTTCCTCATCACGTCCTACTGGCGCACGTTCTCGCCGCCGCCGCAGGACGTGCCGCTGGCGTTGTGCGACGGGCGCACCAGCTTCGGGGGCGAGGAGAAGTCCAACACCCTGTTCATCGTCGACGAATTTCCCGAGGGCGCGGCGCTGACTGCGCAGGTCGAGGGCGAGGAGAAGATGATCGCCGCCTCGATCTTCAGCCACAACCCGGCGATGCGCTGGTGGTATTTCTCGAACATGCAGGCCGACGACGTGCTGCTGTTCAAGTTCCACGACAGCGACCATTCGGTCACCTGGCGCTGCCCGCACACGGCGTTCCACGATCCCAGCTTCGCGCATGCGAACATTCGCGAGAGTATCGAAGTGCGCTCGGTCGCGTTCTGGGAGTAGCGCCTCGTCAGGCGCAGGCGCGCTCGGCCAGCTCGGCGACGCGCCGCAGCAGCTCGTCGCCCTCGAACGGCTTGGCCATGACCTGCATGCCGCCCGCCATGTCGTCGCCAACGGCGCGCATGTCGGCATAGCCGGTGACGAACAGCACGCCGATCGCGGGGCGCGTCTCGCGCGCGGCGTCGGCCACCTGCCGTCCGTTCATGCCGCCGGGCAAGCCGACGTCGGTCACTAGCACGTCGATCCGGTCCTCCTGCTGCAGCGCCTTGAGCGCGGACGGGCCGTCATGCGCCTCGATCACGTGATAGCCGGCCTCCTCGAGCAGCTCGGCCATCAGCATGCGCACGATCACTTCGTCGTCGATCACCAGCACAGTCTGGCCCGAACCGCCGGCAGGCTCGGGAGCCGGAGCCGGGCGCTCGGCGCTTTCCGCCTCCCCGGCGAAGCGGGGCAGCAGCAGGCAGATTGCGGTGCCCTCGCCGGGCGCCGAGCGGACCTGGACCTGCCCGCCCGACTGCCGCACGAAGCCGTGGACCATCGACAGGCCGAGCCCGGTGCCCTGGCCGAGCGGCTTGGTGGTGAAGAACGGATCGAAGATGCGGTCGATCACGTCGCCAGGGATGCCGGTGCCGGTATCGGCCACGCGGATCTTGATGTAGTCGCCGGGCGGCAAGTCGCGCTGCCCGGCCTCGGCGTCGTCCAGCGTCTCGTCGAGCACATCGAGCGTCAGCCGGCCGCCGTCGGGCATGGCATCGCGGGCGTTGATGGCCAAATTGAGCAGCGCGTTCTCCAGCTGGACCGCGTCGATCCGCGCGACCCGGGATGTCGCGCCGGGGTGGACCGCGACCACGATCCCCGGGCCGACGGTGCGGCGGATCATCTCTTCGAGCCCGGTGACCAGCCCGTTGACGTCGATCGGGCGCGGATCGAGCGCCTGCCTCCGCGAGAAGGCGAGCAACCGCTGGGTCAGCGCGGCGGCGCGCGCGGTCGAGCTGCGGGCGCCCTCGATGTAGCGGCCGAGCTCGCCCGTCTCCCCGGCGGCGAGCTTTCGCTCGAGCGCTTCGAGGCTGCCGCCGATCGCGGCGAGGAGGTTGTTGAAGTCGTGCGCTATGCCGCCGGTCAGCTGGCCGACCGCTTCCATCTTCTGCGCGTGGCGCAGCGCCTCGTGGGCTTCGGACAGCTCGCGGGTACGCTGCTCGACCCGTTGCTCGAGCGTCTCCTTGGCTTCCTGCAGGGCTTCCTCGGCGCGGTGCACGTCGGTCGCGTCGAAACCCTCGCAGAAAATCCCGGTGATGTTGCCGTCCTCGTCGATCACCGGCTCGTAGATGTAGTCGAGGCAGCGTGTCTCGATCGCGCCATCCGGGGTTGCGAGGCGGATCGGCATGCGCCGCGCGACGAACCGCTCACCGGTCCGGAACACTGTGTCGAGCAGGTCGAAGATGCCCTGCTCCGCGAGGTCGGGAAACACGTCGCGCGCGGGCCGGCCGATGTAGTCGCGCTCGCCGAACAGGCGGCGGTAGGCGTCGTTGACGAACTCGAAGGCATGCTCCGGCCCGTGCAGCACGGTAATGAACCCGGGGGCCTGCTGGAACAGCCGCCGCTGACGTGCGGTCTCGGCCTCGCGCCGGCGCTCGTGCAGCACTTGCGCGGTGGTCTCGTTGCCCTGGTTGAACACCCCGGCGATCGTTCCGTCCTCGCCCAGCAGCGGGGTGAAGCTGTAGTTCCAGTAGGTCTCGCGCGGTTGCCCGCCGCGCTCCATCGGAAGGTACTGGTCGTAGAACGCCAGCCCGCTGCCGGCGTGCAGCACCTGGTTGAACTGCGGCTCGATCACCTCCCAGATGTCGGCCCAGACTTCGCGTGCCGGCCGCCCCAGCGCCCAGGGGTGGCGTTCCGCCGGAATCGGCGCCCAGGCATCGTTGTACAGCAGGCGCAGGTCGGGGCCCCAGTAGATCGCGGTCGGGAAGGTCGAGTGCAGGCAGATGGTCAACGCGAAGCGCAGCGCCTGGGGCCAGGCCTCGGGCGGGCCGAGCGGCGTGGCTGCCCAGTCGTGCGCGCGGATGCGTTCGCCCATCTCGCCGCCACCGGACAAGAATGGAGGGGCGGTGGAGCTGTCACGGCGGTCATCGGGGGGATTCATCGCCGGCAATGGTAGCCGGTTTTTCTTGTCAGGACAGGGGGCGGCACGAAGGCGGGTGGTTCGGCCGCTACTTCACTTGGCGTTCACTCAGGTGCTGGCTATAGGCGCGTTCATGACCGCACGCTCCCCGCTCAGGATCGCCATGCTCGCCGCCGCCGCGGCCGCGCTTTCGCTCACCGCCGGCTGCGCGATGCTCGGGGGAGGAAACAAGCCGCGCGAAACCGGCTATGTCGCGCGCGACGCGGAATCGCTCTACGCGGCGGCCAAGGCGCGCCTCGACCAGGGCGACATCGCCACCGCCGCGGCGCTGTTCGACGAGGTCGAGCGCCAGCATCCCTATTCGCCGTGGGCGCGGCGCGCGCAGCTGATGAGCGCGTTCAGCTATTACCTGCGCAAGGACTACAACAAGTCGATCGAATCCGCGCAGCGGTTCATCTCGATCCACCCCGGCAACAAGGATGCGCCCTATGCCTATTACCTGGTGGCGCTGAGCTATTACGAGCAGATCGCCGACGTCGACCGCGACCAGAAGATCACCCAGCAGGCGCTGACGGCGCTCGAGGACGTGCAGCGGCGCTTCCCCGACAGTGCCTATGCCTCGGACGCGCGGCTCAAGATCGACCTCGTCAACGACCACCTGGCGGGCAAGGAGATGCAGATCGGCCGGTTCTACCAGCGCACCGGACAGTGGCTGGCGTCCGAGATCCGCTTCCGCAACGTGGTCGAGAAGTACCAGACCACCAGCCACGCGCCCGAAGCGCTCTATCGGCTGACCGAATCGAGCCTTGCGCTGGGCATCCCGACCGAAGCGAAGAAGTACGCCGCGGTGCTCGGCGCCAACTATCCCGGCAACGAGTGGTACCAGCGCGCTTACCGGCTGATGCAGGAACACGCGCCCAACGCGACGGCGAGCTGACCGCCGCCGTCATCCGGAACCGGATGCGCGATCAGGTGCCGTAGCGGACGAGTTCGTCCTGGCCGCGGCCCATCGCGATCAGGCTGGTAAGCTGGTTGGCGAACAGCGCGGTGTCGAGGCGCACGCCGACGACGCCGTCATGCGCCCAGCGGATCCGTCCGTGGAGCGCCATTTCGCCGATCTCCAGCGTCACGTCCTCGCCCACGGCGAAGTCGCCGCGCTTGACGCTGCTGATCCGGCAACCTTCGGAAGAGAGTTCGATCATCAGGCCCTGCGCGGGCCGCGCGTCGGGCTTTTGCAGGTTGACGATCTGCCGCACGGCGTAGCGCCGACTTGCGCGGATGGTGAGAACGGTCATTCGAACCCGGACCCCTGTCCCTTTTCCCAAGCTGGAATAAGGCCATAGCTTCGTTAACAAATCCTTCCACAGAGTTGTCCCCAGGACACTTTCTTGTGCAATCGTGGGCTCAACCCGGCGCGGCGTTGCGCGGGCTCGGGCCGTTCCGTAAGACCGCTGGGCCCATGCTGACCTCGCTAGCGATCCGCAACGTCGTCCTGATCGAGGCGCTCGATCTCGCCTTCGGGCCGGGGCTGGGCGTGCTTACCGGCGAGACGGGCGCGGGCAAGTCGATCCTGCTCGACGCCCTCGGCCTCGTGCTCGGCAATCGCGCGGAAACGGGGCTCGTGCGGGCCGGCGAGGAGCAGGCGAGCGTGACCGCGACGTTCGAGTTTGCCAGGTTGCCCGAAGCCCTTCGCCAGGCGCTGGCCGTGGCGGAAGTGGACGTCGAACCGGGCGAGCCGCTGATCCTTAAGCGGCGTGTTCGCGCCGACGGCGGCTCGAAGGCTTTCGTTAACGACCAGCCGGTCGGCGCCGCGTTGCTGCGCGAGCTCGCTCCGGCGCTGGTTGAGCTGCACGGCCAGCACGATGACCGCGGACTGGTCAATCCGCGCGGCCACCGGGCGCTGCTCGACCGCTACGCGGCGGCCGACGTGGCCGGAGTCGAGGACGCATGGGCCAAGTGGCGCGCGGCCGAGGCCGCGCTCGACGCGGCGCGCGCCGGTATCGCGCAGGCCAAGGCCGACCAGGACCTGCTGCTCGCGCACCTCGCCGAGCTGACCACGCTGCAGCCCGAGGAAGGCGAGGAGGCGCGCCTCGCGCTCGCCCGCGCCGACATGCAGAAGGGCGAGAAGCTCGCCGGCGACCTCGAGGCGCTGCGGCTGGTGTGGGACGGGTCGGATTCTGCGCTGGCGCAACTGCGCGGCGCGGCGCGGCGGCTCGACCGGATCGGCGGCGAGCACCCGCTGCTGGCCGAAGCGCTCGCCGCGCTCGACCGCGCGGTGATCGAGGCCGGGGAGGCCGAAGAGAAGCTGGAGAAGGCGGCCGAGGCGCTGACCTTCGATCCCGCCGAGCTCGACCGGATCGAGACTCGGCTGTTCGAATTGCGTGCGCTGGCGCGCAAGCATGGCAGCCAGCCTGACGAGCTGCCCGCAGTCATGCGCGACTTGCGCGCCCGGCTGGATTCGATCGAGGCGGGCGATGCCGCGATCGGCGAGCTCGAGAAGGCGGCGGCGGGGGCGGGGCAAGTCTATCGGGCCCGCGCCGAGGCGCTGCACGCCAACCGCGTGGCCGCGGCGCTGCGGCTGGACGAAGCGGTGGCGGGCGAGCTGGCGCCGCTCCGCCTCGACACCGCACGGTTCCGCACCGCGGTGACCGAGCTGCCGGAGGAACGCTGGGGCGCGCACGGGATCGACGGGGCCGAGTTCCTCATCTCGACCAATCCCGGCGCCGACTTCGCGCCGCTGGGCAAGATCGCCAGCGGCGGCGAGCTGTCGCGCTTCATCCTCGCGCTCAAGGTCGCGCTGGCCGAGCAGGGCGGGGCGGCGACGGTGATCTTCGACGAGATCGATCGCGGCGTCGGCGGCGCGGTGGCGAGCGCGATCGGCGAGCGGCTGGCGCGGCTGGCTGGCGGTGGACAGCTGCTGGCGGTGACTCACTCGCCACAGGTCGCCGCGCGCGGCCAGACGCACTACCTGATCGAGAAGTCGAGCGAAGGCACCGTGACGCGCACTTCGGTGGCCCTGCTCGATGCTGCGGGGAGGCAGGAGGAGATCGCTCGCATGCTCTCGGGCGCGGAGATCACCGGCGAAGCGAGGGCGCAGGCGGACCGCCTGCTCGAGCAGGCATGAGCGACCCGCTCGACCGGCCGGTGTGGAACGCGCTCACGTCGCGTCAGGCAGGCCTCGCCATTGCGTCCGGCGCGGCGGTGCGGATCGATCCGGACTACGGGCCGTTCGCCGCCGCGCGCGACGACGGCCCCGAGGCGCAGGCAGCGCTCGTGGCGACCCTGCGCGGGCCTGACGATCGTATCGGCGTCGTCGAGCGCGAGGCCTGGCCGATGCCGCCGGGCACACGGGTTCTCGGCGGCGGGGACCTGGTGCAGATGGTCCACGATGGCACCATGCCCTCGGTGCCGGACGACCCGCGCATCGCCTTGCTGGGCGAGAGCGACGCCGCCGAGATGGCGGCGCTCGCCTTCGCCACCGAGCCCGGGCCGTGGAGCAGCGCAACGCATCGCTACGGCGACTACTTCGGCATCCGCCTCGGCGGCCGGCTGGCCGCGATGGCAGGCGAGCGGCTGAGGTTGCCGGGACTGGCCGAACTGAGCGGCGTCTCGACCTGGCCCGAATTCCGCGGGCAGGGCCTCGCGACCGCGCTCGTCCGCCGGGTCGTGCGCGGCTTCATCGAGCGCGGCGATACGCCGTTCCTGCACAGCTACGCGGCGAACGCGGGCGCCGTCGCGCTTTACGAGGCGCTCGGCTTCCGGGTCCGCGCGCCGATGACCTTCACGATACTGGCGCTCGCCTGACGAGGCGCTAGAGTCGCCGCCATGTGGAGAGACATCATGCGCCGGCTCGCCTCGCTGCTCGCGGCAAGCGGCCTCGCCGCCTGCGTCTACGACGGCGGCGATCCCCCGCCGCTGCCGCCGCTGGCCGAGGACCGTTCGCAGCCGGTGCTGGCGCTGTTCGAGCACGCGCTGACGGACTATTTCGCCGGTGCCGGCGCACGCGGGCCGACGACCTGCGCCAGCCTCGGCCCGCGGCCGCTGACGGCCGAGCAGGAACAGGCGCTGACCACACGGTTTGTCCGGCTGGCCCCGGCCGACCGTTGCCAGGCCGCGGCGGGCGGCTGGCGCGATGCCATCACCGGCGAGCGGGCCGAGGTCGTGCAGGTCTACGACTTCGCCTGCCGCAGCGAGACGTCGTGCACCGGCTGGGTGCGCGCACCCGGCAAGCCCGCCATGCGTTATGCCATGCGCTTCGCGGACGGCGCCTGGCACTTCGACGGCGACCCGCGGATCATCGCCGAGTGAACACAAGTGGGCTGACCGAAGCCGAGGCCGCCAACGAGCTGATGCGGCTGGCGAAGGCGATCGCGCGGCACAACCGGCTCTACCACGCCGAGGACACGCCGGAGATCTCCGACGCCGAGTACGACGCGCTAGTGCGGCGCAATGCCGAGCTCGAGGCGGCGTATCCGCATCTGGTGCGGGCGGATTCGCCGTCGCAGGCGGTCGGGCACGAGGTTTCCGCCTCGCCGCTGAGCAAAGTGCCGCACGCGGTGCGCATGATGAGCCTCGACAACGCCTTTGCCGACGAGGAAGTGGCCGAGTTCGTGGGGCGGGTGCGGCGGTATCTGAACCTGCCGGAGGACGAAGCGATCGCCGTCACCGCCGAGGACAAGATCGACGGCCTGTCGTGCTCGCTGCGCTACGAGAACGGCGCGCTGGTCATGGCGGCGACGCGTGGCGACGGACTTGTCGGCGAAAACGTCACTGCCAACGTCGCGCATATCCCGGACATCCCGGCGGAGCTCCATGGCGCAGCACCCGCGATGTTCGAAGTTCGCGGCGAAGTCTACATGGAGAAACAGGCGTTTACCGCGCTCAATGCGCGACTGATGGACGAGGCGCGCGAGCGGGCCGAGGCGAAAGGCGAGGTGTTCGATGCTGCGGCCGTCCGCCAGTTCGCCACCCCGCGCAACGCGGCGGCCGGCTCGCTGCGGCAGAAGGATTCGGCGGTCACCGCACAGCGCCCCTTGCGCTTCTTCGCCCACGGCTGGGGCGCGGCCAGCGACGTGCCGGCCGACACCCAGTTCGGCATGATGGAGCGGATCGTCGCGTGGGGCTTCAAGGTCTCGCCCGATCTCGTCCGCTGCCATTCGCTCGAGGACATGCTCGGGCAATACCGCCGCATCGGCGCCAGGCGAGCGGGGTTGCCGTACGACATCGACGGCGTCGTCTACAAGATCGACCGGCTCGACTGGCAGGCGCGGCTCGGGTTCGTCGCCAAGGCGCCGCGCTGGGGCCTCGCGCACAAGTTCCCCGCCGAGCGCGCCGAGACGGTGCTCGAGGCGATCGACATCCAGGTCGGCCGCACCGGCAAGCTGACCCCTGTGGGGCGGCTCAAGCCGGTGCTGGTTGGCGGCGTCACGGTGACCAACGTCACGCTGCACAACCGTGACGAGATCGCACGGCTGGGCCTGCGGGAAGGCGACTGCATCGTGCTGCAGCGCGCCGGCGACGTGATCCCGCAAGTGGTCGAGAACCTGACGCGCGAGGAACGGCGCGCGGCTTACGCGTTCCCCGACCATTGCCCGGTGTGCGGCAGCGAGGCGGTGGCCGAGGACGGCGAAGTCGACGTCCGTTGCACCGGCGGGCTCATCTGCCGCGCACAGCAGTTCGAGCGCCTGCGTCACTTCGCCAGCCGCGCCGCGCTCGACATCGAGGGGCTGGGCGAGAAGACCATCCTCGAGTTCATGGACCTCGGCTGGCTGGCGCGCGGGCCGGGCGACGTATTCCGCCTGCACCGGCACCGCGGCGACCTCGTCGGACGCGAGGGCTGGCAGGACAAGTCTGTGGATAACCTGTTGGCATCGATCGAGGGCAGACGCCGGCCCGATGCCGCGCGGCTGCTGTTCGGGCTCGGCATCCGTCACGTCGGCGCGGTCACCGCGCGCGACCTGATGAAGCGGTTCCACACCCTGCCGGCGTTGCGCGAGGCGGCCGAGCGGGCGCATGGTGGTGACGCCGAGGCGGCGGCCGAGCTGACCTCGATCGAAGGGGTCGGGCCGGTGGTGGTCGAGGCGCTCGGCGACTTCTTCCACGAGGAGCACAACCGCGAGGTGTGGGACGACCTGCTCGGCGAGGTCGATCCGCCCGAATACGTGGTCGAGACCAGGGCCAGCGCGGTCTCGGGCAAGACGGTGGTGTTCACCGGCAAGCTAGAGACCATGAGCCGCGACGAGGCCAAGGCCCAGGCCGAGCGTCTCGGCGCCAAGGCGGCCGGATCGGTCAGCGCGCAGACCGACCTCGTGGTCGCCGGGCCCGGCGCGGGCAGCAAGCTCAAGAAGGCCGCCGAGCTCGGCATCGAGGTGATCGACGAGGCGGCGTGGGCCGACATCGTCAGGAACGCGGGCTAGGGGTGGGGCAAGGGCAAATGAGCGATGCGGCGGCGGCCCCGGATGCCGCCTTCGAGGCGGCGACTTATGCCAGGATCTTGCGGCGCCTGCTGCCGCTGCTGTTCGTCGGCTATTTCTTCGCCATGGTTGACCGGGTCAACGTCGGCTTCGCCAAGCTGCAGATGGCCGGCGACCTGTCGCTCAGCGACCAGGTCTACGGCTTCGGCGCGGGCATCTTCTTCATCGGCTATTTCCTGTTCGAATTCCCCAGCAACCTGATCCAGGTCCGCGTCGGCGCGCGGCGGTGGCTGGCGCGGATCATGGTCACCTGGGGGATTATCTCGGCCGGCTTCATGTTCGTCGGCTCGATCGCATGGGGCCCGATATCGGCAACGTTCGGCTGCAGCGACGCCGAATTCACCTTCTACGTGATGCGCTTCGTGCTCGGCATCGCCGAGGCGGGATTCGTGCCCGGCGTGCTGCTCTACCTGACGCAGTGGTTTCCCGCCGCGCGGCGCGCGCACGTGGTGGCGCTGTTCCTGCTCGCCATTCCGCTCAGCAGCGCGATCGGCAGCCCGGTTTCGGGCGCGATCCTCGAGTTCCTCGACGGGCTCGGCGCGTTGCGCGGCTGGCAGTGGCTGTTCGTGATCGAAGGGCTGCCGACGGTGGTCGCGGGCCTCGTGCTGCTGCGAAAGCTGCCCGACAGCCCGCAGGCCGCATCCTGGCTGAGCGAGGAGGAGCGCGAACTGATCGCCACTCGTCTCGCCGACGACGAGCGGCGCAAGGCGGCGGCCGGGCACAAGTTCAGGATCGCCGACGTGTTCACCGACTGGCGCGTGTGGGCGCTGGCGCTGGCCGACTTCTCGCGCGGAGTGTTCAGCAACGCGATCAACTTCTGGATGCCGACGATCGTGCAGGACGTCGGCATCGGCAAGGACGACTATTTCACCGTCGGGCTCGTGGCGATGATCCCCTGGGGCATCGGCGCGATGGCCATGGTCGCCTGTGGGTGGAGCTCCGACCGCACCGGCGACCGGCTGTGGCACGCGGTCTTCGCTGCATTGCTGGCCTGCGCCGGACTGCTGATCCTCGCCTTTGCCGGGCACGCGGCGGTGCTGTCGATCGTCGCGCTGACCATGGTCGCCTCGGGCGGCCTCGGCTGGCTGGCGGTATTCTGGACCCTGCCGACGAAGTTCCTCTCCGGGCTTGCCGCGGCCGGCGGCATCGCCTGGATCAATGCCATCTCGCAACTGAGCGGCTTCGTCGGCCCCGACCTGCTAGGCCGCGTGCGCGGCGCCAACGCGGGCGACAGCTCGGCGGCGTTCCTGATCCTCGCCGCATTTGCGCTGCTGGTCGCCGGCCTCACCTGGGTGCTGGCGCGCGACCGGCGCGCGGCGGCCTGAGCGCGGAAACCCGGGCAGCCCAGGGCGGTTGTCATCGCATGCCGCGCAAGCTCAAGGTATTCCGCACGCCGACCGGGTTCCACGACGCCTACGTTGCCGCGCCGAGCCGCAAGGCGGCGCTCGCGGCGTGGGGCTCGGATGCCGACCTGTTCGCGCGCGGCGTGGCCGAGGAGGTAAACGACCCCATGCTGATGGCCGAGCCGCTGGCCCGCCCCGGCGAGGTGATCAGGCTCTCGCGCGGCGACCTTCCGGCGCAGCTCAAGGCGCTCGGCCCGCGCAGGCGCAAGGCGACGCGCGCGGACAAGCCCGGCAAGCCCGCGCGCAAGGCGCAGTCCAAGCCGCCGCCGTCGCGCGAGAAGGTCGCCGCGGCAGAGGCGGCGCTGGCGGACGCACGCGGGCGCCACGATCGCGAAATCCGGGCGATCGAGGCGCAACTCCAGGCGCTGCGTGCGCAGCACGACAAGGAAACGGATCGCCTCACGCGGGCGCGTGACAGGGCCCTCGGCGCCTATCGCGCGGCGCTGGCGAAGTGGAGCAGCTAGGCGCACGCGAAAGAACGGGCCGGTCCGTGGCACCGCTGCGGCAGAGACGCGAACCGTTTGCCCCGCCGCCTGTTGAAGAAGCGAGGAACTCATCCCGCTCACCACAGGAGGCTGACGATGAAGATCAACGAATGCATGACGCGCGACGTGCGTGTGATTTCGCCCGACGACCGGATCGAGCGCGCGGCGCAGCTGATGGCGCAGATCGACGCCGGCGTGCTCCCCGTCTCGAATGGCGACCGCCTGGTTGGCATGATCACCGACCGCGACATCGCCATCCGCGGCATCGGCGAGGGCTGCGGCCCCGACGCCCGGGTGGGCGACATCATGAGCCAGGAAGTGAAGTACTGCTACGCTGACGAGGATACCGAGCAAGTGCTCGAGAACATGGCCGAGATCCAGGTCCGCCGCCTGCCGGTGGTCGACCACGACAAGCGCCTGGTCGGCATCGTCTCGATCGGCGACCTGGCTCAGGAGCAGGAAAAGGAAACCGGCGAGGCGCTGCGCGACATCGCGCGGCCGAGCGGGCTCCACTCGCAATAGGCGGTCAGGCCATTCCGCGCCGCTTGCGGTAGCGCTTCACCGGGTCCTTGTACGGCAGCAAGGTCGTGCGGGGCCCGGCGAAGCGCGCTTCGTGCTCGAAGAATTCGCCGTAGCCCGGCCACGGCACGTGGCCCGCGGTATGCTGGTACCAGCCGAGCTTGTAGAATGCATCGGGATCGCTGCCGGGCGCGGGCATCTCATCGGCCGGCGTGGCGTTGCCGAACAGACCCCAGGCCGGCTGCGCGGCACGCACGGCGAGCCACATTCCGCGCGGATCGACCCACGAATCCCCTTTGCTGGCCATGCCGCTGGTGACGAACAGCGGGCGCGGCGCGCGCAGCGCGATCAGCGTGTGCGCGTCGACCGGCAGGTTGGCGGCCGTCCGGTCGCCGCCGGCAAAGGCCATCACATTGGGCGCATACCAGTGGAACGCCCCGCCCGAGGCCATGTTCTCCCACCGCTCACCGAAATCGCGCCGCATCAGCTTGGCCCCGCCGGCGCCCGAACTCGAAACGTCGGCGTCGGCGAACGCGAGGTCGAACGCCGCGGCGACGAGCACGCCCTTGCCGAAACGCGAATGGCCGGCGAGCGAGATGCGCTGGCCGTTGATCCGCGGATCGCGCGCCAGCTCCTCGCGCAGCCGGCTGGCACCCCAGGCCCAGGCGCGCAGCGCGCCCCAGTCGGTCTTCTCACGCGGCCAGCGGGCAAGGCCGATCACGCCCTGCTGCATCGTCGCGCCGCTGTCGGACTGGAGCATCTGAGGGCGATAGGCGACATGGACGAAGCCCCGGTCGAGCGCGGTCCGCACCGAATCGGGCGGCGGAGGGCCGCCGAAATTGGGCGTGCGTCCACCGGGCCACATGTAGCTGTACTCGACAAAGGCCGGCGCGCCTTCGGCGCTGGCCGGGAAGGTGACCGTCGCATCGATCGTCGGGCCCATGCGGCCGTCGGGCGCGATCACCTGGCCGATCCACTGCTCGGCTTCGGCACCGACGGACGCGGCGGCCTTGTCCTTGCGCCAGACGATGCGGAACTGCGCCACCACCTCGGGAATGCGGCCGACCCAGTTATCCTCGACCAGGCGGACCAGCTCGGCGCGGCGTTCGGCCCAGCCTTCGGGCGCCGGCACGGTGGAGCTGGCAAACAGCGGCGGCAGACCGAACGCGCCGACCCTCGCTTCGTCCGCATTGGCGGTGTTCGGCTTGCCGGCGTCGCTCGTGGCGCCGGGGCGCAACGGACCGAAGCCGAACCGCGCGACTTCGGCGGCATGAACATCCTCGGCGGTCTGCGCGGGCGCGCCGACGCCTGTGACAAGAGCCAGCGCGGCTGCCGCCGCCGCGAGCCATCGAGCCATCGAAATACCCCGTCCGTGACGCCGGTCACCCGATCCCGCGGAGTTCCGACGCAGTCATCATGACATTAGCCGCACAATGCGTCCACAGTGAGGCCGAGTTCCCTCACAATTCGATAACGGCGGTGCCGGAATCGGCGCTGCGGTACATCGCCGCGACCCGGCGACCGTCGCGCAGGCGCGCCACTGTCACCCGGGCGGAGGAGGCACCCATTTCATCACCCCGCCGGCAAACGGGGTCCACCAGCCGGTCCGGACACCCGCCTCGGCGAGCCGGTCGCTGGTCCACTGGTTGCAGGTGTTGGTGACGGTGTAGCTTCCTGGTGCGTCGTAGAACACGTCCCATGAGTCGTATCCGGGGTGCCGGATGCGGGGGCGGGGCGGCAAGGTGCGCTCGATCGCGGCCACGAGCCGCCGGTATTCCTCGCGAGTCAGCCGCAGCGGTCGCTCGCTGCCGGAAGGGGCGGGGCGGACGTAGTGGGCGACGTGCAGCATGCCTTCGCCGCCGATGCCGACGATCCGCAGCACGGTCGTCGGCCTGAGGTCCCACCAGGTCGGGGTGTTGAGGAACACCTCACGCTCGCCCCAACTGATCGAGACATGGGTATAGGGCCGGTCGGGCGATGCCAGGTCGGCGGCGGGAAACTCGCCGCGCCAGTCCCTCTCCGGCGTGACCAGCGGCAGGACGAGCGCGGTGTGGACGCCGTTGGTCTCGACCAGGATCTCGACCCCGTCCGGCGGCTCGCGCCAGTCGCCGTTGCGCGGGATCGACGAGCCGATCCATCCGGTCAGCGCGTAGAGCGCTGCCGCGAGCATCACGCCGGCGAGAACGGCGCCGATGAGGCGGGCTAGCCGACCAGTCGTCGTCTTAGCCACAGGATCGACCAGTCGCCGCTCACCAGCCGCGCGGCAAGGCGAAAGCCGGCGGTACGATAGGCCGCACGCACCGCCGGCTCCTGCGTTTCGAGCAGTCCGGCCAGCAGCAGGCTGCCTCCCGGACGGACGGTATCGGCGAAATCGCCCGCCAGCGCGATCAGCGGGCCGGCAAGGATGTTGGCAATCAGGAGATCATAGGGTGCGCGGCCGGCGAGAAGCGCGTCATCCATGCCCTCGGCGACCACCATCGCCAGTTCGCCCGGCGCGGTGCCGAGCGGGATCGCGTTGATGAGGGCGTTCTCGACCACCACCGGCTCGCACACCGGATCGACGTCGCTGGCGATCGCGCGTGCGCCCGGCCACAGGCGCATCGCCGCAAAGGCGAGCAGGCCGGTGCCGGTACCGATGTCGGCGAGGTTGCGCACCCTCACTCCGCGCCGCCGCATCGCGTCGAGCATGGCGAGGCAGCCGGCGGTGGTAGCGTGCTGCCCGGTGCCGAACGCCTGCGCAGCGGGAATGACGAGGTCGATCGTGCCGGGCGCCGCGTCGGCCGGATAATCGGCGGTGTGCACGTGGAGACGGCCGGCACGAATCGGCGCGACGGCTTTCTGCGTCTCGGTCACCCAGTCGATTTCGGGCAGTCGTTCGGCCGCCATCGCCGGGGGATCCGCCCCGAACAGGGCGGCGACGGCGTCGCGGTCGTCCTTGCGGGGGCGACGCGGCAGGTAGGCCTCGAGCACCCATTCGTCCGGCCGGTCCTCGGCGATCTCGCTGCCGGAGAGGACGATGTCCGAATCCCACGCGTCGAGCCCCTCGTGCGCGAGGAGCGCGGTCTTCACCTCCGCTTTCGAGCCATGGACGACGAGCTTCCAGCTCATGCCGAGCGTCTACCGCACATAGCTCGCCCCGTTGGCGTCGATCACCGCGCCGGTCATGCTCGGCGGCGCGTCAAGCGCGCAGAACGCGGCGATGACCGCGATCTCGTCCGGCCTGGCGACGCGGCCGAGCGGAATGTCGGCCAGCAGGTCGGATCCGCCGCGGCTGGCGAGGTAGTCGCCGGCCATCGCGGTGTCGGTGAAGCCGGGCGCGATGGCAAAGCTCAGGATGCCGTGCGCGGCATAGGCGCGGGCGATCGTCTTGTGCAGCGCCAGCATGCCGCCCTTCGAAGCGGCGTAGTGCCAGTGATCGGGCGAATCCCCGCGATGCCCGGCGCGGCTGGCGATGTGCACCAGCCGGCCCTCGCTGCCGCTCGCCAGCCAGTGGCGCACGGCAAAGCGGCTCAGCTGCGCCGCGGCAGTGAGGTTGATCCTGAGCGTATCCTCCCAGCCGTCGAGCCAGGCGATGTCCGACGAATCGAGCGGGTTGGCGGCAAACCTGCCGGCGTTGTTGACGAGCGCGTCGATCCGTCCGCCGGACCTTTCCAGCGCCTCTTCCCACAGCATCTGCGGTGCCGGCGGATCGGCGAGGTCGGCGACGATCGTGTCCTCGTCCCAGGCGCGGGTTGCGTGCCCGATCACCCGGACCTCGCGCACGCGCAGCGCCTCGGTGATCGCGCGCCCGATGCCGCGGTTCGAGCCGGTGACGAGGATGGTGGGCATGGATTCTCCTATCCGGGAGAAACCCGTTCGTGTCGAGCCGAGGCGGGGTGCTTCTTGCGTTGGAGCGTTCATCCGCTAAGGGAAGCGCACACTCTCGCTTGCCGGACACGCCATGCCCCAACGCCCGCTGTCGCCGCACTTGTCGATCTGGAGATGGGGACCGGCGATGCTGGTCTCGATCCTGCACCGGGCAAGCGGCGACGGGATGGCCTTCGTCGCGCTGCCGGTGCTGCTGTGGTGGCTCGGCGCGCTGGCCAGCGGGCCGGCGGCCTACGAGACTTTCGCCTGGGCGGCGACCTCGATCCCCGGCTACCTCGTCCTCGTCGGCATCAGCTGGGCCTTCTTCAACCACTTGTGCTCGGGCATCCGCCATTTCGTGCTCGACATCGGCGCGGGCTACGAGGTCGATGCGAACAACCGCTGGTCGGTCGTCACGACCGCCGCCGGGATCGTCCTCACGGCGGCGTTCTGGGCCGCGATGGTGCTGTTCTGATGGGCGGCGGGACCTCTCTCGGGCGCGTGCGCGGTCTTGGATCGGCGCATCACGGGTCGCATCACTGGTTGCTGCAGCGCTTCACCGCGGCGGGCAACCTGCTGACGGTGCTCTATCTCGCGTTCTCGCTGATCCTGCTGCAGGACCTGACCTATTCCCGGGTGATGAGCTGGCTGAGCGCGCCGTCCGGGGCGCTGCCGGTGGCGCTGCTGATCGTCTCCGTCTTCTGGCATGCCCGGCTGGGCCTGCAGGTGATGTTCGAGGACTACGTGCCTGACGCCGGGCGCCGGTTCGCCGTGATCCTGGTGCTGAACCTTGCGGCGTTTGCCGGCGCGGCGGCGGGGCTGTTCTTCCTCCTGAAGATCGTGATGATGTCGGCAGCCGCCAATGCCGCGGCCGCCGCGGCGATGGCCCAGGCGGCAGCGGCCGGGGCGGGAGCGCAGTGATGGCACAGACCGCTTCCGCCCAGCCGGCCTACCGGATCGTCGATCATACCTACGACGTGGTCGTCGTCGGCGCCGGCGGTTCGGGCCTGCGCGCGACGATGGGCAGCGCCGAGGCCGGGCTCAGGACCGCGTGCATCACCAAGGTCTTCCCGACCCGCAGCCATACCGTGGCGGCGCAGGGCGGCATCGCCGCCTCGCTCGGCAACAACAGCCCGGACCACTGGACCTGGCACATGTTCGACACCGTCAAGGGCTCGGACTGGCTCGGCGACCAGGATGCGATCGAGTACATGGTGCGCGAGGCGCCGCAGGCGGTCTACGAACTCGAGCACGCCGGCGTGCCGTTTTCGCGCAACGACAACGGCACGATCTACCAGCGCCCGTTCGGCGGCCACATGCAGAACATGGGCGAAGGCCCGCCGGTCCAGCGCACCGCCGCGGCGGCCGACCGGACCGGGCACGCGATGCTGCACGCGCTCTACCAGCAGAGCCTGAAGTACGACGCCGACTTCTTCATCGAATACTTCGCGATCGACCTGATCATGTCCGGCGGCAAGTGCGTGGGCGTGATCGCGCTGTGCCTCGACGACGGCTCGATCCACCGCTTCCGTGCGCAGGCCGTGGTGCTGGCGACGGGCGGCTATGGCCGCTGCTATTACACCGCCACCAGCGCGCACACCTGCACCGGCGACGGCGGCGGTATGGTGCTGCGCGCAGGGCTCCCGCTGCAGGACATGGAATTCGTCCAGTTCCACCCGACGGGCATCTACGGCGCCGGCGTGCTGATCACCGAAGGCGCGCGCGGCGAGGGCGGGTACCTGACCAATTCCGAGGGCGAGCGCTTCATGGAGCGCTACGCGCCGAGCGCCAAGGACCTCGCCAGCCGCGACGTCGTCAGCCGCTCGATGGCGATGGAAATCCGCGAGGGCCGCGGCGTGGGCCCGAACAAGGATCACATCTACCTCCACCTCGACCACATCGATCCCAAGGTGCTGGCCGAACGGCTGCCGGGGATCACCGAGAGCGGCAAGATCTTCGCCGGCGTGGACCTTACGCGCCAGCCGCTGCCGGTGGTGCCGACAGTGCATTACAACATGGGCGGCATCCCGACGAACTACCACGGCGAAGTCGTCACCATCGGCGCCGACGGCAATCCGGAGACGATCGTGCCGGGCCTGTTCGCGGTCGGCGAGGCGGCCTGCGTCTCGGTCCACGGCGCCAACCGGCTCGGCTCCAATTCGCTGATCGACCTCGTGGTGTTCGGCCGGGCTACCGGGCACCGGCTGAAGGAGCTGCTCAGGCCCAACGCCGCGCAAGAGGAACTGTCCAAGGACAGCGCCGACTTCGCGCTCGGCCGGCTTGATCACTTCCGCAATGCGTCGGGCAGCAAGTCCACTGCCGCCATCCGCACCGAGATGCAGCGCTGCATGAGCCAGCACGCCGCGGTGTTCCGCACCGACGAGCTGATGGCCGAAGGCAAGCAGCAGCTGGCGCAGATCTACGCCTCGATGCAGGACATCTCGGTCACCGACCGCTCGCTGATCTGGAACTCGGACCTCGTCGAGACGCTCGAGCTCGACAACCTGATCGCCCAGGCGACCGTGACGCTCCACGGCGCGCACAACCGCAAGGAATCGCGCGGCGCCCACGCGCACGAAGGCTTCCCCGATCGCGACGACAAGAACTGGATGAAGCACACCGCCAGCTGGTTCGACGGCTGGGGCGGCAAGGGCGGCGCGGTGCGCCTCGACTACCGCCCGGTCCACGAATACACGCTGACCAACGACATCGAATACATCAAGCCGAAGAAGCGGGTGTACTGAGGCCTGCGGCGGGTGGACGGTTATCTCGTCGTCAAGGCCGTCCACGTCGTTTCTGCTACCGTGCTGTTCGGCACCGGGCTGGGTATCGCCTTCTTCTTCCTGATGGGGCTGCGCTCAACCGATCCGGCGGCTGCGTGGTTCGCGGCGCGCACGACAACGATCGCCGACATGCTGTTCACCCTGACTTCCGGGATCGTGCAGCCGCTCAGCGGTCTTGCGCTAATCCATATGGCTGGATTCGATCCGTGGGCGCCTTGGCTGGTGTGGACCTACGCGCTCTATCTCATCGCGCTCGCATGTTGGCTGCCGGTGGTCTGGCTGCAGTTGCAGATGCGCGAGATGCTCGGCGCAAGGGTGGCAGGTAAGGCAATCGATGAAGCACGGCTGCGGCGATATTTCCGCTGGTGGTTCGCGCTCGGATGGCCGGCGTTCGTCGCGCTGGTCACGGTGTTCTGGCTGATGGTGGCGAAGCCCGCATGACACTGCGGGTGCTGGTGCTCGGCGGTTACGGCAATTTCGGCGGTTACGTCTGCCGGGCGCTGGCCGAGGATACGCGGATTCAGTTGATCATTGCGGGGCGCAGCAAGGCGAAGGCGGAGGCATTTGCCAGGGATTTGCGTGCTGTCAGGCCGGCCGAGGCGGCGGTGGTGGACATTGGCGATCCGGCTGATGCAATGGCGGCGTGCCGGCCGGATCTGGCGATCCACACGGCGGGTCCGTTCCAGGCGCAGGACTACCGGGTGGCCGAGGCGGCGATCGCCTGCGGGGCACACTACTGCGATCTCGCCGATGCACGCGCCTTCGTGGCGGGCATCGGCACGCTCGACGAATGCGCGCGCGGCCGGGGCGTGGCAGTGATCGCCGGAGCAAGCTCGGTGCCGTGCCTGACCGCTGCCTACCTCGACGCCGCGCAGGACGAATTCGCCCGTATCGACAGCGTCGATTACGGCATTTCCGCCGCGCAGCAGACCAATCGCGGACTCGGTACGGCGAGCGCGATCCTGTCGTACGTGGGAAGGCCGTTCACGATGTTGCATCGTGGCTCCATGCGACGCGTGCTCGGCTGGCAGGGCATTCATTCGGAAGTCTATCCGGAACTCGGCCGCCGGTGGTTCGGCTATTGCGACATTCCCGACCTCGAGCTGTTTCCCGGGCGATACCCGACCCTGAACTCCATGAGGTTCTGCGCCGGCCACGAGATCGCGCTGCTGCATGCCGGTACCTGGTTGCTGAGTTGGCTGGTGCGGCTGCGCCTGCTCCCCGGGCTCGACCGGTGGTCGGCGTTCCTGTTGCGCGTCTCGTCCCTGTTCGATGCTTGGGGGAGCGGAGGCAGCGGCTTTCACATGTACGTCGAGGGCGTGGGGCACGAAGGCGTGCGGTTGATCCGCCGCCACTGGATCATCGCCCGGCAAGGGCACGGGCCGAACATTCCCTGCATGCCGGCGATCTTGATCGCGCGGAGACTGGCAGGCGGCGAGCCCTTGGCACCGGGCGCACGGCCATGCCTCGACCTGATCGGCCTCGACGAATACCTGACCGCGTTGGCGGGGCTCGATGTTTCGGTCATCGCCGAATGAAGCCGGCCTAAGAAGCGTAGTTCCGGGTGCCTTGGGTATTGGGCGGCAATCGGCGAGCGGCGGCGTGCTGCGCGGCCGGCTGCTGTGAGGCGCGCTCGTGCATTGCGCACGGGGCTTCACGCGAAAGGTTTCATCCGCTACCTTTTCTCGCGGGATCCGGGGCCGGGACACACATGAAAGCCAACCTTATCCAAGCCCTCGCGGCCGTTCTGGCTGCTTGTTCTTTCGCCGCGCCAGGTCACGCAGAATGGCGTGAGGCCAGCTCGCCGCATTTCACCGTCCTCGGCGACATGTCCGAAAGCGAGCTGCGCGAGCGGACGCTGCAGCTCGAGCGTTACGATGCGACGCTGCGCTACCTGCTGGGCGTCAGGGAGACCGCGCCGGTTACGGTCTACGTGCTCGACGGGCTCGGCGCGGTGCAGCAGGCGGCGGGGGGGCGGATCCGGACCATCGCCGGTTTCTACCGAGCCGATGCACAGGGCGCCAATGCCGTCGTCCCCGAGAAGCTCAATTTCTACGTCGAGGACTTCAATCCGCGCGTGATCCTGTTCCACGAATACGCACATCACATGCTGCTCTCGAACACCGAGGCCTTCATGCCCGGCTGGGCCCAGGAAGGCCTGGCGGAGATGTTCGCCACGGCGAAGCTCAACGCCGACGGCAGCGTGACCATCGGCGACAAGAACGATTCCCGCGGCTCGACGATGTTCGGGGCGCATCGCTGGAGCGTGCAGCGCATGCTCGAAAGCGACTTCGATCCGCCGACGCGCGACGAAGTGGGCGAGAAATATGCGCGCGGCTGGGCGATGGTCCATTACCTGTGGATGAGCGGCGAGCGCCGCGGCCAGTACCTCGACTTCATCACCGAGCTCAACCGCACGGTCGATCCGGTCGCCAGCGGCAGGAAAGTCTTCGGCGATCTCGACCGGCTCGAGCGAGAGTTGAACCACTACGTCAGCGTCCACCGATTCAATCTCTCGACGTTTTCCGCCGCCCAGATCGCCGCATCTTCGGACGTTGCGATCCGAGCCCTGTCGCAGGGCGAGGCGGACATGCTCGCCTACCGGCTCGTCTCGACCCTCGGCGTGACGCAGGAGACCGCGGGACCGCTGGCCGAGCGCGCCAGGCCGGTCGCCGCGCGCTACCCCGACAACGCCCGCGTCCAGACCTGGCTGGCGGAGATGGAATATGACGCGAAGAACTACGATGCGGCCTCGGCGGCGGCCGATCGGGCCCTGGCGGTTGAACCGAACAACCTGTTCGCGATGATCTACAAGGGGCGGGTCGCGATGAGCCGGGCGGTAGCGGCCGGCGACGATGCGGCGCTGCTGCAGGATGCGCGCGGCTGGTTCCGCCGGGCGAACCGGGCCAATCCGAACCACGCGCTGCCGTTCGTGCTCAATTACGACAGCTTCGGCGCGGTCGGCGAAATGCCCCCGGCCAACGCGGTCATGGGGCTCTACCGTGCGGCGGTGCTCGTGCCGCAAGACCCGCTTGTGCGCATGCGCGCCGCGGTGGCGCTGCTGCGCGAAGGCCAGGTCGGCCGGGCGCGGTCGGTCCTCGCCCCCGCAGCATTCGTTGCCGAAGGAACGGGCGAGAACAACGCGCTCAAGCTGATCAAGGAAATGGAGACGACCAGCGACCCCGCGATGCTGCTCGCCAAGGCCGCCGAGCTCAAGCTCGACATCAACGAGTTCACCGCGCCGCCTGAAGATGGCGCGAGCGCCGACGAAGGCTAGGGGACGGCCCGGTGTTCAGGCGGCGGCCGCGACTCGTTCGAGCCGTTCGAGAAATGCGGGGCGGTTGGGCACCAGGTCGCTCAGGCGATAGCCGTCGAGATGGGTGAGGAACGCCTCGAGCGCGCCGCTGAGGGCCGGCTTGAGCGCGCACAGCCCGTTTACCGCGCAGCCCGATCCGGTGGCAAAGCAGCCGACGAAGCTGTCGAGGTTCTCGAACCGGCGGATGACGTCGCCGACGACGATGTCCTCAGCCGGCTTTGCGAGGCGCATGCCGCCCCCGCGGCCGCGAAACGTCTCGACCAGCCCTTCGGCCTGGAGCCGCTGCACCACCTTGGCGAGGTGGTTGCGCGAGACGCCGTAGCGGCGGGCGATCTCGTCCACCGACAGCTGCCGCTGGCTGGCGGCCAGCGCCATCAGCACGCGTAGGGCGTAATCGCTGTGAAGGCTCAACTGCATTAAATGGGTATATAGGATATTGATTTAGACGACAACCCACCTTAATAGGTATTCCATCTACCAATTAAGCGAGTCGCCATGTCCTCAGCCGCTGCCCAGTCCCGAGCCAGTGACCCCGACGGCCGCGCCTATGCCGCGCAGAAACGCGCGGAGAAGCAGGCGGCCGCCGTGGAGATCGGCGTTGATGCCGACTACATCGACCACTTCGTCGAGACCTTCTACGCCAAGGTGCGCGACGACGGCCTGCTCGGCCCGATCTTCGCCGAGCGCATCGCCGACTGGCCGGCGCACCTCGCGCGGATGAAGGCCTTCTGGCGCTCCGTGCTGCACAACAGCGGCGAATTCTCGGGCAACCCGATGCTCAAGCACCTCGTCATCCCAGGGCTCGACCTCACGCATTTCTCGCGCTGGCTCGACCTGTTCTACGCCACCTTGCGCGATGCCGAGGATCATCCCGAGGCGACTGCGCTCGTCGGCGGCCGGGCGCGGATGATCGCCGACAGCCTGCTGACCGCCATCACCATGCGCCGCGACGGACTGACCGGCGGGCGCGCAGGAAAGGACCTCCCCTATGTCTGAAGCCCTCCGCATTCCGGCCGAACCCGAGGTCGCCCGGCGCGACCCGCTGACCGAGCTGCTGCCGCCGCTGCTGCCGGCTGAAGTCAACGACAACGAGGCGCGGCCGGTCCCGCGCGAAGGCGAGCGGCGAGGGTTCGAGATCCCGGCCGGCATCTGGGCCGCGATGATCGCCTGCTATGCCGTGTTCCTGGCCGCGCTGCTCGGTGCGACCGGCGGCGCCCGGGCGGGATTCATGATCGCCATTTCGGCTCTCTACGTCGCGATGTTCTTCGGCCTCTCGCGCGTCATGCTGCGCCATGCACCGGCCCAGCCGCGAAGCCCGCTCGACCGTGCCGGGGGGCGGCTGCAGACCTTCTACGGCCCGCTCGGCCGCGGCGAGGTAATCGCGCAGATGCTGGTCGTTCCGATGGCGATCGCCTTTTTCGGCATCGCCATCCTCGTCATCCGCCTCGCGGTCGCGTGAGGGGCGGAGGCCCGATCGCGCCGCGCGGCGCCCTGCCGGCCGGGGCCGAGCCGTACCGCACGATCGGGCCATTCGACGCACAGACCCTGCCAAAAGGCCTGCGCGGCGAGCACAACCTGAAGCAGGGCACGTGGGGCGTGATCGAACTGTCGGCCGGCGCGCTGCGATTCGTCTGGGATGACGAGGCGGGCGGCGTCGAGGAGCTCGCGGCTCCCGCCACTCTCATCGTGCCACCCGAAGTACTGCACCACGTCGAAGGCGAAGGACCGTTCGCGTTTTCGATAACGTTCAACCGCGCCTAGCGGCGGCGCAGGTGCTCCCGCGTGAGCTGGTCGACCCGGCTTACGCCCATCAGCTTCATGTCGCGGATTATCTCGGCTTCCAGGATGCGCAGCGCGCGTTCGACCCCGGCCTGCCCGGCCGCGGCGAGCGCGTAGAGGTAGAGCCGCCCGCCTGAAACCGCCGTCGCTCCCATCGCCAGCGCCTTGAGCACGTGAGTGCCGCGCCGGACCCCGCCGTCGAGGATCACTTCCATGCGGCCGCCGACCGCATCGACGATCTCGGCCAGCTGGTCGAACGGCGCGCGGGCGCCGTCGAGCTGGCGGCCGCCGTGGTTGGAGACGAAGATCGCGTCCACCCCCATGTCGGCCGCCCGGCGCGCATCGCCGACCGACATCACGCCTTTCAGCGCGAACTTGCCGCCCCAGTCGTTGCGCAGCTTCTCCGCCGCCTCCCAGTCCATCGTCTGGTCGAGCATCTCGCTGAAGTAGGACTGGATCGAGGTCGCGACATTGGTGCCGGCCGCGACGTGCTTTTCCAGATTGGGCAGCGAGAACTTCTCGCGCAGGAGGTAGTCGAGCGCCCAGCGCGGCTTGACCGCGTAGCTGAACGCGCTCGCCGGAGTGAACTTCGGCGGGCTGGTGAACCCCGTGCGCAGGCAGCGTTCGCGGTTGCCGCCGACGATCGTGTCGACCGTCAGCGCCACCGCGTCGAACTTCGCCTCGCGCGCCATCTCGAGCAGCGCCGCGTTTAGCCCGCGGTCCTTGTGGTAGTAGTACTGCAGCATCTTCGGCCCGGCGAAGTTCGCGCCGATCTCGTCGATGCCGACGCTGGCGAGGCTGGAGATGCCGAACCACAGCCCGAACTTGTCCGCCGCCGCGGCGACCGCGCGTTCGCCCTGCCAGTGAAACAGCCGCTGCAGCGCGGTGGGCGACAGCATCAGCGGGAGGCGCGTGGTCTTGCCCAGCACCGTAACCGAAGGATCGACCGTCTCGACGTCCACCAGCACGTCTGGAACCAGGTCGACGTCGGCGAAGGCGGCGGTGTTGCGGTCCTTGGTCAACTCGTCGTCGCCGCCGCCGTCGATGTAGTGGAACACCGGGAAAGGCAGCCGCCGCTTCGCCAGCTCGCGGAAATCGGCGATGTTGTGGCAGTCCGCCAAGCGGCGGACGGAGTGCTTCAGGCGATCCATGCGCGCGGACCCTAGCGGCGGCTGCGAACCTGACAAGCCGTTCATCCATGCTTCAGGTTTACAGACGTAGTCGATAACGGGTAAGGCGGAATCGTCGAGGGAGGACGAGCGTGGCCGAGACCGGGGAACCACCGAAAGAACATCTGGGCGAGCGGATCAGCGAAGCCGAGCACGCGGTGATGGAAGCGCTGTGGGAGAAGAGCCCGCAGACCGCCGTCGAAGTGTGCGGGAAAGTCTGCGACGAGCGCGGCTGGTCGATGCCGACCGTCAAGACACTCCTGTCGCGGCTGGTCGCCAAGGGCGCCGTCTCGACCGAGCCCGAAGGGCGCCGTTTCCTGTATACGCCGCTGCTCGAGCGCGCCGATTACGTCGGCGGGGAATCGCGCCGGCTGGTCGATCGCCTGTTCGGCGGCCGGGCCGCGCCGCTCATTGCCCACCTTGCCGAGACCGAAGCGCTGTCGGACGACGACATCGCCGAGATCGAGCGGCTCCTGCAGGAGATGCGCAAATGACCGGCTGGCTGCTCGACACCCTGTTCTACACCGGCCTGCTGATCGGCTTCGTGCTGCTCGTGCGCCGGCCCGCCGGGCGCATCTTCGGCGCCCAGTTCGCCTACATGCTGTGGGCGCTGCCGTTCCTGCGGCTGCTGATGCCGCCGGTGGTGCTGCCCGCCAGCCTCGCCCCGGCGCCAGAACCGCTGCAGGCCGCTGCTGCGGCGCCCGTCGCCGCCGACTGGGTCCAGGTGGCCGCGGCTAACGCGGCGTCCTCCGCACCGATTGCGGGCGCACCGGCTGTCGAGATCACGCCTGCCTGGAGCTGGACCGATCTCGCCGCGGTGGTGCCCTCGATCTGGCTCGGCGTGGCACTCGCGTTTCTCGCCTGGCGTGTCGTGACCTATCGCCGCATGCGGCGCGAGCTGCTCGCCGGAGCGCGCCCGGTGGGCGAAGTCGGCCGGATCCGCCTGGTCGAGACTCCGGCCGTGCCCGCCCCGGTCGCCTTCGGCGTGCTCGACAAGGTCATCGCCCTGCCGCCGCTGTTCATGGCCCAGCCCGACCGCGCGGCGCGCGACTTCGCCATCGAGCACGAGCTTGCGCACCACCGCGGGCAGGACCTGCTGGCCAACTTCGCCGCCCAGGCGCTGCTCGCGATCCACTGGTTCAACCCGCTGGCGTGGTACGGCTGGCGGGCGATGCGGCGCGACCAGGAAGCCGCGTGCGACGCCCGCGTGCTCACCGGCCGCAGCCGTGAGGAGCGGGCCCGCTACGCCGCGCTGATCGCCGGCTTCGCCGCCGGCCCGCGCGCGCTTGCCTTCAAGGGCGCACTCGCGGCGCCGATGGCCTGTCCGGTGCTCGGCGACAAGTCGATCATCCACCGCCTGAGGAACCTGGCCATGGCCGACATAACCCGGCGCCGCCGCTGGCTCGGCCGCGGGCTGATCGGCGCCGGTGCGCTGGCGCTGCCGCTGACCGGATCGTTCTCCTACGCCGCCGGCGCCCAGATGCCCGAGCCGCCCGCTCCGCCGGCGCCGCCCGAGGCCGTCGCGCCGCCCGAGGCAGCCACGCCGCCCGCAGCGGGCGAGCCCGAGGTGCGCACCTTCGTGATCCGCCGCGAGGGCCCCGAAGGCGATCATCCGCCCGTCGTCCGCCGGTTCACGCTGCGCCGCGACGGTGCCGCGCCGCCGGTCCCGCCGACTCCGCCGGTGCCGCGCTTCGAGTTCGAGGGCCGGGGCAACCCGGAGGACCCCGAGTTCCAGGCCCGCATGGAAGAATTCGGCCGGCAGATGGAAGCGTGGGGCGAGAAGTTCGGCGAGCAGTATGCCGCGCAGGCCCAGGCTCAGGCGCAAGCCTGGGCGCAGGCCGGCCGCAATGCGCCCGAAGTCGTCCAGAGCTGCGACGACAAGGAGCGCGCCCGCACGCGCACCGAAGACGGGCGCCCGCGGGTGGTGATCTGCCAGCGCCAGATGCAGCTCGCCGCGCGTTCGAGCTTGCGCGGCGCGCGTAACGCGATCGCCCACAATCGCGAGATCAGCGAGGACGCGCGGGCCCAGATCCTGCGCGACCTCGACCAGGAGATCGAGCGGATCGAGAACCAGGACCAGTAGTCCCGGTCAGGATTGGCTTCCCTGACAGGAGCGCGGGCTCGCTGGCCACTGCTCCCGGCCGGCGGGCCCGCTTCGTCTCGGGCTAGCGCTGCTCGACGATCCGGTCGCACTGGCTGTCGTCGCCGCTTTCCATGCCGAGCCGCAGCGCCTGCATGCGCTGGGCGCTGGTGCCGTGGGTGAAGCTCTCGGGGCTGACGCGCCCTTGGGTGAGCGTGTCGTCGCCGATCGCGCTTGCCGCCTGCATGCCTTCCTCGAAATCGCCCGGCTCGATCAGGTTGCGGTTCTTGCCCGCCCACACGCCGGCATAGCAATCGGCCTGCAGCTCCATCAGCACCTGTAGCTGGTTGGCCGCGCCGGGGTTCTGCTGCTGCGCGCTGGCGATTTGCTGCGCCACGCCGGTCAGCGCCTGGACGTGATGGCCGTATTCGTGCGCGACGACGTAGTAGCGCGCGAAGTCACCGGGCCCGGTGCCCAGCTTCCGCTGCATCTCGTCGTAGAAGCCGGTGTCGATGTAGATGCTCTCGTCGCCCGGGCAGTAGAACGGCCCCATCGAGCTCGACGCCGCGCCGCAGCCCGAACGCGTGCCACCCTGGTAGAACACGAGGTAAGGCTTGCGGAATTCGATGCCGGCCTGCCGGAACAGCGGCGCCCAGGTGTCGTCGAGTGAGCCGAGGGCATTGCACGCCTCGGTCGCGTACTGGTTGTCGTCGCAGATCTCCGCTGCGCTTTCGTTGCCCGCCTGCTGCTGCGTCGGTGCGCCTTGTTGCGCGCTCTCCAGCGTGCCGAGCATCTGCCCGGGATCGATGCCGAACACGAGCGCGCCGATCAGGGCAATGACAATCGCGCCGCAGCCGAGCTGACCGCCGCCGCCGCCGGGAAACCCGCCACCGCCGCCGCGGCGGACATTGATGCTGTCGGGATTGAAGGGATTGAGCCGCATCGAAACTCCCTGTTTTGTGCGCCTGCGAAATAAACGCTGGACCAGGATCGGCCGGCGCGCTTTGAATTCCTGACAAGGCAAAACCCCGGAGTCGAGAATGTTCCTGTCTGGCAAGCGCGCTCTCGTCACCGGATCGACCTCGGGGATCGGTCTCGCGATCGCCCGCGCGCTGGCCGCGGAAGGGGCAGGCGTGGTGCTGAACGGCTTCGGAGCGGCGGAGGAAATCGACCGCCTGTGCGGCGAGCTCGGCGCCACTTACGCCGCCGGCGACCTGACCACGACCGACGGCGTCGAGGCGATGATGGCCCATGCCGGCCCGGTGGACATCCTCGTCAACAACGCCGGGATGCAGCACGTCGCTCCGGTCGAGGATTTTCCGCCCGCGAAGTGGGACGCGATCATCGCCCTCAACCTCTCGGCCGCGTTCCACACCGCGCGGCTCGCGGTGCCGCACATGAAGGCCCGGGGGTGGGGCCGGATCATCGCCACCGCCAGCGCGCACTCGCTCGCCGCCAGCCCGTTCAAGAGCGCGTACGTCGCCGCCAAGCACGGCATCGCCGGCCTGACCAAGGTCCTCGCGCTCGAGCTCGCCGAGCACGGCGTCACCGCCAACTGCATCAGTCCCGGCTACGTCTGGACCCCGCTGGTCGAGAACCAGATCCCCGACACGATGGCCGCGCGGGGCATGACCCGCGAGCAGGTGGTCAACGAGGTCCTTCTCGCCAAGCAGCCGACCAAGAAGTTTGTCCAGCCCGAGGAAGTCGCCGCGCTCGCCGCGTTCCTGTGCCGCGACGAGGCGCAGAACATCAACGGCGCGAACTACACGATCGACGGCGGCTGGACGGCGGAGTGAGCATAACGCGGGGCCGTCAGGCTGGCTTCCCGCCACATGCCACTGGAGGAATCTTAACCCGTCAGGTTTAGTCCGGTGAAGGATACGGCACGCTTGCGAAGGCGCCGTTCAAGGCGGGCAGGGGGCACGTATCTTCATGGTCAAACGGCAAGACCGGCATGAAGCGGAGGTAGCGGCATCATCGCCGGGGGCCGAGCTGCTGCCACGCCAGGCATGACGATGCGGCGCTACGTCGCGCTGGATTCGCTGCGCGGTCTCGCCGCGCTGTGCGTAGTGCTGTTCCATATCGGCAATTTCGGCGCGATCGCCAACTTGCCGCCTTTTCGCCACGGTTGGCTGATGGTGGACTTCTTCTTTGTCCTGTCCGGCTTCGTCATCGCCGCCAGCTACGGCGAGCGGCTGGCCCACGGCTTCTCGCGGGCGGGCTTCATGCTTTTGCGGTTGGGGCGCGTCGTGCCGCTGCACCTGGCCGTGGTGGCGGTGATGGCGGTCGCCGAGTTTCTCCTGTTCCGACCCTGGCTCAACGAGAGGCACGAGATTGTCCTGCTCGTGCAGGGTGGCCTGTTGCTCGACGGTCTGTCGACCGGGGCAGGCAACTTCTACGCGCCGGTGAGCTGGTCGATCTCGGTCGAAATCATGCTGTACTACGCAGCGGCGGTCCTGCTGCCGCTCGGACGCAAAGGACTCGCTGTCGCCGCGGTCACCATCGCGCTGAGCATCGCCGCTCTTGCAACCGGATGGAACCACTTCGGATTCGGCGTGCTTCTGCAGCGCGGCGTACTCGGTTTCGCCCTGGGCATGACTTGCTATGCGCTTCACCATCGGATCCGGATCGAACTTCATGCCTGGATGCTCACCATCCTCGAAATGGCTGTGGTCGGTGCTGTCATCTGGCGCCTGCAGGACCCTGTGCCGAGCGGTGTCAGCATGCTTTCCGCCGATCCCCTGTTTGCCCTTGTCGTCTTCGTCTTCGCCAAGGACGGAGGCGCCGTCAGCCGGTTGCTCCAGACACGGGTGCCCAAGGCACTAGGTCGCCTCTCGTATTCGATTTACATGATCCACGTACCCGTCCTGATGGCCCTCGATGGCCTGCTGCCGGTGATCGCCGCGCGGCTCGTTCCCTCGGCCTCGCCTCGAGCCCTGTTCGGGCCGGGCACGTTCTGGGGGACGGTGTTCACGCTCAGTGAAGTCGCCACGGTGGTCGGGCTTTCTCTGCTGACATTCCGATGGATGGAGGAACCAGCGCGCAAGTGGTCGCGCGATCGGGTGGCACGAAGAATGTCCGTCAAAGAGGTGCGGAGTTCCGCTTCCGAAGGACTGTCTCTGGCCTGAGCTGCCGAACTCCGCCGGAACCCCCACTAGCGATTGCCGCAGACCGCGTTTACATGGGCCGCCACGAATCGCTCTGCGCATAGAAAAGTGGCACCCATGGAAATCGAGACCGGCCTGACCTTCGACGACGTCCTCCTGAGGCCGGCCGAGAGCGACATCCTGCCCTCGCAGGCGAGCACCAGGACCTTCCTGACGCGCAGCATCGGGCTCAACATCCCGGTCATCTCGGCGGCGATGGACACCGTGACCGAGGCCGAGATGGCGATCGTCATGGCGCAGCTCGGCGGCATCGGCGTGCTTCACCGCAACCTGACCGTCGAGGAGCAGTGCGACGCGGTGCGGACGGTCAAGCGCTTCGAGAGCGGCATGGTGATCAATCCCATTACCATCACGCCCGATTCGACGCTCGGCGCCGCGCGCGAGCTGATGATTCGCCATCGGATCAGTGGCATTCCCGTGACCGACGAGTCGGGCAAGCTGTGCGGCATCCTGACCAACCGCGACGTGCGCTTTGCGGACAACCCGCTGCAGCCCGTGCGCGAGCTGATGACGCACGAGAACCTCGCCACCGTGCGCGAAGGCGTCAGCCAGGACGAGGCGCGCCGCCTGCTGCACCAGCGGCGGATCGAGAAGCTGCTGGTGGTCGACGACGCCTACAACTGCATCGGCCTGATCACGGTCAAGGATATGGAGAAGGCGGTGCTCCACCCCGACGCGACCAAGGACGCCGGCGGGCGGCTGCGGGTGGCTGCCGCCAGCACCGTGGGCGACAAGGGCTTCGAGCGCAGCGAGGCGCTGGTCGATGCCGAGGTCGACGTGGTGATCATCGACACCGCGCACGGCCATCACAAGGACGTCGCCCGCGCGGTCGACCGGGTGAAGCGGCTGTCGAACTCGGTCCAGGTGGTCGCCGGCAATGTCGCCACGGCGGATGCGACCAGGGCGCTGATCGACGCCGGGGCCGACGGGGTGAAGGTCGGCATCGGGCCGGGCTCGATCTGCACCACGCGCGTGGTTGCCGGGGTCGGGGTGCCGCAGCTGACCGCAATCATGGAAGCCGCCAGTGCGGCGGGCGACGTGCCGATCATCGGCGACGGCGGACTCAGAACCTCGGGCGACGCGGCCAAGGCGCTGGCGGCCGGCGCGTCGAGCGTGATGATCGGCTCGCTGCTCGCCGGCACCGAGGAAGCGCCGGGCGAGACGTTCCTCTACCAGGGCCGCGCCTACAAGGCCTACCGCGGCATGGGCAGCGTGGGCGCAATGGCCCGCGGCAGCGCCGACCGCTACTTCCAGCAGGACATCAAGGACCAGATGAAGCTGGTGCCCGAGGGAATCGAGGGCCAGGTGCCCTACAAGGGCCCGGCGCGCGACGTGATCCACCAGCTGGTCGGCGGGATCAAGGCGGCGATGGGCTACACCGGTTCCTCGACCATCGAGGACCTGCGCAAGCGCGGCAAGTTCATCCGCATCACCAACGCCGGGTTATCGGAAAGCCATGTCCACGACGTCTCGATCACCCGCGAGGCGCCGAACTATCCGACACGCTAGTCCCCCTCCCGCTTGCGGGAGGGGTTAGGGGTGGGCATGGGCCCTGCGTGCCTGACTCACCGAACCTGCGCCCCTCCCGCAAGCGGGAGGAGAGACATTGACCCCATCCGCGCGCGTCGAAGCCGCGATCGGCCTGCTCGATAGCGTGATCGCCTCGGCGCTGGCCAAGGGGCCGCCGGCCGACCGCATCCTCGCCGACTGGTTCAGGGCCAGCCGCTTTGCCGGATCGAAGGACCGGCGGGCGATCCGCGAGCTGGTGTTCGGCGCGATCCGCGCCTGTGGCCCGATTCCGCCGAGCGGCCGCGCGGCGATGCTGCGGCTGGCCGAGGCCGAACCGGCGTTGCTGCAGCTGTTCGACGGCTCGACCTATGGCCCCGCGGCGATCGCGGAGGGCGAGCCTGTCGCCGAAGGAGGCGCCGCGCCCGCCTGGCTGTCCGAGCGGCTGGCGGCATCGGGAATCGACGGCGCGGAAGCCGGGGCGCTGCTGGAACGCGCGCCGCTCGACATACGGGTCAACGCCCTGAAGGCCGAGCGCGATTCGCTGGCGTTGCCGGAGGCGGGCGAGCCCCTGCCGACCGCGCAGGGCTTGCGCCTCGCTTCCGGCACACCGGTCGAGCAGTGGGACGCTTTCCGCGACGGACTGGTCGAAGTGCAGGACGCCGGCAGCCAGCTGGCCTGCGACGCGGTCGGGGCAAGACCCGGCGAAACCGTGATCGACCTGTGCGCCGGCGCCGGCGGCAAGACCCTCGCCCTGGCCGCGGCGATGGCCAACCAGGGCACGCTGATCGCCGCCGATACCGACCGCGGACGGCTCGCGAAGCTGGCCCCGCGCGCCGAACGCGCCGGCGCGCTGGTGGCGGAGACCGTCCTGCTCGATCCGGGAAGCGAACTCGCGGCGCTCGCGCAGTGGCAGGGCGGGGCGGATGCAGTGCTGGTCGATGCTCCGTGTTCGGGCACCGGCACCTGGCGGCGCAATCCCGAGGCACGCTGGCGGCTCGACGACGCCTCTCTGCTGCGGCTGACCGCTCTTCAGCGGCATTTGCTCGACGTCGCCAGCGAGCTCGTCAGGCCCGGCGGTCGCCTGATCTACGTCACCTGCTCGCTGCTCGACGAGGAAGGGGCCGGGCAGGCCGAGGCGTTTCTCGCCAGCCACCCCGACTGGCGCACCGAGCCGCTTGCTCTCCCCCTCGGCCGTCCCCGCGGCCCCGGCCTCCGGCTGACCCCGTTCCACGACCAGACCGACGGATTTTTCATCGCACGTCTAGAAAAGCCATGTTAACTGGTGCGTTCATGGCCGAACGACGCCAGTTCAATCGATCCGCGCTCAAGGAGTTCGCGATGCGCTATACCCCCGCCGCCGTTGCCCTTTCGCTGCTTGCGGCCGTCACCGCCAGCGTCGGCTACGGGGCAGACCGCCAGCCCGACCCACGGGCGGCGGCGCTCATCGTCGAGGGGCGCGGCGAGCTCGCGCAAGGAAAGATCCAGGCGGCGATCGACAGCTTCGAGGCGGCTCTGACGATCGATCCGGCGCATACCCCGATCTATCTCGAGCTGGCCGAGGCCGCGCGCCAGGAAGGCCTCCAGGGCAAGGCCATCGGATACTATCGCGCAGCGCTCGAGCGCGACCCGAACAACCTCGCGGCGATCTCGGGCGAGGGCGAGGCGCTGCTCGAGAAGGGCGCGGTCGAAAAGGCGCGCCGCAATCTCGCGCAGCTGCAGTCGATGTGCGGCGCCGGCTGCAGCGAGGCCCAGCAGCTCGCCGCGGCAATCCAGCGCGGCCCGCAGGCACCGGTAATGACGGCCGAAGCGGTCACGCCCTCGACGGTGGTGACGCAGAACTGACCAGGGCTTCCGCGCAACCCTGCCCCTGAGTCTCGTCCTTTACCCCAACCTCGTCACCCTGAACCTGGTTCAGGGTTCCATGTCTCGGCGCCCCCGGGGCCGTGGATTCGAGCGGCGCCTTGCGGCACGGCGGCGCCGGCTAGCGAGTTCCGGGAATGCAGCACGATGGATGCTGAACCGCGTTCAGCATGACGGGTTAAGGGACAGAGATGAAGGTCACGTCAGGCGGTCCCGAAAGCCCTCGACCACGGCCGCGTAGACCTCGCGCTTGAAGGGCACGATCAGCTCTGGGAGCAGATCTGGATCGACCCATCTCCACTCGCAGAACTCGGGATGCCTGTGCGCGTCGAGGTCGATGTCCGAGTCCGCGCCGGTAAAGCGGACGAGGTACCAGCTCTGCCGCTGGCCCCTGAACTTGCCGCCCCACAGCGTGTTCCGCAGCTCGGGCGGCAGGTCGTAGAACAGCTGGTCGGGCAACCGGCCGAGGATGTGCAGGTGCCTCGGCTTCGCGCCCACTTCCTCACCCAGCTCGCGCAGCATGGCCACGTCGAGGTTCTCGCCCGGATCGACGCCGCCCTGGGGCATCTGCCACCAGTCACCTTCCTTGTTGTCGATCCGCTTGCCGACGAAGGCCTTGCCCTCGGCATTGACCAGCATGATCCCGACGCATGAGCGGTACAATTCTGGATCGGGTGCGTTCATGTCCGGTGCGATAGGCAAGGATGGTGGGTAATTCCATCCGGTGCATTGATTGCGCGACAGAAAAACTTGATTGCGGGCGCGTAGGTGGAAACCTACGTCGCGGGCCCATAACGGCATGATGCAAACGCGCCTCGCGCGGCAGGATTTGACAATGGCAACCCAGGCGGCCGAACGACCGGCCGAAACCCCGATCGAGACGGCGGCGCCGGAAGCCGTCGTCGTCCGCTTCGCCGGCGACAGCGGCGACGGCATGCAGCTGACCGGCGGGCAGTTCACGCTCTCGACCGCGCTCGCCGGCAACGATCTCGCGACGTTCCCCGACTTTCCGGCCGAGATCCGCGCGCCGCAGGGCACGCTGTTCGGCGTCTCGGCGTTCCAGATCAACTTCGGCTCGACCGAGATCGACACCGCCGGCGACGCGCCCGACGTGTTGGTGGCGATGAACCCGGCGGCGCTGAAGACCAACGTCGGGGCGCTCAAGCCCGGCGGGCTGATCATCGCCGACACCGGCGAGTTCACCCAGCGCAACCTCGACAAGGCCAAGTACGAGAAGAGCCCGCTCGAGGACGGCAGCCTGTCCAAGTGGGACGTGCTGGCGTTCGACATCAGCGCGCTGACGATCGAGGCGGTCAAGCCGTTCGGGCTCGGCAACAAGGATGCGCTCCGGTCCAAGAACATGTGGACGCTCGGCCTGGCGCTGTGGATGTTCGACCGCGACCGGCAGCCGATCGTCGATTGGCTCAAGGCCAAGTTCAAGGGCAAGCCGGAGATCGCCGAGGCGAATATCGCCGCGCTCAACGCCGGCCACGCCTACGGCGAGACGGCCGAGCTGTCGGGCCCGCTCAGGAAGCTGCATCTGGCCCCGGTCGAAAGCGAGCCGGGCCTCTATCGCACGATCACGGGCGCCGAGGCGGTCAGCCTCGGCCTCGTGGCGGGTGCGCAGCTCGCCGGGCTGCCGATGTTTTTCGGCGGCTATCCGATCACGCCGGCGTCGGCGATCCTGCACCACCTCGCGCGGCTCAAGGAATTCGGCGTTCTCACCTTCCAGGCGGAAGACGAGATCGCCGCGATCTGCGCCGCCATCGGCGCCAGCTATGCCGGTCAGCTCGGCGTCACCTCATCGTCGGGCCCGGGCATCGCGCTCAAGACGGAGGCGATGGGCCTCGCGATCATGACCGAGCTGCCGCTGGTGATCGTCAACAGCCAGCGCGGCGGGCCCTCGACCGGCCTCCCGACCAAGACCGAGCAGAGCGATCTCTACCAGGCGGTCTACGGCCGCAACGGCGACGCGCCGATGCCGGTGATCGCCGCGCGCAGCCCGGCCGATGCGTTCGAGGTCGCCATCGAGGCGTGCCGCATCGCCGTGCAGTACATGACCCCGGTGATCCTGCTCACCGACGGCTACATCGCCAATGCCGCCGAGCCCTGGAAGGTGCCCGATCCCGCGAGCTACGCGCCGTTCCCGGTCACGTTCCTCGAGGAGAAGAACGCCAAAGATTCTGAGGGGGGCGACACGCTGCTGCCCTACAAGCGCGACGCCAAGGGCGCGCGGCCGTGGATCAAGCCGGGCACGCCGGGCCTGATGCACCGCATCGGCGGCATCGAGAAGCACGAGGGCACGGGCAACATCGATTACTCGCCGGCCAACCACCAGGCGATGACCGACGCGCGCAAGGCCAAGATCGACGGCATCGCCGTGCCCGACCAGGAGGTGACGCTCGGCGAGACCACCGGCCGCCTCGCGGTGGTCGGCTGGGGCAGCACCTTCGGTCCGATCCACCAGGCCGTGCGCCGCGCGCGGAGCAAGGGCCTGGCGGTCAGCCACATTCACGTGCGCCACGTCTGGCCGCTGCCGCGGAACCTGGACGAGTTGCTCAAGGGCTTCGACAAGGTGCTGGTGCCCGAAATGAACACCGGCCAGTTCAAGACCGTACTGCGCGACCAGCTGTTCGTCGACGCCGAGAGCCTGACCAAGACCAGCGGCCAGCCGTTCGCGATCGCCGAGCTCGAAGCTGCCATCGCGAAGTTCTTCGACGGCATTCCGCAGAACGAGGGCGGGGAGGTCGACGCCGACGCCGGCCAGCTGCCCGAGCCGCAGTCGGGTTACGATGATGGATCGCTGCATCCCGAACGCCACTCGGTGCAGCGCGGCCGCCCGTGAACTTCTGCCAACCTTTCCCGTTCGTCCTGAGCCTGTCGAAGGACGAATGCCGCGCGACGTCCGTGGTTCGACAAGCTCACCACGAACGGCAAGGGTGATCCTATGAACGACATGACTCCCATCCAGACCACCCTCAAGGACTGGGAAACGGACCAGGAAGTGCGCTGGTGCCCGGGCTGCGGGGACTATGCGATCCTCAAGGCGGTGCAGCGCACGCTGCCGCAGCTCGGCGCCGATCCGGCGAGGACGGTGTTCGTCAGCGGCATCGGCTGCTCGAGCCGCTTCCCGTACTACATCGAGAGCTACGGCTTCCACACGATCCACGGCCGCGCGCCGGCGTTCGCGACCGGCATCAAGCTCGCCAACCCCGAGCTCGACGTGTGGCTGGTGACCGGCGACGGCGACGGGCTGTCGATCGGCGGCAACCACCTGATGCACGTGCTGCGGCGCAACGTGAACCTGCAGATCCTGCTGTTCAACAACGAGATCTACGGCCTGACCAAGGGCCAGGCCTCGCCCACCAGCCGACTCGGCACGACCACGCCGTCGACCCCGCAGGGCTCGGTCGACCGGCCGGCGCAGCCGTGCGCCTTCGCGCTCGGCAGCGGCGCGCGGTTCGTGGCGCGCGGGTTCGACGTGTCGAAGAACCTGCCCGACGTGCTCAAGGCGGCGCACGCCCACCAGGGCGCAGCGTTCATCGAGATCTTCCAGAACTGCATCGTCTACAACAAGGACGTGTTCGACGACTTCGCCGCACCCAAGGGCGCGGAGGACCGCCAGCTCTGGCTGGCGGACGGCGAGCCGATGCTGTTCGCCAATGGAGCCAAAGGTATCAGGCTCGATCTTGAGACGCTTTCTCTGCAGGTCGTGGACGTCGTGGATGGCGACTGGCAGGCCGCCGGCGTGATCGTCCACAACGTGAAGAACCGGGCGATCGCCCACATGCTGGTCGAGATGCCGTTCGGCGCCTTCCCGATGGCATTGGGTGTGCTCTACGACGACCCGCGTCCGACGTTCGAGGCCGCGGTGATCGCGCAGAACGCCAGGGCCAGCGAGGGCCGGGACACGAGCCTCGCCAAGCTGCTCGCCAAGGGCCAGACCTGGACGGTCTCGGGCACGGCGGCCGACCCCGTCTAGAACGCGGGAGAAATCGCTGTCCTACAGGCCGGCGCCTGTGCCACCGTCGGCCGATGAGCGGAACGGGACTGCGAGCGAGGGTGCCGGGCGGGCTGCCGGCCAGGGCCAAAGTGACACCTTTGGGGGCCGAGGTGACACTTGCCTTTGAACCCTGTCACAGGCGTCAACCCTGCCAGGCTGCGGCCCTGCGAATCGGCTGAGCAGGGCGGTGGACAACCTCACCCACAGCCTGGTCGGCGCGCTGATCGGGCAGGCGGGCCTCAAGCGCAAGACCGGCCTTGCCATGCCGGCGCTGATCATCGGCGCCAACCTGCCGGACGTCGATGCAACCTGTACGCTCTACGGCATCGAAAGCCTGGCCATGCGGCGCGGGCTGACCCACGGTCCGATCGCGTGGCTGATCCTCCCGCTCGTGCTGGCGGCGATCCTGTGGGGGTTCGATCGCTGGCAGGCGAAGCGCGGCAAACGGCCGGAAAGCCGGCGGCCGGTGCAGTTCGGCTGGCTCTGCGCGCTAGCCTTCATCGCCTGCCTGACGCACCCGGCGCTCGACTGGCTCAACAGCTACGGCATCCGCCTGCTCGAGCCGTTCAGCCACCGCTGGTTCTACGGCGACGCGCTGTTCATCGTCGATGTGTGGCTGTGGGCGGGGCTTGGCTTGGCCACATGGCAGTCGCTGAAGCTGGAGCGGCAGGGCCGGTACTTCGAGGGCATCGCCCGCGCCGCGCTGCTCGGGCTCCTTGCCTATGTCGCCGCCAATCTCGCGATTACCCAGGTTCACGAGCGCTCCGATCCTTCGATCGGGGTCGACATCGCGCAGCCCGTGCCCGCGGCATTCTGGTATCGTCAGACGCTTGTGCGGGAGGGAGAGGGTATCTGGCTCGTTGACGGACGGCGTTACGGCGCTGTCCCGCTCAGCCACTGCGATCTCGTCGCAACCCGCCATCGCGATCCCGCCGCCGCGGCCTTCCTGTTCTGGTCGCGGGCCCCGTTCGTCGAGCGCGCGCCGAGCGGCGGATGGCTGCTGCGCGACGCGCGCTTCGCCGGCTCGAGGGGCGCCCGGTTCAGTGTCGCGTTGCCTGCGTCGGCGTGTCGCCCGTAGCGTCCGCCGCGGCCTCTGCCGGCCGCTGCAGCAGCGCGGCGGCGAGGAAGGCCCACCCCGCGCCGCCCAGCCACCCGGCGGCGACGTCGGACGGGTAATGGACCCCGAGCCACACTCGGCTCCAGGCGATGACCAGACTCAGCACGATGGCCGTGCCGATGATTGTCAGGCGCACCGACCGGCCGGCACTGAGGGTCGCGAAGGCAAGCGCGATGGCGAGGTACACCACCGCCGCGTTGAAGCTGTGCCCGCTCGGGAAGCTCGCGCCGCCTGCTTCGGTGAGGTGGGGGACGATCTCGGGCCGGGGACGGCCGACGAGCGTCTTCACGCCCCAGTCGACCAGCCAGCCGCCCGTCACCGTCAGCACCAGCAGCGCGGCCTCGCGCCGCAGCCTCATGAACAGCAGCGCGACGACCGCTCCGAGGCCGATGAGGTTGCGCAGCAGCACGCCGCCGAGCGCGGTGACGTCGCGTACACCCTCGAGCAGAAAGCGCGGACCGGCCGGCTGTAGCTGGGCACCGCCGCGCCAGAACAGCAGGCCGAGATCGTCGAGCGGCTCCGTCCGCCCCGTCTCGACCAGCCACACGACGATCCAGAACCCGACCCAGCAGAGCGCCGACACCGCCAGCGCCTTGGTCCGATCGATGCGCCAGCTCCGCGCGGGCAGGGCGATCGTCTCTGGGGGAAGTGCCATGTCCGTCTCCAACCCTGGCGGCGGTTGCGGCGTTCCCGGCGGCTTGCGGGACAGGGGCCCAGGGTTCATAAAGTTCACATGAACGGGGAGGGCATGCAACGAGGGAGCGTGCTGCTCGATGGCGGGCGGCGGTTCGGCGTTGAGCCGGGCGTGTTGGCGCGCCTGTTCGCCCCCGGCTTTCACAAGCTGCTCGACCGGATCGACCGCGGGCTCGAGACCGGACTGATCATCGCCGACCTGCCCGACGGGACGGTCCGCCGGCTCGGCGGCCGCAGCCCTGGCTTCGAGGCCCGAGTGCAGATCAGCGACTGGCGCGCACTGCTGCGCCTGGCGACGGGCGGCTCGGTCGGCTGGTACCAGGCGTGGGAAGCGGGCGAGTGGGCCAGCCCCGACCCGGTCCCGCTGTTCGCACTGTTTACCGCCAATGCCGTGGCGTTGGGCGAAACCGGCCGTGCCAAGGGGCCGTGGCGGCTGGTCTCGCGCGCGCTCCACTGGCTCAACCGCAACACCCGCGTCCAGGCCGAGCGCAACATCCATGCGCACTACGATCTCGGCAACGACTTCTACGGCGCCTGGCTCGACCCGACGATGAGCTATTCGAGCGCCTATCGCTGGGGCGAGGACGGGATTGAAGCCGCGCAGCGGCGCAAGTGGGCGCGCCTGTCGGCTCGACTGGGGAAGCCCGAAACACTGCTCGAAATCGGCTGCGGCTGGGGTGCGCTGGCGGCGCATTTCGCCGATGAGGGCAGCCGCGTGACGGCCATCAGCCTGTCGGACGAGCAGCTCGAGTGGGCGCGGCGGTATCATCCGAAGGTCGAGTTTCTCAAGCAGGACTACCGCGACACCGACGGCCGCTACGATGCCATCGTCAGCGTCGAAATGGTCGAGGCCCTGGGTCGCGAATACTGGCCGACCTACTTCGACTGCCTCGCGCGCAACCTCAGGCCGGGCGGCCGCGCGGCGATCCAGTTCATCGCCATGCGCGACGAGATCTTCGAAGGCTACGCGCGCAATGCCGACTTCATCCAGGCTTACGTGTTCCCCGGCGGCCTGCTGATCAAGAACGGCGACTTCCGCCGCCTCGCGGCCGAGCGCGGGTTGTCGTGGGAGGACCAGGAGGACTTCGGCATCGACTATGCCGAGACGCTGAAGACGTGGCGCGAGCGGTTCAATACCGCCGAGGCGGAGGGCCGGCTGCCGGCCGGCTTCGACCGGCGGTTCTGCGACCTCTGGCGCTTCTATCTGATGTATTGCGAAGGCGGCTTCCGCGGCGGCGGAATCACCGTCAGCCAGGTTACCCTGGTCAAGCCAGGCGGGATGAGGGGCTGAAGATCAGCCGCGGTAGCGCGCGAGGATATTGTCGTGCACGATCGGGCTGAGCAGGTTGGCGAATGCGCACCCGCACATGTTGTTCTCCCACCACACGACCTCGGCCTGGAGCGACTCGAGCCCGGGCAGCGTCAGCCAGCAGACCGTGCCCGGATGCATCCGGCTGATCGAAGTGGCCGAAAAGCCCGACAGCGACAGGTCGTTGACCACCGTCTGAAAGGACCGCGTGCCGGAAGCGCGCAGCTGGGCGGGAATGGCGAGCTTGGTGCGCGGGGCGGAGCGATCCTCCTGTGCCGCGACGTCATAGCGGCCGAGCGTGTGTTGCAGGCTCATCCGTTTGGTTCCTTATGCGCACGGCCGGGGGACTGTGCTAGGGGAGGATGAGGGGTAGCTGGTTAATCGAGAGCTACGAAGGCCGGTTAATCGATGGCAACCATCGCTGCCGTGCGGCGATGCGCGCATAATCCTCTGTTATCGTACCATGAGGACGCTTGCCCATCCCACGGCCGCCACGAGGCCCAACACAATGACGAGAGCGCGGCGCCCCGCGCGTTTCCTCTGATCGCGCCGGCTGTGCCAGCGCCGCTGCTCTTCCTTGCCCATTTGCCGGCCAATTACGGGGTCGTCTCGGGAAAGCAAGCCTAACGCGGATTATTGTTATTGGTGTTGAGCGCGGCCTGTTGCGCCATTCCTGCGTTGAGTGGACAGTTTTCCGACAGGGGGAGCTTGAACGTCCAACGACTGCGCTCCTGCGTGTATACACAGGCCCTATGCCCCTGCTCGACCGAAGACTCCTTGAGCGCCGCCGTGGGAGGTGGAGGAAAGCTGGAGTCAGCGACGCTGTAATTTGGCGGACATCTCTCGGATCGACCCACCGTGAGCGTGCGCTGCCCATTAATCGGACCGCTACGGTAGGTGCAAATTCGTCTTAGGCCATCGACCTTTTCATCCACGAGCGACTGTCCGTTTGATCGACCTGCCGCGTCGAAAGCATCGCTGCTATCAGGTGCAAGGGTGGCGCTGCCATTGCAGCTCGCGCCAATCAAACAGGTCAGTACTACTAGCTTACGCATGATCTTTCTCGTGCTAGCGAAGCGCAGGGCGCGGCCTGCATTATGGCGCGGGTTGCCCTTGATAGAAATTCTCCGCCTGAGCGGGTCAATTCACATCGCCGCCCAGGACGCCCGGTTGCGTCGCGGAAGGCTGTGGCTCTGAACATTCCGCCAGGATATCACGAACTTGTGGCGGAATTTCGTCGGCGCCAGTTCCGATGAGCTTCGGTTGGGCAGGATCCGAGCGATCTACCGTAAGTCCGGACTCTTTCAGCAACTCAGTGATTTTCCGGCATTCGGCATCTTCCAGCGGTGCGGTGGCCACAACCATTCTGCTGGTGGAAGCGAGTGAAGAGCGCTGAAGGAACCCGGTCTGATAAAAGCCGACCCCGATGACAATTGTCCCATACACGATGGCGACGAGGCGCGGGGCCCGACCGCTCCATGCCAAGGGCATAAGCAGGACAGCATATAGTGCGAATCCGATCGCGCTTGCGGCAACAGGTGACATGCCGCCATCTGCTACCGGCAAGTAAGCGTCAGGGCAATCACGGGCCCCATCATGGACTGCTTTACACTTCGGACATCGCAATTATAGGCCATGCAAGCGCTTTGGTTCGGAGGGATAATCTCAACATGCGGTATATCCGCCAGCTTGCAGATGTCCGCTTCGCGGTACTGGTGGCGCTGCTGGCGGCATGCTTCCTCATGGGCGGTGCGTCGCGGCTCGACGTTACCTCGCTCGTTTTCCTTCAGCCCTTTGCGGCCATATGCACCGTCGCCTTCCTTCTCATCCCAGGACCGCAGAACTGGTCGGTGGTTCGGATACCGCTTCTCCTTCTCGCGGCACTCGCGGGCTTGATGGTGGCTCAGCTGGTTCCTCTTCCCTCGTTCATCTGGGCCAATTTGCCTGGGCACGCCGCGTTTGCGCAGAGTTCGGACGCGGTCGGTCTGAGGCAGCCGTGGCGTCCGATGAGCTTGGCGCCCGATCTCACCCTTGCCAGTTTGGTTGGCTTAATCCTTCCGCTGGCCGTGCTGCTGGGCTTCGCTGGTATCAATAATCATCAGCGCCGGTCGTTGCTGACGGTACTGATCGCGGGCTCGGCAGTGAGCGCGATGTTCGGTTTGGCGCAGGTTTCGGGAGGTATGCAAAGTCCTTTCTACCTCTACAGAATCACCAATTTCGGCTCGGCCGTCGGCTTATTCTCGAATCGCAATCACCAGGCGGTTTTGATAGCGATGACATGGCCCATGCTCGCGGCTTGGGCGATGGTGCCTCATCGGGACGCTCGTCGCCGAGTTGCCGGGCGGTGGATGGCGACGGGCTTTGCCCTGTTTCTTTTACCTCTACTTCTCGTTACCGGATCTCGCGCCGGCTTGGGACTGGGTATCCTCGCTTTGGCCGCCGCGGCTTTGGTTTGGCGAAGACCGCAGGAGGGGGAAAGGAGGGCACCCCGGCGCTTTGAACGATTTGTCGTGCCTTCCCTCGTTATCGTTGGAGCGACAGTGCTCCTCTCTACGATCTATCTCTCTCGCGCCGAGGCAATCCAGCGCTTGCTGAAGCTGAGTGTCGGCGAAGATACGCGATTGGAGGCTACGCCACTCTTGGTCGAGATGGTTCGCGATTTCTTCCCCTTAGGGGCAGGCTTTGGAGCCTTCGATCCCATATTCCGATACTATGAGCCGACTGAATTGCTCGACACGAAGTATCTGAATCACGCTCACAACGACGTTTTCGAACTTGCGATCAGCGCGGGGCTGCCCGGAATCGCCCTCGTGCTGGTGTTTCTCGTTTGGTTTGTCCGGCAGGCGATGCGGGCATGGAAAACAAGCCCAGTATCCTTCGATACGTCGCTGGCCCGCGTGGCCTTCTTTATGATCCTATTCGTTCTGGCGAGCAGTGTGGTTGATTACCCGCTTCGCACTCCCTTGATGATGGCAATTTTCGCAGTAGCCTGCGGATGGCTGAGCAGTTCCGCTGGTCATCCAACCGACGATGCCCCTGAATTTGCAGCCTCAAAACGCTTTACCGACAAGCGGTTTCCAACTAGCAGTCTGGCCCCGAAGCACATGCATGCATACCTGCCGACGCCGGTGTCGCAGGTGATCTGCAAAGCTGATAATCAGGTGAGTCCGTGAAAAGTTTTGCTGGGCCATGGTGCCTCCTGCTTACCGCACTTGCATTGTCCTCTTGCTCTTCGCCCGGGCTGATCGACACGGGAGCTGTGGCGATCGTGGCGCCTGAAGCGCTGCCCGCCCCAACTGTAGCAGATCTGACGAACGGTGCGCGGCCTCATTACGTCGGGCCGTTCGATCAGGTCTCGATTGAACTTTTGGGATTACCGGAGCTTAGCCGACAAGTTCGGGTCGATGCCGCAGGGCACATTGCCTTGCCGTTGGCCGGAACTATCGACGTCAGCGGGAAGACGCCGGAGGATCTTACAGCCATCATCGAGGAGCGGTTGCGGGGCAGCTACGTCAGGGATCCGCGGGTGACAGTCACGGTGAATGATACCGTCAGCCAGACCGTCACCGTTGACGGCGAGGTCCGCTTGCCGGGCGTATTCCCGGTCGTTGGTCGCATGACGTTGATCAAGGCCATCGCCAGTGCGCAGGGAACCACCGATGTGGCGAACACAAACCATGTCGTGGTGTTTCGCCGCGTGGACGGACAGCAGATGGCGGCGCTTTATGATTTGAGGGCGATCCGCCTCGGTGCCTACGAAGACCCGGAGGTATATACCAACGACGTCGTAGTGGTTGGCGAATCCAACGCCCGGCGTCTCTTCCCGCAGATATTGCAGGCGGCGGGCCTGATCATGACGCCTATCGTCACCGTCCTCAGCCGCATATAACGATTGATCTAATGAACGAAATCTCCTTTCGATCAGCCCAGCTTGCCCAAGCTGGCCCGCAAAACGCCGAGCAGGGCGGTGCAGTTGTACCGGGCGCCGGCTTGCTCGCGCGCCCCATGCTGTTGCGATATTTGCGATTGGCCAAGCGCTGGAAGTGGCTGCTCATCGCCTCCGTCGTCCTTGCATTGATCGCCGGACTTATCGTGACGCTGCTGATGACGCCCAAATATACGGCTTCGGCTACGCTCGAAATTCAGCGTGAAGGCGACCGGGTTGTGAATGTTCAGGGCGTTGAGCCCGAATCAAGCCCTATCGATCTTGAATTTTACCAAACGCAATACGGTTTGTTAAGATCGGATACGCTTGCTGAGCGAGTGGCAACTGATCTCCGTCTTTACGATAATGCTGCTTTTTTTGAAATGTTCGGCGACAACGAGATTGCGCAAGAATTGCAGGAAGCTCCTCGCAACTCAGCTGAGCGGACTAAACGAATTCGCCGAGCCGCGGAAATCCTCTTAAAGAATATCAGGATCGAACCACAGCGCCTTTCACGCCTTGCCGACGTTCGCTTCACGAGCCCCGATCCCACGCTTTCCGCGCAAATCGTGAACGCCTGGACGAGGCTGTTTATCGAAACGTCCCTTGGCAGGCGTTTTGAAGCGACATCCTATGCCCGCAAATTCCTGGAGGATCGCCTCGGACAATTGCGGCAGCGGCTTCAAGATTCAGAGCGCATGTTGGTGCAGTATGCCGTTAACCAGCGGATCATCAGAATTCCCTCAGCGCAGGCTGCAGGCGCGGTGGAACGCTCCATCGTGGCGGAGGATCTCTCAGCGTTGAACGAGGAATTCAACACGGCGGTTGGGGCTCGCGTGGCTGCGCAGAGCCGCCTACCAGCAAACGGTGGTACAACCAACGAAGGGCTTACTAACCAAGCCATCTCCGATCTGCGGATGAGGAGGGCGACTCTCTCTTCAGACCGCGCCAAGTTGCTTGCACAGTTCGAGCCCGATTATCCGCCTGCGCAGGCTCTGGCTGACCAGATCGCCGAGATCGACCGCGCCATTGCTCGCGAGGAAGCTCGTGTCCGGTCCACGCTGCAGACGACGTACGCCGCGGCGGCTGCTCGTGAGAATGCGCTGGGCAGTCGCGTTAGCGGACTCGAAGCCGACCTCTTGGATCTGCGTCGCCGAGAGATTCAATACAATATCTATCAGCGTGAAGTTGACACAAATCGACAGCTGTACGACGCTCTTTTGCAGCGATACAAGGAAATCGGCGTTGCCGGTGGCGTCGGGATCAATAATATTTCCGTGGTCGACCCTGCCAAAGTACCGGAAAAGCCTTCCAGCCCAAATTTGATCATAAATCTTCTGGTCGCGGCGCTTTTCGGCGCAGGAGCGGGCATTGGCCTTGCGTTGCTTCTAGACGAGGCGGATGATGCGATTTCGGATCCGCGCGAACTCGAAAGCAAGCTTGGCCTTCCGCTTTTGGGGACCATCCCGAAGTCCGACGACGAAGATCCGTTGTTGGATCTGGAGGATCCGAAGTCTCCGTTGGTGGAAGCTTATCTATCAGTGCAAACTAGACTTGTGTTCACAACCGATCACGGGGTTCCGCGAACGTTCACAGTGACCAGCACTCGACCGGGCGAGGGCAAGTCGACGACGGCATATGCGATTGCGCGCACGCTGGCGCGAACTTCTCGCAAGGTCATTATCGTCGACGCCGACATGCGCTCGCCGTCGCAACACTCGATATTTGGCGTCGAGAATAACCGAGGCTTGAGTAACTTCCTCTCCGGCACCGAAGATCTAGCTACTTTGATCCATACCCATTCGGCGAATGGTCTTGCGCTCATGGCGGCAGGCCCCATTCCGCCAAATGCCGCTGAGCTTCTCACTACCGATCGGCTGGATCAGCTCTTGAGCCAGCTTGTTTCGACGTTCGATCACGTCATCATTGACTCGCCGCCGGTCATGGGACTAGCGGACACGCCGCTTATTTCTAGCCGGGTAGAGGGTTGCGTCTTTGTGGTGGAATCGCACAAGACGCGTGCCTCAATGGCGCAAGTGGCGATCGGCAGGTTGCAGTCTTCGGCCGGGCGGGTTCTGGGCGGACTTCTGACGAAGTTCGACGCGAAACGGGCGGATTACGGCTATGGCTATGAATATGGCTATGGGTATGGCGGGTCGGACGCAAAGGCGGCATAGGCAGTCCTCGCTGTCGCACGTGCGCAAGGCCTTTTCCTCTGCAGATGTGCTTCGAACGGGTCTGATTGCTCTGGCCGGCATTCTTGCCGTTGTCTTGACGTTGCAGGTGTCCCTGGCGGGTGTTTACCGTCTAGTGCGTCCTGCGGTTGCGCTGAAGGTCGCCCCTTATGATGCGACCGCTCGCGCAAAACTCGCCGAGCAGCTCTTGGCCTCGAAGAGTCGTGATGCGGTCCAAGACGCGCGTGACCTAGCTATCGACGCATTGCGACGCGACCCGCTTCAACCGGCCGCAGTTCGGGTTTTGGCCCAAGCCAATGCCTCTTTGGATGCGGTCGCGGGGAGCCGGACTCTGGATTTGATGCTGCAATCGCAACGTCTCTCGAAGCGCGATCTCAAGACGCAGATGTGGTTGGTCGATTATTACAGCCGCGGCGGGAATTCCGATGCGATGCTGCAGCACGTCGACATTGCGCTCCGTACTTCGGAAACCGCTCGAACCGGGGTGTTCGCGCTGCTCGATGCCGCGACGTTCGATCCATCGATGCGCGAGGCCCTTCTCCGTGTGCTGTCCAAGCGGCCGAACTGGGTTTCGGCCTTTGCCTCATTTGAAGTCTTGTACGGCACCAATCTCGACTTCGCGGTCCGCGCAGCCCGCCTGCTTCTCGACCCACGCAAGGACGAAGATAGACTCAGCTACGCCATCCTGCTCCAGCGCCTGGCGGACCAACATCGATATGAATTGGCTTGGCGCGTGTATACCGATCCCGCACTCGGCTTTAGGCCGGGGCCGCTGGCTACCGTCCGCAATGGTGATTTCGAGACGCCTGAAGACAGTTCTCGCTTCGACTGGTCTTACTCGGAGGAGCCCGATCTTTGGGCGTCGAAGGAGGGCTTGGCTGATCATGGCGTCGTGCTGCGCTTGGCTGCCTCCAACGGGCGGTCCGGCGAGGTTGCCCGTCAAATTCTTCACCTCTCGCCAGGGCCGTACCAGCTTTTCGCGCGGATCGGCGACGTTCCGTCGGCGAAGTTCGAACGCCCGGAATTCCGGATCGAGTGCGCTCCCGGGAGCGGAACTGGCGTGCTCCTCAGCTATCGCCCAAACGATGGCGCGGTGCCTCGGCAAGCCGTTCAGGAGAGCTTCGTCGTCCCGCCGAATTGCACCTTTCAGCGGCTAAGCATCAATATCGCCGGGGAAGGAGCCCAGAAGGACCTATTGCCGTGGGTGGACGACGTATCGATCCGCGCGCGTTAGCGGAATCCTTTCCGGCTATTTTACGTTGTGAGGTAACAAAGGCGGTGGAGTGATTCTGTTGAGATAATCGACAAAATCAGAGATGTTATTCGGTATTTTTCTGTGTAGATCTTTATTTAAATCGAGATAATTCAGAATATGCCGTCGAAGCACTGCTATTTCATGTACGGCGGAATACTTTAAAAAAGGTCCGATGCGTACCGGATGGCTTTTGCGGATTACCGCAGCTTTTTGCAGAATCTCTAAATGCGACTCGAATCGCAGTCGGCAAACATAGGCTAACATCGCCTCGTAACCGAACTCTACATCGCCGTAGAGTTCTGGAAACATGTCCTTGGCAATCAGTATCGCATCGGGAATCATATTTGCTCGGGCCGATACGGCCGCCGAGAGGGTGGGGTGGAATTGATAAGCGCCATACTCCTGGATAAACCTGTCGATGTTGGAGTGAGCGGTTTGCGTAATAAAGCCCCGACCGTTTGAACGGGCGGAGCGACCGTTCATCGTGACCGTCCTTCCGACGTTGATCGCCTGATCGGCGAAAGCCGGAATAGCCATTGCGGTGAATACATCCGGCTGGGTTGAATGAAATACGCGTCCGGTCCGACTACGCAACGCCTCGAGAATCCATCTCGGAGTGGCGCAGTGATAGGGGGACGGAAGATCATAGTATTTCCAGCCGCCCATTTGGACAACCCAACGAGCCTTGACCTTAAGGGCCAGAACTCGCTCACTTCCCTGCGGGGCAAGATAAGATAAGCGTGCCTTCTCATAGCCTGCCGGCCAATCGTAAACATGAAGCGGCCACATGTGGACAGTAGCGTCCGATTGCCGCCTTAGCCGTTCGAGCAGATAGTCAAGCCCAGCTGGCAAGACTGCATCGTCATCGCCGATGATAAGCACATAGCGTCCCCGGGAATGCTCGACCGCGAACTCATAATTGTCGCACATCGACAAGCGGCGCCCAGTATTGAGGTAGCGCACGCGAGGATCGGTTAGGGATTGCACCAAAGCGGCCGTACCGTCCGTGCTCGCATTGTCACTCACCAGGATCTCATAATCCCAGCTGGCTTGGCGGAGTGCGGTCGTTAGCGTGTACGCGAGCGTTTCTACCCGTTCGCGTGTCGGAATGATGAGGCTAAGAAGCGGGTTTTCCCGCTGGGCTTTCGGGCTCATGCCTGCCCCGGTGCAGCTGGTTGGCCGGCCTGCGCGGCATTGCCGGTTTCGTCCAGCTTCTCGTATACGTCTATTAGGTTGCGGAAAGGACCGGACCTGTAATCCTCTTCATTAAAGGTCTGTTGGCCAATCAGCCGGCGCAGCGGTCGCTCGATCATCGAGAACAGTTTTTCGGGAAGACTGCGCAATGCGGTAAATCCCAGTCTGAGCAAGAACCCGTAGATCCTCTCGAAACGGCGCATTCGCCCAAAGAGCGGCTTCATCGCATCCGCCGGAATCTGTCTGTCGAAAAACCTCTTTTTGTAGCAGTGGACGATCTGTAGCAGCCGGTAGCGCCCGTAATTCGGGAGCATTGCGCGCTCTTCCGCGAAGCTGACGCGCAAGGCCTCCATGGCGAGCAACCAAGAGTCGTTATAGCTCGTGCCAGGCAGCATGACGGAGCTCGTCTGTGCCCCCTTCTCCAAGGCAGCGCTGTTATTGAGGAACTGCAGCCCGTCGGGCGCCCGGTCGTTGAAGTGGAAATAACCATAGGACTTTGGCGTGATGCCGACGACTACCAGCGGCTTTGGATAGATAAGGATTCGATCGGAGGTGAGGAACAGCGCGGGCGTTGCATAGAAGTCCGGATACGGAGATTGGAAAAACTCGCCCTTCCGGCGAAACTCGCCGATTCTCCGGCGGCCGATCAGCGAGAACTGCATGTTCGACGGAACCGGCATCCGAAAGTCGAGATAATCGCGCGCGATTTTCTCAGCCCGCTCACGGCTCAACCAGAAGGGCTCTGTTTCCGTGAAAGCTGCGTTGTGGTCCTTGCGCAGAAAACCCTCGGGCCGGTCAGGCATGACGTCCGGATAAGCGTAGAAAAGTCCACTGACATAGACGAAATCCGGGTTTGGGAAACGTTCCAGCGCACTTAGTATGGTTGAGAAGTAGCTGGGCGCTAGCCCATCGTCATCTCCCAGCATCACCACATAATCGCCACAGCTGTGGTTGAGCGCATTGTTCCAGTTATCGGTGACCGGCAGAGGGTTTTCGGTCCGCACGTAACGGACCCGTGGGTCGCCGAGTTCGGTCACGAATCCAAAGATGTCATCCTCCGAACAGTTGTCCGAGATGACGATTTCCCAGTCGGGTACGTCTTGGCGACGAACGGTCTCGACCGCGTAGCGCAGATATTCAAGCCGATTGCGGGTCGGCAACAGCACGGAAAATTTCATGGTCAGGCCTGTTTGCGGAAGATCGCGGTGTAAGTGCTACCCCGCCAGCCGGTCCGCTCGATCGGTATCAGCAGCTTGGCGAGGACACGGCCAACAAAGTGCGCGAGTGTGCCGATCGCGGTGTCGCCGAAGAAATTCTTGAGGCTGAAAGCCCAACCGAACCCGTTGAAGCCTTTTGAACCTGCGTTGTTTGCAGTCAACAGTTCGACGTCTAAGCCTTGTTCAACCGCATGCTTGGCCAACATGTCGCAAGGGATTAGCACGACATGACGCGGCGCATCGAGATGAGCCCAACGGTGCCCCAGTACCCGAAACTGGAAGGCATCCGGATTAGGCGTATCGAGTATCAAGACACCGCCGGGGACGAGACGGTTGGCGGCAGCAGTGATCGCGGCCCAAGGGTCAGGAAGATGTTCGATCACCTGCCACATCACGATGACGTCGAACTGCGGCAGGTTCTCCAGCGCCCCAATTGGATCGTTTGTTTCGATTACGTCGATGCCGACAACGTTGCGCAAAAATTCGCAGCAGCGCTCGTCCATCTCAACGCCGGTCACCTGGAAACCGGCTCGCTTCGCAAGATAGGCGAACAGGCCATAGGCCGGGCCGATCTCCAGTAGCTTGCCCGATCGCGCCGCCGACAGGAGGATATCCAGCTTCCACTGCTGGAGCTCCCGCGCCCTGCTTGACTCCTCGGCTTCGTCGCGCGGCAGATCATAGTAGGACGCAGGGTAATATTTCCCGAGATTGGCCGGGATTGGGTGGAGAAAGATAAAGCCGTCGCGGTGGCAACGGTAATAGTCGAACAGCACGTCCGACATCTTCTTGTTGTAGTCGGCCGCCTGATAGGCGAGCCGCGCGGAGGTTCCGCATTTCGGGCAAGCGTGGGATGTCATTTAGCGTGTCCGGATGATCGTCGGTGCGTGATTTCGGGATTGACCAACATCATATTCAAAATGCCCTATCGCCTGACCCGCGCAAATGCCACAGTGAGGCAGTTTTTGCCTTCATGCCAAAGACCTAGCGGATAGGCCGCCGCGGCCCACAGCACGCAACCGGCGAAGAGTGGCAGAAGCGACCAGGGCTCGCTCTGCCAGGCCCCCAATGCGCGTGCGGCGAATAGGGGCAAGACGAAGCAGACACAAGCCAAGGCCAGGAATGGAGCGATCGTGCGCCCGAGCCAGCGCGATGTGGAAATGTGAAGCATGCGCCGGTGCGTGAAGGGAATGAGAATGGCCATGTAGGACAGGTTCAGAACCAGCCACCCAGCCGCCGCGCCCGCGATGCCGAAGCGTTCGATCAGCAGGTAGAGCGCGCCCAGATAAGGCAGCACTGCGACGATGTTGACGCGTAAATAGAGGCCGGGGGAGCCGCTCGCTACCGCCACATTGTAGGCATTGGCGATCACCGCGCTGACCCAGAAGCCGGCGGCCAGCAGAGCGAGCGGCAACGCCGCGCCGGCCGCTGCATCTCCGCCCACCCACAAACGGAGAAGAACGTCGCCATACGCTGCCAGCGCGAACGCGGCGGGGGTGACCAGGAAGAGCATGACCCGGTCGGCCTTTTCATATTGGCGTCGCAACCCGTCTGCGTCCGCGCGACTGTGCGTGGCCGCGAACGACGGCAGCACCGCCGTGCTCACTGCCGCGACGACCAAGGTCACCGCCGAAGCTGCGGTATATGCGAGAATATAGGATCCGAGTGCGTCGAGCGTCATGAGCTTGCTGATCAGCAGCCTGTCGAACTGGACGATCAGCAGCGCCAGCACGCCAAGCAGGCTCATGCTGGTTGAGAACCGCCAGACCCGCCGTACCGCCGCGCCCGAAATGCCCGGCGTTGTCGGCATGCCGGGGTATGTCCGGCGGCAGGCTAGGTCGTAGGCCAGCACCTCCAGCAGCGCGTTGGCGGCCGTCCACCACAGGAATATCTCCAGCGAGGGCCAGCGCAGCAGCAGGGCGATGCCGCCGAACATTCGGGTCGACAGCATCGTGACCTTGATGAGATTCAACGTTTCCATCCGCTGGCACCCCACCAGGACGCCGGTGTAGACCGCCACCGGCCACCTCAGCGCCAGAAACAGCGCGATTACCCGGATCGCCTGCTCAAGCTGGCCGATTGCGAGGCCTTGGACGATGAACCAGTCGCGTGCCATCGGGCCGGCGACGGCTGCTAGCCCGGCCCCGATGAGCGCGGCGCTTGCCCAATAGACGGTCAGCGCGGTGCGGACGATTGGCCGGGTTGCCTCCTTGCCCGTTGACACGTCGGCCGCGATCTCGCGTGTGAGCGTGCTGGCGAGCCCTAGGTCGAATGCGCCGAAAGCGGCCTGGAGAGTGGCGATGAACCCGATCACGCCGAACGCTTCCATGCCGAGCAGCCGAACCTGGAGTGGCGTCAGCACCAACATCATCATCGCGAGCAGCGCGCCGCCAACCAGGTTGGCGACGATATTGCGGCCGACCAGGGACATCAGGATAAGTCCGTCGATGCCTGCCGGTTCAGCGTGGCGTCGAGCTTCGATCGGCTGCCCCAGAAAGCAAGGGGCTCGTAGTTGGGATAGGGATACCGGCCCAGCTCCGGCTTGATTGACCAGTGATTCTCCGCGATCCAGCCTTCGACCAGCGATCGGATCGAGACCGGCCGACCGGAGCAGATGTTGACGGTGCCAGCATCGCGGCCCGCGAGCGCCGCCAGTGCTTCTGCCACCTCTGTGACGGGCAGGTAATCGCGCAGCTGCTCGCCCCTGGACATCGGGAAGCTAGCATCCCCGCGCGCGACCGCCGCACGCAGCAAAGGATAGATGGAAGTCGGCGCCTGACCTTCGCCCCACATATAGAATAGGCGTGCCCATGTGAGGTTGAAGGGCTGCTGCGCCTTCAGGAACTGGAGCTGCCGACGCAGCGCCACCTTTGCATAAGCGTAGGGATTGGAGGGAGGCAGCGTCGCATCCTCGACCAGCTCGCCGCTCATCATACCATATTCGTAGCAGGTGCCGGTCACCAGCAGCGAAGGCAGGCCCGCCGCGACCATCGCGCGCAGGAAGTGGTACTGCGCGGGCAATTCTCGCTCGAAATGGTGCAGCGACAGGTAATTAGGCAGGCCGCCCCACGCAAGGTGCAAAAGCACGTCCGGCCGGCCGAGGCGTTCATAATCGGCTTCGGAGGCATCGGCGATGTCGAGCGCCACATGCCGCGCGGTTTTCGGCAGTTCATTGAAAACCTTGCGCGAAACGGCGACGATCTTGGTCGCTCCACGCTCGGCGAGCGCGTTCAGAACATGACGGCCAATGAAGCCGCTCGCACCAGTGACGGCGACCTTCATTGCACCCGAAGGCTCGGGATGGCGGTGACGAACTCGCCGCCCCATTCTCGGATATAGGCTAGCTGCCTCATCACTTCGTCGCGCAGGTTCCATGGTAGGATCAGTATATAATCGGGGCGCTCCGCGTGGATGCGCTCCTCGCTTACGATCGGCACGCGGCTACCGGGCAGGAACTTGCCTTGCTTTGCCGGGTTGCGATCGACCACCCACGGCAGCAGATGATGCCGCACGCCGGCGAAGTTTATCAGAGTATTGCCCTTGGCCGCCGCGCCATAGGCGGCGACGCGCTTGCCCCCCTTCTTGGCGTCGATCAGGAAGGTGAGCAGGTCGACCGCGATGGTCTCGGCCTGGCCCTGCAGCGCCCGATAATAGTCGAGCGTGGCGACGCCGGCCGCACGCTCGCGCTCCAGCAGCGCGCCGACACAGTCAGTCACTTCGTGCCGCGCTGCATCGCTGCGGCATGCGAAGACCCGCAGGCTTCCGCCATGAGTTGGCACTTCTTCGACGTCGAACACGGTCAGCCCGCTGGCGTCGAAAATCCGCTGCACCGCCGTCAGCGACAGATAGGAATAATGCTCGTGATAGATGGTGTCGAATTGGCTCTCCGCCACGAGCCGCATCAGGTGGGGGAATTCAAAGGTCGCGACGCCCGAAGGCTTCAACACGGTGGCGAACCCCTTCACGAAGTCGTTGATATCGGGAACGTGCGCCAGGACATTGTTGGCGGCGGTGAGATCGGCAGATTTGCCATCCGCGACCAAGCGTTGGGCCAGTTCGACGCCGAAGAACTCCTGAAGCACGTCGATACCCTTTTCGCGCGCGGCGTCAGCCGTACTCGCTGTCGGTTCGATCCCCAGGCAGGGAATTCCCCGCGCCTTCACGTACTGTAACAGGTATCCGTCGTTGGAGGCGACCTCTGCGACAAAGCTGTCGGTGCCAAGGCCGAAACGCGTTGCCATGGTGGCCACATAGGTTTCTGCATGGCGCAACCAGGTGTCGGAGAACGAGCTGAAATAGGCGTAGTCCTCCGAGAAGAACTCATCCCGCTTAGCGAAGTCTTCCGTCTGCACCAGCCAGCAATTGGTGCAGGTGAGCACGCGCAGGGGATACCAAGTTTCGGGACCCGAGAGACCATCGGGCGTCAGATAGGAGTTGGACGGCGGCGAAGAGCCGAGGTCGGCGAAGGCAAGGTCGAGTTGGGCGGCACAATGGCGGCATCTCATAAGACGATTCCGGGAAAATGAATGTCGGCCAGATGCGGATGCGCCCGGTCGCGAACTGACATATCGGTGACGGGAAGCGGCCAGGCTATCGCGAGGGCGGGGTCGAGCGGATTGAGCGCCCCTTCCGCTTCCTTGCTGTAGCTTGCCGTGTGGAAATAGAGCAGCTCGCAGTCTTTCGTCAGCGTCTGGAAGCCATGCGCAAAGCCCTTGGGAATAAAAAGACTCGCCCCGTTTTCTGCGGACAGCGGCTCAGCGTGCCCTTGCAGGAAGGTCGGTGAACCGGACCGCAGATCCACAGCGACGTCGAGGACCTCGCCACGGATGCAACTGACAAACTTGTCCTCCGCATGCGGCGAAAACTGAAAATGCATGCCTCTGATTGCGCCCTTCGCTCGGGTGAGCGTTTGATTGATCTGCTTGATAGGCGCATCGAAGCCAGCTTCGGCCAGTTCGTCCGAACAATAGAGTCGGCTGAGGAATCCGCGATGATCGCCGATGATTGAGCGAGTCACGCGCATCAATCCATCGATCGGCGTCTCGGCAACGGTGAAGCGACGCTCACGCATCCGTTGACTCAGCCTCATATTCATCGATTTGCCGCAGGCAGATTTGATGCATGTCTGCGCCGTCTCGCCACGCGCGGTGCCATTCGATGGTTTTGTCGAGAGCGGTCCCGAGTGTCCAACGTGGCCGCCAGCCGAGCTGGTTCCGCGCCCGCGAGCTGTCGAGCTTGAGAAAGCTCGCCTCGTGAACTTGCGGCTGTCCATCTATTTCCCAGGCAAACTCCGGACACCGGCTGCCGATGTGCTCCAAATTCCAGCCGACAGGACGCGCATCACTGTCGTTCGGGCCGAAGTTCCAACCGTGGGCGAACTCGGCACCTTCCTTCGCGAGCCTCTCCGCCAACGCAATATAGCCCGACAAAGGCTCCAGCACGTGCTGCCAGGGCCGAATGGCCTGCGGATGCCGCACCTTCATCGGAGTTCCGGCATCCAGTGCGCGCAGAGCGTCGGGGAGAAGACGATCGAGCGCCCAATCGCCTCCGCCGATGACGTTGCCGGCACGCCCGGAAGCTATCCATGGCCGCCCTTGCTCATGAAAGGACGAACGATATGCGGCCGTCACCAATTCAGAGCAGGCCTTGCTACTCGAATAAGGATCATGTCCCCCCAAGGGCTCGTCCTCGCGGTAGCCCCAATGCCATTCCATGTTTTGGTAGCACTTATCAGTAGTGACGTTGACGAGCGCCGTCACGGTGCCGAGCCCACGCACGGCCTCGAGCAGGTTGACCGTGCCCATGACGTTGACCGCGTAGGTCTCAACAGGCTCTGCGTAGGAATAGCGCACCAATGGCTGGGCGGCCATATGGATCACGATATCAGGTTCCGCCTGCTCGATAGCCGTCCGTAGTGCCGAAGCATCGCGCACGTCAGCTATCGTATGGCTAGCAAGGCGCTCGGCAATCTTCGCTTCCTCGAAAAGGTTGGGATGGGTTGGCGGCTGCAGCGCGTAGCCATGGACGCGAGCGCCAGCCCGTTCCAGCCAAAGAGACAGCCACCCCCCCTTGAAGCCGGTGTGACCCGTGACAAAAACGTTCTTACCGGACCAGAAGACGGTATCCATCACCAGGACTTCCAGGGCGCCTCTCCCGATTTCCAGAGCTCCTCGAGATGGAGCTTATCGCGGAGCGTATCCATCGGCTGCCAATAACCGCGATGCTCGTACGCCATTAACTCGCCTTCCTGAGCGAGCGACGTCAACGGGCCTTGTTCCCAAACCGTCGTGTCGTCGATGACGCGTTCGATACAAGAAGGTTGAAGCACGAAGAAGCCGCCGTTGATCCAGCCCCCATCTCCAAGCGGCTTCTCGCGAAAACCGAGCACGGCATCGTCGGCGATCTCCAGCGCACCGTAGCGGCCAGGCGGCTGCACCGCAGTGACGGTGGCCTGGCGGCCATGGCCCCGGTGGAACGCGATCAGCTTGCTGATATCGATGTCCGCGACGCCGTCGCCGTAAGTCAAGCAGAACGCATCGTCATCCTTCACGTGATCGGCGATGTAGAGGAGTCGCCCGCCCGTCATCGTCTCTTCACCCGTGTCGACCAGCGTGACCTTCCACGGCTCGGCCTTACGATTGTGAACGTGCATTTCGTTCGCCTGCATGTCAAAGGTAACGTCTGACATGTGGAGAAAGTAATTTGCGAAGTATTCCTTGATCACGTAGCCCTTATAGCCACAACAAATCACAAATTCGTTTACGCCGTGCGACGAGTAAATCTTCATGATGTGCCATAGGATTGGCTTGCCGCCAATCTCTACCATTGGCTTGGGGCGAGTGGCCGTCTCCTCGCTGATCCGCGTGCCGAGTCCGCCGGCAAGAATTACCGCTTTCATGCTCCCCCGCTATCGTCTCTGGTGAACTCAGCGTCGATCGATCGCTGAAGCGCCTCTGCCGCAGCCCTTCACATATTTCAAGCTGATACGCTTAACGCACCGGCGCAAGTGAGCTGCCGAACAAAGAGTATGGTTCTCCGTTCGGCCTAGCACTCCGGAGCAACTGGCAAAGATTTCAGCGTGGTTGAGAACGGCTTGCAGAGGGCCAGCGGCCTCCTTATGACCGGGCAGCCGCATCGGCTGGCGATTGGCCGCCGGAGAGGGATTCGCGACCTTTCATGAATCAATTCTTTCACCCCCGCGCGGCCACCCCGCCTGCGGTCGGCGTGGCGCTGCAGAGCAATGTTGCTCTTACCACCGTTCTCCTTTTCGTCGTCAGTTTTCTGCCAACGACGGTGTTCTACCTTTTCGGCACCCCATCCCACGCCACGGGTGTTGTTATCGCTTGTCTTATCGCCGCGCTGATTTACGCGTTAACGCCGACGCAATCCGTCAATTCCTTCACATTCGATCGGTGGTTGCTGCTCGTGGTGCTGATCGTTCTTCTAATGGCGGCGCATCTCTTGATTGCCTCACTCTTCAACGAGCTCACCCTTGGGCGCGCTGTCTACTCGCTTATGGCATTCGCAACCCTGCTTACCGGGGCATTCTTCGTCTTTGCGACCTTAAGCAAGGTCACTGATGCATCTCTCGAAACCGCCGCGGCACTTGCACGGGTCGCGTTTGTGGGTGTCGGTCTTTTGGGGATAGTGGGCATCCAGCCGCTCGGAGCCAGCGAACTGATCTCGACTGAAAAGAGTGTGTTCCCTTTTGCGGAACCATCCCACTTCGCGATCGCGTTCACGCCATTCCTGCTCCATGGATGCCTGCTGAACCGTGGACTGAAGCAGGTATCATGGATCTTAATAGGGTTTGCATTGGCTTATTTGCTGCGAAACCTTTCTTTGGTTTTAGGCACTACACTGGCAGCGCTGATTTGCTTACCATTCAAGCGACTGGTCGTGATCGGCGTGTTACTAGGCCTTACCCTCGAAGTGCTCGATCTCGAATATTTCACCTCACGTCTTGATTTTACGTTCCAAAGCCAGAGCATCTCGGCGCTGGTGTATCGACAAGGGTGGGAACTGGCGGCTGACGCATTAAATCGGACGGCCGGATGGGGGATTGGGTTCCAGCAACTGGGGTTCGCACCGTTTCAAAGCCCATCTGCTGACCTGCTTCACCGAATCCTTTATTCGGACTCAAACATTCTTGACGGGGGCTTCCTAGCCGCGAAACTCGTCGCCGAATTTGGCTTGCTGGGGCTACTAGTGCTCGCCCTCTATATCTATCTTGCCGCACGGCTTGCGTGGCGACTGCGGAAGAGTGTCGCGAGGGGAAGTCCGTTGCCCCCGAAATTCCTCTTCAGCGCGGCAGTGATATGCGGCTTCTCCGTTGAGCTTTTCGTGCGCGCTGTCGGCTACTTCTCGGGATCGGCCATTCTCGCGGTGGCGGCCATTCTGATGTTAGCGAATATTGGGAACCAGTATCGCGTGGGTGCCGCACGCTCGCAGACGACCTCCTGAATCGCGGTCTAGGGCGCAAGCGCCTGGCTTAGGTTACCGGGAACAATAAGCTGTTGGCGAAGGTCAGCGCTTCCTGGCTGTTATCGAATGAAGTGACGGCATAGCCGCCGAAACGGATGACGGCAGCTTCGGTACCGCCGCTATAGATATAGAGATATTCCCCACCGATCGCGGAACCTGTGTTCTGAATCACCGCCGTGTAAGTTCGCCAATGGCTGTCCCGAATATGGCCGACTCCTCCGAAGCCGGCGGTGCCGTTAATATGTACTTGTGGCGCGGGACCAGAGACGAGCCGCGCGAGAAATTGCACCGCAAACCACTGATTTGCCGGTATGATGAGCGAAGCGGGCGAGACCAGCTTCGCTCCGGGCGCGACCGGGAGCTGTTGCGAATTCGCCAACCAAGGGAGAGCCACCTCTGCTACGCTTGTGGAAGATGCCGAACTTCCGCCCCATTGCTCCGGCGCTTGCGCATTCGAGGCGACTAGGACGCTTTGATCACGCATCCGCCGTCCGGTGGAGACGGGCATCGGAAACCAAGGCGTGTTCAGGCTGGACTTCGCATCGGTATTCTCGAGATGAGAAATCGATCTCACCAAGCCCCTGGCGGTACCGGAATACATTCGTGCATCGTGGTGGATGAGAGATGATCTTGCATCCATCGCTAGAGACACCAAAAGGTCTAGGTTGCACCCCCGTGTGACTACGTGACTATTCTCGAGCACCAGGGGACCAATTGGTGTATCTTCGAACGCGATCGCGGGCACGTTGATCAGCCTGGCAAAGCCCGGCTGCATTTCGTCACCATCGATACGAACCTTTGGTGCGGAATAGTTACTCTCGTTCCAGCAGTTGCGAACAACGATGCCCGGTTGGGGGCCACGATCATTGAAATCCCTGACAAAAAGCGCCCAACCGGGGTTGTGTTCGAACCGGACGCTGTCGAACACGACCTGACCGGCACCGACCACGTTCTTCCCGTTGATATAGACCGCTGCTCGCTGAGCCCCTCGCATGGAGCCGCGAGTGATCGTGAGACACCCCGCGTGCATCGGGTGGTTTTCAGCAGATGAAACGGCTTGCCCCTGCGACCACACGTGAAACTCTGTGTCGGCGAAGACGCAGTCGGTGATGTCAAAGCCGATATTGCCGAAGGGCCGCTCGATCCCTTTCTCAAGGTTGTGAAACCGAACGCGATCGAAAAGGAAACGGCCGGTGTATTCGATGAACGGCGTGAGAATCCCGCCACCCGCCCTGAAGCCGACGCCCTGCCTGCGGCCGACACCTTCGAAGCCCATATCGGAAAGGCGCGTTCCTTCCCATGCTCCGATCGAATGGGTGGCGCGGATGATTGCGTCATCACGCGATGCGCTTCGAACAACCGAAGCCATATTGCCAGCACCGGCCAAGTGGACGAGACGGCTGTCAAGGACGGCGTTCAATCGATAGTCGCCGGCCGGAAAGCGCAGCGTATTGCTTCCCCGGGACTGGATTGCGTCACGGGCTGTGGTGAAGGCTGCGGTTTGGTCCGCCCCGTCGCCTCGCGCTCCGAAATCGGCGATCGAAATGCCTTCGCGCGCAGCATCGTTATCGCAAGGGGGCGTGACGGCTGCCGGCTCGAAGCCGCGCGAGGCGGCAGCCAATATCGGTGCGGCGACAACCGTTAGAGCCGCTCCGCAAACCAGCTTGCGACGCGTGGGCGAGATTTCCGTAGACATAGATATTCCCGCAAATCCCGAGAGCTAGACGACAAAGTTCCGTTGCAGGGCCCTTGGCTCGCCAAACGGCAAGGTCCGTTGACCGGCTCGGTCATTGACCCTAGAGGCCGCTTAGGCGCAGGACGTAGGGCAGTAAAGTCATGGGTAGCTCGGATGACGCCTGGCGCCGCTGGGGCGAGATCGATCCTTATTTTGCCGTACTTACGGCACCCGAGTTTCACTCCAATAAAATGGAGAGAAGCAAGGACGAGTTTTTCGCCTCGGGCGTCGCGCATGTCGACGGTGTGGTACGGAGAATCCGCCAATATTTTCCGGATGCTCGGTTTGAGTCCGCCCTTGATTTCGGATGCGGGGTTGGCCGGCTGACCATTCCTCTTGGCAGCCACTACTCCGAAGTTATCGGCGTGGACATTTCCCCCGCGATGCTCGAGGAGGCGAGAGCAAACGCTGCTCGGATGCAGCTAGGGAACGTGCAATTCGCGCTGTCGGACGATGCGCTCAGCGCCGCGGCAGGCCCATTAGATCTAGTCCATACCTTCATCGTTCTTCAGCATATCCCGGTGAAACGCGGGCTCGATTATGTCGCTCGCATGGTGTCGTTGTTGAGGCCTGGCGGCGTCGTCAGTCTCCATTTCACCGTCGATCGCCAGGGAAACCATCTGCGAGATCGGGTTCACTGGGCACGGAGCAATATACCTCTCTTCAACAACCTCGTTAATGTTGCACGCAGGCGGAGCTGGAATTACCCAATGATGCAGATGAACGAATATCCGCTCGTCGCAGTGCTAAAGCTTCTGGAGGCGAACGGAGTGGAAACGCAAGTTCTGTCGCTCGACCACCAGACGACCACCGTTGCGGTCCAATTGCTCGCGCAAAAGGTTCGCTGACCTCCGGCAGCGCCACAGCGGCGTCTCAGCCGAGCTTCCGGTAGCAGTCGATGTACGCGGCCGCAGTCTGGCTCCATGCATATCTTACCGCGCGTTGCTTACCGCGCGCTTGAAGATCCGCTCGAAAGGCGCTGTCTTCCGCGAGGCGCACCATCAGCGCCGCCCACGCATCAGGTTGATGGGGCTCGGCATAGCAGGCGGCGGCGCCTCCAACCTCAGGTAGCGAAGTAAGCGGTGCGGCCACTACGGGACAGCCGTGAATCATCGCTTCCAGCAGGGGAAGACCGAATCCCTCATAGGTCGACGGATAGAGCAGCGCCGCGGCCGCCTCGTAATAACCTGCAAGCTTATTGTCACTACCATCCACCTGAACGATGCGATCAGCTAGGCCGGCGTCAGTCATCATCTTTCTTTCAATAGAGCTGAAAGGGCCGCCTCCGAAACAGACTAATAGATGGTCTCGTAAGCCTGACCGGCTCAGGGCCTCAGGAAGAATGCCGAAGTTCTTGTACAACCCGCGTCGACCTACGAAGAGGAAGAATGGCCGATCTATTGGTGGCTTCTCGCCGTGTTCCGACAGGCGCCGTACGCCATGTGGGATGACGACACTCTTGGACTCGGCCCACGGCCATATCGAGGCAAGTTCCGATTGCGTTGATTCGGACACGCAAACGATTAGGTCCGCACGCTGCAGAGCGCGCTTCTTCAGCGCGCTGCGCAGACCCGTCCTCGGATCCTTATGATTGCGCGAGCGCTCGTCCCACATGTCGTGGAGGGTTTCGATGCTTCGGACGTTAGCGGTCACGAGGTCAATCACTGGATAGTAGGTCCGGTGTACCAGTTCGACCCCACTTCGAACCAACCACCGAGCGAACTTCGGCTCATTGCGAAAGGAACCGATCACGCGGCCTGGGTGGCGCGAGCGGCCTTGGATTATCCGGTCATTCGACCATCGCTCGCCACGGGCAGCATCCAGCAGCGCGTTATCGTTCTCCCCGGCCCAGATCGACCACTCGACCGAGGCACAAGAAAAGGCCCGGGCAAGTTCAATCATTGATCTCCCAACACCACCGACACGCTGTGCCGAGAATATATCGTAGGAGAGCGCAACTTCGATCATTTCGGGGTCGGACGGGTGGAGGACGATGGGAACCGGGAGGCAAGTTCTTCGATTGAGGAAAGCCACCAATCGTATGTGCGACGTAAGCCTTCGGCAAGGGTCACCTTGGGATACCAGCCAAGGCTACGAATACGGCCCTGGTCCATCACCTTGCGCGGCGTTCCGTCTGGTCTGCTGGCATCCCAGAGTATTTCGCCATCGTATTCCACGATTTTCGCCATCGTCTCGGCGAGCGAGCGAATTGACAGTTCCTCGCCGGACCCGACATTTATCGGGCCTTCGTCTGAATAGTTCTCCATTAGGAAGATGCAGGCTTCGGCGAGATCGTCACAATAGGTCAGCTCGCGCAGCGGCGTTCCGGTGCCCCAGAGCGTGACCGATTTCGCTCCGGTCGCCTTCGCCTCGTGCAGCCGCCGCATCATGCCGGCGACGACATGTGAGTCTTCCGGATCGAAGTTGTCCCCGACCCCGTAGATGTTGCTTGGCATGACGCTGATCGCGTCGAAGCCGAACTGGCGCCGATAGGCGTCGCACATTTCGAGCCCGGCGATCTTCGCGACCGCGTATGGTCGGTTGGTAGGCTCGAGCGGCCCGGTGAGCAGCGACGATTCCGTAATCGGCTGCGTCGCGTGCTTCGGATAAATGCAACTCGATGCCAGAAATAGCAGCTTGCGCGTGCCCGTGCGGTAGGCCGCGTCGATCACATTGGTCTGGATAAGAAGATTATCGCGAATGAAGTCGCCGGCGTATCGAACGTTGGCGGCAATCCCCCCGACCCTGGCAGCCCCGAGCAGCACGTACATCGGCCGGACCTGCTCGAAGAAGGCTCGGGCCGCCGCCTGGTTGTCGAGTGCCAGTTCGGCGTGGGTCCGGGTGACGAGGTTGGTAAATCCCGAACGGGTTAGCGCCCGCACGATACTGGCGCCGACCATCCCCCGGTGACCAGCCACGTAAATGAGGTCGTTTCGATTCATCCCGGTTTTCTAGAGGAGGTCATTTTCTGGCACGTCGCCAGCTGCGACATACCAGTCGGCAGTGCGCCGCATGCCCTCGGCCAGCGAAATCCGGGGTTGGAATCCCAGTTCGATCATCTTCGAGATGTCGGGGCAGCGTATCCGCGTGCCGCCCTCGGCCAGTTCGCTCGGTTCGGCTGCAAACTCGACCTCGAAATAGTCGGCGAGCAGCTCCACGAGCCGGCGGATCGGAACCATCTCGGGATTGCCGATGTGGTAAACGTTACGATGCTCGCCCTTGTCGTACATCGACACAATCCCCTCAACAGCATCGTCGACGTAACAAAACGCCCGCGTCTCGAGTCCGTCGCCCTGGATGGGGAAGGCGATCGGGCGGTTGCCGTACTCGGAAGCGAGCTTGCGACCGCGCAGGATGAACTGCGGCAGGACATGCTTCCAGCCCATGTCTGGACCGTAGATGTTGTGGGGCCTGAATGCCTGGACTTTGCGGAAATGGTCCCGGAAGTAGTTAAACGCAACCAGTTCGGTGATGATCTTGGACCCGCCGTAGGAATAGCGGGGGTTGAGCGAGTTGGGCAGCATCAGCGGCACATCCTCGGGCGTGGGCACCTTGGGCGGCGTTTGGTAGACTTCCGCCGAGGACGCCACCACGAGATCGGGAACGTCAGCGCGCGCCGCCGCCTCGACAACGGCCAGCACGCCGCGGATGCCTACATCCAGCACCAGATCTGGATGATTATAGAAGTTTTCGGTGCCGTTGACCGCCGCGAGGTGGAAAATGACTTCTGCGCCAGCCGCGGCTTCGCCGACTGCCGCGACATCCCTGACATCGGCCTGGTGCCACTCAATCTGATCGACGACCGACCGCAGGCGCGAGGTGCGCCCCCGGGCGAGGTTGTCCACCACACTGACGGACCAGCCGTCCGCGACGAGCCTGCGCACGAGGTAAGCCCCAATGAAGCCGCTGCCGCCAGTGACGAGAGCCTTTCTCACTGCGGCCTCCGGCGAGTATTGCCAAGCGCGAAGTAGTCCAATGACCTGGAAGCGTCGAAGTCGCTGAAATGATTCCAGAAGTCGTACATAAAGCCGTGCGGCGCCAGTGCATCGGAGATGCTTGATAAGCTGAGCGCGGCAAAGCTGGGATGGTTGTTCGCAATGATCGCGGCGTCGGCACCCGCCATCGCGTTCGAGGGGTCGTCGAAGATTGCCAGTTCGAGGCCGAGTGCTTCAATATCCCGTCTGTGAACTACGGGATCGAAGACGTTGATTTCTGCCCTCGGAAAGGCCGTACGGATTTCTTGGATGATGCGCACCGACATCGCTCCGCGCAGGTCGTCCGTTTCCGGGATGCCCTTGAAGGCGAGACCGAGCACGGCGCATTTGGGTGTGTCTTCGACGCCCCGGCGTCGGAGCTCGCTGGCTATGAAGCCCACGCTCTCCTGTGGCTGCCGCTCGTTGACCAATCGCGCTGCACCGGTGATTTCCAGGTCGAGTCCGTAGGCAGAGGCGCTCTGGCGAAGAATGTGAGGATCCTTTTCGAGACACGGACCTCCGACCAGGCCTGGTTGGGCGATGTTGGTCCGCGGGTAGCCGAGCTTGCCGGTGGCGATCACCTCATGGGCGCTGACGCCAACTGCGTCGCATAGCCGCGCGACCTCGTTGGCGAACGCGAAGCGGACGTCTCGGAAGGTGTTGTCCGCGAGCTTGATGATCTCCGCCGTTTCCAGCGAACTCACAATAAGCACCTGTGCAGTCAGCCGCGAAAATAGCTCGGCAGCTCGATTTGCGGCGCGGGCGCTGTCTGCCCCGATGATCTGCGGCAGGTGCCGAAGCTCCTTCATCGCGCTGCCTTCCAGCGTACGCTCCGGGCACATGGCGAGGTCAAAGGACTTCCTCGACGCCTCGAGAATGGGGGCGACCACGTGCCGGGCAGTGCCGATCTTTACCGTTGAGCGCAAGATCACCAGCGCGCCGTCCGGCATCGACTTGGCAACTTCGCCAGTCGCATTCTCGATCATGTCGACGCGGGCGACGCTGTCCGGTCCGAGCGGAGTTCCAACGGTGATGATGTAGGCGGAGCAGGTATCACCTGGCTCGAAGGAGGGACGCACCGCGAATGCGCCGTTCGCCACCACTGCCTCCAAGACCCTCGAAAGGCCGATCTCGCTGAAATGGGGTTTCCCTGCGCGAACTAGGTCCACCACGTCTTCGCGCCGCTCGATGCCGAGTACACTTAGGCCAACGTCAGCCAGAGCCGTGGCCAGCGTCAGGCCGACATAGCCCAATCCAACCACCCCCACGTCAAATGAATTCTGGGTCATCCCGTCCTTACTGCTCAATCGTTCAATCGCGATCGCGATCGGCTCAAGCTCCGCCTCTTGCGCGAAGGTCGCTTATCGACGAGGGGGGCATTACAGCGGGTTAGCAACGAATCAACCTCAGAATTCTGCGGTCCGTAGGCGAATCAAAGGCACGGCATGAAGCCGAATGCCCGACTTGCATTCTTGGCCAAAGCAGCCAGATGAAAAAGCCGTGAGAAAATCACGAACAAGAGCGATTTTATGCGTTTATCGGTGGTAACGGTCTGTTTCAATTCAGCAGGAACGATCGCAGACACGCTCGCGTCGGTTGCTACACAGGATGCAGCAGACTTCGAGCACATCGTCGTCGACGGTAACTCGTCGGATGGCACCATGAGCACAGTCGAAGGCCATGCACATCCGCGGCTGCGCTGGATCAGTGAACCCGACCACGGCTTGTACGATGCCATGAACAAGGGCCTTCACATGGCCACCGGGGATTATGTCATTTTTCTGAATTCGGATGACTACTTTGCGCGTCCCGACGCCTTGTCCTGGGCAGTCGGCAGGCTCCGCGAAACTGGTGCCGACTGCCTGTTTGCGGACACCGTTTTTGTGCAGGAGGACGGTCGTACGCTGTTCGGTCGGACCTATTCTGCCCGCGGCTTTCGCAAGTGGTGGCTCAGGGTTGGTATGATGCCGCCGCATCCATCGATGTTCATGCGACGCGAACTCGTGGAGGCGCTGGGTGGGTTCGACACTGGCTACCGGATCGCTGCCGATTTCGACCTCGTTGCGCGTGCCGTTCTCAAGGCCGAATGCTCTTGGGCGACATTGCCCCTCGCGCTCACCAGGTTCAGAGTGGGGGGGATCTCAACGAGTGGCCTCTCGGCGAATCTCGTCGTCGGGAGGGAACTCGCACGCAGCCTTGGCGCGCTAGGGCAACCTTTATCCCACCTGGCCGTCCAACTACGTTATCCTATCAAGGCGATGCAGCTGTTGCCCCGCCGCGCTGCCACCTGACGGGGCAAGTGGCCGGTGGGTCGGCGATTACTTCGCCCCGAACCCCGAGAACACGATGCCGATCGTGCGCCAAGTAATCAACAAATCGAGCCAGGCCGAGAAGTTCTTGATGTAGAAGAAGTCGTAGTGAAGCTTCTCGTGGACGCCATCGAGGTCAGCGACGTGCCCCTGGTTGACTTGCGCCCACCCGGTGATGCCCGGGCGCACCACGTGACGGTAGGTATAGAATGGCAGCTCGGCCATGTACCATTCGGACAGCGCGATCGCTTCGGGGCGGGGGCCGATCCAGCTCATCTCTCCGCGCAGGATGTTCCAAATCTGCGGCAACTCGTCGATCCGGGTGCGGCGCAGGAAATACCCTACCCGCGTGATCCGCGAATCACGGGTCTGAGTGATGGCGCTGTCACGTGCGCTTTCGCTGGCTTCGCACGACCCGTGCTGCATTGTACGGAACTTGTGGACATGGAAGATCTCCCCTCGGTACCCGCGACGGATCTGGCGGAAGAACACTGGACCGGGGGAGTCCGCCTTGATCGACAGGGCCACGAGCAATCCGGGAACCACGAATAGTGGTAGCAGCGCCAAGGCCAGCGTCAGGTCGAGGGTGCGTTTCAACTTACGATAGCTGAGGTTGGGAATTAACGAGCCAAAGCTATTTTCGGAAAGATGCTCAATCTCGACGCGGCCGGTCAATGACTCCTGCACTTGCTTGGAATGGTATACGGGGTAGCCGCGCAAAGCGGCCTTTGCGACGAGACGTTCCCAATCCTCGTCAAGATCCGCGCGAAGGTCGGCAATCAGGATTGCAGAGGGGTCATTGGGTAGGCGCGGTTCAGAAAGAACCGTCCATTCAACACCGGACAATGCGACCAGACTTAAGGCATGTTCTGACGGAATTATGTAGAAGCGCTGCCGACCGTGACGGCGAATGTTGATACTCACGAGAAACAGGAAGCAAATCGCCGCGATGAAGCTCATGAAGAAATTGAGCCGGCTGTAGTCCAATCGCGCAGCGAAGAAGACTGTCAACAGGATGCCGTAGCCCGCTGTAACCGCCGGCATGACAAATCCAACAAGGCCGACACCCGGGAAGGTCGCAACCCGGCGGAATAAATAAAGCGACAAGACGTACGCGACGGCGCCGCCGATAGCTGTGTTGAGGCTGCTCGGTCGCTCGACTGCAAGCGCGAGGTCGTTGGAGTGATAAAGCAGACTAGGGAGAACGACGGCGATCAGCAGCCCCAAAAACAGCTGATAACGCAGGCGGCTCAACGGACGAGTCGCGCCCGAGGGCCGTACCGATGCTTTCGCCAGGGCCAAGTCGACGGAAAGGTTGTTCATACACCCCTGAAGCATATCTTGTCTGGGCGGACGTTCGCGGCGTGTCGACAGAACGCGCCGAGGGCAATCGCAAGGCCGAAACGTTGCCGGCTGATTTTCCCTAGCGAGTTCAACTAACTCTCGCCACCCTTTCGTCGGCGGGGTGGCACTCAGTGAACCTAGCGCGCCTTGTCGATGGCGATTCCTAAAACCATTCCACGAAGCACAGCAATGGCTAGGGGATGTTCCTGCGCGAAGCATGGCTGCCACCTCAAGCGTGGGTTGCCCGACCTCAGCAGACATCCGGGATTCAGTGTTCGGTCAATCATTCTCGAGACGGTAACGCGCGCCGGTCGTGAATTCCGCAACCATTAATTCGCCGATCTTCTCGGCCACATTCGCCGGCGATTTCAAGGTGTTTGGATCCTCCCCTGGGTAGGCCCGTGCCCGCATCTGAGTGCGGGTCGCGCCGGGGTCGAGGATCGCCACGCGGGTGTTCGAAATGCGCTCGATCTCCTGAGCATGGCAGCTAAGCAACGCGTCGAATGCGGCCTTGCTGGCGGCGTACGCGCCCCAGTAAGCCTTCGGTTCGGCGCATACGCTGCTTGTCAGGCCGACGATCCGCCCCGCCTCGCTCCGCCTCAGCAGCGGATCGAACGCCGCAATCAGCGCCTGCGTCGCCAGCACGTTGAGCGTCAGCGCCTGGTTGAAGCTCTTGGGCTCGATCTGCGCCACCGGGGTGAGCGAGGGGAGCATCGCGGCATTGATGACGAGAATGTCGAGCCGCTCCCAGCGCTCGGCAACCGCCACGGCGAGGCGGCTGATCGAATCGCTCTCGGTCAGGTCCATCGGCGCGATCGTCGCGGTGCCGCCGGCCTCGTGGATCGCGTCCTCGACGGCTTCGAGATCCTTTGCGTTGCGGGCGGTCAACACGACATGTGCGCCCGCAGCCGCCAAGGCCTGGGCGGTGGCCGCGCCGATCCCCCGGCTTGCGCCAGTGACGAGCGCGATGCGCCCTTCGAGCGGCTTGTTGTCGGCCATCAGGCGACCTTGTTTACGGGAAACGAAAGCTGCGCGTCAGCCTGGCGGCGTTCGACGAGGTCGGTCAGGCTGGTCGGGTAATCGCCGGTGAAGCAGGCGTCGCAATATTGCGGGCAGGCGCTGTCGCGGCCCGGCAGGCCGACCGCACGATAGAGGCCGTCGATCGACACGAAGGCAAGGCTGTCGGCGTGGATGAACTCGCACATCGCCGTCACGTCCATCCGTCCGGCGAGCAGCTTGGAGCGCTCGGGGGTGTCGACGCCGTAATAGCAGCCGTGCCCGGTCGGCGGACTGGCGACGCGGAAGTGCACTTCGCTCGCGCCCGCGTCGCGCATCATCTGCACGATCTTCATCGAGGTCGTGCCGCGCACGATCGAATCGTCGATCAGCACGATGCGTTTGCCTTCGACCAGCTTGCGGTTGGCGTTGTGCTTGCGCTTCACACCGGCGTGCCGCGCACCGTCGGATGGCTGGATGAACGTACGTCCGACATAGTGCGAGCGGATGATGCCGAGCTCGAACGGGATGCCCGACTCCTGCGAGTAGCCGATCGCCGCGGGAACGCCGCTGTCTGGCACCGGGACCACCAGGTCCGCCTCGACCGGCGCTTCCCTGGCCAGCTCGACGCCGATCATCTTGCGCGACTCGTAGACCGAGCGGTCGTTGAAGACCGAATCCGGGCGGCTGAAGTAGACGTGCTCGAAGATGCAGGGGCGCGGCGCAATCTCGCCGAACGGGCGATGGCTCCGCACCGTGCCGTCGAAATCGACTTCGACGAATTCGCCCGGCTCGATCTGCCGCTCGAAGTCGGCGCCGACCACGTCGAGCGCGACGGTTTCGCTGGCGAAGACCACTGCATCCCCCAGCCGGCCCATCACCAGCGGGCGGATGCCGAGCGGGTCGCGGCAGGCGGTCATCCCGCGCGGCGTGGTCACGATCAGCGCATAGGCACCTTCGACCAGCCGGAGCGCGTCGACCAGCTTGTCGAGCATCGACTTGAAGCGGCTGGTGGCGACCAGATGGATGATGACTTCGGTGTCGGAGGTCGACTGGAAGATTGCGCCCTTCTGCACCAGCTCGCGCTTGAGGTGCAGGGCGTTGGAGATGTTGCCGTTGTGCGCCACCGCGAAGCCGCCGCTAGCGAGGTCGGCGTAAAGCGGCTGGACGTTGCGCAGCCCGGCGCCGCCGGTGGTCGAGTAGCGCACGTGGCCGACGGCCATCGTGCCCGGCAGCTCGGCAATCGATTCGCCGCTGGAGAAGTTCTCGGCGACGTGGCCGAGACCCCTGCGAGTGAAGAATTCCGCACCGTCGAAGCTGGTGATGCCGACCGCTTCCTGTCCGCGATGCTGCAGCGCATGAAGGCCGAGCGCAGCAGCAGCGGCAGCCTCGGGCGCGCCGATCACGCCGAAGATGCCGCACTCCTCGCGCAGCTTGTCGCCGTCCGCGTCAAGCAAAGGGTGGGTGTGGTTCATCTGTCCGTTTGAGGCTAGCCGCGGCCTCCAATGGCGATGTTACCGCTCGATTACAAGTGTCGGATCGGGTCCGCTCGGGCGCGGAGGCCGAGCAAGGGCCGTCGCCTAGTGGTCATCGCGTAAGGGTACGCCGTACAAACCGGAACAGGCGTGTGCGGTATATGCCCATGAGGGTCGGCAAGGAACTCGACCCCGGCGGGAAAACCTCGCTCAAAACCTGCCGCACGACGGCCGAACGCGAAGGCGCCCACATGAACCGCTCTGTCAGCGAGCAGCGCACTACACGCTGCGCATTCGCAGGAGTGAAGGAATCAATGACCCGTTTCACACGGGACGGAGATTCACGTCGGGACGCCTTCCTAACCTCTTCCGGCACCGTACCCGGAACGAGCTCCTCACAGAGCTTCAGCGCAGGATAGATGCAGCCAAGCGCGCGCGCACGCTGCGCGACATCGAGGAACTTCCTCCAACCATCAAGATCGTCGGCAAAATCCGCGCTGACGACCAGCGCGAGTTCGACTATGCGGAGCATCGTCAGGCTTTCCAGGCCGCAGCACATGTGTACCGCTAGATGCAAAGACAACAGTGGCTGATCGAGGACTCGCGCGCCCGGTGCATACGTCGATCGACTTGAGAAATCTTGCGGAACAACATCGTCCAGGCGTAAGATCGGCGAGCCGGAGGCATAACGCCGGTTGAGCGAAGTGTGCAGGTCGATCGACCAGGGATCTTCGGCGTGTACAAGATGGAGGCCGCGCGGCTGGTGAGGCGATCCCGCCTTCCTCCAGGTTTGCTCTCTCGGCCAAGACCGGGCCAGTCCCGGCACGAACCCCAGTTTACGCAGCACTTTTCCCGTCGGGCTTTCGTGCTGCGGAGCGATCAAGATGTCGATGTCCGACATCGGCCTTGTCCCGGGTTCGGGGAAGTAACTGTAGGCGGTGTGCATACCTTTCAGGAACGTGTGGGGAATCTTTGCGTCAGACAGCGCCCGGCTGACGAACGATGCACGCTCGGCCATGTCGGCCATGCGCAAGCGATTGTGCCTGAGATGTAGTTCAAACATCGCGGCGACGGGACCGCTTGCGGCGATCTTTCCTCCCTTGTGCCAATAGCCCAGCAATGGTCCCATGCCGGAGGTGAAACCGGCAACGGCGAAGGCTGTGGCGTCGCCGTGGAGCGGATCCCGTGACTTGCCATAGAGCATGACGTCGCGTGCAACCGCGGCAATCCGGTCGAGCGCCTGCGCCCATGGCTGCAGACCGACTTCGGGCCACAGCCATTGAGGATGCCCTTGGCTGGAGGCCCATTGAAATCTTGCGCGGATCTCGGCCGGTGTGAGGTCAAGCGAAGCCAGAGCAAGTTGGGAGCCCTTCCGACTCGTCAGGTGGCGAAGCCGCGAAGGGGCCTTAGGAAACGGAAGATTCTTGGTCGAGCCCATTCGACCTTAAGTGGCCGGAGGTCGCGGATTGGTTCATCGGCCGCAAAGTCGATGATCATTGAAGAAATTGGTCGGGGAGAGAGGATTCGAACCTCCGGCCCCTGCCTCCCGAAGACAGTGCTCTACCAGGCTGAGCTACTCCCCGACCGGCGCTCCCGGCCCAAGCGAGTTGGGTGTCCGGGGCGAGGCAGAGGCGGCCCTATAGGGGTGGGGTGGCGGGCTGGCAAGCGGGCTTTTGGAGTGGTAGCGACGGTGGCGATGAACCGCCACGCTTCGACCGCCGACCGCCACTGGGAATGGCAGTATCTCGACCTGATGCGGCGTATCTGGGAGCACGGCGACGAGCGCGTCGACCGCACCGGAATCGGTACCCGCTCGGTGTTCGGGCCCCAGCTGCGCTTCGACCTGTCGGGCGGGCGAGTGCCACTGCTCACGACCAAGCGCGTGTTCTGGAAGGCCGCGGCGCGCGAGATGCTGTGGTTTCTCGCCGGCGAGACCAACATCCGTCCGCTGCTGCAGCAGGGTGTGACGATCTGGAGCGACTGGCCGCTGGCCAAGTACCGCAAGGCTAGCGGGGAGGATATCTCGTTGCAGACGTTCGAGGCTCGCGTGGTCGAGGACGCGGATTTCGCCGCGCGCTGGGGCGATCTCGGGCCGGTCTACGGCAAACAGTGGGTCGATTGGCCGACTTACGAGCCGGCCGGGGAGGGCATGTTCCGCGCCGGCCGCGGTATCAATCAGGTAGAGCAGCTTGTCGACGGGCTGCGCGGTAATCCCGGCGGCCGCCGGCATATCATCGAGGGCTGGAACGTCGCCGAGCTCGACAAGATGGCGCTGCCGCCGTGCCACAAGACCTACCAATTCCACGTCTCGAGTTGTGCAGGGGGCGAAAAGGGGCGCCTGAGCTGCCAGCTCTACCAGCGCAGCTGCGACGTCGCGCTCGGGCTGCCGTTCAACCTGTTCGGCGCTGCGCTGTTGACCCGCATGGTGGCCGTGCAGGCGGGGTATGAGCCGGGCGAGTTGATCTGGGCCGGGGGCGACACGCACCTCTACCTAAATCATACCGAACTCGTCGAAGAGCAGTTAACACGCGCGCCTGAGGGCGAGCCGAAGCTGGCGCTGCTCCGCAAGCCCGATTCGATCTTCGACTACCATTTCGAAGACTTCGAGGTGCGCGATTATGCGCCGCAAGGTGCGCTCCGTGCGCCGGTCGCTGTCTAGACGCGATAGTATTCGCGATACCAGTCGACAAACGCCGCCACACCAAGCTCCATGCTCATCTTGGGAGCATAGCCGGTCAAAGCGCGCAGCAGACTTGCATCACCGAAAGTCTGCTGCATCTCGCCGGGTTGGATCGGCATGAGATTGCGCTCGGCTTTTCGGCCGAGGCGGCTCTCGACCAGGGTGATGAAGTCGCTGAGCTGGATCGGCGAACCGTTGGCAATGTTGACGACCCGTGCTGGCGCGCTGTCGGAGAGCGTGTCGACCACACTCGCCTGAGTCACCCGGTTGCCCTCTCCTGGTGCGATCGGGATTAGGCGCACGAGCGCTTCGACGAGGTCGTCGATGTAGGTGAAATCGCGCGCCATCGCGCCGTGGCCGTAGACGTCGATGGGATCGCCCGCGAGGATCGCGGAAACGAACTTGAAAAGTGCCATGTCCGGCCGGCCCCACGGGCCATAAACCGTGAAGAAGCGCAAGGTCGTGGTCGGGATGCCGAACAGGTGGGCGTAGGACCAGCCCATTGCCTCCATGCCCTTCTTGGTGGCCGCATAGAGATTGAGCGGTTCGTCGGCCTTGTGTGTTTCGGAAAAGGGCACGGTCCGGTTCGCGCCGTAAATGCTGGAGGTCGATCCGAGGAGGAGGTGCTGCGGCCTCAGTTCGCGCGCCAGTTCAAGGACATTCCAAGAGCCGACGAGATTGCTTTGCACGTAGGTCTGGGGGGCTTCGATCGAGTATCGCACTCCCGCTTGGGCGGCGAGATGGATGATCACCTCCGGATTGGCTTGCGCCGCGGCATCATCCAGCGCCCTGCGGTCCTCGAGCATTCCGGCGAAATGATGATAGCCGTTGCGGCTGCAGAGCAAGTCGCGCCGCGTTTCCTTCAGCCGGACGTCGTAGTAGTCGCTCATACCATCAAGGCCAGTGACTTCGTGCCCCTCGTCGAGGAGGCGGCGTGCAAGATGGAAGCCGATGAATCCCGCGGTACCGGTAATCAAGAAGCGCATCGTCGTGGGATTCCCTCAGGCCTGGTCCGGCACCATACCGAAGGCTGGGCGTTCCTCAATCGACTGGAAATGGACGGGGCAGGGGTGATATTGACGCATTCCCGCGTTCATAATAAAATATCAGACTTGTAAAACAAAGTTTCACACTGGCTGGGAGCATTCTGGATGGCCAAGCAGGAGCCGCACGGGGGCGCCAATCGCCCGCGCCTGGCGCTGCACGTGCCTGAACCGCCATATCGCCCCGGCGACGCGGTCGACTTCTCCGAAATGGCGATTCCCGCTGCCGGCGCGCAGCCACGTCCCGACGAAGCCGCGCCCGCGTCCGAGACCTGGCCGCTATGCACCGACATGATCCGCGTGCTCGGCGAGGACAACCAGGCGCACGGCCCGTGGGACCCGCGCCTGTCGCCCGATTCCCTGCGCGAAATTCTGCGCAAGATGGCGCTCGTGCGCGCGTTCGACGGACGGATGTACCGTGCCCAGCGGCAGGGCAAGACGAGCTTCTACCTCAAGTGCTCGGGCGAGGAGGCGACCTCAGTCGCGGCCACGCTGGCGCTCGACTTCGAGGACATGATCTTTCCCTCGTACCGCCAGCAGGGCTGCCTGATCGCGCGCGACTATCCGATCCTCGAGATGGTCAACCAGATCTACTCGAACCGGGCCGACAAGCTGAAGGGCCGCCAATTGCCGATCCTCTATTCGGCGAAGTCGGTCAACTTCTTCACCATCTCGGGCAACCTAGCGACGCAGATGCCGCAGGCGACCGGGTTCGCGATGGCGAGCGCAATCAAGGGCGACAGCAAGATCGCCGCGACCTGGGTTGGGGAAGGTTCGACCGCGGAAGGGGACTTCCATTCGGCACTGACTTTCGCGGCGGTCTACAACGCACCGACGATCTTCAACGTGATCAACAACCAGTGGGCGATCTCGAGCTTCTCGGGGTTTGCCGGGGCCGAGAGGACGACATTTGCCGCCCGCGCGATCGGCTACGGCATCGCCGGACTGAGGGTAGACGGCAACGACGCGCTGGCGGTCTACGCAGCGGAGCGCTGGGCGGCCGACCGCGCCCGCTCGAACAACGGACCGACGCTGATCGAGTTCTTCACCTATCGCGCAGAAGGGCATTCGACCTCCGACGATCCGACCGTCTACCGCAGCGCACAGGAGCTGGCCGAATGGCCGCTGGGCGATCCTGTCGTGCGGCTGAAAGCGCACCTCATCGCGATCGGCGAGTGGTCGGACGAGCAGCACGAGGCGATGGACCGCGAGTTCGACGAGCACATCAAGGCCGCGCAGCGCGAGGCCGAGAAGAACGGCATCCTCGGCCACGGTCTGCACCATCCGTTCCACACCATGTTCGAGGACGTGTTCGAGGAACTTCCCTGGCATCTCGAGGAGCAGAGCGAGCAGGCGATCCGCGAAAGGCAGATCAAGTGGCCCGAGTGAACGCCGACGAGGATCCCGTTACCCTGGCCGACGCGCCCGCGCGCGCGCTGACGATGATCGAGGCGATCAACGAGGCGCTCGACATCATGCTCGAGCGCGATCCCGACGTGATCGTGATGGGCGAGGACATCGGTTATTTCGGCGGGGTGTTCCGCTGCACCGCCGGGCTGCAGGCCAAGCACGGCAGGACGCGGGTGTTCGACACGCCGATCAGCGAATGCGGCATCATCGGCGTGGCGGTGGGGATGGGCGCCTACGGCCTCAGGCCCGTACCGGAGATCCAGTTCGCGGACTATATCTATCCCGGCCTCGACCAACTGATCAGCGAGGCCGCCCGGCTGCGCTACCGCTCGGCGGCGGAGTTCATCGCCCCGCTGACCGTGCGCAGCCCGTTCGGCGGCGGCATCTTCGGCGGGCAGACGCACAGCCAGAGCCCGGAAGCGATCTTCACCCACGTGGCCGGGCTCAAGACCGTCGTGCCGAGCACGCCGCACGACGCCAAGGGCCTGCTGATCGCCGCGATCGAGGACAACGATCCCGTCGTGTTCTTCGAACCCAAGCGGATCTACAACGGCCCGTTCGACGGCTACTACGACCGGCCAACCAAGCCGTGGAAGGAACACCCCGACGCGCGGGTGCCCGAGGGCTACTATTCGATCCCGCTCGGCAAGGCGCGGATCGTGCGCGAGGGCAGCGCGCTGACGATTCTCGCCTACGGCACGATGGTCCATGTCGCCGAGGCCGTGTGCCGCGAGAAGGGCGTCGATGCCGAGATCATCGACTTGAGGACGCTTGTCCCGCTTGACATAGAGGCTATTGAAAAGTCTGTGGAAAAAACCGGTAAGTGCATGGTCGTTCACGAGGCGACCCGCACCTCCGGCTTCGGCGCCGAGCTCGCCGCGCTGGTGCAGGAACGCTGCTTCTATCATCTCGAGGCGCCGGTCGAGCGCGTCACCGGCTTCGACACGCCCTATCCGCACAGCCTCGAATGGGCCTATTTCCCCGGTCCGATCCGCGTCGGCGAGGGGATCGACAGGCTGCTGGAGGCTTAGGGGATGGGGCGCTTCGTATTCAGGCTGCCGGACATTGGCGAGGGGATCGCCGAGGCCGAGATCGTCGCCTGGCACGTCAAGGTGGGAGACACGGTCGAAGAGGACGGCCGCCTGGCGGACATGATGACCGACAAGGCCACCGTCGAGATGGAAAGCCCGGTCGCGGGCAAGGTGCTCGAGGTGGCGGGCGAGGTCGGCGACGTGATCGCCATCGGCACGCCGCTGGTGGTGCTGGAGACCGAAGGGGACACGGCCGAGGCCGGGGTGCCCGAGCGCCCTTCCACAACCTCACGGCGAGCGGAAGTTGTGACAGAACCGGTTGAGGAGGAGGCCAAGGCGCCAGCGACTCCACAGCCGGCCGTTCCGCCGCCTGCGGGCGAAGAGCAGGAGCGCGAGCGCAAACCCGAACCCAAGCCGGCCCCTCCTGCGCCTGTCGAAGGACGCCATCCCAAGCCCGCCTCTCACGCCAAAGTTCTCGCCAGCCCGGCCGTGCGCGCCCGCGCGAAGGAACTCGGCATCGAACTGGCCGAAGTGCACCCGGCCGAGGGCGGGCGCATCCGCCATGCCGACCTCGACGCCTTCATCTCCTACGGCGGTGCCAAGGGTTATGCGCCAGCCGGCGTCACGGGACGGGACGAGACGATCAGGGTCGTCGGCCTGCGCCGCCGCATCGCCGAGAACATGGCGGCGTCCAAGCGCAACATCCCGCATTTCGCCTATGTCGAGGAATGCGACGTCACCGATCTCGAGAAGCTGCGCGCCGACCTCAACGCCAACCGCGGCACGCGGCCCAAGCTGACGCTGCTGCCGCTGCTGATCACCGCCATCTGCCGCGCGCTGCCGCAATTCCCGATGCTCAACGCGCGCTACGACGACGAGGCGAACGTCGTCACCCGCTTCGGCGCAGTGCAGCTCGGCATGGCGACGATGACCGACGCCGGCCTGATGGTGCCGGTGATCCGCGACGCGCAGGCCAGGAACCTGTGGCAGCTGGCCGCCGAGATCCTGCGGCTGTCGGACGCCGCCCGTAGCGGCGCGGCGAAGTCCGACGAGCTGTCCGGCTCAACGTTTACGCTCACCTCGCTCGGGCCCCTCGGCGGGATCGCCTCGACCCCCGTCATCAACCGACCGGAAGTGGCGATCCTTGCGCCCAACCGGATCGTCGAGCGGCCGATGTTCGTGCCCGACGCGATGGGCGGCGAGCGGATCGAGAAGCGCAAGCTGATGAACCTGTCGATCAGCTGCGACCACCGCGTGGTCGACGGCTACGACGCCGCGGCCTTCGTGCAGGAGGTGAGGCGCCTGATCGAAACCCCCGTGCTGCTGCTAGCGGACTGATGTAGACTTCGACGATGGCGCACGACCCGCGAATCGACGAAAAGATCGCCAAGGCGCCGCCGTTCGCGCGCCCGATTCTCGAGCACTTGCGCATGCTGGTCCATCGCACCGTTCCCGAGGCGGGCGAAGCGATCAAGTGGGGCATGCCGCACTTCACCTACAAGGGTAAGAACATTGCCGGGATGGCATCGTTCAAGGCGCACTGCGCGTTCATGATCCACGGCGAGGGCCGACAGGGCGCAGAAGGAGAGGGCATGGGCACCTTCGGGAAGATCACTTGCCTCGAGGACTTGCCGCCCGAAACCGAGCTCGCCGGCAAGTTGCGGGAAGCGATGGCGCGGATCGACGGGCAGGGCAGCGCGGTATTGCGTACCGCCGCCAGGGCAGCGCCGAAGCTGGCCCGCACGGTCGACATGCCGGAGGAGTTCAGCGCCGCGCTGGTGGCCAATCCGGTGGCAGCGACGTTCTTCGACGGGCTGGCGCCGTCGCACCGTTACGAATACCTGCAGTGGATCACCGAGGCCAAACGGCCGGAAACGCGCACAAAGCGCATCGGCGAAGCGCTCGAATGGCTCGCCGAAGGCAAGCGGCGCAACTGGAAATACGAGCGCTAGTGCACCACCGCGCGATAGCTCAGCCGGCCTTCCCCGCCGGTGAGCCGCCAGCGGATATGCGTGGTGCCCGCGGGAACCGCGTCGGTATCGGCCAGCCGCCGCCAGCTGCGCCCGCCATCGGTCGAGACTTCGAGCCCTTCGCGGCTGGTGCTCTCGAGCGCGAGCCGGCTCGGCACCGCACTGACCGCGGTATAGGTGCCGCTGTGTGGCGCGATCCAGGTGAGGATCGTCACCACGCGGTCGCCGGGCATGAGGCGCGCAGCCGGGACGATCGTGCGCCCGCCGTCGCCGACCCGTTCCTGATAGACCGCGGTCTGCAGCGCGATCCCTTGTGCCATGACCGGCGCCGACTGCGACAGCGCGGCCAGCAACGCCGCGAAGGTAACGGTCGGATGCATTCGATGTCCCCCTTTGCCCGGCGTGCGCCGAGGCAGCGATGGGGTGCTGCCGAAAGTCGAAAAATAGGGTTAACGTCGCGGCAACTTTCGGCTCGCCGCAGCCGCGCAAAACCGGGCCGGGCAGGGCGGTTGACAGCCCGTGGGCGCTGCCCTAGGGGCGCGGCTCCCAAGCGGTGCAACGCCCAATACGCGGGTGTAGCTCAGTTGGTTAGAGCGCCGGCCTGTCACGCCGGAGGTCGCGGGTTCAAGTCCCGTCACTCGCGCCACTTGGGACCAAATCCGAGCTTTCCCGCTGCAGACGCCGTGCCATCGCCGGCCGGGCGCGTTAAGCTGGGGGCATGACCGAAACTCGGCGCATCCTGACGGTCATCGGCACCCGGCCCGAAGCAATCAAGCTGTTTCCGCTGGTGCACGCACTGGAGCGCGACGAGCGCTTCGTAAGCCGTCTGTGCGCCAGCGGACAACACCGCGGCATGCTCGACCAGGTGCTGGAGGTGGCCGGGCTGACTCCGGATCACGACCTCGACCTGATGCGGCCCGGGCAACCGTTGGCCGCCCTGACCGCAGCGCTGTTCGACGGGCTTGGCGGCGTGATGGACAACGAGCGGCCCGACTGGGTCGTGGTGCAGGGCGACACGGTCACTGCGATGACGGGTGCGCTGGCCGCCTGGCGGCGCGGCATTCCGGTCATGCATGTCGAGGCCGGTCTGCGAAGCGGCGACATCCACCAGCCATGGCCGGAAGAGATCAATCGCCGGATCATCGGTGCGGTGGCGGCGGTGCATTGTGCGCCCACCCTTACGGCCGCCGAAGCGCTGCAGAGCGAGAACGTCGCGCCAGAAACCATCCACGTCACAGGCAACACGGTGATCGACGCGCTGTACTGGATCATCGCGCGGATCGACGAGCGGCCGGAAATCGCGGCGGGACTGGCCGATCTCGAACGCCGGTTCTCAGGCAAACGGATCATCGGCGTGACGACCCACCGGCGGGAGAACCTCGGCGCCGGCATGAAGGCGATCTCGCAGGCGATCCGCCACCTGGCCGCGCGGTCCGACGTGGCGGTGATCTTTCCGGTCCATCTCAACCCCGAGGTGCGCGGAGTGATGCATCGCGAGCTTGCGGCGCTCGACAACGTCGCCCTGCTCGAGCCGCTCGATTATCCGCACTTCGCACGCTTGCTCGGCATCGCGCACTTCATGCTGAGCGACAGCGGCGGGGTGCAGGAGGAGGCGCCGGCGCTCGGCAAGCCGGTGCTGGTCATGCGTGAGACGACCGAGCGACCCGAGGGTATCGCGGCGGGCACTGCGCGGCTCGTGGGAACCGATCCCGATGGCATTGTCGCCGAGGCCGTGCGCCTGCTCGACGACGAGGCCGCTTATGCAACGATGGCGCGCGCGCACAATCCCTACGGTGATGGCCGCAGCGTCGCCCGGATCGTGGAATTGCTCGCCGGGGTCAGCCCCAACGGCCGGTCTCCATCCAGACTAGGAAGCGCCTGAGCGGCAGCAGCCACACGACACCTAGCACGCCGTAGACCAGCGCCTGTGCAAGGACCGGCAGCCGCTCGATCCACTGCGACGCCCACGCAACAGCGAGAGCGTAGACGCCAAGCGCGGCCAGCAGCGCAAGGATGCCGAGCGGAATGCGCAGTGTCGGCTTCTGCCGCATCAGAACGGGCCGAGCAGCCGCGTCGGGGTGACGATCGCGGACAGCCGCATGTCGTGCAGCTCGGTCGGCAGCTCGGCCACTTCCTGCACGTCCCAGGCCATCCCGATGGCCGTGGTTTGCGGATGCGCCGCGAGATAGCGGTCGTAGTAGCCGCCGCCCTGGCCGAGCCGGTCTCCGCTGGCGGTGAAGCCCACCAGCGGCATGAACAGCACCTCGGGGACCACTGTCGGCGCGGCGAGGCCCGGCTGGCGCAGGCCCCAGACCCCGCTCTCGAGATCGCTTTCCTGGTACGGATCGGTGTGCCGGCGGAATTCCATCGGCTTGTCGAGCGTGGTCACGCGGGGAAGTGCGATCAGATGCCCGCGCTCGAAGAAGAACCGGATGTAGCCGCGCGAGGGCGCTTCGCCTTCGTCCGATCGGTAGAGGCCGATCGTCGCACCTTCGGGCACGAGCTCAAGCAGAGCGGCGGGAGGGCGGTTGAACACCAGCGCGCTCACCTCGGCCGGCAATGCAGCCGCATGTTCCTTGCGTTTGCGGCGCAGCTCGTCGCGGAGCTGCTTCTTCAGTTCGATGATATCGGGCATGCCGCCCCTTGCCGTGAATGGGCCGGGCGGACAAGTGGCGGAACCACCGTGGGTCGTTTGCCGGGAAATCCACCGACGCCTCAACGTCAGGTGGGGGCCATATGCACCGAACCTCAGGACGAACCCGTGATCCGGGCAGGGACAGCTCCCATGGATTGCTTATAGCCTCAGGGATATTCTGACGGCTCGTGCCGGGCAGTCCCGCCGCGCCCTATGTAGGCGCTCGGGGCGTGGGCGGCAATGGCCTGGCTACCAGCCGCCGCCGCCACCGCCGCCGCCACCGCCGCCGGACGAGCCGCCGCCACCCGAGCCGCTGCTCGATCCCGGCGCGGTGGCCGCCGATGCCACGCTGCTGGCGAGCGATGCCCCCACGGTGCCGGCGAAGCGGCTCGGATTGGACCAGGCGTTGCCCGAGCCCGAGTACCACCCGAACGTATTGCCCTGGCGCGCCGGCTCGGCGGCGGCCGCGGCCAGCACATCGGCGAACTTGTCGGCCCAGCGATTCTCCACCTCGAGCGCGATCGCATGGGGCAGATAGCGCTCGAACAGCTCGGGGGTCTTTTCCGGAGGGTGCAGCGCTTCGAGCCGGTCTTCCTCGGTGATCGAGAGGTACTGCTCGAACCCGGCAATGCGATCCATCATGCCGCGTCCCTCGCGGGTCGGCGCGCTCATCCAGGCAAAAGCCGAAATGATCAGCGGCAGCGCCAGCAGGGGCGCGAGCATCCAGGCCCACGTGCCGGGCTCCTCGACCTGCGTCAGCCGGATGAACGACAGCCCGAACAGCGCGACGCCGCCGAGCATGAGCGCGGCGATCAGCGCGCCGAAGCGCCAGCCCTTGCGCGGGCGGCGCAGGAGCACGAACGCCGCGGCCATCAGTCCCAGGCCGATGACGGGCACCACGCGCTCGGCGGTGGTGGTGTAGAAATCCGACAGCGCGACCGCGGCGGCGACCAGCAGCATAGCGGCGAACAGCCCGGCGATGCCGAGCCATGCCCAGCCGAGGTTGCGGACGAACAGCCTGCCGGCGAAGGCGTCGTCCAGCCCCTTCCTCAAAGCCGTGCGCGCGGCGCCGAACCGCTCGTGGTTGGCGTTGTCCATCTCGATCGTGTCGCTGCCGGTAAACAGCTCGGCAAGCATGTTTGCCTCGGGCGGCGCCAGGCCGCCGGTCCCGGCGGTCCTGACCAGCGTGGTCTTGGTCCGGTGGAAGAACCCTTCGTCGCTTTCCACCAGCTTCAGCTCGCGGTGGACTCCGCTCTCGACGATCGCGGCGGCGAAGCAGCGGTCGTCGTAGCCCATGCGGTTGACGTAGCGCAGCGCCGCAGCGGACAGGCTCTCCGGCGGAGTGAACAACGGCACCACCGTCCCGGCGCGCGGCCCGCGCCCGGCGCGCTTCCAGGCGAAGAAGTAGTATGCCACGAGCCCGAGCAACGCCGCCAGAGCGCCGGCGCGCGGTGCTTCGTCCTGCAGGCGGAGTTGCGCCGCGGAGGGCTTGGGCGGCTCGGCGACGACCCCCTTGGGCCAGCGTACCGCCACAGTCAGGCCCTCGTAGGGCCCGAGCGGGGCGGTGGTGCGGATCGTGATGTCGCCCGGACCTTCCGAAACCACTGCCGCGTTGTCGGCGGTCGAGCCTTGGACGCCGGTGTAGACCGCGCGCTCCGGTCCGAACGGAACGGCCTCCGGCAGGCGGATGCGCGCTTCGACGGTGTCGATGGGGAAAGCCCAGCCGTTGCCGGTGACGTTCCAGTACAGCTCGTCGTAGCCGTCGAAGAAGCCGAGTTGCCGCGTCGTGGTGTAGCGGATGACGTAACTGTGCTCGCCGGTCTCCACATAGGCATCGGGATCGCCGATCAGCACCCGTACGCCGTTGCCGGCGCCTTGCGTATTGTAAGGCTCGGGCTTGCCGTCGCGCTCGACGCCCTCGACCTCGAAGCCGACCCGCACCCGTCGCCCGTCGCGCTGGTAGGTGGTCGGAAAGTCGCGGAAGATGCCGTGCTGGATCTGGTAGCCTTCGGCCTTGACGCTGATCGTTTCGGTCACGTCGAGCGCGCCGTCCGCACCGACGGCGATGTCGCTGCGCCACGAGAGGATGCGTTCGTCGGCCAGTGCCGCGCCCGGCAGCAGGACCGCCAGCGCCACAAGCAGCAGCACCAGCTTGCGCAGCGCCCCGCTCACGGGATCAGGCCTTGGCCGCGCCGAACCGGACCTTGGGCGCCTGCTGGATCGAGGCGTCTTCATCGGCGTAGAACTCGGCCTCGCCGAACCCGAGCGGGCGCGCGAACAGCACGTTGGGGAACGACTGGATGCTCGTGTTCAGGTCGCGCACGGTGGCGTTGTAATAGCGCCGCGCGCCCTGCAACTGCTCCTCGATCTCGCTCAGCTCGCTCTGCAGCTGGCAGAAATTGTCGTCGGCCTTGAGATCCGGATAGGCCTCCGCCACCGCCATCAGTCGGCCGAGCATCCCGGTGAAGGCGTTGTCCGCCTGCGCCGTGGCGGCGACACCGCTTGCGGTCGTGGCGTCGGCCCGGTGCGCGGTGACTTCGTTCAGTACCACCTTTTCGTGCGCGGCGTAGCCCTCGACGGTGCTGACGAGGTTGGGCACGAGGTCCGCGCGCCGTCGCAGCTGCACCGTGATGCCGCTGAAGCCTTCCTTGACCAGCGCGCGCAGCCGCACCAGCCGGTTATAGATCGCGATGCCCCAGACGAGCAGGACGACGACGATCGCGATGACGATGACGGTCTCCAACATGATGCCCCCTTGTTTGCTCAGCCCTCGAGCCGTTCGGCCAGCGTCTCCAGCTTGCTTGCGAGCCGCTCCAGCGCGTCGGCGGCCGCCAGGTCCTCGTCGGTGCCGTCGTGCGTGGGCTGTGCACCCTTGCGCGCCTCGTGCAGCTCGTCGGCCAGGAACAGCGCGGCGAACAGCAGCGCGCGCGGTTCCGACTGACCGCCCATGCCGGGCAACGCACGCAGCCGGGCGTCGATCTCGCGACCGAGCATGGCGATGTGCTGCTCCTCGCCGGGGCCGCAGGCCACCGTGTAGGTGCGCCCCCCGATCGACAGATTGACGTTGCTCATCGCTCGAGCGAGCCGATCAGGCCGTCGAGTTCGGCGAGCGCGGCGCCGGCTTCGCGGCGCAAGGCGGCGTACTTTCCGGCCAGCTCGGTATCGTCTGAAGCCGGCGAGGGCACATGCGCGGCGGCCTCGATCCGTCCGGCCGCAGCCTCGATCCGGGCCAGGGCCCGCGACATGCGCTCTCCCACCATGCGGCCCGCTTACCGGAAAGTCCCTTGTCGCGCAAAACGTTGCTCGCCGGAGCTGTGAATAAACCTCGCCAGCGGAGCCGTTCGGGCGCCGAGTGGTGCGCTTGACGCGGGAGCGGGCGCTGCCCAAGGGACTGCCAGCCGAATCGCGGCCCCTGTCCATCCTGTCCGGAGCCCCCTGCATGAGCCTCGAACCCGCCCGTCTCGCGCCGATGGCCAATGCCATTCGCGCCCTGTCGATGGACGCGGTGCAGGCGGCCAACATCGGCCATCCGGGGATGCCGATGGGCATGGCCGACGTCGCCACGGTGCTGTTCTCGGAATTTCTCAAGTTCGATCCCGCGGACCCGCACTGGCCTGACCGCGACCGCTTCGTGCTCTCGGCCGGGCACGGTTCGATGCTGATCTACGCGCTGCTCCACCTGACCGGCTACGCCTCGCCGACCATGGCGGACATCCGCAATTTCCGCCAGCTCGGCAGCCCTTGCGCCGGGCACCCGGAGAACTTTCTCATCGACGGTGTCGAGGCGACCACCGGCCCGCTCGGGCAGGGCCTGGCGATGGCGGTCGGCATGGCGATCGCCGAGCGGCACCTCAACGCGGCATTCGGCGATGCGCTGGCCGACCACCGGACCTGGGTCGTCGCCGGCGACGGCTGCCTGATGGAAGGCGTCAACCACGAGGCGATCGGGCTCGCGGGCCACCTCGGGCTCGGCAACCTGATCGTGTTGTGGGACGACAACAAGGTGACCATCGACGGCTCGACCGATCTTTCGACGAGTGAGGACATTCCCGCTCGCTACCGCGCCACCGGCTGGCACACCGCCGAGTGCGACGGGCACGATCCGGCGGACATTCGCCGCGCATTGGCCGAAGCCGTGGCCGACCCGCGCCCGTCGCTCGTCGCGTGCAAGACGGTGATCGGCAAGGGCGCGCCGAACAAGCAGGGCACCTCGGCGGTGCACGGCAATCCGCTTGGGCCGGACGAAGTCGCTGCCGCGCGCGAACATCTCGGGTGGACGGCTGAGCCGTTCGTGGTGCCCGAGGATATCTTGGCCGACTGGCGTTCGCTCGGCGTGCCCGGCGCGAAGGCGCGCGGTGAGTGGCAGGCGCGGCTCGCCGCCAGCTCCGGCAAGGCCGCGTTCGAAGCCCGGCTCGCCGACGTCGGCCCGCTCGTCGGCCCGGCGCTCAAGGATCACTTTGCTGCACTCGCCAAGGAGCCGCCGAAGGTCGCTTCGCGCAAGGCGTCGGAGATGGCGCTCGAGCCGCTGACCGCGCGGCTGCCGCAGCTGATCGGCGGTTCGGCCGACCTAACGGGCTCGAACAACACCAAAACTGCCGCCACCAAGCCGTTCACCAGAAACGATTATTCGGGCCGCTATCTCTATTACGGCATCCGCGAGTTCGGCATGGCCGCGGCGATGAACGGCATGGCGCTGCACGGCGGCGTGGTGCCCTACGGTGGCACGTTCCTGATCTTCTCGGACTATTGCCGCAACGCCATCCGGCTCTCGGCGCTGCAGCAGGTGCGCGTGGTCTACGTGCTGACGCACGATTCGATCGGCCTCGGCGAGGACGGGCCGACCCACCAGCCGGTCGAGCAGGTGATGAGTCTCCGCCTGATCCCCAATCTCAACGTATTCCGCCCGGCCGACGCGATCGAGACCGCCGAGTGCTGGGAACTGGCGCTGCAGACGCCGAAGACGCCTTCGGTGCTGGCCCTGACGCGCCAGAACCTCGCGCCGGTGAGAAGCGACGCGAACGAGAACCGCTGCGCTCACGGGGCCTACCGCCTTCGTGACGCCACGGCCGCGCGCCGGGTGGTGCTCGTTGCCACGGGTTCTGAAGTCGCGGTCGCGCTCGCCACCGCCGAGGCGCTGGAAACCCAGGGCATCGGGGCCGACGTGGTCTCGATGCCGTGCGTCGAGCTGTTCGAGAGGCAGGATGCGGCCTATCGTGCCGGCCTCCTCCCGCCCGAAGCCCTCAAGGTCTCGATCGAGGCCGGCGTCACGCTCGGCTGGGAGCGGTTCATCGGCAGCGACGGCCTCGCCATCGGCCTCGACCGGTTCGGCGCGTCCGCTCCGGCCGAGGTCCTGTTCAAGCACTTCGGCTTCTCGGCCGAAGCGATCGTTCCGAAAATTCTCGATAAACTAAACAGATAGCAGGAGTTCTTTCATGGCGACGAAGGTTGCGATCAACGGGTTCGGGCGCATCGGGCGGCTCGTCGCGCGAGCGCTTCTCGAGCGTACCGATCACGACTTCGAGCTCGTCGCGATCAACGACCTCGCCGATCCCAAGTCGAACGCGCTGCTGTTCGCCTACGATTCCACCCACGGCCGCTTCCCCGGCACGGTGACCTCGGACGGCGATTCCATCCAGGTCAACGGCCGCGACATCGCGGTCACCAAGGAGCGCGATCCCGGCAAGCTGCCGCACAGGGAGCTTGGCGTCGACTTCGTGCTAGAATGTACCGGCTTCTTCCAGTCCTTCGAAGCGAGCCAGCCGCATATAGATGCCGGCGCTAGGCGCGTTCTGATCTCGGCCCCGGCCACCGGCCAGCTCAAGACCATCGTCTACGGGGTCAACCAGCACACGCTGACCGCCGACGACGTGATCGTCTCCAATGCCAGCTGCACCACCAATTGCTTAGCGCCGGTCGCCAAGGTGCTACACGAGGCCGTCGGGATCGAGCGCGGCTTCATGACCACGATCCACAGCTACACCAACGACCAGCGCATGCTCGACCAGATCCATTCGGACCTGCGCCGCGCTCGCGCCGGGGCGATGAACATGATCCCGACCACCACCGGCGCGGCGCGCGCGGTCGGGCTGGTGCTGCCGGAGCTCAAGGGCAAGCTCGACGGTTCCTCGGTGCGCGTGCCGACGCCCAACGTGTCGCTGATCGACCTGGTGTTCACGCCGTCGCGCGACACTACCAAGGAAGAGCTCAACGCCGCGCTCAAGGCCGCGGCCGACGGGCCGATGAAGGGCGTGCTCGACTACACCGACCAGCCGCTCGTCAGCACCGACTTCAACCACCAGCCGGCGAGCTCGACGGTCGACAGCCTCGAGACCGCGGTGCTCGAAGGCAAGCTCGCCCGCGTGGTCAGCTGGTACGACAACGAGTGGGGCTTCTCGAACCGGATGATCGATACCGCGGGGGTCATGGCGAAGTTCCTATGACCCGCTCTGGTCATGCCCGCGAAAGCGGGAGCCCAGTCGGCTCCTGTAGGTCGACCTCGCCTGGGTCCCTGCTTGCGCGGGGATGACGAACATAGGGGCAAGGTCTACGGTTGGGCGATGAAGAATATCGGCAAGCTCGCAGGAATAGCCCGTCACGCCCAGCCCAAAGGCCCGATGGAGACGCTCGACCACGTTGCCGTCACCACGGCCGAGGGGGTGCACGGCGATTTCCGCGGCGGCCTCGCGTCGTCCAAGCCGAGCCGCAAGCGTCAGGTCTCGCTGATCGAGGCGGAGTGCGTGACGGCGGCGATGGCCGAGGCAGGCGCGCTGCTCGACTGGTCCGACTGCCGGCGCAACCTGCTGGTCCAGGGCCTGCGTCTGCCGCGCGAGGAGGGCACGCGCGTGCAGATCGGCGACCGTCTGGTTATCGAGGTCACCGGCGAATGCGATCCGTGCGAACGGATGGACGCGCTTCACGAAGGCCTGCGCGGGGCAATGACTTCCGACTGGCGCGGCGGTTTCCTGGGCCGGGTGATCGAGGACGGCGAGATTGCCGTCGGCGACGAGATAAAGGTGCTTTAGAGGCGCCACCGTCATGTTCCGTTGGTCCTGAGCTTGTCGAAGGACCGCTTTTTCTTCTAGCGCCGCGCTCAACGGAAAGACTGCCGTTCGACAATCACGGGCGAACGGGTTTGGGAAGGCTGACATGACTGGGACGAAGTTCCGCACCCTGGACGACATCGACGACGTGCGCGGCAAGGTCGCGCTGGTGCGCGTCGACTTCAACGTGCCGATGATCGAGGGCTCGGTGAGCGACGCGACCCGCATCGTAGCCTCCGCACCAACTATCCTCGAGCTCGCCGATGCCGGCGCCAAGGTCCTGCTGCTGTCGCACTTCGGACGTCCGAAGGGCGAGCGGCACTCGACCCTGTCGACCAGCCTGATACTCGACGGCGTGCAGGACGTGCTCGGGCGCGAGGTGATGTACATCTCGGAAGTGCAGGGCCCGATCGTCGGGCAGGCGCTGGAGATACTGCGGCCCGGCGACATCGGCCTGCTCGAGAACACGCGGTTCTGGCCGGGCGAGGAGCACAACGATCCCGACTTCGCCCGGGCGATCGCCGCCAATGGCGACTTTTTCGTCAACGACGCCTTTTCGGCGGCGCACCGCGCGCATGCCACCACCGAGGGCCTGGCGCACTGGCTGCCTTCCTACGCCGGCCGGGCGATGCAGGCCGAGCTCGACGCGCTCGATCGGGCGCTCGGCAATCCGCAGGCGCCGGTCGCGGCGGTAGTCGGCGGGGCCAAAGTCTCGACCAAGCTCGCGGTGCTCGAGCACCTCGTCGCCCGGGTCCAGCACCTGATCATCGGCGGCGGCATGGCCAACACCTTCCTCGCCGCGCGCGGGGTCGATGTCGGCAAGAGCCTCGCCGAGCACGAGCTCGCCGCCAAGGCCGAAGCGATCCTGGACGCGGCCGACGCCGCCGGATGCACCGTGCATCTGCCCTACGACGTCGTGGTGGCGACGGAGTTCGCCCCCAATCCGCCGAGCCTGCGCATCTGCAACGTGCACGAGATCGCCGCCGACGAGATGATCCTCGACGTCGGCCCGCAGGCGGTCGAGGCGCTGGCCGACGTGCTCAAGACCTGCCGCACGCTGGTCTGGAATGGCCCGCTCGGGGCGTTCGAGACGCCGCCGTTCGACGCTGCCACCGTCGCCCTGGCGAAGACCGCCGCCGCGCTCACCCGCGAAGGTTCGCTGGTCTCGGTCGCGGGCGGCGGGGACACCGTGGCGGCACTCAACCACGCCGGCGTGGCGGACGAGTTCACGTACGTCTCGACGGCCGGCGGCGCGTTCCTCGAATGGATGGAAGGCCGCGAGCTGCCGGGCGTGGCGGCTCTGGGCCGGCAGGAGCTGCCATGAATCGCCAGGAAATGACCGCCCGGATCGCCCGCGGGAACGGTTTCATCGCCGCGCTCGACCAGTCGGGCGGCTCGACGCCGAAGGCGTTGCGCGCTTACGGGATCGCCGACGATGCATGGAGCGGCGACGACGAAATGTTCGCGCAGATCCACGCCATGCGCTGCCGGATCATCCGCTCGCCCGCGTTTTCGGGCGACAAGGTCGTGGGGGCGATCCTGTTCGAGAAGACGATGGACGGCACGGTCGACGGCAGGTCGGTGCCGCAAGCGCTGATCGCCAGGGGCGTGGTTCCGTTCCTCAAGATCGACAAGGGGCTGGAGGACGAGGCCCACGGCGTGCAGCTGATGAAGCCGATGCCGGGGCTCGACGCACTGCTTGAGCGGGCGAAGACGCTCGGCGTCTATGGCACCAAGGAGCGCTCGGTGATCAACCGGGCCGATCCCGAAGGCATTGCCGCGCTCGTCGCGCAGCAGTTCGAAGTCGGCCGGCAGGTGCTCGTCCACGGGCTGATGCCGATTCTCGAGCCGGAATATTCGATCAAGGCCGCGGACCGCGCCGAGGGCGAGGAAATTCTAAGGGACGAGATCCTCGGGCAGCTCGACGCGCTGCCCGAGGATCAACAGGTCATGCTCAAGCTCTCGCTCCCGGTGCACGCCAATGCCTTCCGCGCGCTCGTCGAGCATCCCCGGGTGCTCAAGGTCGTCGCGCTGTCGGGCGGGTATACGCGCCAGGAGGCTTGTGCCGAGCTGGCGAAGAACGACGGCATGATCGCCAGCTTCAGCCGCGCGCTGCTCGACGGCCTGCGCGCGCAGATGAGCGACGCCGAGTTCGACTCGGCGCTCGGCGAGGCGATCGATGCGATCCACCGCGCGAGCACCGAGAAAGTCGCCGCCTAGCGCCCGCCTTCGAAGGCGAAGCGGTAGTCGCCGGGCTTTGATTCGAAATCGGTCCGCTTTTCGGGAATGCCCGAAACGAGCGTGATTGCGGTGCCGTGCGTGGCATAGGGGGTGCCAAGCGTCAGCGGCGCCGTTTCGCGCCAGCCGGCGCCGTCGATGCGGGTCGAGACGATCAGGCGCCCGGCCCACACGCAGCGGGCGTTCTCGGGACAGCGGCTGTCCTCGACCACCGCCTGCGGGGTCGCGACCAGCCGACCGACCACCACTGGATGGCCCAGGGCCACCGCAGAGCCCTCGGCGGCAGGCGGTCCATTCTCGACGATCGGACCGGACGGGATCGTGGCGCAGCCGGCGGCGAGCAGAAGCGGCGCGAGCGTGAGAAGCCTGTTCATTCAATCATCCTTGAAGCTGAACGCTGTCGCTTGCCTGAATGCTGGCGGTGAGCCGCCAGCGTCAATGCCCGGCAGCATCCATCGCGTCGAGCACGTCACCGAGGCGGTTGAGCCGCGCGCTCCAGTCGCCGCGCACTTTCCTGGCCCAGTCCTCGATCGCCTGGAGCCCCTCCGGCCGCAGGCGACAGTGACGGGTTCGACCGTGCTTTTCCGATGCGGCGAGACCGGCGTTCTCGAGAATGCGGAGATGCTGCCCGACAGCGGTGACGGTGATCCCGAGCGGATCGGCGAGGGCCGATACCGTGGCCGGGCCTTGGGCAATCAGCGACACCATCGCCCGGCGGGTCGGATCGCCGAGCGCATCGAACAGGGCGTCCGTCGGCAGCCTCACGACGCGAGCGACCGGGCGAGGACGTCGAGCAGCGTATCCCACCCGCCGCGACGCATCTCCGGGCCGTCGGCACCTTCGTAGTAGGCCGCCTGGTGGGTCAGCGTGAGCCGAGAGCCGGCCGCGTCGTCGGCCAGCTCGTAGGTGATCAGCGCCGTCGAGATGCGTCGGCCGGCAAACGTGGTGGTGCTGGTGAGCACGATCCGTTCGCCCGGAAGGATATCCTCGAAGCGACCCTCGTTCTCGATCACGGCTCCGGGCATCGGCGTTTCGCTGCCCAGGGTGTAGTGCTGGCGCTCGACGCCGCCGGGCCGGAAGTCCATCTCGAACCGCATCACCCCGCTCCGCTCGGCCGAATACCAGCGCGCCTTGAGCGCGGGGTCTGACAGCGCGGCATAAAGCCGCTCGCGGCTGTGCGGATAGGCGCGTTCGATGACGAAGGTGTCGTGGACGGTCATGCCGAGCCTCCATTAGTGAAGTATTGACTTCATTGATCGTACGGTCAGATAAGGTCAAGCTATGGCTTCACTAAAACTGCGCGCGGCTTGGCGGATCGGGCGGGGCGCTCTAGGACCCAGGCGATGCCCGTCGAACCGCCGCGCTGCCAGCTCTACCTGATCTCGCCGCTCGACGTCTCGGGCGCTTTTCCGGCACGCCTCGAACGCGCGCTCGACGCGGGCCCCGTGGCGGCGTTCCAGTATCGCGTGAAGGGGCTGGACCAGCATCAGGCGGCGCGACTTGCAGAGCCGCTGCAAGCGATCTGCCGCGAGCGCGACGTGGCTTTCATCGTCAACGACAGCATCGCGCTCGCCAGGCGGCTGGGGGCCGATGGGGTCCACCTGGGGCAGGGCGACGGGTCGGTGCGCGAAGCGCGCGAGGCGCTCGGGCGTGAGGCGCAGATTGGCGTGACCTGCCACGCCAGCCGCCACATGGCGATGGAGGCCGGCGAGGCCGGGGCCGACTACGTCGCGTTCGGTTCGTTCTTTCCCAGCAGCACCAAGGCCAGCGAGCACCGCCCCGAACCCGAGCTGCTCGCCTGGTGGCACGGCCTGATGGAAATTCCCTGCGTCGCCATCGGCGGCATCACGCCGGACAACTGTGCGCCCCTGGTAGCGGCCGGGGCGGATTTCGTCGCCGTCAGCGGCGCGGTGTGGAACGGCGACGAGGCCGAGGCCGTCCGCGCGTTTGCCAAGGTTCTGGAATAGGGGAGCCTTTTGCGGGGCTGGCGGTTGTCTCCGGCGAAAAGGAGACTCCATGCCTCGATTTCTTGCGAGCCGAAAAATCACATCCCGCTTGCTGGCGGCAGTCGCCGCACCGTTGCTGCTCACCGCCTGCGGGTTCAACGGCACGGACCGTGAGGCGCAGGAGAAGCAGGCCTCGGGGGTGCCGGACACCGCGCAGGCGCCTGCGGATCCCGACTTCGCGATCCTGGAGCAGACCAATGTCCCGGATGCCGAGCCGCGCCCGCAGATGCAGCTGCAGGTCGTGCTCGACAGCCAGGGCTTCGGGCCCGGCGTAATCGACGGCAAGGAAGGCCTGTCGACCGCCAACGCCTTGAAGGGCTTTCAGGAGGCTCATTCGCTTCCCGTCACCGGCCAGCTCGATTCGGCGACGCGCGAAGTGCTGGCGCAGTGGCGCGACGTTCCCGCGACGCGGGTCGTTCGAATCCCTGAGAACTGGGCCCAGATCGCCTACGCGGCCGTGCCGGACGAACCCGAGGATCAGGCTAGGATGAAGCAACTCGGCTATGAAAGCCTCGACGAGAAGCTGGCCGAACGCTTCCACACGACCGCTGAAACGCTGCACGCGCTGAACCCCGGCGGCCAGCCGGCCGGAACGCCGGCACAGCCAACGCCGGCTGCGACGAATTCGTCCGCGTCACCGGGCTCCTCGGCGAGTTCTCCTGCGCCCCAACCCGCCTTCCGGCCGGGCCAGCTGGTGCGCGTACCCAATGTCGGACTCGATGGCGGTGTAACGCCGGCCGGAGACGACCGGGATTGGTCGCGCACGCTTGCGGCGCTGGGGGTTGCCACTTCGCAGCCGAAGGTCGCGCGGATCGTGGTCGACAAGTCGGAGAGCTGGCTCAAGGGATACGACGAAGGCGGCAAGCTGGTGGCGATGTTCTCCGTCACCTCGGGTTCGAGCCACGACCCGCTACCGCTCGGCGACTGGAAGATCCTCGGCGTGAGCAAGAATCCGCCGTTCCATTACAACCCCGACCTGTTCTGGGATGCCGACTCCACCGACGAAAAGGCCACCCTGCCGCCGGGACCCAACGGCCCGGTCGGCGTGGTATGGATCGACTTGTCGAAGGAGCACTACGGCATCCACGGCACACCCGAACCGCAAACGATCGGGCGCACCCAGAGCCACGGCTGCGTCCGCCTGACCAACTGGGATGCGGCCCGGCTGGCGCAGATGGTCGGCTCGTCGACCGGAGTGGAGTTCCAGGCCTGATGGCCCTGAACCTGGCCGATCGGCTGCTGACCGTGGTGGTCACCGCGACGCTGACGTCCGCCGCCTGGGTCGTCGCGGGCAGCGGCATATCGTGGATCCGGCCGACCGCATCGCCGACCGCACTGCCGAGCGCCTCGCCGGTGCCTTCTCCCGTCGCTCCGCCGGCTCATCCGGCGGTCACCGCGGCGCCTGCCGCAGGCGCAACGGACGCGCTCGTCATCCCGGTCGAGGGTGTGGCCGCCGGCCAGCTGACCGATACTTTTGCCGATGTGCGCGGCGGCGGCGGACGCTTGCACCAGGCGCTCGACATCATGGCGCCGGCGAACTCGCCAGTCGTCGCCGCCGCACCGGGCACGGTGGAGAAGATGTTCCTTTCGGATGCCGGTGGGAACACGATCTACATCCGCTCCCCCGATCGGCGCACGATCTACTATTATGCCCACCTGCAAGGATACCAGCCCGGGCTGGCCGAAGGACAACAGGTGTCAGCCGGGCAGGCGCTCGGCACGGTAGGATCGAGCGGAAACGCCGATCCGGCCGCACCGCATCTTCATTTCGCCATCATGCAGACGACGACGGACGCGGCGTGGTGGGATCCGGCGACCGCAATCAATCCCTATCCGCTGCTGGTTCGCCATGCACGCTAGCGCAAATCAAGGATAAGTTGCCTAATTGTGGCCAATTCGGATTGTCGAACCGGCGCGGCTATGACAAAAGATCAACGAATCAACCTAAGGGGAAAAGTCATGAGACTGGGCAAGGCCCTTGCTAGCACCGCAATCGCGGTTTCGCTCATCGGTACGCCGATCGCGGCGCAAGCGGCGGCAAGCGTGCAAGGCGCGCGCGTCGGTTCGAAGGTCGAAGGCGAGAGCCTGGCCGGCGGCATTCTTCTTCCCGTGCTCGCGGCAATCGTCCTCGGGCTCATCATCTGGCAGATCACCGACGACGGCGACGAGCCGACCAGCCCCTGAGCCGGGCCGATATCGTCACCAGATACAGGAGGGCGGGGTCATCCCCGCCCTTTTTCGTACCGGCGTTCGCTTCAGCGATTGGAGCGCGCGAATTCAGTTGCGCCGCAATACGCAACGCAGCGGACCGGGCCGACCGTTTTCGACCCGCCGCAGAAACCGGGGAGAAATCACAGCGTAGCGTTCGCCGCTCCGTGGCCCGCTGGTCAGCGTGACCACGTCGCCACGGCGAAGGTAGGTCCCGTCGCCTTGCGGACTCGAATAGCGCGAGGCACCGATTATAGAGAACCGGGCGTCCGGCTGCGCGATACCCGCTCGCCCGGCGGCATTGCCCGGCAGTTCACAGGCGAACGTGCCGCGCTCCAGCGTACCGATCGGCCCCTGGCTTGAGGTCGACGCCACGGCGACTGCGGCCAATACTGCGATGAGTGAGAGTCCCGCCATACGATCGGATATAGTCAGGATGCGCTTGCATTGCCATGAACGCGGTTAATGGCTAGGGCGCGCGCTTTCACCGATATCTCGCTTCGAAGGCACTGCGATGAAGATCAGCGGCGTGGACATCCGTCCGGGCAACATACTCGAGTACGAAGGCGGCATCTGGAAGGTCGCCAAGATCCAGCACACCCAGCCGGGCAAAGGCGGCGCCTACATGCAGGTCGAGATGAAGAACCTGCAGGACGGACGCAAGACCAACGTCCGCTTCCGCAGCGCCGACACGGTCGAGCGGGTGCGGCTGGATACCAAGGATTTTCAATATCTTTACGCAGACGGCGATATGTTGGTGTTCATGGACAAGGACACCTACGAGCAGATCCAGCTGCCGGCCGACCTGATCGGCGACGCGGCCGCCTTCCTGCAGGACGGCATGGAAGTCATGCTCGAGCTGTGGGACGAGAAGCCGATCAGCGTGCAGCTGCCGGAACAAGTCGAGGCGACGATCGTCGAGGCCGATGCAGTGGTTAAGGGTCAGACCGCGAGTTCGAGCTATAAGCCCGCCGTGCTCGACAATGGTGTGCGCGTGATGGTGCCGCCGCACATCGAAAGCGGCACGCGCATCGTCGTCGACGTGTACGAGCGGGCCTACGTGGGCAAGGCAAGCTAGGGGCGACGCAACCGATGGGCGAAATCCGCGATCCGCGTTTCGACGGCATCGATTTCGAGCAAAGCTATCTGCTCGGAGTGATCTACGACGACGAATCGCTGACGCTCGAGATGGATTTCAAGCTGACCGATCGGCACCCGGCATACGCCGCACCTCAGTCGGGCGAGGAAGGCTGCTATCGCGAGGGCTTCGTCAGGTTCGCCGACATCGAGGATCTGCAGATCGACAAGGCGCCCGTTCCGGAGGGTGAGACCCCGGACTACAGCGTCGTCTACTCGGGCGAGGGCGACGCAGAACGGTTCGCGTTCTCGACCGGGTGGGGCGAGATCAAGGTCACCGCGAAGTCGGTCCGCGTCGCGCTCGACTGACAGGGAATTCAACTTGGCTGCACTTTCGGGTCTGATCCGCGTGATGGAGCGCGCCGCGCGCAAGGCCGGCGGCCGGCTGCGCCGCGACTTCGGCGAGATCGAGCACTTGCAGGTCAGCCGCAAGGGCCCGGCGGACTTCGTCTCGAAGGCCGACCAGGCGGCCGAACGCACGCTGTGGGACGAATTGCGCGCGGCACGACCCGACTGGGGATTCGTGCTCGAGGAAGGCGGGACCATCGAGGGCGACCCGGCGAAGCCGCGCTGGATCGTCGATCCGCTCGACGGCACCAGCAACTTCCTCCACGGCATCCCGCACTTCGCGATTTCAATCGCGGTGCAGGAGCCGAAGATCGATGGCAGCGGCTGGGGCGAGGTGACTGCCGGACTGGTCTATCAGCCGATCACCGACGAGAGCTTCTGGGCGGAGAAGAGCCGCGGCGCCTGGCTGCAGGACGCACGCCTGCGCGTCTCGGCCCGGCGCCATCTCTCGGAATCCCTGATCGCGACCGGCGTGCCCTATCAGGGGCACGGCGATTTCGGTGAATGGACGCGGATTCTCTCGGCGGTCGGTCCGCAGGTGGCCGGAATTCGCCGTTTCGGCTCGGCGGCGCTCGACCTCGCCTGGGTTGCGGCAGGGCGCTTCGACGGCTTTTGGGAGAGCGACCTCAACTTGTGGGATACCGCGGCCGGCTGCCTGCTGGTGCGCGAGGCGGGCGGCTTCGTAACCGATTACCGCGGCCGCTCACTGCCGATTTGCGCCGAGCAGGTCGTGGCCGGCAACGATCCACTGCATTCGCGGCTGCACAAGCTGCTTGCGGGCGCGCTCAAGAGCTGAGCTTCGAGCTCGCTTGAATGCACAAGCCTGCGCGGCTAAGCGCCGGGCGCTGCCCAAGCCGCGCTTGGGCCCCTGTGGCGGAATGGTAGACGCGATCGACTCAAAATCGATTGTCGCAAGACGTGCCCGTTCGAGTCGGGCCAGGGGCACCAGCGGCCGAATCCCAGGCAAATCAGGAACCGGCCACCGCTGCAGTCCGTTCGGGCGCGGGAGGCAAAGGAGGATTTGCTATGGCTGAAGAACGCGTCACCGAAGTCGAGACCCCTTCGGGAAATACCCACACGCATACTACCGTAGTCAGCGACGGCGGCGGGCGCGGGGGCGGCGCGACCTGGCTTATCGTACTGCTGCTCGTCGTCATTGCCGGCGTCGCCATCTGGTTCTTTGCCGGAATGAGCGGATCGGAAACTGCCAAGGACGACGCGATCGCCGAGGCTGCGGGTGACGTGGGCGACGCAGCGCAGAAGGCCGGCAACGCCGCACAGGACGCCGCCGACAACCTGTCGCGGTAGAATGCCTGTCTGTGAAGTGTAAAGTTTACCGACATTTCATTTCTCTTCGCTAACCGGTCGCTGTCCGTCCCTGGAGGCGGGCGCGGCCGGTGGGAGCGATGGTCCGTCGCGTTGAACATCTGACAATCCGTGTCGCCCGGGCTTTGTCCGGCGGTCCGCCGCCCTGCGAGCGACCGGCCTGATGGCGGCATTCTGGTCCTTTCTCGCCGGCTTGAGCTTCCTCCTTGGTGCGGGGGTGTCACTCTCGCTCGCCGGCTGGCTGCTTTCGCGCAGATCCAGGCGAGGGCCGGCGGTGCTCGCCGAATCGACGGCACTCGCCCTGACGGCCTGCTGGGCGATGGCGACATTCGCGTTCGGCGGAAACGCGATTGTGACCGCCGCGTTGCTGAGCCTGACTTACCTCGGGTGGCTCTGGACGCTGTATCGTCTGTTCGCGCATGATCAGCGTGACAAGAGCGTGGGCCCTATCCGCCCTGTCGTTCTGTCGCTGGCCTTCGTCGAACTAATGCAGCTCGCGCTGCTTGCGCTCCACCTCAACTACGCGGATTCGACCCCGGCACAGCTCGCGATTGCAGGGTTCGGCGTAATCCTTCGGTTGCTTTTCTGCGTCGGCGCGCTGGTTCTGGTTCATAACCTCTACGCCGGCGCATCGTCGCCGGCCCGGCAGGCGCTGGGCTGGCCCGCCGCGTCGCTCGCATTGCTGTGGCTATATGACTTGAACCTGTCGACCGCGGCCTACCTTGGCGGCAGCACTCCGGACGTGCTGATTGCGCTCCGCGGGGCGGCGATGGTGGCAGTGGTCGGCATCCTTGCGATCGGTGCCATGCGGCATGGCGGAAGTCTGCGCTTCAGTCCCTCGCGCTCGTTCGCCTTTCAGTCGTTCTCGCTACTCGTCATCGGCGCCTATCTTGTCGGCATGGTGCTGGTTTCGCAAGGCCTCGCTTACGCCGGGGATGAGTGGGCCCGATTGACGCAGGCGGGCTTCCTCGCCCTGGCCGGGGCGCTGTCGCTGGCAGTGCTGCCTTCGCGACGGCTGCGCCGCTGGCTGCAGGTCACGCTGTCCAAGCACCTGTTCCAGCATCGCTACGACTATCGTGCGGAATGGCAGCGGTTTACGGGCACGATGGGCCGCGCAGGACCTGCCTCGCCCCCGCTCGGCGAGCGCATCATCCAGACAGTGGCCGACATCACCGACAGTCCCGCGGGCTTTCTGCTGACGCCGAGCGACGATGGAGGCCTGGCCCTGGAGGCGCGCTGGCAGTGGCCGTCGCTCGACGTTCCTGCGACAGCGCTCGAGTCCACCGCCACCCGATTCTTCGAGCAGAGCCAGTTCATCGTGGATCTCGACGACGTGCGGCGCGAGCCGGTTGAGGGCGTCCCGGCGGCTGCCAGCCCCGACTGGCTGATCGACGAGCCGAGCGCATGGGCCATGGTGCCGTTGCTGCACTATGAGCGCCTGGTCGGCCTGGTGGTGCTTGCGCGGCCGACTCCTGCGCGCCGGCTCGACTGGGAGGATTTCGACCTCCTGCGCGTGGTCGGCCGCCAACTGGCGAGCTACCTGGCCGAGCAAGCCAGCCGCGATGCGCTCGGCGAAGCGCAGCGGTTCGACGAGTTCAATCGCCGGATCGCGTTCGTGATGCACGACATCAAGAATTTGGCGAGCCAGCTGTCACTGCTTGCACGCAACGCCGAGAAGCACGCCGACAATCCTGAATTTCGCGCGGACATGCTGCTCACTCTGCGCAACAGCGCCGACAAGCTGCAGGGCCTGCTCGCGCGGCTCGGCCGTTACGGATCGCATGGTGCAGAAGTGCTGGCGGTTGTCGAATTGAACCAGATCGCCGCGGAAATTGCCGCGCGCTACAAGGATCAGCACGAGGTGGTGGTGATCGACGAGGCTTCGTGCACGGTGATGGCCGATCGCGAGGGTCTCGAACAGGCACTGCTCCACCTCCTTCAGAATGCGGTGGACGCCAGTTCGCAAGCAACGCCGGTGTTCATCGCCGTTCGCAGCGAGCCAGCGCATGCGATTGTCGAGGTGACCGATTCGGGCTGCGGTATGAGCCCCGAATTCGTCAGGAATCACCTGTTCAGGCCATTCCAGTCCTCGAAGCCGGGCGGCTTCGGTATCGGAGCGTACGAAGCACGCGAGTTGATACGGCGGATGGGCGGCGGACTCGAAGTGGAGTCGCGCGAAGGGCTCGGAACCCGCTTCAGCCTCAGGTTTCCGCACTTTGAGGCGGCCCAGATCATGCGATCCATCCAATTAAGAGGAACTGCGGCGGCATGACTACCCAGGCCAGACCCAAATTGCTGGTCGTCGAGGACGACCAGGGCCTGCAGGCACAGCTCAGGTGGGCTTACGAGGACTTCGAGGTCATCATCGCGGGTGATCGCGCATCCGCGATTGCCGCTCTGCGCGCCGAGGAGCCGGCGGTCGTTACGCTCGATCTCGGACTGCCGCCAGATCCCGACGGTACGCGCGAGGGTTTCGCGGTGCTCGACGAGATCATGGCGATCAAACCCGATACCAAGGTGATCGTCGCCTCGGGCCATGGGGCGCGCGAAAGTGCGCTGAGCGCGATCGAGCGCGGCGCCTACGACTTCTACCAGAAGCCGGTCGACATCGAGCAGCTCGGCTTGATCGTCCGGCGGGCACTCAACCTGCATTACATCGAGGCCGAAAACCGCGCGCTTGCCGAGCGCGCCGGCGAGGGCAACCGGGTGCTCGGCGGGCTGATTACGGCCGCGCCGGAGATGGTCCGGGTGGCGCGTACGATCGAGCGTGTGGCGAATGCCAACGTGTCGGTCATGCTTCTCGGGGCAAGTGGAACCGGCAAGGAACTGCTGGCTCGCGGGCTGCACGATGCCAGCAATCGCAGGAACGGCGGTTTCATCGCCATCAACTGCGCGGCGATCCCGGAGAACCTGCTCGAAAGCGAATTGTTCGGACATGAGAAGGGCGCCTTCACCGGGGCGGTCAAGACCACCGAGGGCAAGATCGAACTCGCCGACGGCGGGACCCTGTTCCTCGATGAAGTCGGCGACATCCCGTTGCCGCTGCAGGTCAAGTTGCTGCGCTTCCTCCAGGAACGGCAAATTGAACGCATTGGCGGCCGCCGTGCGATCGATGTCGACACGCGGATCGTCTGCGCCACGCACCAGGACCTCGAGACGATGATCCGCGACGGCCGGTTCCGCGAGGACCTGTTCTACCGGCTGGCCGAAGTCGTGGTGAGGATTCCCTCGCTTGCCGAGCGGCCGGGAGACGCCACGGTGCTTGCCAAGGTCTTCCTCAAACGGTTCGCGGGCGAGATGAACCCTCAGGTCACGGGCTTCGCACCCGATGCGCTGGCGGCCATCGACGGCTGGAACTGGCCCGGCAACGTTCGCGAGCTCGAGAACAGGGTCAAGCGCGCGGCGATCATGGCAGATGGCAAGCTGGTCACCGCGGCGGATCTCGACTTGCAGGAAGGCGCCGCCGACGATCCCGACGTGCTGAACCTCAAGAGCGCACGCGAGCGGGCCGATCGCAAGGTCATCCGCCACGCCCTGGCGCGTACCGAGGGCAACATTTCCGGCACCGCCCGCCTGCTCGGGATCAGCCGACCGACCCTGTACGACCTGCTCAAACAGTACGACCTCCAGGCCTGACCCCGGCTGGACAGCGCTTGTCTGCACGGGCAGGGCGCGGCGATGGTTCTCGCCCGGATCGTCGGCGGCTTCGACCCGCTCGTACGCTTGCTCGCTCTGGCAATCCTGCTGGCGTCGCTGCTGCCCGTCTCCGCGGAGTATCGCCCGGCGGCGCAGGCGGTGTCGAACGCCGCGATCTTCCTGCTGTTTCTGCTCAACGGCCTGCGGCTGCCGCGTGACGAAGTCCTCCGGGGCATCCGCCACGGGCGGTTTCTGTTGCCGCTGGCGCTGTGGTGCTTTGGCGCGATGGCGATTGCGGGGTGGGCGCTGTCGAAGGCCGGAACCGGGCTGATGCTGCCGCCTGTCGTCGCGCTCGGCTTCCTGTTCCTCGGCGCGCTTCCTTCGACCGTGCAGTCGGCGACCGCCTATTCGTCGCTCGGCGGGGGCAACGTGGCAGTGTCTGTCGTCGCGGCGGCATTCCTGAACATCCTGGGGGTGTTCGTCAGCGCCCCTCTGTTTTCACTCATGGCGGGGAGCACCGCCGGGGCGTTCGACATCGGCGCAATTGAGCGTATCACGCTGATCCTGCTGCTGCCGTTCGTTCTCGGTCAGGTCGCGCAGGGCAGGGTTGGTTATCTCGTCCGCGAGCATCGCCGCCTGGCTACCTGGATGGATCGAACTTCCATAGCTATCGCGGTCTACGTCGCGTTCTCGGGCGCGGTCGAGCAAGGCTTGTGGCAGCAGGTCGGCGCCTCGGACTGGTTCACCCTCCTGCTTCTCGTCGGCCTATTCCTCATCGTCGGATTTGGCGGTGCCTGGTTGCTCGGCAGCGCGCTCGGGCTGGCGCGGCCAGACCGGATCGCGTTCCTGTTCGCCGGCGGACAGAAAAGCATTGCGCTCGGCGCGCCGCTCGCGAGCCTGCTGTTCCCGCCGGCTGTTGCCGGCCTGCTTCTGCTGCCGGTCCTGACCTACCATTTGCTGCAGCTGGTGCTCTCGGCACCCCTCGCAAGCCGGCTCAGTCGCTCTCCGGCTGATCCGGCTTGACGCCAGGGTGCCTGCTGTTGTGGCGTATCGACCAGGCCAGCGAAACGCCGATGAGGGCCGCCCCGATGAGGCCGGTAATCACCTCTGGAATGTGATAGCGGGCGGACAGCAGCATGATCGCTCCTAAGGCGATGATCGCCCAGAACGCACCGTGCTCGAGATAGCGGTACTCGGCGAGCGTGCCCTTCTGCACCAGCATGATCGTCATCGACCGGACGAACATCGCGCCGATCGACAGTCCGAGCGCAATCACGACCATGTTGTTCGAAAGGGCGAACGCGCCGATCACGCCATCGAAGCTGAACGAGGCATCGAGGACGTTCAGATAGAGGAACCCGCCAAGCCCGGAGCGGACCACCGCGCCGGCTGCCGCCCGCGCTTCCTCGCGCAATTCGAGTATCTTGCCGATCGCCTCGACGCCGATGAAGGTGACCAACCCAAGCAGCCCGGCGACCAGGAACGTGTGCGCCTCGTCCTGCGGCAGGAGCAGCGAGATGAGGTACAGCCCGAACAGCAGGAAGGCGATCTCGACGGCCTCGATGCGCGAGAATTTGGCCAGCAATTCCTCGATCAGCGAAATCCAGTGCACGTCCTTGTCAGCATCGAAGAAGAACTTCAGTCCGACCATGGCAAGGAACGCCCCGCCGAAGCCGGCGATGCCGACATTCGCGCTCGAGACGATCTGCTCGTAGCGGACCGGATCGTTGAGCGAGAGCCTGACGGTTTCCGCCGGACCGAGACCTGCCGCGACGGCCACGATCGCCAGCGGGAAGATGACCCTCATGCCGAAGACCGCGATGACCATGCCCCAGGTCAGAAACCGGCGCTGCCAAACCGCGTCCATGTCCTCGAGCACCGTGGCGTTGACGACGGCATTGTCGAACGAGAGCGAGATTTCGAGGATCGAAAGGACCAGGACGATCCACACGAGCGACAGGGTCCCCGCCGCAGTTCCGGTCAAGGCCCAGCCGTACCAAACCGCCAGCGCCAGACAGGCGAGCGTGAAGATCATCGAGCCCTTGAAATAGCGCAGCACGCAGGTCCCCGTTCAGAATTGCCGCGTCAAGGCGGGAAATGCGCGGAATATGGCCCGTGCCCGTGGCATGGAACGGTCGCTCCAGGAAAGTGCTTTTGCTACTCGGCGAGGTAGATCTGATCCTCGCCGGGGAAGCTTCGCGCCCGGACCTCGCCGGCGTAAGTGGCTGCCGCCACGGAAATGCGAGTCGCAAGATCGTCGTAGCGCTTCACGAAGCGCGGCACGCGCTCGAACATCCCAAGCATGTCCTCGGTAACCAGCACCTGCCCGTCGCAGCGGGCCGAGCCGCCGATTCCTATCGTCGGGCAATTGGTCGCTTCGGTAACCGCGACCGCGATCGGCTCGACCACGCCTTCCACGACGATCGCGAAGGTACCCGCTGCGCACAGGGCCCGGGCATCACCGACGATCTTGGCCGCTTCGGCCTCACTGCGCCCGCGCGCGCCGTAGCCGCCGAGCATGTTGACTGCCTGCGGTGTCAGGCCGACGTGGCCCATGACCGGGATGCCGCGACAGACGAGGAATTCGACCGTCTGTGCCATCGCCTCGCCACCTTCAAGCTTCACGGCAACGGCGCCGCTGGCCTTCAGCAGCTGGGCAGCGCTGTTGAACGCCTGCTCGGGGGAGGCCTCGTATGAACCGAACGGCATGTCGACCACGACCATCGATCTATAGCTGCCGCGCACGACCGCGGCGGCGTGATTGGCCATCATCTCCATCGTCACCGGAACCGTCGAAGGTAGCCCGTAGATGACTTGGCCGAGCGAATCCCCCACCAGCAGGATGTCGCAATGCGCGTCGAGCAACTGCGCCTGACGCGCGGTGTAGGCAGTGAGCATCACGATCGGTTCGGCCGTCACGCCGTCGACCTTGCGCTTGCGGATAGCGGGAACCGTGAGCCGCCGCATCGGCTGCGGCGTGGGGTTGGCGCGGCTGGTCGAGGTATCGAGCTGAAAGGTAGTGGACATGGGCGCCTTCTAGACGCAGCCCGAAAGCGGGGAAAGCCCGCCGAATGCGCTTGCCAAGGGGCGAGGCGGCGTTAGCCTTCCCTCCCAGCGAAATTCGGGCAGCCGCGCCGGCGAGCTGCCTGCTCAATGCAGGGAATTCCGTACATGATCCTGGATCGGATAAAGCCGCTCGATGCCATTCTGGCGACGGCGGAAAAGAAGTCGCTCCATCGCTCGCTGGGCGCATTCCAGCTGACGATGCTTGGCGTGGGCGCGATTATCGGCACAGGCATTTTCGTGCTCACCGCCGAAGCTGCGCAGAAGGCCGGCCCGGGCATGATGCTGAGCTTCATCATCGCCGGCGTGGTCTGCGCCGTGGCGGCGCTGTGTTATGCCGAGATGGCTTCGATGGTCCCGGTTTCGGGCTCGGCCTATACCTACAGCTACGCCGTCATGGGCGAGCTTATGGCGTGGATGGTCGGCTGGGCCCTGGTGCTCGAATATGCCGTGGCCGCGGGCGCGGTTTCGGTCGGCTGGTCCGGCTATTTCGTCGGCCTGCTGCGTGAATACCTCGGGGTCGCGCTCCCGCCGGAGCTGGTCAATGCGAACGCCCTGATTGCTCAGATCCAGCTTGCGTTCGGCGCTGCGCCGAGCGTCGAGCTGACTACCGCCATGCAGGTCGGCGGCTACATCAACCTGCCGGCTTTCCTGATTGCCCTGCTGGTAACCTGGCTGCTGGTCATCGGCACGCGCGAAAGCGCCATGGTCAATGCCACCCTGGTGGTCGTGAAGATCACTGCGCTGACCGCGTTCGTCATCCTGGCCCTGCCGGTGATGAACTCGGAAAACTTCGAGCCGTTCGCGCCGCTCGGCTTCGCCGGCATCTCTGCGGCCGCGGCCTCGATCTTCTTTGCTTATGTGGGCTTCGACGCGGTTTCGACGGCCGCCGAGGAAACCAAGAACCCGCAGCGCAACATGCCGATCGGCCTGATCGGCAGCCTCGCGATCTGCACGGTGTTCTATCTGCTGGTCGCGGCCGGCGTTATCGGCACCGTGGGCGCGGAGCCGCTGCTCGACGAAGCGGGCAAGGGTATTGCGCCGGGCGATGCCACTGCGATGGCCGCTGCGTGCTCGCAGATTGCCAACGAGGCGGTGGTGTGTTCGAAGGAGGCGCTCGCCTGGACCCTGCGCGAGATCGGCTGGCGGCAGATGGGCAACCTCGTCGGCCTTGCGGCCGGCCTGGCGCTGCCGTCGGTCGTGCTGATGATGATGTTCGGCCAGACCCGCATCTTCTTCGTCATGAGCCGCGACGGGCTGCTGCCGGAGGTGCTTAGCAAGGTCCACCCGAAGTATCACACACCCTATGTGGTGACGATCATCACCGGCATCGGCGTGGCGCTGTTTGCTGCCCTGTTTCCGGTCGGTGCGCTGGCCGACATCTCGAACTCGGGCACGTTGTTCGCGTTTGCGATGGTGGCGATCGCGGTGATGGTGCTGCGACGGTCCGATCCGGGCCGGACGCGGCCGTTTCGTACTCCGGCTGTGTGGTTCGTCGCGCCGGTGGCGATCGTGGGTTGTATCTACCTGTTCTTCAGCCTGTCCGGCTACACGCTGGGCCTGTTCGCGGGCTGGGCGGCGTTCGGGCTGGTGGTCTATTTCCTCTACAGCCGCAATCACAGCCATGTCGGGCGCGGGCTCATCGAGGTGCACGAGGACGATACCGATATTCCCCCGCAGCCAGTGCCGCCGCTGCCTGGCGCGCCGACACCGGGCGGCGAGCAGGCTTAGAAGTAGCCGGTTTGATATCAGGACCGCCCTTTCCGGAAGGGCGGTCCTGCTCATTGCGTACGCCTCCTGTTTGGAACATAACAAGAACTTCGGAGTCGATTCGCTATGAACATGTCCGTCTTGCCTAAAGCCGGCGAGCTTGTGCCGCCCGCTCTTCGCGCTGCGCGCTGGAGCCCGGGGCTGCGGTGCGCGTTGCACAGCGAGATCTTTGCCGACGGATGCGAGGCGAGCGGGGCAGCCGTAGCTCTGGCCTTGGCGCTCGACGGCTTGCTGACCGAGGACGCGCGCAGCGTACTGTGGGTGCAGGACGCGCCATCGCTCAGGCTGACGGGGCGGCCTTATCGTCCTGGCCTGTCCGCGCGGTTGCGTGACCGGGTGATCCATGTCGCCGCTGCCAAGCCCGAGGACGCGCTGTTCGCGCTGGAGGAAGGCCTGCGGTGCCGCGAGCTAGCCTGCGTGATCGGCGAGATCGCCGGCAATCCCAGAGTCCTCGATTTCACTGCCTCGCGACGGCTGAGCCTCGCGGCGGAAAAGCACGGAGTGCCGCTGTTCCTCGTTCGGCTCGACGCGGCGCGTGACCTCAGTTCGGCGCGGATGCGCTGGCAAGTCCGCGCGGCGCCTTCGCTGCCGCCGCGCTGGAACGCACAGGCGCCGGGCAAGCCCGCCTGGCATGCCGAGCTGTTCCGCACGAGGACTCATACTCCCGGAGAATGGATTCTGCGCGATGACGGACAAGTCCTCGCCGCCGAGCGCCTTGCCTCCGCGCCGGGTCATGGCGATCTGGCTGCCGCGGCTGGCGGTCGATCGCTGGCGGCAAGCTGAAGGCTGCAGGAAGGGTGACGGCGCCGACGCCGAGCCGGTCGCGCTGATCGGTGAAAGCGCGCATGGCCCGCGGATCGACGCCGCCAACGACGCCGGCCTTGCCGCCGGGGCGCGGCCGGGCATGGCCGTGGCCGACGCGCGCACGTTGTGCCCGCGCCTGAAAGTCGTGCCGAGCGATTCCGCGGGCGATGTTGCATTCCTCGAACGGCTAGCGCTGTGGGCGCAGCGCTGGGGGCCGTGGTCGGCGCTTGATCCGCCCGACGGGTTGCTGGTCGACATCAGCGCGGTGGCGCACTTGTTTGGCGGCGAGGCGTCCTTGCTGGCCGACGTGCAGGATCGCCTCATCGCGCAAGGGTTTGTCACCCGCGCGGCGGTGGCGTCGACTGCCGGGGCGGCCTGGGCGCTGGCGCATTGCGGGCCCGAGCGGGCCATCCTTGCCCCTAGAGAGGATGCCGAGGTGCGCCTCGCCGGTCTGCCCGTCGCGGCCTTGCGGCTTGAGCCCGAGGTGCTGCTGGTGCTCCGTCGGCTCGGGCTCAAGCGGATTGGCGACCTCACGGGGATCGGCCGCGATGCGCTTCAGCGCCGCTTCCGCAAATTGCGTTCGCCCGCGGCCAATCCGTTGCTGCGGCTCGACCAGTTGCTTGGACGCAAGCCAGAACCGCTGCTGCCGGTGATCACCAATCCGCCCGCACAGGTGCAGCGCCGGCTGCTCGAACCGATCCGTCACCGCGAGCTGCTCGACCGGGTCGTGGGGGAACTTGCCGGTGACATGACGCGCGAGCTCGAAGCGCGCGGGGAGGGCGCCCGGCGGCTCGAGCTCGGCCTGTGGCGGGTCGACGGCGAGGTCACGATCCGCAGCCTCGAGCTGGCCGCAGCGACACGCGAGGCGGCGCACCTGGCGCGGCTGTTCGCCGCCAGGCTGGACGATGTCGACGCCGGCTTCGGCATCGAGCTGGTGCGGATGCGCACCGCCTGGGCCGAGCCGCTCAAGCCCGGGCAAGCGGATGTCGACACCTCGGCCGAAGAACGCGGAACCTCGCTCGCCGTATGCCTCGACCGGTTAACCGTGCGGCTCGGGGTCGAGGCCGTGCGCCGCCCGGTGGTTTTCGCCAGCCATATTCCCGAGCGCGCGCAGCGCTGGCAGCCGCCGCTCGCGCCTGAACCGACTTTGCAGGAAGAGCTGGCGTTCCATGCCCGCCCCCTGAAGCTGCTCGACCGGGCCGAAAAGATCGCCGTGCTCTATGCCACGCCCGACGGCCATCCGCGCCAGTTCCGCTGGCGGGGACAGGTGCACGACATCACGCGGGTCGAAGGTCCCGAGCGGATTGCCCCCGAATGGTGGCGCGAGAAGGGCTCGACGCGGCTGCGCGACTACTATCGGATCGAGGACAGCCGCGGCCGCCGCTACTGGATCTACCGCGCGGGACTCGCCGACGACGGACGCGGCGGCCTGCCCGACTGGTTCCTTCAGGGATTGTGCGGCTAGCGGCTGCCGCCGCTCTCACCCGCCGCCGCGCGATCCGCGGCAGTCGCCTCCTGCAACCGCCCGGCGCGAGAGGAGGTGATGTAGTTTCTCACCTGCACGTCGCCTTCATGGCAGGCGTACTCGTAGAACGCGTAATCCTCGTCGCGCGCCCAGTCGAAGCGCAGCGTCCACGGGGCGGTGAACACCTCCGGATCGACGTAGGTCATCTCGTAAGCGATCGTGTCCGGGCCGGTCATAGTCAGCCGCTCGATCACCTTGGCTTCGGCACTCGTCGGTATCGTGTTCCACGCCGGAACCCCGCGGGTGGCCATATTCAGCGGCGAACCATTGCGCGCGTACATGTCCTTGGTCGCGCTGTCGCCGGACTTGAGATTGGTCGTCTCGATGACCTGCGTATTGCCTTCCCAGTGGCCCAGGCTGTTCCCCAGCCACGCCTCGACCGGCTTCGGCCAGTGGCCCTCGCGGCCGATCGGAATGATCCGCTCGCCGAGCATCTCGAGCTGGATCACCACGAAGCCCGGCGCCTGAAAGATGCGGATGCCGTTGTTGTAGCGGAACGGCAGCATCGAGGCGGGGAAGCCGCGGCTGATGCAGCGGTCCCACGAATCGAAATCGGTGACCCAGTCGAACTTCGTGTTCGGCGTCCAGCTCGAGCGGCCGGCACGATACAATGCTTCGGCCTGCGGCGTCATCGGCGGCAGCTTGCCGCTAGGCGGGTCGACCAGCATCGAGGTGCGCCGCGAGCCGCCGAGGTACTCGATCCAGTGCCCGGTGCCGATCCTCTCTTCCTGCTCCTCCTTCTTGTACCCGGACTCGAGCTGCTGCACGCGCGCCTGCTCGGCGGCGAGCTCCTCGTCGGTCTTGAAGAAGCGGTTGCCGTACTGGTCGGGCCGGCTGACCGGCATTTCGGCCACGTCGTTGATCGGCCAGGTTCCGCGCAAGTCGGGATCGCCCCAGGCGGTCTTCTTGGGCTGATAGTCGGTCGACACGGGCGGGATCACCGTAAGCTCCGGCGCATCCTGCGCGAACGTGGGAGCGGCGAGGACGCAGGCGATCGCTGCCGTGATTACACAAATCCGGCGCGCTGGATCGTTACGGCGCATGTCGAATATCTCCCTTGCTTCAGCGTGTGGCTGTTTCGCGGCGGCCTATGTCAAAGCGTCCGGACGCGTTCAAGATTGACTTTGTCGCAATTGGTAGCCCCGGACTAGCCAATTCCCTGTCTGGAACATATAAGGAACATATGTCTTGTCTCAGCGACCCGCATTGAACTTCGTTCCCGCGCGCTCGAGCGACGGGAACCCGCTTAAGGACGTGCAATGGAACTGGAGGAGCCCCCGAAAACGCTCGCGGCCGTCGACAGGGCGATCCATGCCTGCCGTCGCTGCCCGATCGGCTTTCTCGACAATACCGCTGTGATGGGCGAGGGGCCGAAGACGGCCGAGCTGATGATCGTCGGCGAGCAGCCGGGCGATCAGGAAGATCTTGCCGGCCGGCCGTTCGTGGGGCCCGCAGGAAAGGTGCTCGATGTCTTTCTGGAACGAGCGGGGATCGATCGCCGCTCGGTCTATCTCACCAACGCGGTCAAGCATTTCAAGTTCGTGCAACGCGGCAAGCGGCGGCTGCATCAGTCGCCGACCACGAAGGAAATCGACGCGTGCCGCTGGTGGAACGAGGCCGAGCGGGTGATCGTGAAACCGCGGCTGGTGCTCGCGCTCGGCTCCAGCGCGGCGCGGGGATTGCTGGGCAAGACGGTGAGCATCTCGAAAGCGCGCGGCATGCCGCATGCGCTCGAGGACGGCAGCGAGCTGTGGGTAACCGCACACCCCTCCTACCTGCTGCGGCTCAAGGACGAAGCGAAGGGCGAACAGGAGCGGCTATTCCAGGCCGACCTCGCCGCCGTGGCCGGGCGCCTGGCGGAACTGCAAGGCGCGTAAAGGCAATGCCCGAAGCTCCGCTCACCCCCGACAAGCGCCGGATCAAGCTCGATCCCGATCTGATCGATGCACCCTCGCGAGCACCGTTCGTTGAGCTCGGGCTGGTTTCCTGCTTCTCGTTCCTGCGCGGCGCGTCGGATGCGGTCGATCTCGTGCTGGCGGCGCGCACCTTGGGTTACGACGCGATCGGCATCGCCGACGTCAATTCGATGGCCGGCGTCGTGCGCATTCATACAGAAGCAAAAACGCTCAAGCTGAAACCCATTATCGGCTGTAGGTTAGAAACCACGGAAGGTCTGGCCTTCCTCGCCTATCCGGTCGACCGTGCCGCTTACGGCCGCCTGTGTCGGCTGATCTCGGCCGGGCGGATGAGCACACCCGACGGCGAGTGGCAGGGCAAAGGTGTGTGCCACATTTCCCTGACGATGCTCGCCGCGCATGCCGAAGGCGTGCAGCTGATCCTGCTGCCGCCGGATGACCTGGAGCAGGGCTTCACCACGCCCGCATGGGCCAGCAACGTCGTCGCGCTCGACCGGACGGAGCTGCAGGGTGACGTCACGGGAACGCTGGCGGAAATCCTTCTGCACCTGGTGGCGGGTCTGCCGACGCTGCGCCACCTCGCCGCCAGTTATCTCTACACCGGCAACGACATAGCCCGGATCGACCGGCTCGAGGCGCTGGCGCGGGCGAACGGGATTGGCCTGCTCGCCACCAACGACGTGCATTACCACGCACCCGAGCGGCGACCGCTGCAGGATGTAATGACGGCAATCCGGCACAAGACCACGGTGGCAGGGGCCGGTCACCTGCTCCATCCCAATGCCGAACGGCATCTCAGGAGCCCCGCGGAGATGCTCGAACTGTTCGAGCGCTGGCCGCACGCCATCGTGGCGTCGCGCGAAGTGGCGGACGCCTGCCGCTTCAGTCTCGCGGAACTCAGGTACGAATACCCAAAGCGTGCTTATCCTGACGGCATGACGTCACAGGAGTACCTCATCCGGCAGACCTGGAAAGGAACAGAATGGCGTTATCCCAATGGTTTGCCTGAAGATGTGGCCAAAACGCTCGAGCGAGAGCTCGAATTGATCGGCAAGCTCCGCATCGCACCCTATTTCCTGACCATCAAGGAGATCGTCGACTTCGCGCGGAGCCAGGATCCGCCGATCCTGTGCCAGGGACGCGGCTCAGCGGCCAATTCGGCGGTGTGCTTCTGCCTCGGCATCACCGAGGTCGATCCGGCCGAGCATCAGTTGCTGTTCGACCGGTTCATTTCCGAGGAACGGACTGAGCCGCCCGACATCGACGTCGACTTCGAGCACGAGCGGCGCGAGGAAGTGATCCAGCACATCTACCAGGAATACGGACGCCAGCACGCCGGCTTGTGCGCCACGGTGATCCATTACCGCCCGCGGATGGCGATCCGCGAGGTCGGCAAGGTCATGGGCCTGTCCGAAGACGTGACCTCGGCCCTGGCGCGCACCGTCTGGGGCGGCCACGGACACGTGATCGACGAGGCCCACGTGTTGCGTGAAACCGGGCTCGATCTGTCCGATCCGCACTTGAGACGGGTTCTCAAGTTGGCCGGGCAGATGATCGGCATGCCGCGTCATCTGAGCCAGCACGTCGGGGGGTTCATCCTCACCGAAGGCCCACTGACCGAGACCGTGCCGATCGGCAACGGGGCGATGCCCAAGCGCAGCTTCATCGAATGGGACAAGGACGACATCGACGATCTCGGGATCCTCAAGATCGACGTGCTCGCGCTCGGCATGCTAACCTGCATCAGGAAGAGCCTAGATCTGCTTGAAAAACATCATGATCTAACGCTGACTCTGGCAACCGTTCCGCGCGAGGACCCAGCGGTTTACGACATGCTGTGCAAGGGGGACTCGGTCGGCGTGTTCCAGGTCGAGAGCCGGGCGCAGATGAACATGCTGCCGCGCCTCAGGCCGCGCAGGTTCTACGACCTCGTGGTCGAAGTGGCGATCGTCCGCCCCGGGCCGATCCAGGGCGACATGGTCCACCCCTATCTCAAGCAGCGCAAGGCGCAGCGGGAGGGGAAGGCCAGCTTCAGTCTGCCCGGGCCGGCCCCCGAACACGGTCCGCCCGACGAGCTCTCCTCCATCCTTGGACGGACCTACGGCGTGCCGATCTTTCAGGAGCAGGCGATGAAGATCGCCATCGACGCGGCGAAGTTCACCCCGTCAGAGGCGAACCGCCTGCGCAAGGCGATGGCCACCTTCCGCTCGCGCGGGATGGTCCATGAACTCGAGGACCTGATGGTCGGCCGCATGGTGGCGCGCGGCTACGATCCCGAGTTCGCCCAGCGCTGCTTCAATCAGATCAAGGGTTTCGGCGAATACGGTTTCCCCGAAAGCCACGCCGCCAGTTTTGCGCACCTTGTCTATGTCTCGAGCTGGCTGAAATGCCACTATCCCGCGGCCTTCGCCTGCGCGCTGCTCAACTCGCAGCCGATGGGCTTCTATGCCCCCGCGCAGATCGTGCGCGACGCGGTGGAGCATGGCGTCACCGTGCTGCCGGCCGACGTCAATCATTCGGATTGGGATTGCACGCTGGAGGACATCTCCTCTCCTCATCATCCTCGCGAAGGGAGGGATGACGAAGAAGGGTGGAGGTTGGACAGAAGCATCGCTCTTCGCTTGGGATTGCGCCAGGTCGATGGCTTTCCCGAGCATCTCGCCGCACAGCTGGACGTTGCGCGGCAGGCAGGCGGAAGCTTCCGGGATGTGGCCGAGTTGCGCGACCGGGCCGGTCTTCCCTCGGCGCATGTCGAGCGTCTGGCGGCGGCCGACTGCTTCGGTTCGATTGCCCTGCCACGGCGGCAGGCCCTGTGGGATGCGCGTACTCTCGCCCCGGGAGCAGAATTGCCCTTGTTCAAGTTCGCCGACGCGCGCGACGAAGGCGCCGAGCGGCGCGCCACGGCGCTACCGCGCATGCCGCTGTCCGAGGAAGTGATTGCCGACTACCAGACCCAGCGGCTGAGCTTGAAAGCACATCCGATGAGCTTCCTGCGCGCCTCGCTCAGCGAACGGGGCTTCGTGCGCGCAACCGAACTCAAGACCCGCAAATTCCGTTCCACGGTCAATCTCGCCGGCATCGTGCTGATCCGCCAGCGCCCTGGCTCGGCCAAGGGCGTGGTGTTCATTACCCTCGAGGACGAGACGGGCGTCACCAATCTGGTCATCTGGCCGGACACGCTGGAGAGGTATCGCAAGGTCGTGATGGGCGCGCGGCTGATCGAAGTGCGCGGACGGGTGGAATACGAAGAGGACGTGATTCACGTGATCGCGGCACATCTGGTCGATGCGACCAACCTGCTGCATCGGTTGTCCGATGACCTGCTGAAGCCGGCCATCGCCCACGGCGACCACGCGGGGCCTTTGCCGCCAGGCATTCCCGAGCATATCCGACAGGGCCATCCGCGCGACCTGCGGGTAATCCCCAAGTCGCGCGATTTCCATTGACCCGCCCGGCGACCGAATCGAGGGGAAGGCGATGATCGATCCGGCCAAGCTTGCCACGTTCGCCACCGTCACCGCGCTCGTCAGCCTCGTGCCGGGACCGCAGATGGTGTTCGTGATGACCCAGGCAGCCTGGCGCGGCCCGCGCGCGGGCGCGGCGGCGCTGGCCGGGCTGCAGCTCGGCAACGCGACCTGGTTCGTACTTGCGGGACTCGGTCTCGGCGCGCTGGCGCTGGCGTGGCCGGGCGCCTTCACCGCCCTCACAGCGGCAGGGGCGCTCTATCTCGGCTGGCTCGGCCTGCAGGCGCTGCGCCATGCCGATCACGCCGGCACGAGCGACGAACCCGCGCCGCGAAGCGCGGGGAGGCACGCCTTGCGCGACAGCCTCGCGGTCTCGCTAAGCAATCCCAAGTCGCTGATCTACGTGCTCGCATTGCTGCCGCCGTTCGTCGACGCCGACCAACCCGTCGCAGCGCAGCTCGCCATCCTGGGGGCCGTCGCCATCGCGATCGATGTCGCGGTCGGTACGGTCTACGTTGTTGCCGGTGGAGGTCTCTCGGCCGCGATGCACAGACCGCGCGTACGCCTATGGCTCGAGCGTGGCGTGGGAACGGTGTTTGTCGTCCTTGCGCTGACGATCCTCGTCAGCCTGCTTGGAGGTCAGACCGGCTCCAACGCGTAGCCTGCCGAGCGCACCGTGCGGATCGGATCGCGACCGTTATCGATCGTGATCGCCTTGCGCAGGCGACGGATGTGCACGTCGACCGTGCGTTCCTCGATCTCGCTGCCCGTGCCCCAGACGGCGTCGAGCAGCTGATTGCGCGAGAATACCCGGCGCGGGTGTTCCATGAAGAATTTGAGCAGGCGGTACTCGGTCGGCCCGACCTGCAGCGCGCGACCGCGGCGCTCCACGCGGTGCGCCACGGGATCGAGCTTCATGTCGCCCGCCTCGATCGTCTCGCCGGCAAGGGCCGGGCGCACGCGGCGCAGGACGGCGGACACGCGGGCGAGCAGTTCGCGCGGGGAGAACGGCTTGGTGACGTAGTCGTCGGCGCCGGTCTCGAGGCCGCGGACCCGGTCGTCCTCGGCCTCGCGCGCGGTCAGCATGATGATCGGCACGTGCGCCGTTGCCTTGTCGCGGCGCAAACGGCGGCAGACCTCGATCCCGCTGGTGCCCTCGATCATCCAGTCGAGGATGACGAGGTCGGGAGCCTCTTCCGAGGCGTAGATCAGCGCCTCGTCTCCGTCGGCAGTGACTCGCACGTCGTAGCCTTCGTTCTCGAAGCGGTACTCGAGCAACTCGGCCAGCGCGAGATCGTCTTCGACCAGAAGCAACTTGGGAGATGACACGAATCGGTCTCCTTCACCCACGCCTAAGCACTGTCATATTTCAGTTGTGCGACTGAGATGTGTCAGCGCTCAATATCCTCGGGATAAGTGCCGATGGCCGCGAAGTGGACCATCTCGCCGACGTTGGTGGCGTGATCGCCGATCCGTTCAATATTGCGCGCAACGAACAGCAATTCGGCCGCGCTGCTGATGGTCGCCGGGTTCTCGACCATGTAGCTGACGAGATTGCGGAAGATGCTGTCGTAGAAGGCATCGACCTTGTTGTCGCGCTCGATCACTTCGCGCGCCAGCACCGGGTCGCGTGCGGCGAACGCTGTCAGCACGTCATGGACCATGCCGGCGGCGAGCTCGCCCATCGCCGGGATCAGTGTCAGCGGCTCGAACCGGTTGCGACCTTCGATCCGCGGCGCACGCTTGGCGATGTTCTTGGCGTAGTCGCCGATCCGCTCGAGCACGCCGCCGATCTTCAGCGCGGCGATAATCTCGCGCAGATCGTCGGCCATCGGTGCGCGCAGGGCGATCGTGCGGATGGCCATCGCATCAACCTCGCTTTCGAGCGCGTCGAGCTTCTTGTCACGCGCCACGACGGCCTTTGCGAGGTCAGCGTCGCCAGTCACGAGCGCTTGCATCGCTTCCTCGATGGCGACTTCGGCCAAGCCGCCCATCTCGGCGATCAGTCCGCGCAGGCGGGTGATGTCCTCGTCGAATGCCTTGACCGTATGCTCTGCCATCACCCGTATCGCCCTGTGATGTAGTCCTTGGTGCGCTCCTCGCGCGGATTGGTGAAGATGTCCGAAGTGTGACCATACTCGACCATCTTGCCAAGGTGGAAGAACGCGGTGCGCTGTGAAACGCGCGCGGCCTGTTGCATCGAGTGCGTGACGATGACGATCGCGTAGCGGCCCCGCAGCTCGTCGATCAGCTCCTCGATCTTGGCGGTGGCGATCGGATCGAGCGCAGAGCACGGCTCATCCATCAGGATCACTTCGGGCTGCACCGCAATCGCCCGCGCGATGCACAGGCGCTGCTGCTGCCCGCCCGACAGCGCGGTGCCGGAATCGCCGAGCCGGTCCTTCACTTCCTCCCACAAGCCGGCGCGCCGCAGCGACTTCTCGACGATCGCATCGAGCCCCGCCTTGCCCTCCGCAAGGCCATGGATGCGCGGGCCGTAGGCGATGTTCTCGTAGATCGACTTGGGAAACGGATTGGGCTTCTGGAACACCATGCCGACGCGGGCGCGCAGTTGCACAACGTCCATCTTCGACTCGTAGACGTCCTCGCCGTCGAGCTCGATGGACCCCTCAACGCGAGCGCTGGGGATGGTGTCGTTCATCCGATTGAGCACGCGAAGGAACGTCGATTTGCCGCAACCGGACGGTCCGATGAAGGCCGTCACGTCTTCGGTCGGAATGTCGATGGACACCGAATCGACAGCCTGCTTGGCTCCGTAATAGACGGAGACATCCCGGGTGCGCATCTTGGGCTGAGTTTCGGTCGTCAGGTCGGTCACCACTTTTTCTCGAAGCGATTACGCAGGTAGATGGCAAGGCCGTTCATCACCAGCAGGAACACGAGCAGGACAATAATCGCCGCGCTGGTGCGCTCGACGAAGCCGCGGTCGATCTCGTCGGACCACAGGAAGATTTGCACCGGCAGCACTGTGGCAGGGTCGGTGAAGCCATCAGGTGGGGTTGCGACGAACGCGCGCATCCCGATCATCAGCAGCGGCGCCGTCTCCCCCAGCGCGCGCGCCATGCCGATGATCGTGCCGGTAAGGATGCCGGGGAGCGCCAGCGGCAGGACATGGTGAAACACGACTTGTACCGGCGAGGCGCCAAGTGCCATCGCGCCGTCGCGGATCGACGGCGGCACTGCCTTGATCGCGTTGCGCCCGGAAATGACGATGACCGGCATCGTCATCAGCGCCAGGGTCATGCCGCCGATTAGCGGCGCCGAACGCAAGTGCGGGAACAGGCCGAGAAACACGGCCAGGCCGAGCAGGCCGAAGATTATCGAGGGGACCGCAGCGAGATTGTTGATCGACACCTCTATGAGGTCGGTCCAGCGGTTACGCTTGGCGTATTCCTCAAGATAGAGCGCCGCAAAAACCCCGATCGGGAAGGCGAGCGCGAGCGTGACCAGCATGGTCAGCATCGAGCCTTTGAGCGCGCCCCAGATACCGACCTGTTGCGGGTCGGTGGCATCGGATCGCGTCAGGAAACCGGGATCGAACCGGTCTGCGAGCTTGCCTTCGGCGGCCAGGCGCCGCGCCAGCGGCTGCAGGTCGACCTGGCCGTCGCCGCCGAAGGCCGACGCCAGATCGTCGCTGGCGGGAAGGGCGAATTCGCTCCTGCTCTGCAGCAGGGCCGGATTGTCGGCGACTTGCAGGGCCACCGTGCGCCAGGCGTCGGAGCCGATCTGCTTGCCACCGTCTTCGCCCAGCGTTTGCTCGGCACTGAAGCGCACGAGGTCGGGCAGGCCCTGGTTTTCGAGCGCGCGGACTGCGGACGCCTTGTCGGGCAGTCCGCCCGGCACGGTCAGGCCGACGGTGGTGAAATCGACCGGGACCACCAGCGTGGCGCGCTGGAAGCCCCCGACGCCGTTGAATGTCATCGACACCAGCAGGAACAGCAGCACGGCGACCGAGAACAGGATCGCGCCGAGGCCTGCGAGCCTGAAGCGACGCTCGGCAATGTAGCGCCTCTTCAGCCGCGCCTCGAAAGCGGGCGTGCGTGTGGTGGCGAGTTCACTCATAGGCTTCGCGGAACCGCTTGACGACGCGCAGCGCGATGAAATTGAGCGCCAGGGTGACGAGGAACAGGACGAAGCCGAGGGCGAAGGCGCTCAACGTCGCCGGATGGTCGAAGCTGCCCTCGCCGGTCAGCATGGCCACGATCTGGAATGTGACCGTGGTCATCGCCTCGAACGGATTGGCGGTGAAGTTGGCCGCGGCACCCGCGGCCATGACCACGATCATCGTCTCACCAATCGCCCGGCTGATCGCCAGCATCACGCCGGCGACGATGCCGGGAAGGGCGGCCGGCACGAGCACGCGTCGGATCGTCTCGTTGGTCGTCGCGCCCATCGCCAGGCTGCCGTCGCGCATGGCTTGCGGGACGGCGGCGATCGAATCGTCGGCCATCGAGGAGACGAACGGGATGATCATCACGCCCATGACGAGGCCCGCAGCGAGCGCGCTTTCACTCGAAGCATTGGCGATGCCGATGGATTGGCCGAAGTCGCGCACCAGTGGCGCCACCGTAAGCGCGGCGAAATAGCCGTAGACCACCGTCGGCACGCCGGCGAGGATTTCGAGCGCGGGCTTGAGCCACTTGCGCCACTGCGGATCGGCATACTGCGTCAGGTAAATTGCGCTCATCAGGCCGAGCGGGATGGCGACGATCATGGCGATGATCGCGCCGATGTAGATGGTTCCCCAGAACAGCGGCAGTGCGCCGTAGCGCGAAGAATCGGGATGGGCCGCAGCGCTCATCGGATCGGGCCCCCAATGGGTGCCGAACAGGAAGTCGAGCGGGTTGACCATGCCGAAGAAGCGCACGGTTTCGAACACCAGGCTGACAAAGATCCCGAGCGTCGTGAGAATCGCAACCAGCGAGGCAAACAGGAGCACGGCCATCACGGTGCGCTCCACCTTCGCCCGCGCGGCGAAATCGGGTTTCAGCCGAAGAAAGGCCCACGTTCCGCCAAGGAATGCGAGCAGCAGAGCAATCCCGGTGCCGATCAGGTTGAATCGCGTCAATGCTTCACGGAACGGTTCCACCAATCCCCGCGCGCCTTCGTTGAACACCGCGGGTGCGGCGCCGGTCGCAACCGCGCGGGCTTCGGCCAGAATCGTCTCGCGCTGCATGCCGAGCGGCGGCAGCTTCGCGGCCGACGGGTCGGCAAGAACCGACTGAAGAATCAATTCCGGTGCAACGCCATTCCAGACAATCGCAAAGACGGCCACCGGGACCGCGATCCACAATGCAACGTACCACGCGTGGTAGCTCGGCAGAGCGGCGAGACGCCGGTTCGGATCGGCGCGCCGGAAATTCCAGGCGCGCGCCCGAGCCGCCAGCCATCCGATCAGTCCAAGGCCAAGGGCCAGGAGGAGCAGAATGGCTGGCGACATCGGACGGAAGAAACGCCTACTTCAGCTCGGCGCCGTCGAGCGGTGTGAACCCGCTTGCCGCGGCGGCGCTGCGGGTGGCGACGTCGTCAGGGCTGGCGACGAGGCCGATCGCGGCCAGCGGGCCGCCCTTGGCCCACGACTTGGACCATTCGGCAACGTATTCGCGCAGCCCTCGGATCGCATCGAGGTGCGCGTTCTTGACGTAGATGAACAGCGGTCGCGCGCCCGGGTACTGGAAGCTGGCGATGTTCTCGTAGGTCGGGGCGACGCCGTTCATGGTCAGGCCCTGCACCTTGTCGAGGTTTTCCTCAAGGTAGGAGTAGCCGAACACGCCGATGGCATTCGGATTGCCCTCGATCTTCTGGACGATGAGGTTGTCCTGCTCGCCCTGGTCGACATACGCGCCATCCGAACGCACTTCGGTGCAGAACTGCTCGTGCTGCTCCTTGTTGCTATCCTTGAGCGCCTTCATCGCGGGGTCGGTCTCGCAGCCGGCGATCAGGATCAGCTCCTTGAGCGCATCGCGCGTGCCCGATGTGGACGGAGGGCCATAGACGAGGATCGGCTCGGCCGGCAGCGACGGATCGACGTCCTTCCAGGTCTTGGCAGTCTGCTCCTTGCCGAACGGCTTGGCGGCGAGCGCGCGATAGACGGTCGCGGGCGTCAGGTTCATCGTGATGCCACCCTTGGCCGACGCAAAGGCGATGCCGTCGAGGCCGACCTGGATCTCGGTGATCTCGGTCACGCCGTTCTTCTGGCATTCGGCGAACTCGCTGGCCTTCATCCGCCGCGAGGCGTCGGCAATGTCGGGCGTGTCGGCGCCGACACCGGCGCAGAACAGCTGGATGCCCGCGCCCGTGCCGGTCGATTCCACGATCGGCGAGGCGAAGTCCGAATTCGAGCGGACGAAATTCTCGGCCACGAGCTTGGCGAACGGGTAGACGGTCGACGAGCCGACGGCGCGGACCGAATCGCGCGTTTCGCCACCGGCGCCACCGCCACTGCCGCAGGCAGCGAGCGAAGCCGCGCACAGCGCGACGAGCGAGGAGCGCAAAATCACTTTCATGGTAGTTCCCCTAAATAGTGCCCGGCTTGCTAGGCACAGAGTGTTACGGACTGACGACAAATTTCCGACATGAAACGGACACAACCGGGAGGCGTCAAAAGTCGAACTGCGCCCGCAGGCCCAGCGTATCCACCTGGTAATCGGGATCGGGACCCGCCGGGATGGCGGCATTGGAGACCCAGAGGTGGCCATAGTTGACGAGGAAGCGGACATAGTCCGTCGGGATCCAGATGACCGAAAGGCCAGCGGCCTGCTGCATTCCGCCCGACACCCCGGCGTCGGTCAGGTCGATCCTGTCGTACCGTGCATTCACCTGGATGGCGCCGATGCCGCCTGCGGTGATCGGATTGACCGGCCGAATGCGATCGTAGGCACCCCCCTTGTAGGCTGTGGTGTCGCCCGGCGTGACGAGCATGCCGACTTCGGCATAGCCACCCCAGAAAGTGGGGTCGGGCAGGCCCGGTCGGAGTGTCGTCATTCGGTGCCCCTCCACGGTCGCATGGAATGGACCGGCGACGTAGGCCAGTTCGGCCCCGTAATTGCGTTCACCGGTTGCTGAAAACAGGCCGGTATCGACTAGCCGCACGTCGGTCGTGTGCACGAACGGGCGCGCGCGATAGCGTGCGACGTTGGTGAGATCGTTGAAATCGCGGAGGTGGGCCGACCCGCCAAGGTGCAGGGTCCCGCCGCCAATCTTGGGACTGAACACCACGCGGCCATCGACGCTGAAGCTGTTGTTGCGGTCGGAGTTCAGATCGGCTGCGCTGTCGGCAAAGGCGCCGAGTTGGACCATCACCTCCTTGCCGGCGTAGGTTCCGCTCAGGCCCACGCGGCGCTCGAAGCCGAAAGCGGAGGTGAACGCCGCACGCTCCATCATCGAGGTGAACAGGTCGCTGGTTAGTTCCTCCAGCCCGCCGAACGGTTTGTGCTGGCCGAGGGTGAGCGTGAGCCGGTCGGCTGCCTTGTAGGTCAGGTACACATCGGTCAGCTCAACCGAGGAATTGGCGAAATCGGCCTCGAGCCGATAGCCGAAGTTGCCGGGTAGCGTGCCCTCGAAACCCATGTATGCCCGGCGGAATTCGGTTCCTGTGCCGAAGCTCTGCCCGACGGCGACCGTCGAGGGCGCATCGACCATTGCGGTGTCGAGCTGCAGCCGCCCGCGCGGCTTGAACGACCACCCGCCTGGCGCGGTCAATTCCGGTCCGCCCTTCCAGGCGATCTGGGTTCCGCCACCCTGGGCCGGTGCGGAGGTGCTTGCTGGCGCGGCAGCCGGGGCCGGCGAAGTCGTTGCCACGACGACAGGTTGCGGTGCCGAATCATGCGCCACCTCGCGGGCCTGAAGTTCGGCGACCTGGGCGGTCAGCCGGTCGATTTCTGCGCGCATGGCGGCAAGCTGCCGCTGCACCTCGGTCGTGTCGACCGACTGCGCCATCGCGGTGGTGGGGGTGAACGCCGCCGCCGAAGCGAGCAGGATCGGGAATAATGGTCGCATGGGTCGTCCCGTTGCAGTTGTGTTGCTAAAGCGTGACCGCGCTATGTCTCATCTATTACGACAATGTGACAGACGCACGCGTTGTCGTCAGTCGCGCGGACTCTAGTTCAGCCCCCCGTTCTGGAATTCAGTCCGCGAGCGGCAGGGCGACGGTGACGGTCGTTCCCTCGCCGACCCGACTGGCGATATCCAGCCGGCCGCGGTGTCGCTCGACGATATGCTTGACGATCGCCAGGCCGAGCCCCGTGCCGCCCGCCGCGCGGCTGCGGCCGGGATCGGTACGATAGAAGCGCCGGGTCAAGTGTGGAATGTGCTCGGCGGCGATGCCCTCTCCGCGATCGCGCACGGTGAGGACCGCCATGTCGCGCTCGCTGCGATCGATGCCGACAGTAACGCTCGAATCGGCGGCGCCATACTTGATCGCATTGTCGACCAGGTTGCGGACCAGTTGCTCGAGTTGGTTTCGGTCGCCCCGCACGAACAGCTTCTTGGCGCCGAGCTTGAAATCCAGTCGCTCTTGCCGGTCAGGACCCGCGCCATCGCGCGCAGCCTGCTGCACGAGCGTGACCAGGTCGACTTTCTCGCGCGGCTGGTCATGCTTCTCGGCCTCGACCCGCGACAACGACATCAGGTCGCTAACGAGATCCTGCAGCCGCCGCGCCTCGCGCAGAACGGTTGCGTGGAATCGGGCAGCGCGGCTCGGATCGATGTCTGACTTGGCGTCCGCCAGAGTCTCCATGTAGCCGATGATCGAAGCCAGCGGCGTGCGCAATTCGTGGCTGGCGTTGGCGACGAAATCGGTGTGGGCGCGACTGATGTCGGCCTCCGCGCTGCGGTTGAGCAGCTCGACCATGCTGTAGCGTTCGTCGATCGGGTGGCGGCTCATCTGCCAGTTGCTGCGCGGCCCTGTGAGGCCATGGATCATCGCGCTGCCGCCGCTCGGGCGCCCGAGTAGATCGACCGCGACAGGGTGGCGGAAGGCGACGCGGGCGTCCTGGCCGACGACATGCGCGCCGAGCACTTCGCGCGCGGTGGCGTTGGCGATGATGATGCGGCTGCCGTCGAGGAGGAGCATCGGCAGGCCGGAATGCTCGATCAGGTCGCGCACTCCGGTGGTGGTCAGCTGCACGCCCTCGCGCGCCTCGGGCAAGGCGGCTGGCGGGGGCGGGACGGCGAGCCAAAAGGAGCCGATCCAGACGAGCGTTGCCGCGCCGACGAGGAATACATTGGCGCCCGCAAATGCCATGACCCCCGCGGTCGCCAGGGCGATCACGATGCCGGCGACGGGAATGTGTCGGCCCTCCATCATTCGCTCGCGCCTTTAAAGGGGGAAGCAGACGGGTGCCACAGCGAAAGGACGTCGCAGGCAATTATGTAAGTCTGGTGACCCCTACGGGAATCGAACCCGTGTTTCAGCCGTGAGAGGGCCGCGTCCTGACCGCTAGACGAAGGGGCCGGTCAATCCAGACTATAACCGCATCCCTTGGTGACCCCTACGGGAATCGAACCCGTGTTTCAGCCGTGAAAGGGCCGCGTCCTGACCGCTAGACGAAGGGGCCACGCCCGGAGGCGAGCGGCGCACTTAGTTGGGGGGAAGGGCGGGGTCAAGTCCCGCGCCGACCCTCGCATTAGTCGACCCAGGCAGCGTCTTCCAGATGCAGTTCCGCTTGCGGACGACTGCCCCAGTCGTCGATCTTCGCCCGGCCTGCCAGCCACAGCCGGCGGCCGCGCGCGCCATGCAGCAGGGCTTGGCCTAACTCGCTCTGCGCCAGCCGGAAGCCAATGGCCTTGAACGAGCCGCCGTCCTGCCCGCCGGCAATCAACCGAAGGTGATCGTTGCCGACGATGTCGGCCTTGATCAGGTGGACCGGGCCGACCGCGACGCGCGGTCCCGGCCAGCCGACGCCGAACGGACCGGCGCTGTCGAGCGTTGCGACCAGTTCGGGAGTCAGGCCGCCGGGGGCAACCGAAATGTCGAGCAGGGTGGCCTGCTCGCCGGACGCTCTGGCGACCGCGCCGGAGAGGCGTTCGTCGAGCCACTCGGCCAGCGCATCGAGCTTGTCGGCGGCCACCGTCAGCCCCGCGGCCATCGCGTGTCCGCCACCGGCGATCAGCAACCCGCTGTCGCGCGCGCCGATGATCGCCGCGCCGAGGTCGACGCCGGCGATCGAGCGGCCGGATCCCTTGCCCTGGCCGGTCTCCTCGTCGAGCGCGACGACCAGTGCGGGCTTGCCGGTCTTCTCCTTGATGCGTCCGGCAACGATGCCGATCACGCCCGGATGCCAACCCTTGCCCGCGAGCGTCAGCACGGCGCGGTTGTGCTGGGCGTCGAGCAGCGCCTCGGCCGCCTCCTGCACCGCGAACTCGATCGCCCGTCGCTCCTCGTTGAGTTGCGAAAGTTGCGCCGCGATCGCGCGCGCCTCGTCGGGATCCTCGGTCGTGAGGAGGCGCACGCCGAGCGTAGCCTCGCCGACGCGTCCGCCGGCATTGATTCGCGGCCCCAGCGCGAAACCACAATCGCTGCAGCTCGGCGCGCGGGACAGCCGGCTGGCGTCGATCAGCGCCGCCAACCCGGTGTTGCCGCGCCGGGCCATGACCTTGAGGCCCTGCGCGACAAGGGCCCGATTGAGCCCGCGGATCGCCGCCACATCGGCCACTGTTCCGAGCGCGACGAGATCGAGCAGGGACATGAGATCGGGTTCCGCGCGCGAGGCGAAGTACTCCCTGCGGCGCAAGGTTCGCACCACGGCGATCGCAAGCAGGAAGGCGACGCCGACCGCGGCAAGGTGGCCATGCTCTGCGGCCACCTCGCTCTCGTCGAGACGGTTGGGATTAACGAGGGCGAAGGCGCGGGGAAGCACCGCCGCGCACTTGTGATGATCAACGACTATCACGTCGATTCCCGCCGCATGTGCCGAGGCCAGGGCCTCGTAGGCCATCGCGCCGCAGTCGACGGTGATGACCAGGCTCGAGCCTTCGCTGCCGAGCCGCACGAGCGCCTCACCGCTCGGTCCGTAGCCTTCGAGCAGCCTGTCGGGAATGTAATGGCGCGCCGAATGGCCGAGCATGCGGAACAGCCGAACGAGCAGCGCCGCGCTCGTCGCGCCGTCGACGTCGTAGTCGCCGTAAACTGTCACGGTCTCGCCGGCGAGGATCGCTTCGGCGATGCGTTCCGCCGCCAGGTCCATGTCGTTAAATTCGGACGGATTTGGCAGGAAGCTTCGCAGGCTGGGCCTGCGATGACGAGCAAGGTCGTCGCGCCCGACTCCGCGCGCCAGAAGCAACTGGGTGACGATGTCGTCGTCCAGTCCCGTCGCCTCGGAAGAAAGCTCCATGTTGCCGCCGCGCCAACGCCAGGCCTTGCCGGACAGCGAGCGTTCGACGCCGAAGACTGCGGGGCGGGTGGCCATCGCGCCAGCCTAGACGAGCGGCCTCGGCCTGCAAAGGCGCGCGTCCCGGGAAGTCGACAGCTTGCACGTGTCCCAATTTCCCGTCCTCTCAAGAGCATAGATCCATGTCGGAGGTATCGATCACGCCAGAGACTCGACCAACGGCACCTTTCGCGCCACACAAGACGCGGTTCGGGTTGGGGATTTCTATTTCGAGCGCGCATGCCATTGACCCCGGGAGGCCACGCTCCGCTGTCTCGCTCCTTTTCGCATCGGGCGAGCGGCCGAGTGCCGAAGCCGTGTCGGCATTGGCGCAGACACACGCAGGCTTTGCGGTCAGTCACGATCCACAGGCATCGGACACGAGCCCGCGGAACGATCGCGGTCGCTGGCTGGAACTGCTTACGGGCGGCTTGACGTTCGACCTCGTGGGGCTGTCCGGCGGGTCCCCCGCGGCGACGCCGCCGCAGGGGTACAGCTTCGGGCTGCCGCCCGATCTTGATGGGGCGCGGCTGGAGGCGATCACCTTGCAGCCTGGTCCGCATCTGGCCTCGGGGGGCGCTATGCTGCCGGTCGTGCGATCGCTTGCCTCGCTTGCCGCGAACCTGGCTGTCCTTCCCGGCGTGGTCGCGGTGGCCTGGCACCCGGCGCGCTGCTGGTCCGCGCCCGAGCGATTTCGGGATTCGGTCCTGCGCTGGATCGAAGGCGGTGCATTTCCCGCATTCAGCCTTGCCGCGCTGACATCCGCACAAGACGGTGCGTTGCAGAGCGAAGGCCTCGCGCTGTTCACCGGTCAGGAACTGCGCATCGATCCAGGGCTGGCTGACAGCACGGCCGAAACCGGCAAGATCGCCCTCAGGTTGCTGCATTGGCTGTTCGAGCACGGATCGCTGACCGAAGAAGTGCGGATCGCGGCGCCCGACGGTTCGTCCCTGCTGCTTGAGCCGTCCACCGATGGCATGCTGGTAAGGGTCTCGGCGGACTAATGGAGAAGCGGCGCGGCCTCGGCGCTTCGACTTCTCGCCGGCTGTTGCGCCAGCGATTGCCGTTCCGCGCGGTGAATTGCCGCGGCGACCCGGACTTCGAGCCCGGCGTTCAGCGACATCACCTCCTGCCGCGGCAACTGCTGTCGCAGCAGTGCTTCGGCGCGATGTTCGAGGCCATCGGCTGCGACCGGCTCGGTCTCGACGACTTCCGGCAGAACGGGCTGCTGCTTCCCGGCAACGGGGAATCGGCCGTACGGATGGGGCTGCCGCTCCATCGCGGTCCGCATCGGGCGTACAACGGGATGGTCGCCGAACGGGTCGGCCAGATCGAGGCCACGTGGGTCCGGGTGCGGCCGCTTGCGCCGGAATCTGCCCTCGAGCAGGCGTTGATGCGCCTGTCGCTGCTGCAACGGGCCCTGCGCCGACGGCTGCTCGGCGCCGACCGGCCGCGACTGAGGCTCAACAACCGAGATCCGCTGGGTGCGGGCCTGGATTTCGCCGAGCTCGACGCGATGGCCGAGGCCTTGTGGAGGGGAACCGACGAGGCGATTTCAGCGCAATGAACTCAGACCGTCCTGCCATTCTAGCGGTCGCCAGCGATCACGAGCATCGCTTCGGCAAGGTTTTGCGAGAGCGGATCGAGCTCGTTGCCGGGCTCGGCGTTGCCGGCGACGCGCACTTCGGCGCGACGGTGCAGCACCGCTCGAGGGTGGCTCAAACCCCTGCAGCGCCTAACCTGCGGCAGGTGCACCTGATCGGCGCCGAGCTGTTCGATGAATTGGCGCAGGCCGGCCATGCCGTCTCGCCCGGGCAGTTGGGCGAGAACATCACCACGCGCGACATCGACCTGCTCGAACTGCCGCGCGGCACACGCCTGCGGCTTGGCTCCGCCGCGGTGGTCGAGCTGACCGGGCTGCGCAATCCCTGCCGCCAGATCGACGACAACATCGGCCCGGGGGCGATGGCGGCCGTGCTCGGCCGTGCAGACGACGGCACGCTGATCCGCAAGGCCGGCGTGATGGCCATCGTGGTCGCGGGTGGGCGAGTGCGGCCGGGCGACCCGATCGAGGTCGCCCTTCCGCCAGTTTTCGCCGCTCTCGAGCCCGTATGACCCGTCAGGCTTCGGCGGCAATGGCCGCGTTGGCCGCGCTGAGGATCGCGCGCACGCTCGCGGTCGCGACGTCCTCGTCGATGCCGACACCCCAGATCGTCTGGCCGTCCGGGAGCGAGCATTCAAGGTAGGCCGCAGCGCGGGCATCGCTGCCTTTGCCCAGAGCGTGCTCGAAGTAATCGAGCACTTCGATCTCGAGCCCGAACGTCTGCTTGAGGGTTGCCAGCACGGAGGAGACGAGGCCCTTGCCGCGGCCGCTTACGGTCTGCCGCTTGCCGCCTACCGTGATCGTACCGGAAAACAGCCGGGTGCCGTCGCTGGCGCGGGTCTCCTCGTAATCGACCAGCTGGAACGTCGCGCGCTCTTCTTCGAGAAAGTAGGCGTGCTGGAAGCTCTGCCAGATGTCGTCGGCGTTGAGTTCTCGGCCGAGCTCGTCGGCGACGCGCTGAACGTGCCGTGAGAAGTCGCTCTGGAGTTTCTTGGGCAGCTTGAGGCCGTGGCTTTGCTCGAGCACCCAGGCGAAGCCGCCCTTGCCGCTCTGCGAGTTGACCCGGATCACCGCCTCGTAGGTGCGCCCGAGATCGGCCGGGTCGATCGGCAGGTAGGGCACGCGCCACAGCTCGTCGTTGCGCATCTCCTGCGCCTCGAAGCCCTTCTTGATCGCATCCTGGTGGCTGCCCGAAAAGGCGGTGAACACCAGCTCGCCGCCGTAGGGGTGGCGAGGGTGGACCGGGATCTGGTTGCAGTACTCGACGGTCTCGATGATCCGGTCGATCTGCGAGAAGTCGAGCTGCGGATCGATGCCCTGCGTGTACATGTTGAGCGCGACCGTCACGAGGCAGCAGTTGCCGGTCCGCTCGCCGTTGCCGAACAGGCAACCCTCGATGCGGTCCGCCCCGGCCATCAGCCCGAGCTCGGCGGCCGCCACGCCGGTGCCGCGGTCGTTGTGCGTGTGCAGGCTGATTGCTGCCGCCTCGCGCCTGGGCAGGTTGCGGCAGAAGTATTCGATCTGGTCGGCGTAGACGTTTGGCGTCGCCGCCTCGACCGTCGCCGGCAGGTTGAGGATCAGCGGCCGTTCCTTCGTCGGCTGCAGGACCTCCATGACCGCGTCGCAGACCTCGAGGCTGAAATCGAGTTCGGCGGTCGAGAAGGTTTCGGGCGAATACTCGAAATGCCAGTCGGTCCCGGGCCGCTTCGCCGCTTCGTCGCGCAGCAGCCTGGCGGCGTCGATCGCGATCTGCTTCACTTCCTCGCGCGTCATGCGGAAGACGATCTCGCGCCATGCAGGGCTGACGGCGTTGTAGACGTGGACGATCGCGGCGTGCGCGCCCTCCAGGCTCTCGAACGAGCGCTGGATGAGGTCCTTGCGGGCCTGCGTGAGGACTTGCACGGTCACGTCGTCGGGGATGTTGCCCGAGCGGACCAGGGCCTGGATGAAGTCGAACTCGGTCTGCCCGGCTGCGGGGAAGCCGATCTCGATCTCCTTGACGCCGATTTCGACCAGCAGGTCGAAGAAGCGGTTCTTCTTCACCGCATCCATCGGGTCGACGATCGCCTGGTTACCGTCGCGCAGGTCGGTCGAAAGCCAGCGCGGGGGGTGCGTGATCGTCCGTCCCGGCCACTGCCGGTCGGGCAGGTTGATCGGTGTGAAGGGCCTGTACTTGCGGCCCGGCTCGGTGAGCATCGTCATGTTCGTGCCTTATCGCGTGAGCGCCGCGCGGCAAGTGCCGCGGCGCGGTTTCGACTGTCTATGGTGCAAGCCCTTAGGCGGGCGCCCGCGCGCTGCGCGCGGGCCGGGGAACGCGCCTAAGGGCGCGTAAGTCGAAGCAGCGACAGGAGCTCGCGGCGGTTCATGCGGGCGAGATAGGCGAAAAGGATGAAGAAATCCAGCCGGGCGGCGCCGAAACACCGCCCGGCATGACGATTACTGCTTCTCGAACGCCGTGGTGATCTGCAGCTCGACCTCGTCCGACACCATCGGCACGAAGGTATTGAGCCCGAAGTCCGAGCGCTTGATGGTGGTGGTGCCCTCGAAGCCGACGTTGAGCTTGTTGGGCGGCATCATCGCGTTGCCCGCGCCGGTGAACTGGGCGTCGATCGTGACCGGCTTGGTCACGCCGTTCAGCGTCAGGTCGCCCTTGATGACTGCCTTTTGCCCGTTCGCCACGACGCTGGTCGAAACGAACCTGGCCGGCGCCTGGCTGGGGCCGAAGAAGTCCGGCTTCTTGCCATCCTGCCCGGCCCGCAGCAGGTGATCGTGCAGGCCCTGGCTCGCGACCAGCGGGTTGATCGGGATCGTCGCTTCGACCTTGGCAGCCGCTGGGTTGGCCGGATCGAGGGTCAGCGTGGCGTCGACATCGCCGAACAGGCCGAAGTAGTCGTTGAAGCCGAAGTGGTTGATCCGCCAGCCGATCAGCGAGTGGGCCTTGTCGGACTTGTAGGTCCCGGCCTGCACCCGCGAAGCGTCCATCTGGCCGGGCAGCTGCGGCGGGCCGCCCTGCGCCTGCAGCGAACCGATCGAAAGGGCTGCGAGTCCGGCGGCGGCAGCGAGGGGCAGGGTCCATTTACGCATAAGGGGTCTCCCGTGAATCTTTCGCCGGCCACTCTGGCGTGCCCGTTTGACAATGTCCACCGCGAAGCGGCCGATCGCCGTGCAACCTTCGGTGTGACGCGGAACGCTGTTGGAAATTCGCGGGGTTTCCTTTCCTTACAATGTTCTGTGCCTGAACCGTGTGACCTTCGGATTCGGCGATTTCGGGCCCCTTGGAAGCCGGGGCGGAAGCACTGGGAGCGATCATGTGCCGACAGTGGCACAGCCTACGATCTGTAGGAAAATGGTTTCCGCCTCAGCCGCACCAGAACCGCTTGATGCGGCCGTCCGCGCCGATCTCGACGTTCAGCCGCGCCGGGCTGAAGTCCATCGTGATCGGGTCGCCCTGCGTGTAATAGCGGAACGTCCGCTCTCCGGCTGCGGCGACGATCGCGGCTTTTGCAGCGGCGGTCGGCAACGCGTTGAGCCAGCGGCCCGCGACCTTGTCGGCGCCGCAATCGCTGTCGGTTGCCGCGGAGGTGGCAGGCGCCTCGTCCTGCGGGATTCCGCCTGGTGCCGGCGTGGGGCTGGCGGCCGCGGCGATCGGCGCGGCGGTTTCTGTCGAATCGGGGGTGGCAGGCTCGCTCGATTCCTCGGCCTGGCAGGCGGCGAGCGAGACGATCAGGGCGGCGGCAAGCGGCAATCGGTGCATGCGGTCCTCCGGGGGTCGCCGAAGCAACGAACCCTCCGGAGGGCTGTTCCGCCTATCTCGCCCCTCCCCCTCGAGGGGGAGGGGGCAACTCAATTCTTGTCCTGGTCGACCAGCTTGTTGGCGCTGATCCACGGCATCATCGCGCGCAGCTGGGCTCCGGTCTGCTCGATCGGGTGCGCCGCGGCAGCCTTGCGCGCGGCCTTGAGCTCGGGCTGGCCGGCGCGGTTGTCGAGGACGAAGTTCTTCACGAACCGGCCCGAGGTGATGTCGGCCAGCACGCGCTTCATCTCCGCCTTGGTCTCGGGGGTGATGATCCGCGGGCCGGTGGTGATGTCGCCGTATTCGGCGGTGTTGCTGATCGAATAGCGCATGTTGGCGATGCCGCCTTCGTAGAGCAGGTCGACGATCAGCTTGGTCTCGTGGAGGCACTCGAAATAGGCCATCTCGGGCGCGTAGCCGGCCTCGACCAGCGTCTCGAACCCGGCCTGGATCAGGTGGGTGATGCCGCCGCACAGCACGGCCTGCTCGCCGAACAGGTCGGTCTCGCATTCTTCCTTGAAGTTGGTCTCGATCACGCCCGAACGGCCGCCGCCGACGCCGCTGGCATAAGCGAGCGCCACGTCGTGCGCATTGCCGCTGGCGTCCTGGTGGACCGCGATCAGGCACGGCACGCCGCCGCCCTTGAGGTATTCGCCCCGCACCGTGTGGCCGGGGCCCTTGGGGGCGATCATGATGACGTCGATGTCGGCCGGGGCCTCGATCAAGCCGAAGTGGATGTTGAGCCCGTGGGCGAAGGCGAGCGCCGCGCCCGGCTTCATGTTGCCTTTGAGGTCGTTCTCCCAGATCGCCGCCTGTTGCTCGTCGGGAGCGAGCACCATCAGGATATCGGCCCACTTGGCTGCGTCCTGGTTGCTCAGCACCTTGAAGCCTGCGGCTTCGGCCTTCTTCGCGCTGGCCGAGCCCGGCCGCAGCGCGATGGCGACCTCCTTGACCCCGGAATCGCGCAGGTTCTGCGCATGGGCATGGCCCTGGCTGCCGTAGCCGAGCACGGCGATCTTCTTGTCCGTGATCAGGTTCAGGTCGGCGTCGGCGTCGTAGTAAACCTTCATCGTCATTCCTTCAGTCGCCCGCGCTGGGGCCTAGATGTGGTTGCGGATACGCTCCCGGCGGGGCCGGTGCGACAAGATAAATCTACGCTCGGCTCAAGCCCCTTCGGCGCCTCGCATCATGCCGACGATGCCGGTGCGGCCTACTTCGACCAGCCCGAGCTCGCGCATCAGCGCGACGAAAGTGTCGATCTTGTCGGGCGAGCCCGTGAGCTCGAAGATGAAGCTCGAGGTCGTCGTATCGACCACCTGGGCGCGGAACACGTCGGCCAGGCGCAGCGCCTCGACGCGGTTTTCGCCCCTGCCGGCGACCTTGACCAGCGCCAGTTCGCGCTCGACATGCGCGCCGGCTTCGGTGAGGTCGGTCACCTTGTGCACCGGCACCAGCCGCTCGAGCTGGGCGATGATCTGGTCGATCACCGGCGGCGGGCCGTTGGTGACGATGGTGATGCGGCTGAGCGCGTGGTCCTCGCTGATGTCGGCCACGGTCAGGCTGTCGATGTTGTAGCCGCGCGCGGTGAACAGCCCGGCGATCTTGGCGAGGATGCCCGCCTCGTTGTCGACGGTGATCGTGAGCACGTGGCGCTCGGTATCGCGATGCTGGATTTTCATGCGTCCGTCTTTCGCGCGTCCTTCGACAGGCTCAGGACGAACGGAGTTGGTTTCCTGAACGGATTTCCGTTCATGCTGAGCTTGTCGAAGCACATCACACCAGCGCCTTCGCTTCGTCGTCCATCGTGCCTTCGACCTGGTCGCCGTAGAGCAGCATCTCGGTGTGCGCCGCGCCGCTCGGGATCATCGGGAAGCAGTTGGCTTCCTTGGCCACCATGCAATCGACCATCACCGGCCCGTCGTGCGCCATCATGGCCTTGATGCCGGCGTCGAGGTCCGCTTCGTTCTCGATGCGGATGCCCTTCCAGCCGTAAGCCTCGGCCATCTTCACAAAGTCCGGCAAACTATCCGAGTAACTGTTTGAATAACGGCTTTCGTAGGTCAGCTCCTGCCACTGGCGGACCATGCCCATGTACTCGTTGTTGAGGATGAAAACCTTGATCGGCAGGCGGAACTGGCTGGCCGTGCCCATCTCCTGGATGTTCATCTGGATCGAGGCCTCGCCGGCGATGTCGATCACCAGCTTGCCGGGATTGCCGAGCTGCGCGCCGATCGCGGCGGGCATGCCGTAGCCCATCGTGCCGAGGCCGCCGCTGGTGAGCCAGCGGTTGGGGCCGAAGAAGCCGAAGTACTGCGCCGCCCACATCTGGTGCTGGCCGACTTCGGTGGTGATGATCGGGTCGAGCTCCCTGGTCAGCTCGAACAGCCGCTGCACCGCGAGCTGCGGCATGATCGCGTCCTTGCGGCGCGGATAGGCGAGGGAGTCGCGCGCCTTCCAGCCGGCGATGCGGGCCTTCCATTCGCCGAGGTCGCGGGCCTTGCGGCTGGCCCAGGCCTCGATCAGCTGGTCGAGCACCGTGGCGCAATCGCCGACGATGCCGAGATCGACGGGGATCACCTTGTTGATCGAGCTGCGGTCGATATCGATGTGGATCTTGGTCGAGTCCGGCGAGAATGCATCGAGCCGGCCGGTCACGCGGTCGTCGAAGCGGGCGCCGACGCAGACCATCACGTCGCACTGGTTCATCGCCAGGTTGGCTTCGTAGGTGCCGTGCATGCCGAGCATGCCGAGCCAGTCGGGATGGTCGGCGGGGAACGCGCCGAGCCCCATCAGCGTCGAAGTGACCGGGGCGCCGGTGAGGCGCTGGAACTCGCGCAGCAGCTCGGTGGCGCGCGGGCCTGAGTTGATCACCCCGCCGCCGGTGTAGAGGATCGGGCGTTCGGCGCGCGCGATCAGGTCGATGGCTTCGGCGATCTCCTCCGGCGCGGCGACCATGCGCGGCGTGTAGCGCCTGGGCCGCTGCGGCTGGCCGCCGAGCATCGGCGCGGTGGCGACCTGGACGTTCTTGGGGATGTCGACGACCACCGGCCCGGGGCGGCCGGTGGTGGCGATCTCGAACGCCTCGTCGATCGTCGCGGCCAGTTCGGCCGGGTCCTTCACGAGGTAATTGTGCTTCGTGCAGTGGCGGGTGAGGCCGACGGTGTCGGCTTCCTGGAACGCGTCGGTACCGATCAGGTTGGTCGCGACCTGCCCGGTGATGACCACCAGCGGGATCGAATCCATGAACGCGTCGGCAATGCCGGTGATGGCGTTGGTCGCGCCGGGTCCCGAGGTGACGAGCACGACGCCCGGCTTGCCGGTCGAGCGGGCATAGCCTTCGGCGGCGTGCGCCGCGCCGGCTTCGTGCCGCACGAGGATGTGGCGGATCCGGTGGTCGCCGAACAGCTCGTCGTAGATCGGCAGCACCGCGCCGCCGGGGTAGCCGAAGACGAATTCGACGCCCTGACGGACCAGGCTTTCGACCATTATCGCAGCGCCGCTGCGTTCCTCGGACACGTGTGCTTCCTCCTGAAAAAACGGACCCGGCGCGATTGCCTCGCGCCGGGCCGCTCCTCTCCAGCTCGGTGGGGAAACGCGTCCCCGTCGGGAGGGCAGCTACGAGACATGAAATGTCATGTCAACCCCAAATATCGGAATAATGTTTCAAACAGAAGGCTGACATCGTAATTTTCAGCTGCAACTCTTGGCCATTCTTCCGCAGGCTGGTGGCGGAACCAGGTGTACTGGCGCTTGGCGTAGTTGCGCGTCGCCTGCCGGCCGCGGGCGAGCGCCTCCTCGCGCGACCATGCGTGCTCCAGGATTCCCCGGATCTCAGCGACGCCTATCGCGCGCATGACGGGGGCAAGACCGGGCAGCGCGCGGTCGAGCAGGGCGCGAACTTCCTCGATCGCGCCGCGCTCGAGCATCCGCGCGAAACGCAGGTCGCAGCGCGCATAGAGCCACTCGCGGTCGGGCAGCAGGATCGCCGGGAACAACTCGATCGCTCCGCCGATCCCGCCGACCCGTTCGGCCTGCCAGTGCGCCAGCGGCCGGCCGGTCGAGCGCACGACCTCGAGCGCGCGGGCGATGCGCGTGGTGTCGCCGGGACTGAGCGCGGCGGCGCGCTCGGGGTCCTCGGCCTGCAGCGCGGCATAGGCCTCGGCGACGGGGAGGGCGCGGGCGCGCTCGCGCACCGCCGGGTCGATCGGCGGCACCGGCGCGATGCCGTCGAGCAGCGTGCGCAGGTAAAGTCCGGTGCCGCCGACGAGGATCGGCACCGCCCCGGCGAGCTGGGCGTTCTCGATCTCGCGCTTGGCCGCAGCAGCCCAGTCGGCAGCGGAGCACGGGTCGGCACCGTCCCACGCGCCGAACAGGCGGTGCTCGACGCCGCGCATCTCCTCCTCGGTCGGACGGGCGCTGAGCACGCGCAGGTCGCGATAGACCTGGGCGCTGTCGGCGTTGATCACCACGCCGCGCGAGCCGCGCCGCGCCAGCTCCAGCGCCAGCTCGACGGCCAGATCGCTCTTGCCGCTGGCGGTCGGCCCTGCAATGAGCGCGACCGCCTTTCGACCCGGAGAACCACGCTTGCTCATCGCGCGGCTGATAGCAGACCCCGCCACTCTGGAAACGCGCCTCGACGCGGCCACCGCCGCGCTCGCGGCCGCGGGATTGCCGGTGGCCGAGGCGGTCATGCTCGAATTCTGCAGCGACGTGCTCCAGCTCATGCTGCCGGGCGACGACCAGGCGACGCTGCGCCGCGTGCTCGACGCGCATTTCCCGCACTCGGACGCGCTGATCGCGCGCGACGAGATCCGCATCCCCGATGTGCTGGTGTCGGACATGGATTCGACCATGATCGGCCAGGAATGCATCGACGAGCTGGCCGACTATGCCGGGATCAAGGCGCACATCGCCGCGATCACCGAGCGCGCGATGCAGGGCGAGCTCGACTTCGAAAGCGCGCTGCGCGAGCGGGTGGCGCTGCTCGCCGGGCTCGACGAGGGAGTGATCGCGACCTGCCTCGCCGAACGCATCGTGCCGATGGAGGGCGCGCGCACGCTGGTGGCGACGCTCAGGCATCGCGGGTGCCGGGCCGTGCTGGTCACCGGCGGCTTCCACCATTTCGCCGATCCGGTGGCGGAGGACCTCGGCTTCGAGCGCGTCGCGGCCAACCGGCTCGCGGTGCACGAGGGCAAGCTGGCCGGCGGGCTGGTCGGCGGGATCACCGATTCGTCGGTCAAGGCCAGGGTCCTGGTCGAGGAGATGGCCGCCGCGGGCGAGCACGCCGTCGGCCTCGCCATCGGCGACGGGGCCAACGACATACCGATGCTCGAGGCGGCGACCTACGGCATCGCCTTCCGCGCCAAGCCGAAGGCCCGCGCCGCCGCCAACGGCTGGATCGACCGCGGCGACCTGACCGCGATCCTCAGGCTGCTGGAGATCCCGGAGCGGGACTGGGTCGCGGGCTAGACCGCCGCATCGGCTCCCACCGCCAGCGCGACAGGCTGCGCCATGCCCATTCGAACGGGCCGTAGCGATAGCGATCGAGCCACCACTTCGACCACAGCAGCATCAGCGCCCAGACCGCGGGCACGATCAGCCACGCCTCGCCGCGCGACAGCTCGCCGTAAAGCCCGCCGAAGGTGCCGTAGAACAGCAGCGTGCCGACCAGGGTCGAACCAAGGTAGTTGGTGAACGCGGCCCGGCCGACCGCCGCGAACTGGTCGGCGATGGCGCCGCGGTGCGGAAACAGGAGGATGATCAGCGCCGCGTAGCCGATCGCCCCGACCGGATGCAGCGGGCTGACGTAGACCCGAGTCCAGGGGAAGAAGACCTGCGGTGCGAAGTCCGCCTGCAGCGAAAGATAGGCGGCATAGGCGTGGACGAGCAGGTCCCCGCCGAGACAGACGGCGGCGACCCAGGCATAGCCCTTGCGACTCCATGCGCCGGTCAGGAAGCCGGTCCTGAACCCGGCGATCCCCAGCAGCATCAGCCCCAGCGTCTCGATCCCGTAGCCGAGCACGCCCTGGAACGGCTCGACGGCGCGCGGGACCTTGGTCGCGGCCTCGATGTGGGCCGCGAGGCTGGCATGCTCGCGCCTGTCTTCCTCGAGCGCCTCCGGCGACGAGTACATGCCCTCGAGCATCTGCCGGACTTGCGCCTTCACCTGCGGCGCGGCGTCGGGTTGCTGGCTGGCCTCGAACACGGCCAGCCGGTCGGCCGTCTCGACGAACCCCGGGACATAGCTGACCGCGAGTGCCGCAAACGCCGCCGCCAGGAGCCAGTTCAGCGGCAAGCGCCGGAACAGGAACGCGATCATCCCGACCATCGCATAGTTCGCCAGGATATCGCCCCACCAGAAGACGTAGAAATGCAGCAGGCCGAACCCCAGCAGCACGATCATGCGGGCGTAGTGGACCTTCCAGCCCGTCTTGCCGGCGGCGATCGCCCGTTCGACCACCAGCGTCAGCGACGCGCCGAACAGGATCGAGAACAGCGAGCGGAAGCGCCCGTCGACGAAGATCGAGTTGAGCGCCCACATCACCCGGTCGCCGGTCGACTGGAAGCCGTAGTCGGGCGGGAAGAAATAGGCGTTCTCGATCATCGCCATGCCGACGATGTTGACCGAAAGGATGCCCATCACCGCGATGCCGCGGATCACGTCGAGCGAAAGAATGCGGTCGGGCGTCGTCGCCATCAGACGGCTGCCGAGCGCTGCCGCGTGATGAACGCGATCGGCAGGCCGACCAGCAGGCAGTGCGAGACGAGCTGTTTGACGATCGGCCACGCCTCGCGCGGCGTCTGATAGCTGTCCCACCGCAGCGGCATGACGATCCAGTACATCACAATCCACAGGGCGAAGCCGTAGAGCAGGCCGGCGGCGATCCAGTGCCGGTTGAGCGTCGGGATCCGGCGCGCCGCGAGGACGTAGGCGGCGACCATGACCGCCATGATCGCGAAGTGGGTCAGCAGCCCGAGCGCCTGACCCGCCGCGCCGCCGGGCACTCCATCGCCGAACGGGCCGCTGGCGACGGTCGGCAGGATGCCGCCGGGATCGCCCCCGGCCAGCGCCGACCACAGGAACGCCGAGAGGATGTCGAGCGTGCCGGCGATGAGCGTGGCGATGGCGATTGTGCGCTTCATATGATCCTCCCGTTCCCTCTTGTTCGTCATCCCAGCGAAAGCGGGGACCCAGTCGCAGCCAGAGCCTACCGGGTTCCCGCCTTCGCGGGAATGACGAGAATGGGGGCAGGCGCATTGGCTGCGGGTTCGACGCAGCGCCTTGCGAATCACCGGCTTGAGCCCTGAGGGGCATCGTGTGGAACCAGACCGACCGGCCGGGCCCAGCGTCAGCCTCTTCGTCAGCGCTTGCCCGAATGGCCCGCCGCCGCCAAGGTCAGCTCTCCATCCAATCCCGGAAGAAGCTCTGGTGCGCCTCGCGCAGGCCGGCGAGCGGGACGCCGAACAGGCTCTGGCCGCCGACGGTGCCGATCCGGCGGACCCCCGAGGACGCGGTGTCGGCATCGCGCGTGCCTTTTGCCAGCTGCGCCTGGAAGGCTGCGTCGTCCGGGACGGTCAGCAGATAGCGGCCCTGGTCCTCGCCGAACCACCAGGCGGCGGGCGAATAATCAGGATGCGCCTCGACTTCGGCGCCGAGACCGCCCGCCAGCGCCATTTCCGCCAGCGCCACGGCCATGCCGCCATCGGAAATGTCATGCACGGCGCTCACCAGCCCCGCCGCGATCAGTTCGCGGACGAACTCGCCCGAATTCTTCTCCAGCGTCAGGTCGACCGGCGGGGCCTCGCCGTCCTCGCGGCCGTGGATTTCGCGCAGCCACAGCGATTGCCCGAGATGGCCGCGATCGGGGTTCGGCGAGGCCCAGGGTTCCTGCCCCATGAGGTAGATCGCCTCGCCCGCGGCCTTGAACGCGATCGTCGCCATCCGGCCGTAGTCCTCCATCAGCCCGACGCCGCCGATGGCGGGCGTGGGCAGGATGGCGCTGCCACCGCCGGTGGCCTTGCTCTCGTTATAGAGGCTGACGTTGCCCGACACGATCGGGTAGTCGAGCACCTGGCAGGCCGCCGACATGCCTTCGAGGCAGCCGACGATCTGCGCCATGATCTCGGGCCGCTGGGGATTGGCGAAGTTCAGGCAATTGGTGATTGCCAGCGGCTTGGCACCCACTGCTGACAAGTTGCGGTAGGTTTCCGCCACTGCCTGCTTGCCGCCTTCGTAGGGGTCCGCATAGCAGTAGCGCGGGGTGCAGTCGGTGCTGATGGCCAGCGCCTTGCGGGTGTCGTGCACGCGCACCACCGCCGCGTCGCCGCCCGAGAGCTGCAGCGTGTCGGCGCCGACCTGGCTGTCGTACTGCTGCCAGATCCACGCCCGGCTGGCGAGGTCCGGGCAGGCCATGAGCTTGAGCAGGTCGGCGCCGATGCCGGTGCTTTCGGGCACCTCGCCGAGCGGCTTCACCCCGGCCCAGGCCTTGTACGCCTCGCGGCTGACGTAGGGGCGATCGTAGAGCGGCGCCTCGTCGGCCAGCGGCGCCAGCGGGATGTCGCAAACCACCTCGCCGTTCCATTCGAGCACCATGTGCCCCGTATCGGTCACTTCGCCGATGACCGCGAAGTCCAGCTCCCACTTGCGGAAGATCGCCTCGGCCTCGGGCTCGTGGCCGGGCTTGAGCACCATGAGCATGCGCTCCTGGCTCTCGCTCAGCATCATCTCGTAGGGCGTCATGCCGGTCTCGCGCACCGGGACTTGGTTCATGTCGAGCCGGATGCCCGCGCCGCCCTTGCTGGCCATCTCAACCGAGGAGCTGGTCAGGCCCGCCGCACCCATGTCCTGGATGGCGACGATCGCGTCGGTCGCCATCAGCTCGAGGCAGGCCTCGATCAGCAGCTTCTCGGTGAACGGGTCGCCGACCTGCACGGTGGGCCGCTTGGCATCCGAATCCTCGGCGAAGTCCGCGCTCGCCATCGTCGCCCCGTGAATGCCGTCGCGTCCGGTCTTGGAGCCGACGTAGACGATCGGATTGCCGATCCCGGTGGCGGCCGAATAGAAGATCTTGTCCTGGTCGGCGACGCCCACGGTCATCGCGTTGACGAGGATGTTGCCGTCGTAGGCACGGTGAAAATTGGTCTCGCCGCCGACGGTCGGCACGCCGACGCAGTTGCCGTAGCCGCCGATGCCTTCGACCACGCCCTTGACCAGGTGCTTCATCTTCGGGTGATCGGGGCTGCCGAAGCGCAGTGCATTCAAGTTGGCGACGGGACGCGCGCCCATCGTGAACACATCGCGCAGGATGCCGCCGACGCCCGTCGCCGCGCCCTGGTAGGGTTCGATGTAGCTCGGGTGGTTGTGGCTCTCCATCTTGAAGATCGCCGCCTGCCCCCTGCCGTCCGGTCCCGGGCCGATGTCGATCACGCCGGCGTTCTCCCCCGGGCCGCAGATGACCCACGGGGCCTGGGTCGGCAGCTTCTTGAGGTGGATGCGGCTCGACTTGTACGAGCAATGCTCGCTCCACATGACCGAGAAGATGCCCAGTTCCACGAGGTTGGGCTCGCGGCCGAGCGCCTTCAGGACGCGCTCGTATTCTTCGGGGCTGAGGCCGTGCTGCTCGACGATTGCGGGAGTGATCTGGGACATGGCTCGGCGCCTTAGCGGTGGCGTCCGAGTCTCGCCAGCCCCCGGGCGTGCTTGACCCCCGGCTGCATCGCGGCCAAACCCGCGAGCATGGACGGACAGGCGCCGCAGATTGCTGAAATGAGCTTCGAGGAGGCCTTGCGTGCGCTCGAGGAGGTGGTCCGCAAGCTCGAGAGCGGCGACGTGCCGCTCGATGAATCGATCTCGCTGTACGAGCGTGGCGAGGAGCTGCGGCGGCACTGCCAGGCGCGGCTCGACGCAGCCCAGGCGCGGATCGAGAAGATCGTCGCCGGTCCCGACGGCAAGGCCATCGGCGCCGTGCCGTTCGATGCCGTCTGAGCCTGGCGCCGGCCGTGGGCCTCGTTCTCGCCGATAATCTGCTGGGCCGCGCGATCCAGCGCATCCAGGCTGAAGTCGACGAGGCGTTCGATGCCGTGCTCACCGTGCCCGACGACGGGCGTGAGCGGCTGGTAGAGGCGATGCGCCATGCAGCCATTGGCGGCGGCAAGCGGGTGCGTCCGCTGCTGCTGGTGACGACCGCGGAAATGTACGGCACCGCGCGGGCGGCGGCGGTGCGGGCCGGCTGCGCGATCGAGGCGATTCACGCCTACTCGCTGGTGCACGACGACCTGCCCTGCATGGACGACGATGCCATGCGTCACGGCAAGCCGACGGTTCACATGGCCTTCGACGAGGCGACCGCGGTGCTCGCCGGCGATGCGCTGCACGCGCTGGCCTTCGAGCTGCTGAGCGATCCGGCGACCAGCAGCGATCCGTTCACCCGCGCCGAGCTCGTCCAGTGTCTCGCCGCGGCGAGCGGCGCCGGGGGCATGGCCGGCGGGCAGATGATGGATATCGCTGCCGAAGGCGCCGATTTCGACGTGCGCGAGGTCACCCGCCTGCAGCAGCTCAAGACCGGGGCGCTGCTCGGTGCCGCGGTGGAGATGGGGGCGATACTCGGGCGGGTGCCGGAAGAAGGCCGGGCTTACCTGCGCGCCTATGCCCGCGACATCGGCCTTGCCTTCCAGATCGCCGACGACCTGCTCGACCACGAAGGCGACGAAGCCAAGGCCGGCAAGGCGCTGCGCAAGGACGCGGGCAAGGGCAAGGCAACGTTCGTCTCGCTGATGGGCCCGGACAAGGCGCGCGAGCAGGCGAGGGCGCTCAGCGAGCAGGCGGTCGGACATCTGCAGGGCCACGGCAAGGAAGCCGACCTGTTGCGCGCGCTGGCGCGGTTCGTGGTGGAGCGCGAGAGTTGAGCGAGCACATCGGCCTCTATCCCGGGACCTTCGATCCGGTCACGCTCGGCCATGCGGACATCATCCGTCGCGGCGCCAAGCTGGTCGACCGGCTGATCATCGGAGTCACCACCAATCCCTCGAAGGACCCGATGTTCACCCCCGCGGAGCGGATCGAGATGGTCCGCGCGGAAGTCGCCCGGCAGGGGCTCGCCAATGTCGAGGTCGAGGGCTTCGACGCGCTGCTGATCAAGTTCACCGAGAGCAGGGGGGCAAACCTGATCATCCGCGGCCTGCGCGCGGTGGCGGACTTCGAGTACGAGTACCAGATGGCCGGCATGAACCAGCAGTTGAACGACCAGATCGAGACGGTCTTCCTGATGGCCGACGTCTCGCTGCAGCCGATCGCCTCCAAGCTGGTCAAGGAGATCGCCCTGTTCGGCGGCGACATCGCGCCGTTCGTCAGCCCCTCCGTACGCGAGCAGGTCGTCGCCCGCGTCGAGCAACTGGGCCGGCGGGGACAACTCTAGCCGTTCATTGAACTGTCAGCGCCCAGCCGGTAGGGGCGGCGGCGTGTTTTCAAGGAAATCCTCCAAGCGATGATCACCCGCCTTCTTGCCTCGGCGCTTGTTGTCTCTGTCGCGCTTGCCCCGGCCGCGTTCGCGCAGGACACCGCGGCGCCCGCTGCCGCCCCCGCTCCGATCCCGCTCGCGGCGGACCCCGACCTGTCGCACGATCCCGAGAACATCCTGTTGCTCGACCTGTCGAACGGCAGGCGCGTGGCGATCCGGCTGATGCCGCAGTGGGCGCCGCATCACGTCGAGCGGATCAAGACGCTGACCCGCCAGGGCTTCTACGACGGGATCGTCTTCCACCGCGTGATCGACGGCTTCATGGCCCAGACCGGGGACCCGACGGGCACCGGCCGCGGCGGCTCGGAGCTGCCCGACCTCGAAGCCGAGTTCAACATGTTCCCGCACGTGCGCGGCACGGTGGCGATGGCCCGCGCATCGGACAAGAACAGCGCCAACAGCCAGTTCTTCATCGTCTTCTATCCGCGCTTCTCGCTCGACCGGAACTACACCAATTTCGGCCGGGTGATCGCCGGCATGGATGCGGTCGACGCGATCGAGCGGGGCGAGCCGCCGGCGCACCCCAGCTTCATCGTCCAGGCCTCGATCGCCGCCGACGGCAAGCCGCAGAAGCTCCCGCCGCCGCCGGCGCCGGTGACCGCGGCCGCCGAGCCGCCGGCTCCGGCGCAGCCCCTCAGCCAGTAGGCCTCGACGCGCCTCGTCCGCGCCGTTACGGCGCGGCGATGCGCGTCGACCTGTTCGATTTCGAGCTTCCGCCCGAGCGGATCGCGCTGCGCCCCGCGCGGCCGCGCGATGCGGCGCGCATGCTGGTGGTCCCGCGAGAAGGCCCGTTCCAGGACCTGACCGTGCGCGACCTCCCGCGGCTCTTGCGCGCCGGCGACGTGCTGGTGTTCAACGATACCAAGGTCATCCCCGCGCAGCTCGAAGGGCGGCGGGGGGAAGCCCGCATCGGCGCCACGCTGCACAAGCGGCTCGACCTGCGCCGCTGGCAGGCCTTCGTCCGCAATGCCAAGCGGCTGCGCGAAGGCGACACGATCGAGTTCGCCCACGGCGTCGCCGCGCTGGCCGAAGCGCGCCACGCCGACGGCAGCTGGACGCTGACGTTCGGCGGCGAGGAGCCGGTCGAGGTCCTGCTCGAGCGCGCCGGCCGGATGCCGCTGCCGCCCTACATTGCCGGCAAGCGTGCGACCGACGAGGCCGACCGATCGGACTATCAGACGATCTTCGCCCGCGAGGCCGGGGCGGTGGCCGCGCCGACCGCGGCGCTGCACTTCACGCCCGGACTGCTCGCCGCGCTCGACGTGGCGGGGATCGGCCGAGAGATGCTCACGCTGCATGTCGGCGCGGGGACGTTCCTGCCGGTCAAGGTAGCCGACACCGCGGCACATACCATGCACGCCGAGTGGGGCCGCGTCGACGCGGCGAGCGCCGAGCGGCTCAACGCCGCGCGCCGCGCCGGCGGTCGAATAATCGCGGTCGGCACCACCAGCCTGCGCCTGCTCGAAAGCGCGGCCGCCGAGGACGGGACGATCGGCGCGTTCGCCGGCGACACGGCGATCTTCATCACCCCCGGCTATCGCTTCAGGGCGATCGACGGGCTGATGACCAATTTCCACCTGCCGAGGTCGACGCTGTTCATGCTGGTCTCGGCGCTGATGGGGCTCGAGCGGATGCAGGCGGCCTATGCGCATGCCATCGCCGCCGAATACCGCTTCTACAGCTATGGCGACGCGAGCCTGCTGCTGCCCTGAGAAGGCCTACTCGGTCGTCTTGCCGTCGAAGTGCTCGTGGTCGGCATGGGCGGCCGCGGGCGTGTCGTGCACCTTGCCGTCGACGTGCTCGGGCGGGCCGTAGATGGTGTACATCCTGAGCGCCTCGCTCCCGGTGCAGCGCACGTTGTGGCGCGCGCCCTGCGGCACGATCACGGCGTCGTCGGCCTTCACCCGGTAGGTGTGGTCGTCGATCAGCACTTCGCCCGTGCCGGCCTCGAAGCGGAAGAACTGGTCGCGGTCCTCGTGGACCTCGGCGCCGATCTCCTCGCCGGGGTGCAGCGTCATCAGCACCAGTTGCAGGTTGTGGCCGGTGTAGAGCACCTTGCGGAACTTCTCGTTGGCTTCGGTGACCCGCTCGATGTCGTCGTGGTACCCCTTCATTCCGCGCTCCTCGTGCAACACCTTTCGCCAACGCAGGTAGGGCGCGGGCTTTCCCGCCGTCCATCGGGATATTTCCCGATGACGGGGAGCAGGCGCGCGCTTGCATTCGGCCGGGCCGCCGCCATCTTGCGCCGCGTGGACGGCCCGATTCTCGATATCCGCAACCTGTCGAAGACCTACAAGGGCGGCACCACCGCGCTCGACGGGGTCGATCTGTCGATCCGCAAGGGAGAGATCTTCGCGCTGCTCGGCCCCAACGGCGCGGGCAAGACCACGCTGATCGGCGCCGTGTGCGGCCTGCTGCGGCCGAGCGGCGGGACGATCGAGGCGTTCGGGCTCGACGTCCAGCGCCACTGGCGCCAGGTCCGCCGCCGCATCGGGCTCGTGCCGCAGGAGCTGAGCTTCGACATGTTCGCGCGGGTCGATCACTCGGTGAATTTCTCGCGCGGGATGTTCGGCTTTCCGCCCAACGCGGCGCGGATCGAGGAAGTGCTGCGCTCGCTCAGCCTGTGGGACAAGCGCGAGGCCAAGATCCGCGAGCTTTCCGGGGGCATGAAGCGGCGGGTGATGATCGCCAAGGCGCTGAGCCACGAGCCCGAGCTGCTATTCCTCGACGAGCCGACCGCCGGCGTCGACGTCGAGCTGCGCCGCGACATGTGGAAGCAGATCGGCGCGCTGCGCGACAAGGGCACGACGATCATCCTCACCACCCACTACATCGAGGAAGCCCAGGAGATGGCCGACCGGGTGGGGGTCATCAACAAGGGCAGGCTGCTGCTGGTCGACGACAAGGCCGCGATCATGGCCCAGCTCGGCCGCAGCGAGGCGCGGATCACGCTGACGAGCCCGATTTCGGCCTTGCCGGCTTCGCTCGCAGGCTATCCGGTCTCGCTCGAGGACGAAGGGCGCTCGGTCGTTTACCGCGGCGGCGACGGCAAGGGCAAGCGCGAGGCGGCCGAAGTGATCAAGGCCGTGGTCGCGGCGGGAATCGGCTTCGACGGGATCGTCACGAAGGAATCCACCCTCGAGGACATCTTCGTCGACCTGGTCGAAGGCCGGGAAGGAGCGGCGGCATGAACCTGCGGGGGGCGCTTGCCATCTACACCAACGAACTGGCGCGGTTCTTCCGCACCGTGTTCGGCTCGATCCTGTCGCCGGTATTGACGACCTCGCTCTATCTCGTCGTGTTCGGCGCGGCGATCGGCGGGCGCATCCAGGAGGTCGGCGGAGTGTCCTACGGCGCGTTCATCGTGCCCGGGCTGATCATGCTGACCCTGCTGAGCGAGAGTACCTCGAACGCCAGCTTCGGCATTTACATGCCGCGCTTCACCGGGGCGATCTACGAGCTGCTGAGCGCGCCGGTCGGGGTCGCCGAGACGCTGATCGGCTTCGTCGGCGCGGCCGCCACCAAGTCGCTGGTCATCGCCTCGATCATCCTGCTGACGGCGTGGCTCTACGTCGACTACTCGATCGCCCATCCGATCTACGCCGTGGGCTACATCGTGCTGGTCGCGGCGGCGTTCTCGCTGTTCGGCTTCGTCCTCGGCATCTGGGCCGACGGGTTCGAGAAGCTCTCGATCATCCCGATGCTGGTGCTCACGCCGCTGACGTTCCTCGGCGGCACGTTCTATTCGATCAAGCTGCTGGCCGAGCCGTGGCGCACGATCGCCCAGTTCAACCCGGTGTTCTACCTCATCAGCGGTTTGCGCTGGACCTTCACCGGGCAGTCCGACGTGCCGATCGGGCTGTCGCTCGGCTGCACGCTCGGGTTCGTGGCGCTGTGCATCGCGGTGATTGCGTTCATCTTCAAGACCGGGTGGCGGCTGCGCGGCTGACTCCCCTCCCGCTTGCGGGAGGGGCCGGGCGTGGGCGTGTCGACAAACCGCTCCCTGACCCACGCCTAACCCCTCCCGCAAGCGGGAGGGGGATGCTAGCGCTGCCTCGATGACCCGCTTTCAGTTCACGATCGAGGCCACCGACGGCAAGGCGCGCACCGGCCGCATTGCCATGCGCCGTGGCGAGATCCGCACCCCGGCGTTCATGCCGGTCGGCACCGCCGCGACGGTCAAGGCGATGAAGCCGGAAGCGGTCCGCGCGAGCGGCGCCGACATCATCCTCGGCAACACCTATCACCTCATGCTCCGCCCCGGCGCCGAGCGCGTGGCGAAGCTCGGCGGGCTGCACCGGTTCATGAACTGGCCGCATCCGATCCTTACCGACAGCGGCGGCTATCAGGTGATGAGCCTGTCGGACCTGACGAAGCTGACCGAGGACGGGGTCGAGTTCCGCAGCCATCTCGATGGCTCGAAGCACGTGCTGAGCCCCGAGCGGTCGATGGAGATCCAGCGCCTGCTCGGCTCCGACATCGTCATGGCGTTCGACGAATGCCCCCGTGCCGACCGTCCGCTGGACGAGATCCGCAGCTCGATGGAACTGTCGATGCGCTGGGCCAGGCGCAGCCGCGACGCGTTCGATGCTGGCGGAGAGCACGCCGAGGGCGCGGCGCTGTTCGGCATCCAGCAGGGGGCGCTGGACGAGGCCCTGCGCCGGCAAAGCGCCGAGGCACTGCGCGAGATCGGCTTCGACGGCTACGCCATCGGCGGCCTGGCGGTGGGCGAGGGGCAGGAGGCGATGTTCGCCACGCTCGACTTCGCTCCCGGCCAGTTGCCCGAGGACGCGCCGCGCTACCTGATGGGCGTCGGCAAGCCCGACGATCTGGTCGGCGCGGTCGAACGCGGGGTCGACATGTTCGACTGCGTCCTGCCGACCCGCTCGGGCCGCAACGGCCAGGCCTTCACCTGGGGCGGCCCGCTCAACCTGCGTAACGCCCGGCACGCGGAAGACAGCGCGCCGCTCGACGAGCGCTGCGCCTGCCCGACCTGCGGCAGCTACTCGCGCGCCTACCTGCATCACCTGCAGAAAGCCGGCGAGATTCTCGGCGCGATGCTCGTCACCGAGCACAACCTGTCGTTCTACCAGCAGTTGATGCAGGCGATGCGCGCGGCGATCGGGGCGGGGAGCTTTGCGGCCTTCGCCGCCGATTTCCGGCGCGATTATCGCTCCGGTTGAGCCGGCACGATCGCCGTCTCGAGGCGCGTCCCCGGATAAGCCACGAAGCGGCCGCTGCGGCGGTCGAGGAAGCCGGCGCCGATGGCGCCGGCAAAGCGCTGCGCGAGCCTCAGGTCGGTGTACCACTTGCCGATGCGATGGGGGGTAACGAAGCGGAACCTGGTCATTGCCGCCAGTAATGCCGCTCCGCGTCGCCGGTTCCGCGGGCGATTGAGATCAAACGAAAAAGGGCGGCCCCGCGGGACCGCCCTCTCGTGTGCGGGTACCGGACAAGCCTAGCGCGAGTAGAACTCGACGACCAGGTTCGGTTCCATGGTGACCGGGTAGGGCACCTCGTCGAGCTTCGGCACGCGGCTGAAGGTCACCTTGTCGGTGCCGTCGACCGCGACGTAGTCGGGAATCTCGCGCTCGGGCAGGCTCTGCGCCTCGATCACCAGCGCCATTTCCTTGGCCTTGTCGCCGAGGCTGACGACGTCGCCCGGCAGCACCTTGCGGCTGGCGATGTTGCACTTCACGCCGTTGACGCGAATGTGGCCGTGGCTGACGACCTGGCGCGCGGCGAAGATCGTCGGCGCGAACTTGGCGCGGTAGACGATCATGTCGAGCCGCTGCTCGAGCAGGCCGATCAGGTTCTGCCCGGTGTCGCCCTTCATGCGGTCCGCGGCCTTGTAGGTCGCCTTGAACTGCTTCTCGGTGATGTCGCCGTAGTAGCCCTTGAGCTTCTGCTTGGCGCGCAGCTGCAGGCCAAAGTCGCTCATCTTGCCCTTGCGGCGCTGGCCGTGCTGCCCGGGGCCGTAGCTGCGGCGGTTCACGGGGCTGTGCGGACGGCCCCAGATGTTCTCGCCCATGCGGCGGTCGAGTTTATGCTTGGCGCTCTTGCGCTTCGACATGCGTCGTACTCCAATTTGCGGTCGCCGCCCCCCAAACCATTCGAGGGGCCAGCGCTTCAACCCGGCATCGCACCGATGGACCATTCATCCATCGCGGCCGCCGCTTCACCGGGGTGCGGGGCCAATTAGCGAAGGGCGCGCCGATACCGGCACGCCTCGCTCAAGTCAACTGCGATGGCGGGCCAGCCTCTTCGGCGGCTCGCCCCGGCGTCACAGGCCGGGGGCACCCTGGTTGTTCTGTACCGTCTGCCCGCCGCTGCCGACGCCCTGCATCTCGCCGACGCCCTTCTGCGTCCGCGAGTTCAATTCCCGCCATTGCGCGGCGGTCATGCAGATGCGCGTGCGGCGAGTCAGCGAGCCGGTCGCGCGGTCGGTGCGGCAGACCTTCTTCTCTTCCTGCGGCGCCTGCTGCTGGTCCTGCGCTTCCTGCGCGGAAGCTGCGACGCTCGTCGCAGCCATCAAGGCGGCGGCAGCCCAAAGGCAAACTTTCATCATCACCCGTCCCGTTTGTTTCGTCCTTCGGCCAGCGCTTATTCGGAAACGTCGCGGGGCGAAATACCCGCGCGCAACTTGATACAAATTAGTGCAATCCGCGTGGTCCCGTCAGCCGCCTGCGCCGGGGGCCCCACAAGCCACGTCCACCGCGCTGATGCACCGCGGGGCGCCGGACGCGCTGCCGTTCATTTCATCGACGCCCCGGCGCGTCCGGGCGTTGAGCTCGCGCCACTGGACTTCGGTCAGGCAGATGCGCGTGCGGCGGGTGAGCGAGCCGGTTGCCTTCTCCGTGCGGCAGATCTTCTTTTCCTGCCGCGCCTGCGCGTCGGAAGTGGCAGGAGGAGGAGCGGCGGCGCTCAGGCCGCTCGTCGCAACGAGAAATGCCGCTGCGAGGACGCCAGTCAATTTCATCCGAACCTCCCGCGGTTCTCAGACGGCAAAGGTATCTCAGTTTGGCGACTTAGCCAATCCGCGCTCAATCCCCGCGCGGCCGCCGTTCGAGATAGCTCAGCACGCCGCGCAGGGTGCGCACTTCGAGGTGGTTCCAGCCGGGCTTGGTCAGCATGCCCCGCAAGGTGCGGCGGGTGGCGGCGGCACGGCCCGCGGGACGGAAATAGCCGCGCGGCTCGAGCAGCCGCTCGAAATGTTCGATCAGCCCGTCGAGCTCTTCCTGCAGCGCCGGCGGCAGGAGCTCCTCGGCGGTCGGCTGCGGCAGGCCCGCCGCGCGCGACCATTCGTAGGCGACGAGGATCACGGCCTGGGCCAGATTGAGCGAGGCGAATTGCGGATTGACCGGGACCGTGATGATCGCCCGGGCAAGCGCGACGTCGTCCGTCTCCAGACCGGAGCGCTCGGGGCCGAACAGGATCGCGCTGCGCCCCTCGCGCCCGTGCATCTCGGCCGCCGCGGCTTCGGGCGTCAGCACGGGCCTGCTGACGCCGCGCTTGCGCACGGTGGTCGCATAGACGTGCGCGAAGTCGGCCACGGCTTCGGCGGTCGTGGCATAGACCCGGGCGCCCTCCAGCACTTCGTCCGCGCCCGAGGCGGCGGGCCCGGCGTCGGGATTGGGCCAGCCGTCGCGCGGGGCGACGAGGCGCATCTCGGTGAGCCCGAAATTGAGCATCGCCCGCGCCGCCTTGCCGATGTTCTCGCCGAGCTGCGGACGGACGAGGACGATGACCGGCTTGTCAGTTGCCTCCGACATCGCGCACGCTGCTGGCGAACTCCTCGAAGTCGCGCGCTTCGGAAAAGTCGCGGTAAACCGAGGCGAAACGGATGTAGGCGACCGAGTCGATCTGCCGCAGGCCCTCCATCACCATTGCCCCGATACGGGCCGAGGGGATTTCGGTCTCGCCGGCGGTCTCGACCTGGCGCTGGATGCCCGAGACGAGCTGATCGATGCGCTCCTGCCCGACCCCGCGCTTGCGGCAGGCGAGCGCCACCGACTGCTCGACCTTGGCGCGATCGAACGGTTCGCGCTTGCCGCCGCTCTTGACCACGTTGATTTCGCGCAGCTGCACGCGCTCGAAGGTCGTGAAGCGCCCGCCGCAACTGTCGCACTGACGCCGGCGGCGGATTGCGGTGTTGTCCTCGGTGGGCCGCGAATCCTTTACCTGGCTGTCGTCATGGGCGCAGAACGGGCAGCGCAATTAGGGCCTGAGCCTCTTGTAGAGCATGAAGCCGGCTCCGGCGAGCAAGCCGATCGGCCACGTCACCACCGGGAGGAGTCCGGCGGCCACTGCACCCACCGCCCCGCCGATCACGACCGGCTTGGTCGAGGGATGGGCCGCGCCTTGCTTGGCCATCGCCTTGATCTCGGCGACGGCGTCGCCCAGCAGGTCGTCGCCGCGAGGGTCATTGGGCGGTGAATTGGGATCGGTCATTGCTTACCTCCCTGGATAGACCGGAAACGCCTCGCAAAGCTCGCTGACCCGGCGGCGCACGCTTTCCTCGACTTGCGCATCGCCTGCCTCGCCGTTGCGACGCATGCCCTCGAGCACTTCGGCGATCAGGGCGCCGACCTTGCGGAACTCGGCCGGGCCGAACCCGCGCGTGGTCGCGGCCGGGGTCCCGAGCCGGATGCCCGAAGTCTTGGTCGGCGGCAGCGGATCGAACGGGATGGCGTTCTTGTTGCAGGTGAGGAACGCGCGGTCGAGGCCGACTTCGGCAGCCTTGCCGGTCACTTCCTTGGGACCGAGATCGACCAGCATCAGGTGGTTGTCGGTGCCGCCCGAGATGATCCGGAGGCCGTGCTCCTCGAGGCTCGCAGCGAGCGCCTTGGCGTTCTCGACCACCGACTGGGCATAGATCTTGAACTCCGGCCGCAGCGCTTCGCCGAACGCGACCGCCTTGGCGGCGATCACGTGCACCAGCGGGCCGCCCTGCATGCCGGGGAACACCGCGCTGTTGAACTTCTTCGCCAGCGCCTCGTCGTTGGTCAGGATGACCCCCGAGCGCGGACCGCGCAGGCTCTTGTGCGTGGTCGTGGTGACGACGTGCGCGTGCGGGAAGGGCGAGGGATGCGCACCGCCGGCGACGAGGCCGGAGAAATGCGACATGTCCACCAGCAGCCAGGCGCCCACCTCGTCGGCGATCTCGCGGAAGGCGGCGAAGTCCCAGTGGCGCGGATAGGCGGTGGCGCCGGCGATGATCAGCTTGGGCTTGTGCTCGCGGGCGAGACGGCGGACCTCGTCCATGTCGAGCCGCTGGTCCTCGCGGCGGACGCCGTACGGCACCGCGTTGAACCACTTACCGCTCATGTTGACCGGCGAGCCGTGGGTCAGGTGCCCGCCGGCGGCGAGATCGAGGCCCATGAAGGTGTCGCCGGGCTGGAGCAGGGCGAGGAACACCGCCTGGTTCATCTGGCTGCCGCTGTTCGGCTGCACATTGGCAAAATCGCAGCCGAACAACTGCTTGGCGCGCTCTATTGCCAGCGTTTCGACCTCGTCGGCGTATTCGCAGCCGCCGTAGTAGCGGCGCCCGGGATAGCCTTCGGCATACTTGTTGGTGAACACCGAGCCGGTCGCCTCGAGCACCGCCGGGCTGGCGATGTTCTCGCTCGCGATCAGCTCGATCCGGTCGCGCTGGCGGCCCAGCTCGCGGCCGATGATCGCGGCAACGGCGGGATCGGCCTCTTCGAGGCTATCATGCCAGAAACGGCGGAGCGGATCGGTATCGGCGGCTTCACGGGTAAGCAAACTCATGGATCAGGCGTCCTGCGGGATTTTCGACAATTTCTCGACGCGGCGGGTGTGCCGGTCGCCGGCGAAAGGAGTGGCGAGAAAGGTCTCGATGCAGGCCTTGGCCATGTCGATACCGATCAGCCGCGCGCCGAGCGCGATGACGTTGGCGTCGTTGTGCTCGCGCGCCAGGCGGGCCGAAACCGGCTCCGACACCAGCGCGCAGCGCGCCGCCGCGATGCGGTTGACGGCGATCGAGATGCCGATGCCGCTGCCGCAGGCGGCGACGCCGAAATCGGCCTCGCCCGTCGCGATGTGCGCGGCCAGCCTGTAGCCGTAATCGGGATAATCCACGGAATCGATGCCGTCGGGGCCGAGGTCGGCGACGTCGTGCCCGAGCTCGCGCAGCCAATCGGCGAGCTCGCCCTTCAGCGCGAAGGCCGCATGATCCGAGGCGATGGCGATCTTCATGGCGCGCACATAGTGATTTGCGTCGCGCGGTGCCACCGCAAAAGCCCTTTGTCCCCGATGAGGCCGGCTATGCCGCGCGGCCGCCCTGTGGCAGGACCGATGCAGCGATCGGGAGAGACTCATGGAATACCGCTACCTTGGCCGCAGTGGCCTGCGCGTGTCGCCACTATGCCTGGGCACGATGATGTTCGGCGGTTCGACCGACGAGCCGACCGCGAAGCGGATCATCGACAAGGCGCGCGGACAGGGGATCAACTTCCTCGACGCGGCCGATCTTTACAACGGCGGGCTGACCGAGGAATTCGTCGGCCGTTCGATCAGGGGCGACCGCCATCACTGGGTCGTCGCCACCAAGTTCGGCCACCGGATGACCGACGCGCCCAACGAGGGCGGGCAGTCGCGCAAGTGGATTTTCCAGGACGTCGACGACTGCCTGCGCCGCCTCGGCACCGACTTCATCGACGTGCTCTATTTCCACAAGGCCGACGTTGACGCGCCGTTCGAGGAGCCGCTGCGGGCGATCAAGGACCTGATCGCGCAAGGCAAGGTGCGTTACTACGGCGTGTCCAACTTCAAGGCCTGGCGGATCATGGACGTGTGCCGCATCGCCGATCAGCTGGGCATGGACCGGCCGGTCGTCAGCCAGCCGCTCTACAACATCGTCGATCGTCTGGCGGAGGTCGAGCAGCTTCCTGCCGCCGGTCACTGCGGCATCGGCGTTGCGCCCTACAGCCCGCTCGCCCGCGGAGTTCTCAGCGGCAAGTACGATCCGGGCGCGCCGCCGCCCGAAGGCTCGCGGGCAGCGCGCAACGATCCGCGCATCATGCAGACCGAGTGGCGCCCCGAATCGCTCGACATCGCCCAGGCCATCGCCCGCCATGCGCAGGAGCGGGGGATGTCGACCGTCGCCTTCGCGATCGCCTGGGTGCTGCGGAACAGGTTCGTGACCTCGGCGATCGTGGGTCCGCGCACCGAGGAGCAATGGGACTCCTACCTCCCCGCGCTCGAGGCCGTGCTCGATGCGAACGACGAAGCCTTCGTCGATGGCCTTGTCCCGCCGGGCCATGCCTCCACTCCGGGGTATACCGACCCCGCCTATCCGGTCGAGGGCCGCCGGGTCCGCTAGACCCTTGCCGGCGCGAGCGTCCGGCCGCGGATAAGATCGGCCGCCTTCTCGCCGATCATCATGATCGGCAGGTTGGGATTGCCGCGGGGCAGGGTGGGCATCACCGAGGCATCGGCCACCCGCAGGCCGGAGAGGCCGTGCACGCGCAGCGAAGCATCGACGACCGCGTCGGCATCGTTCCCCATCCGGCACGAGCAGGCCGGGTGCGCGCGGTGCGTGGCGTGGCGGCGGATGTACTCCGCCGCGTCTGCGTCGCTGCGAACCTCCGCTCCGGGCAGGTTCTCGCGCGCGATCAGCTCGCGCAAGGGGCTCTGCGCGTAGATCCGCCGGCTCAGGTGCAGCGCGCGCACCATGCCGTCGAGATCGCCCGGTTCGGCGAACAGGTTGAGGAAGATGCGCGGCGGATCGCGCGGGTCGGCCGAGCGCAGGCGGACCCAGCCGCGCGACTTCTGGTCGAGGTAGCCGGTCCGGACCGACAGCCGGGCGACGGGCCTGCGCTGCACTCCGGGGACCCACACCCGCGCATCGCCGCTCAGCGGCAGGGCCATCATCTGCAGGTCGGGCCGGTCGAGCCCCTCGGTCGAGCGCGCGAACACGTTGGCGACCGTGCCGGTGGACGCGAAGGGTCCGGTGCTTCGTGCGAACCAGCGCAGCGCGGCGAGTGCCGCGCGGTCGGCGCGCAGGTAGCGTGTCAGGCCCTCGTCGCCGACGAGATCGTATTCGTTGATGATGTTGGGGTGGTCGGCCAGGTTGCGGCCGACGCCGGGCAACTCGTGCACCGGTTCGATGCCGACCGCGCGCAGCTCGTCGGGCCGGCCGATGCCCGAAAGCTGCAGCACCTGCGGCGAGCCGTAGGCGCCGGCCGCGAGGACGACCTCGCTTCCTGCGTCCACGGTCGTCAGCCGGCCCCGCCTTGCATACTGCACGCCGACTGCGCGCCCGCCGCGTACGACGATCCGGTGCACCAGCGCGCTGGTCTGGATGGTAAGGTTTGGCCGCCGCATCGCCGGGTAGAGATAGGCACGGGCGGAACTGGTGCGCCGGCCCCCGCCGACGGTCGATTCCATGCGCGAGATGCCGTCCTGTTCTTGCCCGTTGGGGTCCTCGCAATAGGCGATCCCGGCTGCCTGGGCGGCCGCGAGGAGCGGTTCCCACAGCAGGTCCGGCCCATCCATCCGCGAGATGCGCACCGGCCCGTCGCCGCCGTGCCACGGCCCCGCGCCGCGCCAGTGCGTCTCGAGCCGCCGGAAGTAGGGCAGCACTTCGGCATAGCTCCATCCCTCGAGGCCCGAGGCGGCCCAGTCGTCGTAGTCGCGCCGGTTGCCGCGGATGGCGATCATGGCGTTGACCGAGGAGGTGCCGCCGAGCGTTCGCACGCGCGGGATTGCCAGCCGCCGGTCGTGAAGGCCCGGCTCGGGCTCGGATTCGAACTGCCAGGTGCCGATCCGCCCCATTGCCACCCTTGGAAAGGCCAGCGGCATCAGCTGCAGCGGGTGCCGGTCGGGCGGGCCCGCCTCGAGCAGCAGCACCGTCGTATCGGGATCCTCGCTCAGCCGCGCGGCGACGACCGCTCCTGCCGAGCCCGCGCCGATGACGATGTAGTCGTACTCAGCCCCCATGGAGCGCATTGTGCCCGCACGGCGCGAAAAGCAAAAGCCCCGGCGCCGTGACGGCGTCGGGGCTCCTGAAAACGTCTCCAATCTCTTGAAGTCGTCTCATAACCGAAGGATTTGCATCGTTCGGTAAAGTCCTCAACGGCCGGCGGTGGGGACGGTTCCCGGATACAGAAAAAATCTGCCGGTTGCCAAGCTGCCGGATCCTACTTGTCGTGGCCGCCGCGGTCCTTGCGCCGATGACCCGGATGGTTCCCGGACGGACCCTTGCGGTGGATCTTCGGCTTCCCGCGGGGCGGGCCGTTGCCGGGGCCGCGCGCGGGCGCATCGGTGCGCCGGTTCTGGCGCGCGCTTTCACGCGGGCCCGAGGCCGACGGTTCGATGGTGATGCTTTCCTCGCCCGCGGCGAGCTCGGCCGCGGCGGTCCGTAGCAGCGCGTCCGCGAACTTGCCGGCGATCGGGCGCGGTATCTGCACGAAGGTTTCGCCGGGGCCGATGCGGATCGCGCCGACCTCGCTCCGGGTAATGTGCCCGCGGCGGCACAGCAGCGGCAGCAGCCAGCGCGGGTCGGCATTCTGCCGGCGACCGATGGCCATGCGGAACCACACCGTGTCTTCGAAGCCCGGCCGGTGGCGATCCTTCTGCGCCGCCTGGCGCGCTTCGGGCGTATCGGCGATCAGCTCTTCCGGCTGCGGCATGGCGGCGCGGCGCGCGTGGACCAGCGCGGCGGCGATGTCTCCGGGACTGCGCTCCGCCATCAGGCGCTCAGCCAGCTCGCGATCCTCGTCGTCGAATTCGACCGGCGAGAGCAGGTCGGCCAGCAGCCGTTCGCGGTCCTGGGCACGAATCGCCTCCGGTGTCGGCGCCGTGATCCACTCGGCTTCGATATGGGCACCGCGCAGCATCGACTCGACGCGGCGGCGGCGCGGGTAGGGCACGACGATGACCGCGGTGCCCTTCTTGCCAGCGCGCCCGGTCCGGCCTGAACGATGCTGCAGGACCTCGGCATCGCGCGGAATCTCGACATGGACGACCAGGCTCAGGCTCGGCAGGTCGATGCCGCGCGCGGCGACGTCGGTGGCCACGCACACGCGGGCGCGCCGATCGCGCAGGGCCTGCATCGCCTGGTTGCGCTCCTGCTGCGAGTGCTCGCCCGACAGCGCCACCACCGCGAAACCGCGCTCCTGCAGCGTGTTGTGCAAGTGGCGCACATTGTCGCGGGTGGCGCAGAACAGCATCGCCGTCTCGGCTTCGTGGAAGCGGAGCAGGTTGACCACGGCGTTCTCGATCTCGGAGGGCGAGACGGTGACCGCCTGGTAGGCGATGTCGCCGTGCCCGCGATCGTCGCCGACGGTCGAGATGCGGTGCGCGTCGCGCTGATAGCGTTTCGCCAGGGTAACGATCGGGCGCGGCAGGGTGGCGGAGAACAGCAGCGTGCGGCGTCCTTCGGGCGTCGCATCGAGGATCTCCTCGAGCTCCTCGCGGAAGCCCATGTCGAGCATCTCGTCGGCCTCGTCGAGGACCACCGCCTTGAGCGCCGACAGGTCGAGCGCACCGCGTTCGAGGTGGTCGCGCAGCCGGCCCGGGGTCCCGACGACGATATGCGCGCCGTGCGCGAGACTGCGCCGTTCCTTCGAGGCATCCATGCCGCCGACGCAGGTTGCGATGCGCGCACCGGCGCCGGAATAGAGCCAGCCGAGCTCGCGGCTGACCTGCAAGGCCAGTTCGCGGGTCGGCGCGATGACCAGCGCAAGCGGCTTGGCGGCCGGCGGCGCGGTGCCGCCCGGGTCCAGCAGCTCACCGGCCATGGCGAGGCCGAACGCGACGGTCTTGCCCGAGCCGGTCTGCGCGGACACGATCAGATCGCGTCCGGCCGCGTCGGACAGCAGCACCGCCGCCTGCACCGGAGTCAGCTCAGCGTAGCCGCGCGCGGTGAGGGCTGCGGAAAGATGCAATGGAAGGTTGGAGAAGGGCATGGCGCTCGGTTCTGGAGTTGCCGGCGCGCGATGGCGGCGGGGGAGGGTCTGTCAAAAATGGCACCGTGGCCCGTCTCGGAGCGAGGCGGGCCATTCGGACCGAGGTCGGCTGCCGTCGGGCGCGCCAAGGGCGCCTCGAGGGCGATTACTGGTCGAGGAAGCTGCGCATCTTGCGGCTGCGGCTCGGATGCTTGAGCTTCCGCAGCGCCTTGGCCTCGATCTGCCGGATGCGCTCGCGGGTGACCGAGAACTGCTGGCCGACTTCCTCGAGCGTGTGGTCGGTGTTCATGCCGATCCCGAACCGCATGCGCAGCACGCGCTCCTCACGCGGCGTGAGTGAAGCGAGCACGCGGGTGACCGTCTCCTTGAGATTGGCCTGGATCGCCGCGTCGACCGGGATCACCGCGTTCTTGTCCTCGATGAAATCGCCGAGGTGCGAATCCTCCTCGTCGCCGATGGGCGTCTCGAGGCTGATCGGCTCCTTGGCGATCTTCATCACCTTGCGCACCTTCTCGAGCGGCATGCTCAAGCGCTCAGCCATTTCCTCGGGCGTGGGCTCGCGGCCCTGCTCGTGGAGGAACTGGCGGCTGGTGCGGACCAGCTTGTTGATCGTCTCGATCATATGCACCGGGATGCGGATCGTGCGCGCCTGGTCGGCGATCGAGCGGGTGATCGCCTGCCGGATCCACCAGGTGGCATAGGTGCTGAACTTGTAGCCGCGGCGGTACTCGAACTTGTCGACCGCCTTCATCAGGCCGATGTTGCCTTCCTGGATCAGGTCGAGGAACTGCAGCCCGCGGTTGGTGTATTTCTTGGCGATCGAGATCACCAGCCTGAGGTTCGCTTCGACCATTTCCTTCTTGGCGATGCGCGCCTCGCGCTCGCCCTTCTGGACCATGTTCACGATCCGGCGGAATTCGTTGAGGCTCATGCCGGTCTGGCTGGCGATATCGGCGATCTCGGCGCGGATGCGCTCGACCGAGTCGACCTCGTTCTCGGCGAACGCGGCCCACTTCTTGTCGCGCTTGGCCATCGCCTGAAGCCAGCCCTCGTCGAGCTCGTGGCCGACGTACTCGGCCAGGAAGTCGGCGCGCTTGACCTTGTGGCGCTCGGCCAGGCGCAGCATCTGCCCGCCGAGCGTCGTCAGCCGGCGGTTGAAGGCATAGAGGTTGTCGACCAGGAACTCGATCTTGGTGGCGTGGAACTGCACACTCTCGACCTCGGCGGTGAGCTGCTCGCGCAGCTCCTCGTATTTCTTTTCCTTGGCCTTGGGGAATTCCTCGCTGCGGCCGAGTACGTCGACGCGCTCGCCCTGGACCTTCTCGAACTTCTTGAACAGGTCGGTGATGCGGGCGAATCGCTCGAGCGCCTCGGGCTTCAGCGCTGCTTCCATCTGCGCGAGCGAGAGGGTGTTGTCTTCCTCGTCCTCTTCCTCGCGGCGGCGGGCGCGGGGCTCACCGTCCTCGTCCTCGTCTTCGGAAGTCTCTTCTTGCTCTTCCTCGACCTCTTCCTCTTCCTTGTACGAAGGACCGGCGGTCTCCTCGCTGATCTCGCCGTCGTCGTCCTCGCCGTCGCCTTCCATCTTCTCGACCGGCGGCTCCTTGGACAGCATCGCGTCGAGGTCGAGGATTTCGCGCAGCTGCATCTCGCCGTTGTTGAGCGCCTCGGACCACTGGATGATCGCATGGAAGGTGATCGGGCTCTCGCACAGGCCCATGATCATCGTGTCGCGCCCGGCCTCGATCCGCTTGGCGATGGCGATCTCGCCCTCGCGGCTGAGCAGCTCGACCGCGCCCATCTCGCGCAGGTACATCCGCACCGGGTCGTCGGTGCGCTCGGTCGTGGCCGGCTTCTTCTTCTCGGGAACGTGGCCGCTGTCGTCCTCGCCGTCGTCGTCATCGGGCGAGGCGGAGATTTCCTCCTGTTCGCCTTCGCTGTCTTCCTCGGCCGCATCCTCGTCGGTTTCGACGATGTTGACGCCCATCTCCGAGATCGCGGACATCACGTCCTCGATCTGGTCGGTCGACATCTGATCCTGCGGCAGCGCCTCGTTGAGCTCGTCCACGGTGATGTAGCCGCGGCGCTTCGCCTTCGCGATGAGCTTCTTCACCGACGCCTCGTTGAGGTCGATCAGCGGGGCGTCGTCGGGTCCGGTGGTGTCTTCGGAAGCCATATATTCTTGCGTCAACCTGTGTCCTGTTCGTCCGCGCGAGCCTTGTCCGCGTCGTTCACCTGATCTGCGTGTGCCGCCCCCTTTATCGCCTGGGAGGCAGCGCGTTTGCGGGCCATGTGCCCTAGTCGCGACTCGATTTCCAGCTTTCGTTGGCGCAGCCGCTGCTGCTCCGCGAAAGCCCCTTCCGGGTCGGTCTCGAAGCGGGCCGTTGCCGCCGCGATGGCGGCATCGAGTGCCGGCTTCTCGACCAGCAATGCCACCGCTTCGGCCAATTCCTCGCGCGCGACCTGCGGATCGGTCCCTTCCACGAGGAAGGAAAAGAAAACGTTATCCTGCGGCGGCGTCTGGATTCCGGCAGCGGATATGGTGCCGAGCACGCCGCCTTCAAGGCCTTCCGATTGCTCCAGAAGCTCGTCGATTGCACCGGCAAGCTGCGGTTCGGTCGGGGCGAGGCTCAGCAGGGCTTCGGCATGGCGCGCGATCTGGTCCGGATGGCGGGCGAGGCCGGCCAGCACGGCCTGGGCGAGCGTGTCGCGCGGATCGCCCGCCGCGGCCCGGCGCAGGCGGTCCGACGCACCCGGCCGCACGGGTATCGCCGGGTTGAACCGGCGCGCGCCCCCCTGCGGCTGGAACTCGCGCCTGGGGAACGCGAAGGCCGAGAACCGCTCGAGCAGGTCGCGGCGGTAGAGCGCCTTGATGTCGGGATGCTGGATCGCCTCGACGTGGTCGAGCAGCCGCGCCTTGAGGCCCGCCTTGTCCTCGGGCGAGGCGAGCGGGACGGCATCGCGCTCGTGCTGCCAGATCCGGTCGAGCAGGCTGGCCGGCTCGGCCAGCAGCGCCTCCAAGGCGCCGGGCCCCTTGTCCCTGATCAGGTCGTCGGGATCCATTCCGGGCGGCAGGGTGACGAACAGCAGCGAATGGCCGGGGCGGAGCAGCGGCAGCGCGCGCGTCGCGGCGCGCATCGCCGCGCGCTGGCCCGCGGCGTCGCCGTCGAAGCACAGGATCGGCTTGTCGACCAGCCGCCACAGCAGTTCGATCTGCGTCTCGGTCAGCGCGGTGCCCATCGGCGCGACCGCTTCGTCGATCCCCGCCGCGGCCAGCGCGACCACGTCCATCTGCCCTTCGACCACGACGATCCGCCCCGTCTTGCGCGAGGCCGGCCCCGCGCGATGCAGGCTGAACAGTGTGCGGCCCTTGTCGAACAGCGGCGTATCCGGCGAATTCAGATACTTGGGGGCGTCCTTTTTCTCCGAGTCGAGGATGCGCGCGGCAAAGGCGATGGCCCGCCCGCGCGCGTCGTGGATCGGCATCGTCAGCCGGTCGCGGAAGCGGTCGTAGGGATCGCGTCCTGAGCCTGTCGCTGGATCGGCCTGGATGAGCAGCCCCGCTTCGATGAGCATGGCCTCGTCGAACCGGGCGAGGGCCTTCTTCACCGCATGGCGGCTGTTGGGCGCGTAACCGAAGCCGAAGCGTTCGCAGGTGTGCGCATCGAACCCGCGCGACTTGAGGTAAGCCCGCGCCCGGGCACCCTCGGGCGTATCGAGCCCGGCGCGGTACCACTCCTGCGCCGCGGCCATCACCTCGTGCAGCCCGGCCTGCTGCTCGGCGCGCTGCGCCTCGCGCGGATCGGGGGCGGGGAGTTCCATCCCGGCCTCGGCCACAAGCTCCTTGACCGCGTCCATGAACGAGAGCCCGCGCTGGTCGGTCATCCAGCGGATCACGTCGCCGTGCGCGCCGCAGCCGAAGCAGTGGTAGAAGCCCTTCTCGTCGCTGACGGTGAAGCTCGGCGTCTTCTCGCTATGGAACGGGCAGCAGGCCTTCCACTCGCGCCCGGCCTTCTGCAGCTTGGTCGTGCGCATGACCACGCTCGAAAGCGTGACCCGCGACCGCAGTTCGTCGAGCCATTGGGGTGAAAGCGACATGGACCGCGCAGACTACGCGCAAGCGCCGATTCCCGCCAGCTTGGCGGGCCGCGATACGGGGGATTAGGCCAGGCTGTCCTTCACCCACCCGCTCGCCCGGCCCATGTCGAGCACGGTGCCGTGGCGGGACTTGAGCTCGCCCATCACGCGACCCATGTCCTTGATGCCGGACGCACCGAGCTCGGCCTTGATCGCCTCGATCGCGGCCCTGGTCTCCGCCTCGTCCATCTGCCGGGGCAGGAACTCCCCGATCACCGCGAGCTCGCCGCGCTCGATCGCGGCCAGCTCCTCGCGTCCGCCCTTCTCGTACAGCTCGATCGATTCGCGGCGCTGCTTGGCCATCTTCTGCAGCGTGTCGATCACCAGCGCGTCGTCTTCCATCGGCTTGGCTGCAGTGCGCTGCTCGATGTCGCGGTCCTTGAGCCTGGCGAGGATCAGGCGGACCGCGGCGAGGCGGTCCTTGTCGCCGGCCTTCATCGCCGCAATCTGGGCCTGCCTGAGATCGTCGCGGAGCATTTCGAGTGTCTTTCCAGTGAGGGAATCTGCCTCCGGGCCGATTAGCCGCATATTTCGTCCGTGGCGAGGTTGACGCGAGGGGAGGGGCGCTCTAGCGGCCACGACTTAGCACTATCGCCGGAAACCCCAACGGAGAGCCCATGGCCCTGTCCGCTCCTTCGCCTGCGCAACCCAAAGGAGCGACCGGAGTCCTCGTTCTCGCCGACGGCACGGTCATCTGGGGCAACGGCTTCGGCGCCGCCGGGCACGCGGTCGGCGAAGTGTGCTTCAACACCGCGATGACCGGCTACCAGGAAGTGCTGACCGATCCGTCCTATGCGGCGCAGATCGTCACCTTCACCTTCCCGCACATCGGCAACGTCGGCGCCAATGCCGAGGACATCGAGTCGCAGGTCGAGGGAGCGGTCGGCTGCGTCGTGCGCGAGGACGTGACGCGCCATTCGAGCTTCCGCGCCGAAGGCGAATTCGGGCTGTGGCTGGCCGCCCGGGGCAAGATCGGCCTGTCGGGCGTCGACACCCGCGCGCTGACCCGCCGCATCCGCGTGCTCGGCGCGCCCAACGCGGTGATCGCGCACGATCCCAAGGGCCGGTTCGACATTCCCGCGCTGCTCAAGCGGGCGCAGGACTGGCCGGGGCTCGAAGGCATGGACCTCGCCCGGATCGTCAGCCGCGAGAAGCACGAAGGCTGGGAAGGCGGCCCGTGGAAGCTCGGTTTCGGTTACCAATCTCCCCTCCCGCTTGCGGGAGGGGCCGGGGGTGGGCCTGTCAGCCTCAACCCCGACATTCCCACCCCTAACCCCTCCCGCAAGCGGGAGGGGGACCGCCCGCACGTCGTGGCGGTCGACTACGGCTCCAAGGACAACATCTTCCGCAACCTGGTGCAGGCCGGCGCCCGGGTGACGGTGGTGCCGGCGCAGACTGGCCTCGATGAGATCCTCGGCTTGAAGCCCGACGGCGTGTTCCTCTCGAACGGCCCCGGTGACCCGGCGGCGACCGGCGAGTACGCGGTGCCGACGATCAGGGCGCTGCTCGACAGGGACGTGCCGATCTTCGGCATCTGCCTCGGCCACCAGATGCTCGGCCTCGCCGCGGGGGCCCAGACCAGCAAGATGCACCAGGGTCACCGCGGCGCCAACCACCCGGTTAAGCGGCTCGCCGACGGGGCGGTCGAGATCACCAGCATGAACCACGGCTTCGCGGTCGACAACGCCACGCTGCCCGACACCGTCGAGGAAACCCACGTCTCGCTGTTCGACGGCTCGAACTGCGGGATTTCGATCAAGGGCAAGAAGGCGTTCGGGGTGCAGTACCACCCCGAGGCGAGCCCGGGGCCGCACGACAGCTACTACCTGTTCGAGAAGTTCGTGGGGATGCTGGGGTGAGGCGACTTCCAGCGCTTCTCGCGTTGAGCGGATTGCTCACGGCGTCTTGTGCCTATGGGAATGATTCAAGTGTGTTCACGCAGGCCGAGGCGGATGCCATCGTCGAGGACTGCAACGCGCCGAAAGGAATCCTTTGGGCGGAGAGCGAAACCGCGCGCTTTGAACCGCCCGAAGACCTTCCGTACGATGTTTCCGTTTGCTTGCTGGATGGCATCAAGGCCTCTGGAGCGATCAAGATCGGGTTCGTCGGTAATGCGAAGGGACCTCCTGCCCAGCCGCTGACCCCGGAGGTCGCGGCGGAAATCGAACGCATATGCGATCTCCCAAGCGGCGCCCTCAGCGGTAGGGCCGCGATCGCGGACGCGAAGCAAACAATACCTTGCGCTCTGGCGGAAGCTGCGAAGCGCAACGTTACGACCGGTTTTATCTCTAATCCCGTGGACCCCGATGCCCAAACGCACTGACATCTCCTCCATCCTCGTCATCGGCGCCGGCCCGATCATCATCGGCCAGGCGTGCGAATTCGACTATTCGGGCACGCAGGCGATCAAGGCGCTGAAGGAGGAGGGCTACCGCGTCGTCCTGGTCAACTCCAACCCGGCGACGATCATGACCGATCCCGAGTTCGCCGATGCGACCTACGTCGAGCCGATCACCCCGGCGATCGTCGCCAAGATCATCGCCAAGGAGCGGCCAGACGCGCTGCTGCCGACGATGGGCGGGCAGACCGCGCTCAACTGCGCGCTGGCGCTTTTCAACGACGGCACGCTCGAAAAGTACGGCGTGCAGATGATCGGCGCCGACGCCGACGCGATCGACAAGGCCGAGAACCGCCAGCGGTTCCGCGAGGCGATGGACCGGATCGGCCTCGAGAGCGCCCGCTCGGGCCTGGCGCACAGCGTCGACGAGGCGTTCGCGGTGCTCGAGCGCACTGGGCTCCCCGCCATCATCCGTCCGAGCTTCACGCTCGGCGGCACCGGCGGCGGCGTCGCCTACAACAAGGCCGAGTTCGAGCACATCGTGCGCACCGGGCTCGACGCCAGCCCGACCACCGAAGTGCTGATCGAGGAATCGCTGCTCGGGTGGAAGGAGTTCGAGATGGAGGTCGTGCGCGATCGCGCCGACAACGCCATCATCATCTGCTCGATCGAGAACGTCGATCCGATGGGCGTGCACACCGGGGATTCGATCACCGTGGCCCCGGCGCTGACGCTGACCGACAAGGAATACCAGGTCATGCGCGACGCCAGCATCGCGGTGCTGCGCGAGATCGGCGTCGAGACCGGCGGCTCGAATGTCCAGTTCGCGGTCAACCCGAAGGACGGGCGGCTGATCGTGATCGAGATGAACCCGCGCGTGTCGCGCTCGTCGGCGCTGGCCTCCAAGGCGACCGGGTTCCCGATCGCCCGCGTCGCCGCCAAGCTCGCCGTCGGCTACACGCTCGACGAGATCGAGAACGAGATCACCGGCGCCACCCCGGCGAGCTTCGAGCCGACGATCGACTACGTCGTCACCAAGATCCCCCGCTTCGCGTTCGAGAAGTTCAAGGGCACCGAACCGCTGCTGTCGACGGCGATGAAGTCGGTCGGCGAGGTCATGGCGATCGGCCGCAACTTCAAGGAGAGCCTGCAGAAGGCGCTCCGCGGGCTCGAGACCGGGCTCGACGGGTTCAACCGGGTGCTCGAGCTCGAAGGCGTCGGCCGCGAGGAGATCGTCGCCTCGCTCGCCCAGCAGACGCCCGATCGGCTGCTCAAGGTCGCCCAAGCGTTTCGCGAAGGCTTCACGGTCGAGGAAGTCCACGCGCTGACGCACTACGACCCGTGGTTCCTGCGCCACATCGAGGAGATCGTCTACGAGGAGGCGATGATCGGCCAGAACGGCCTGCCCGGCGATGCCGAGGGGCTGCGGCGGCTGAAGGCGATGGGCTTTTCGGATCGGCGGCTCGCCACGCTGGCGGTGCGCTCGGTCGGCGTGGCCGGCGGGCTCGCGGAAACGCAGGCGCGGCGCTCGGGCCTGCTGCACGATACGCTGCGGGCGATGGCCGGCGCGACCAGCGAGGACGAAGTCCGCGCGCTGCGCCAGCGGCTCGGCGTGCTGCCGGTGTACAAGCGCATCGACAGCTGCGCCGCCGAGTTCGAGGCGATCACGCCGTACATGTATTCGACCTACGAGGCGCCGAGCTTCGGCGAGCCCGAGAACGAGGCCGATCCGAGCGACCGGCGCAAGATCGTCATCCTCGGCGGCGGACCGAACCGCATCGGCCAGGGCATCGAGTTCGACTACTGCTGCGTCCACGCCTGCTTCGCGCTCTCCGAGGCCGGGTTCGAGACGATCATGATCAACTGCAACCCCGAGACCGTCTCGACCGACTACGACACCTCGGACCGGCTCTATTTCGAGCCGCTGACCGCCGAGGACGTGCTCGAGATCCTGCGCGTCGAGCATTCCAAGGGCGAGCTGGTCGGGGTGATCGTGCAGTTCGGCGGCCAGACGCCACTTAAGCTGGCGCAGGCGCTCGAGAACGCGGGCATTCCGATCCTCGGCACCTCGCCCGACGCGATCGACCTGGCCGAAGACCGCGAGCGCTTCGCCAGGCTGGTCAACCAGCTCAAGCTCCGGCAGCCGCAGAACGGCCTCGCCAAGAGCCGCGACGAGGCGCTCGCGGCGGCGCACCGCATCGGCTACCCGGTGCTGCTGCGGCCGAGCTACGTGCTCGGCGGGCGGGCGATGGAGATCGTCGATTCCGACGCCCAGCTCGACGCCTACATCGCCACCGCGGTCAACGTTTCGGGCGACAGCCCGGTGCTGATCGACCAGTACCTGCGCGACGCCATCGAATGCGACGTCGACGCGCTGTGCGACGGCGAGCAGGTCGTGATCGCCGGGGTCATGCAGCACATCGAGGAGGCCGGCGTCCATTCGGGCGACAGCGCCGCGACCCTGCCGCCCTACAGCCTGCCCGACGAGATCGTCGTCGAGATGGAGCGCCAGGCCGAGGCACTGGCGCTGGCGCTCGGCGTCAAGGGCCTGATGAACGTGCAGTTCGCGGTCAAGGACGGGCTGGTCTACCTGATCGAGGTCAATCCGCGCGCCAGCCGCACCGTACCGTTCGTCGCCAAGGCCATCGGCGTGCCGATCGCCAAGATCGCCGCGCGCGTGATGGCGGGCGAGAAGCTGGCCGACCTGCCGCCGGTCGACTGGCGCATCGACTACATGACGGTGAAGGAAGCGGTGTTCCCGTTCAATCGCTTCCCGGGATCGGATCCAGTGTTGACACCGGAAATGAAGTCCACCGGAGAAGTCATGGGAATCGATCGTGATTTTCCGACCGCTTTCATCAAGTCACAGCTCGGCGAAGGCACCGTCCTGCCCGAAGGCGGCACGCTGTTCGTGTCGGTCAAGGACAGCGACAAGCCGCTGATCGTCGCCCCCGTCAAGGACCTCATCGAGCTCGGCTTCCAGGTCGTCGCCACCGGCGGCACCGCGCAGTACCTGGCCGAGGCCGGCCTGCCGATCGAGCGGGTCAACAAGGTCGCCGAAGGGCGGCCGCATATCGTCGACCGCATCATCGACGGCGAGATCGCGCTGATCTTCAACACCACCGAAGGCTGGCAGAGCCACAAGGACAGCCAGTCGATCCGCGCCTCGGCGCTGGCGAAGAAGGTGCCGTACTACACCACCGCGGCGGCGTCGGCGGCCACGGCGCTGGCCATCTCGACGGTCAAGGCAAGCGAACTTGAAGTGCGTTCGTTGCAAGACTATTATAGCTGACAGACATTCCCCCGACATTCGAACCGCCGGGCCGCCTGATGAAAAAGGCGGACGAGGGTTTCTTTGACGGGCAGCGAAGGACGGACAGGGAATACCATGGAACGAGTGCCTATGCTGGCGGAAGGCTACGAGAAGCTGACCGCCGACCTCCAGGCCCTGCGAAAGGAGCGCCCGAGGATCGTCGACGCGATCGAGGAGGCGCGCTCGCACGGCGACCTGTCCGAGAACGCCGAGTACCATGCCGCCAAGGAGCGCCAGGGCCAGGTCGAGGCGCAGATCGCCGAGATCGAGGACCGCGTGACGCGCGCGCAGATCATCGATCCGACTTCGCTGTCCGGCAACCGCATCGTGTTCGGCGCGACCGTCACCGTGCTCGACGACGACGAGAAGCCGCAGCGCTACCAGATCGTCGGCCAGACCGAAGCCGATGCCCGCCACGGGCGGATTTCCTACGATTCCCCGCTCGGACGCGCGCTGATCGGCAAGCAGGTGGGCGACGAGGTCGAAGTCACGGTGCCGAGCGGCGACCGGTTCTACCTCGTCAACAAGATCGAATTCGTCTGACGCGCTAGGGCGCTATTGGGGAGCAGCATGTATTTGCCCGCGATCCATAGGGAAACCCGGCTCGACGTCCTTCACGATCTGATCCGCACGCATCCGCTCGGCACCTGGGTCGAAGCGGGCGACGCGGAGTTGGTGGTCAATCACATCCCTTTCGTGCTCGATGCCGTGCACGGCGAATTCGGCAGGTTGCACGGCCACGTCGCGCGGGCTAATCCGGTCTGGCGGAAAAATCCGGGCGCGGTACCCGGGGTCGTCACTTTCCGCGGGCCGCAAGTCTACATCACGCCGTCGTGGTATCCCAGCAAGCACGAGCATGGAAAAGCGGTTCCGACGTGGAACTACGCGATAGTCACGGCCCATGGCCGGCCGCGTTTCATCGAGGATAGGCGGTGGCTGCTCGATCACCTCGGCGAGCTGACCGATGCGCAGGAGGCGTCGCAGGCCCTCCCATGGAAAGTAGAGGACGCGCCTGCCGATTTCCTCGACAAGCTCGTCGGTGCGATTATAGGCGTCGAAATCCCGATTGAGCGGATCGAGGGCAAGTGGAAGACCAACCAGAATCGTCCCGAGGCGGATAAGCTCGGCGTGGTCGCCGGCTTGCTCGGTAAAGGCGACGACCAATCCGTCTCGATGGCCAGGCTGGTGCGCCAGCACGTGGCGCCCTAGGTCGACCTGCTATCCCTTCAGCTCCGGCTCGAGCAGACGGTGCAGGTGGACGATGACGTATTTCATCTCGGCATCGTCCACGGTGCGCTGGGCCCAGCCGCGCCAGGCTTCCTCGGCCTCGGCGTAATTCGGATAGACGCCGACGAGATGAATGGCGTTCAGGTCCTGGAACTCGAGTGTCCGGGGGTCGCTCACCCGCCCGCCCATCACGAGGTGCAGGAGCTGTTTCGCCATCGCATTGCCTTCCGTCGCAGGGAACAGGTTTCATCGGTTCCCATACGGAATTGCCTGCCTGCTGCAAGCGTGTCCTGCGGGCCGGCTTGCCGTCCGGCCCGAGGCGCGAAGGCTCAGTTGAAGCGGTCGCGGATCGCCTTGCTCAGCCGCTTGCCGGCATCGCGGCTGACCGCCCGCGCGGCATCGCCCAGATCGACCGCGCGCTCGGCCCCGCTGCGTCCCGCGCTGCGCGCCGTCTTGCCGATCGTCTCGCCGATATCCTCGAGCTTGCCGGCGCCGGCACGGCCGGCCTCGTTCGCCGTCTCGAGCGCCTGCTGAGCGTAAGCGAGCGCAAGTTCCGCCCCGATGGCCGCGAGGCCTCCCGCGGTCTTGGCAGCCTTGCCGCCGAGCTTGCGGGTGGGCGAGCGCTTGAACACGCTGCTGACGAGAATGCCGACGGCAAGACCGCCGGCGAGCGTGGCGATGGGATGCTCCTTGGCGAACGCGACGAAGTTGTCCTTGGCCTCGATCGCGCGCTCGCCCGCGCGGTCGACGATCGTCGTGCGGCCGCGATCCTCGTTGCGCTTCTGCCCGGCGGCGACCTTCTGCTTGAGCTGCGTGCGCTTGGCTTCGGTCATCGGAGTTCTCTTTCCTGAGAGGGGGTTGTCGTTGCCGGAACGGCTGTCGATGCCGACCGGTTCCTAATCTTTGCCGTCGCCCAGCAACCGGACCAGACCGTCGCGGATCGGCCGCCGGGCGAACCACAGGATAGCCGCGGCGATGACGGCGGCAACCTTGCCCTTGTTGGATTCGGCATAATCGACCGCGTCGTCGACCATGTCGCGCGTGCCTTCGCCCATGCGCGTCGCGAGGCGGGCGCCGACTCCCTTGTCCTTGAGATCGGTGCGGATGAAGGCGAGGTCGGCCTTGAACAGCGCCAGCGCCGCGTCGCGGAGTGCGCGGTCCTGCGCCAGGCGGTGCCGGAACTCGCTCACGGCGCTGCGTCCTTCCCGGTGTCGATCGCCGCCATCAGGCCCTTCCAGCGTTGCCCCGCCGTGCGCGCCGCCAGCAGCGCACCGACGGCCAGCAGCCCGACGACGAGCGCGCTCGCACCCCAGGCGGTGAGCCACGGGGTCAGCGCGAGGATCAGGCCGACGGTCAGGCCGATCAGGGCCAGGACCGCGAAGGCCGCGGCCACCGCGCCGAACACCAGCGCGCTCTTCGCCTTGTCGGCGACGAACGCGGCGCGCGTCTTCTGGTAGGCGATTTCGGCTTCGAGATAGGTCCTGCCGTCGTCGATCAGCGTCTCGACGTCCTCGAACAGCGAGCGCTCGTCACGCTCGCCGTCGGCGTAAGCCGGCGCTGTTTCGTCAGGCGAGTCCGGCCCGCCCTCGCTCGGTGGGGCGATCCGCTCGTCTTCGGGCGAGGTCACCGACGAAAGAGGCGGGCCAACAGGAAGCCGGCGAGCGCCGCCAGGCCGACCGCGGCCCCCGGGCTCTTGCGAACCATCTCGCGCGCGTCCTCGCCGAGCTCCTCGACGCTCTTGCGCTCGAGCGCGGCCGCGGTGTCCTGCAGCTTCTGCGAGGCGCTGCGGGCATAGTCGCCGTACTTGGCGCCGAGGTTCTCGTCGATCGTCGTGGCGTTGTCGCCGACCACGCGGCTGAGGCCGGTCAGCGCTTCGCTGGCCTTGCTCTTGCCCTGCACCGCGAGCTCGCCGGCCTTGGACTTCGCCTCGCCGACCCAGTCGTCGCTACGCGCGCGCGCCTGCGTGCTGTAGCCGCCGACGCGTTCGCGGGCCTCGGCGCCGAGCAGCGCGGCCCCGGCGCGGGCCTCCTCGAGCGCGGCGTTGAAGCGCGACTTGGCCTGGGTGGTCTTGGACGGAGGACTCGCCTTCTTGGCCGCGGCGGACCGGGAATTGCCCGTCTTGGTCGGCGCCTTGCGCGGCTTGGCGGTCTTGGCAGTCGTCTCGGCCATGTCATCCCTTTCGTCTGGCTCGACCCGATCCCGAGCTGGACCATCGCTCAAACGGGCGGGTCGGGCTACCCGTAATGTTCCCAAATCGAACGCGGCTTGCACCGCATGGTTCCGCCGCATAGGAGGCCCAGCAACCTCGATATGGCGGTGTCTTAGGCAATTACAACACCCCGCATGACCCGCGAGCCACTGGAGCGCCGAATGACTGCTATCATCGATATCCACGGACGGGAAATACTCGATAGCCGGGGCAACCCGACGGTCGAGGTCGACGTCATGCTGGAGGACGGCAGCTTCGGCCGCGCCGCGGTGCCTTCGGGCGCGTCCACCGGCGCGCACGAAGCGGTCGAGCTGCGCGACGGCGACAAGGCGCGCTACCTGGGCAAGGGCGTGTCCAAGGCGATTGCCGCGGTCAACGGCGAGATCGCCGATGCCCTGCTCGGCTACGATGCCGAAGACCAGCGCGACCTCGACCTGCTCATGCTGGCGCTCGACGGCACCCCCAACAAGGGCCGCCTCGGCGCCAACGCCATCCTCGGCGCCAGCCTGGCGGTGGCCAAGGCCGCTGCGGCCGCGCGCGGCATGCCGCTGTGGGCCTACGTCGGCGGGGTTTCGGCGCACGTGCTGCCGGTGCCGATGATGAACATCATCAACGGCGGCGAGCACGCCGACAATCCGATAGACTTCCAGGAATTCATGGTCATGCCGGTCGGCGCGCCGACGCTGGCCGAGGCGGTCCGCTGGGGCGCGGAGATCTTCCACACGCTCAAGCAGGGCCTGCACCAGAAGGGCTTGGCCACAGCGGTCGGCGACGAGGGCGGCTTCGCGCCGAACCTCGCCGGCACGCGCGACGCGCTCGACTTCATCATGGCCTCGATCGAGCAGGCCGGCTTCAGGCCCGGCGAGGACGTCGTGCTGGCGCTCGACTGCGCCGCGACCGAGTTCTTCAGGGACGGCAAGTACGAGATCAGCGGGGAAGGGCTGTCGCTCTCGCCGGCGCAGATGGCCGGCTACCTCGCCGACCTCGCCGATGCCTATCCGATCCGCTCGATCGAGGACGGCATGAGCGAGGACGACTTCGAGGGCTGGAAGGCGCTGACGGACAAGATCGGCGGGCGCGTGCAGCTGGTCGGCGACGACCTCTTCGTGACCAACCCCGAGCGGCTCAGGATGGGCATCGGCAAGGGCCTCGCCAATTCGCTGCTGGTCAAGGTCAACCAGATCGGCACCCTGACCGAGACGCTCGAGGCAGTCGCGATCGCCCAGCGCGCCGGCTACACCGCGGTGATGAGCCACCGCTCGGGCGAGACCGAGGATGCGACCATCGCCGACCTCGCGGTTGCCACCAACTGCGGCCAGATCAAGACCGGCTCGCTCGCCCGCTCGGACCGGCTCGCCAAGTACAACCAGCTGATTCGCATCGAGGAAGAGCTGGGCGACGCGGCGGTCTATGCCGGCGCGGGGTGCTTCGGCCGCCTCGCCGGCTGATTCCCCCCGCACGGGCGCGGCTCGACCCACCCCCAACCTTCGTCATCCCGCGAAAGCGGGGATCCAGGGCAGCGTGGCGCAGTCAGAGCCTACTGGGTTCCCGCGTGCGCGGGAATGACGAGGGGAGGAGATGGGGCCGCTATGGTGTGGAAGGCGGACATCTGGAACTCAGCTGCCGGGTGATACCGCGCTGGCTTGTATGACGCCAAGAAACTCTCGAAGCCTCGCTTGATCGGCTTGGGTCGCATTCCCTCGGGCAATCGCAAAGACCGTGGCGTGCCAGGGCGGATCGATGGGGCTAGCATGCATGACCTTCAGATTGAGCTCGTGACTTGCAGCCGTCACGTTAAAGTTTCCAGGAGGCAGACTATCGTGCGCGAGCAAGAAATCCATTTGATTGGTCTCTGCGAACCGTCGCACGGACGCGATAATTCTCCCATCGCCGCCGGTCTCATATCGAACGTCTTGTTGGAAGAATGGCGCAGTATCGAGGATGATGTTTCGCTCGGGATCGGAACAGGACGCCGCAAGTAAGGCGAAAGCGAAACCAGCAGACAGCCCAATCCTCGCCATGCATACCAAGTATGCGGCCTTGGGCTTATGTCCGCAATGGGTCGAAAGCAGACGCCCGCCCGGAAAGCGCCCCGAGGGCGTGGCCGCATCGCTCGACGAAGGACCCATCGCGCTCGACGGGCGTTCGTTGCCGCATCAATGGCCAAGGCTTATGCGGTTCCATCTGTAACCAACCCCGCCGACGCGTGACGCGCGCGCTGAAGGATACCCCCCATGACCCCACGCATCCTGCCCGCCCTGCTGCTCTGCGTCGCCACGGTCGCCCTGGGCCCCGTCGCCTGCAAGATGGCCGACGACGAGACGGCTGCGGCTCCGGCCGCCGGCACCGAGCTCGGCATCCAGACCGCGTCGATGAACACCTCGGCCAAGCCGGGCGACGACTGGTACGAATATGCCAACGGCGGCTGGATGAAGGCGAACGAGATTCCCGCCGATCGCTCCAACATCGGCGGCTTCTGGATCGCGGGCGAGCAGACCGATGCCAACCTGGCCGCGCTGATCGCCGATCTCGACAAGACCCAGCCCGAGGCCGGCAGCGACGCTGAGCGGGTCAAGGCCTACTACGACGCCTTCCTCGATACCGCGACCATCGACCGGCTCGGGATGACTCCGATCCAGGCAGACCTCCAGCGCATCGCGGCGATCGCGGACAAGGCCCAGCTCGCCCGCGTCCTGGGCAGCAACGTTCGCGCGGACGTGGACCCGCTCAACGCGACCGACATGACCACCGAGAACCTGTTCGGCGTGTTCGTCAGCCAGGCGCTCGCCGAGCGCGAAGTGATGCCCTACATCCTGCAGGGCGGGCTCGGCATGCCCGAACGCGAATACTACCTGTCCGGCGCGCCCGACATGAAGGCGCACCAGGCCGCCTACCGCAAGTATATCGAGGACGTGCTGACCGCCGCCGGCGTCAGCGATCCCGCCGCGCGGGCCCGACGGATCTACGATCTCGAGGTCAAGATCGCCCGCGCCCATGCCACCCGCGAAGACAGCGACGACTGGTCGAAGGCCACGCAAGTCTGGAGCCAGGCGGATTTCGCCAGCAAGGCGCCCGGCCTCGACTGGAAGACCTTCTTCGAGGCCGCGCAGCTCGGAAACCAGCAGAAGTTCGATGCCTTCCATGCCGGGGCGATCCCGCGTCTCGCCGCGCTGGTCGGGTCGGAGCCCCTGGACAGCTGGAAGGACTGGCTCACCTTCCATCAGATCAACCAGAACGCGTCGGTGCTGCCGGGGAAGATCGACGACCTGAGCTTTGCGTTCAACGGCACCGAGCTGACGGGCGCGGAGAAGCAGCGCCCGCGCGACAAGCGCGCCCTCGCGGCGGTCAACGCCGGCATCGGCGACGCTCTCGGCAAACTTTACACCGAACGGTTCTTCCCGGCGTCCTCGAAGGCCGCCATCCAGGGCATGGTCGACACCATCAAGACCGCGTTCGCCAAGCGGATAGACGCGCTCGACTGGATGGCGCCGGCGACCAAGGACGAGGCCAAGGCAAAGGTCGAGACGATGGCCGTCGGCATCGGCTATCCCGACAGCTGGAAGGACTATGCGTCGCTCAAGCTCGCCGCGGATACGGCCTACGCCAACAACCAGGCGGCCGAAAAACTGCGCTACACCCAGCAGCTCGCCAAGATCGGCAAGCCGCTCGACAAGAGCGAGTGGTGGATGAACGCGCAGCTCGTCAACGCAGTGAACCTGCCGGTCCAGAACGGGCTGAACTTCCCGGCGGCGATCCTCCAGCGCCCGTTCTACGATCCGAAGGCGGACCCGGCCTTCAACTACGGGGCCATCGGCGGCGTCATCGGCCACGAGATCAGCCACAGTTTCGACGATGCCGGCTCGGCGTTCGATTCGACCGGGCTGATGCGCAACTGGTGGACGCCCGGCGATCTCGCCACCTTCAAGACCAAGGCCAAGGCGCTGTCGGACCAGTACGACCGGTATGAGGCGCTCCCGGGACTGCACGTATCCGGCAACCTTACGCTGGGCGAGAATCTCGCCGATCTTGCCGGGCTGCAGGCCGCCTACGACGCCTACCGCGCTTCGCTGGGGGGCAAGGAGGCTCCGGTGATCGACGGCTTCACCGGCGATCAGCGCTTCTTCATCGCCTACGCCCAGGCCTGGGCCACCAAGATGCGCGAGGCCGCGCTGCGCCAGCGCATCGCCACCGACGGCCACGCACCGGGCCAATTCCGCGCGCTGACGGTTCGCAACCTCGATGCGTGGTACGATGCCTTCGGCGTCAAGCCGGGCGACAAGCTCTATCTGCCGCCCGAGCAGCGCGTCAGGGTCTGGTAAGCATCACGGACCGCAAATGGCGCCGGGCCGGGCGCCCCGGGGACGGCGTGCCGGCGCGGCCGTGGGCTCGTTCAGGCCGACGGCCGCAGGGTCTTCTCGCGCTGCGGATAGACGTCGTAGGTCTTGCCGCCGACGGTGATCGTCTCGCCCTTGAAGGCGCGGAGATTGCGGTCGCGAGCGCGGTGCCCGGTCAGCGTGACGCGGTCGCCGGCCTTGGCGGCGGCCGGCCCGAAGCCCGAGCCCTGCGCGACGATCGGCGGCGACAGGTCGACCTCCCACAGCCCCGAATCGGTGCGCAGCTGCAGGTGCATGTGCGGGTTGCCGAAGCTGATCGAGACGATCGTGCCGGCGAGGCGGCTCTCCTGGTCCTCGGTCCACGCCCAGCCGTGATGGGCGAGGGCCGCGGAGGGCAGGGCGAGAGCGGCAGTGAAGGTCAACACGCGTGCGGCAGGCGTCATGGCCGGATCTCCCATGCGGCCGCCGCGATCGGCCGACGGCCCGCGAATGCTGGGCCGCTTATACCAGGATCGGTGGCGCGTGTCGCCGGCGGTGCGGCCCGGCTCTCGTGTTGGATTTGGCGTTATCGGGCCGGGGAGGGCGTGGTGCGGCCTAACTCCAGCCCGTGGCCCGATGTGCACATCGTGATGTGAAAGATGTTGGAAAAGCTGACGGACTTGGCGCGGCCGCGTTCGCCGCGGAGCATGGTCCGTGCATGGGGCAGGTTCCGCCGTGCACCATGTGTGCGTGCTTGTGCACGGCCTGTGCGTGGGCGGATTCAGGTGCCGGCGGCGGTCAGGCGGGCGAGCTGGTCGTCGCTCAGGTCGAGCGTCAGCGCCTCGAACTGGACGTCGAGCTGCTCGGGCTTGCTGGCGCTGGCGATCGGCGCGGCGATGCCGGGCTGACGGGCGAGCCAGGCGAGGGCGACCGCGCCCTGGCTGGCGCCGGTCTCTGCCGCCACTGCATCGAGCGCGGGCAGCACCTGCAGGCCGTGCTCGAAGAACCGCTCGATGCTCGAGCCGCGGTTGTGCTTGGCGAGGTCCTCGCGCGAGCGGTACTTGCCGGTGAGGAAGCCCGCGGCGAGGCCGAACCACGGCAGCATCGCGATGCCGAGCTTGAGACACAGCTGCTGCAGCTCGCGCGGATAGTCCTTGCGCTCGACGAGGTTGTATTCGTTCTGCAGCACGGTGAACGGGGCCAGCCCGGCTTCGCTGGCGATCCGGTGCGCTTCGCCGAGCCGCGCGGCATCGTAGTTCGAGGCGCCGACCTCGCGCACGAGGCCCTGCCTGACGAGCGCATCGAAGCCCGCCGCCATCTCCGCCAGCGGCGTGCCGGTGTCGTCGCGGTGCGCGTAATAGAGATCGACGTAATCGGTCTGCAGCCGCGCCAGGCTCTTCTCGAGCTCCTCGGCGATCTTGGCCGGCGCGAGGTCGCCGGGCTTGCCGAACATGCCGGTCTTGGTGGCGATGCGCATCTCGGCGCGCACGCCGCGACTCGCCAGCCACTTGCCGATCACCGTCTCGCTCTCGCCGCCGACGTGGCCGGGAACCCACACCGAATAGCCCTGGGCGGTGTCGACCATGCGCCCGCCGTGCTGGTAGAACCGGTCGAGGATCGCGAAGCTGGCGTCCTCGTCGGCGGTGAACCCGAACACGTTGCCGCCGAGGACCAGCGGGATTCCGGCGATGGACCAATGGTCCTGAGCTTGTCCAAGGGTCATGCGAACGTCTCCCGAACTGCGAACAAGGCCATCGCCGCCTCGGCGGCGCCGGCGCCCTTGTTGAGCTGCGCCGGATCGGCGCGGGCCACGGCCTGCGCTTCGTTCTCGGTGGTGAGGATGCCGTTGCCGATCGCAAGGCCGTCCATCGTCAGCGCCATGATTCCGCGCGCGCTCTCGCCGGCGACGATCTCGAAGTGGTAGGTTTCCCCGCGAATCACTACGCCGATTGCGACGAAGCCGTCGTAGCGGCCGCTCTCGGCGGCGAGGCTGATGGCCCCGGGTATCTCGAGCGCGCCGGGAACCGTGAGCACGGTGACGTCATGCCCCGCCGCCTCCAGCGCGCCACGCGCGCCGGCGATCAGCATATCGTTCAAATGCTCGTAGAAACGAGCCTCAACTATCAGGAAATGCGTCATTATTGTCTCATTCTATCGGTCGTTCGCCGACGATGGAGAGGTCGTAGCCCTCGAGGCCGACCAGCGAGTGCCGGGTGTTGGTGAGGAGGATCATGTCGTGCACGCCGAGCTCGGCGAGGATCTGCGCGCCGACGCCGTAATCGCGCTGCTCGCTCGGCATGTCATCATCGGCAGAAGGCTCAGCGCGCTCCAGCCTGCGAATCGCGTCGCTGGCAAAGCCGGGGGCAGGGCGGTTGATCAGCACGACCACGCCGGCCCCTTCCGCGCCGATCATCCTCATCGCGCCTTCGAGCAGCCCGTGGCGCTCGGTGTCGTGAGCGAACACGTCGTCGAACACGGACAGCGCGTGCATCCGCACCAGCGTCGGCCTGGCCGGGTCGATGTGCCCCTTGACCAGAGCCATGGTCTCGCCCTTGGTGGCCTTGTTCCAGAAGCCGATCGCCCGCCAGTCGCCGCCCCACAGGCTGGTGAAGCGACTTTCGGCGCGCTTTTCAACTAGATGGTCGTTCTTTCTGCGATAGGCGATGAGATCGCGGATGGTGCCGACCTTGAGCCCGTGCAGACGGGCGAAGCGCAGCAGGGCGTCGAGCCGGGCCATCGAGCCGTCCTCGGCCATGATCTCGCAGATCACCCCCGAAGGATTGAGCCCGGCGAGGCGCGAGATGTCGACCGCGGCCTCGGTATGCCCGGCGCGCACCAGCACGCCGCCTTCGCGCGCGACCAGCGGAAACACGTGGCCGGGAGTGACGATGTCGTCGGCGCCCTTGGCGGCATCGATAGCGACCGAGACCGTGCGCGCGCGGTCGGCGGCGCTGATCCCGGTGGTGACGCCCTCGCGCGCCTCGATCGAGGTGGTGAAGGCGGTCTCCATCCGGCTGCGGTTGGTCCGGCTCATCGGCTGCAGGCCGAGGTCGTCGACCCGGCTCTGGGTCAGCGCCAGGCAGATCAGCCCGCGGCCGTGCGTGGCCATGAAGTTGATCGCGTCGGGCGTCGCCATCTGCGCCGGGATGATCAGGTCGCCCTCGTTCTCGCGGTCCTCGTCGTCGACCAGCACGAACATCCGCCCGTTGCGGGCTTCGTCGATGATCTGCTCGATCGGCACCAGCACCGGGGTGTCGTCGTTCTGGCTGAGGAAGCGCTCGAGCTTGCCGAGCGTCTCGGCGGTGGGGTTCCAGCCGTCCTCGGTGCAATCGCGCAGGGTATTGGCGTGCAGCCCCGCCGCGCGCGCCAGTCCCGCCCGCGTCATGCTGCCGCCAACCACCAGCGTTCGAACCTTCTCGATAATGGCAGTGCTCATGTTTCGCCGCATATCACATCGAAATGTGATGGCAACGAGGAATCGCCACGCTGCAGTATCCACGGCCGACCGTGCACAACGGTGCAACAGGCCGTCTGACCCGTGCACAAAGGGGTCGAACGGGCCAACGACGACGTCGAGCGAACGATCTCCTTGCGTCGATGCAGTCCCCACCGCATGGAGCCTTGGTGACCGAGCCGAGCCAAACCCGCGAAGAATTACTCGAGGCGTTTCGTACGGCCATGCGGCATGTCGCGGCAACGGTCTACGCGGTCACCACCGGTCACGGCGGCGGGCGGTATGGCATCCTTGCCACCGCGGTCAGCTCGATCAGCTTCGAGCCGCCCTCGCTGCTGGTTTGCGTCAACCGCTCGGCGTCGCTCCATGCGCCGCTGGCGAGCGCCGAGGTGTTCTGCGTCAACGTGCTCGGGCTCGGCAACCGCGACGTGGCCGAGCATTTCATGCTGCCTCCGCCGACCGATCGATTCGCCGTCGGCGACTGGGAGGAATCGCACGGCGTACCGGTCCTCACGACCGCCCAGTCGAGCTTGATTTGCCGTCGCGCGCACTGCCACGAGTTCGGCACCCATTCGATCTTCATCGGCGAGCTGATCGCGGCCAAGCATCGTGCCGACGCCGCGCCGCTGACCTACTACGACCGGCACTACATCGACATCAGCGAAGCCCCCGCGCAGGCCGCAGGCTAGTCGAACGCGCGGTCTCGGCGTTCCAGCAGGTGCCCCGGATAGCTCGGGCCCGCGCCGGTACCGAGATAACGCGCGATCTCCTCCTCGACGAGCCGAGCGCGCGCCTCGGGCGACGGATAAGTGCTGCTCCGCAGGAGCCCACCCCCGGCCCTGCGCCCGAGGGTGGTGCGCCAGAACGCGGGCGCGATCGAGGGATCGTAACCCGCGTTGGCCAGCAGATGGACGGCCATGCGGTCCGCCTCGACCTCGACTTGCCGGTTGAGGCGCTGGTTCTTGCCGAATTCGCCGAAGAAGCCCTTCTTCACGCCGGCCGCCGTCAATCGGCGGCGATGCTCCAGCACCAGATGGCCCAGCTCATGGGCAAAGACGACCGCCAGTTCCTGGTCGCTCGCAGCGGCGGCGAGGCCGTAGTTGATCTGGATCACGCGCCCGTCGGACCGCGCATTGAGCGCGTTCAGCGAGCGGATTTCGACGAGCGCGCGGCAGCCCCTGGGTGCCGCCATCGTGACAGTGCGCTCCCGTCCGCCGCGGGCGACGGTCAGGTCGAAACCAGGGCCTCCGGCCAACTCCGCCAGCGCCGCGTAGCCAGCGTCTCGCTGAGGTTCGCCCTCGGTTTTGACCAAGGACTGCGTGGGCTGGCCGCCGATCGCGACAATCCCGTCACCCGCAGCCAGCCCGGCGCGATCCGCAGCGGACCCCGGGACAATTGCCGCGATCGCCAGCGGACCGTTGGCGAACGCGCCGCCGGCGATGTCCGCGCGATACTGGTCGCTGCTGTGCAGGACCATGCCGGTCACCGGCTCGTGCTGCCGGCAGAGCGATTCGTTTGCGGCCAGCATCCGGTCGGCCACGGTCGCCAGGCGGGCGTCCTGGACGACCAGCATGGCGAGCGGGTCCGGCGCTTCTGCGAGCACCTGTTGCTCGAATGCCATAGTGCACAGGGCAATCGCCCACCTGATGGAACTAATCATACCGCATGGGATTAGGTGGCGCGGGAGGTTAAGAAAACGGCAAAGTTTGTAGGCCATTAGCGCGCAGCACAGTGGCTATGGGTGTTGGCATTTAGACTTCGCACGGGTAAGGGGCTTACAGACGCAGATCCCCGCGAACTCGCAAATGCCAGGGGTTGACGCATTGAAATGCCGTGATATTTGAGCGGCGAGTTTACACGGAAGGGCACACAATGGTTATTCGTAAAGCGCTTGTCGCTCTCGCGTCAGCGGGTTTGGTCTTCGGTTCGACCGCCGCGGCCGCCGCGCCGGTGGCCGATGTTCGTGCCGCTTCGTCGGCCAGCGAAGCCGAAGGCATCGGTGGCGGCAGCTGGGCCTGGATCCTGGCTCTGATCATCGTGATCGGTGTCGTCGGCGTGATCGCGTCGGACAGCGATGAAGAGGTTCCGGTCAGCGCCTAATCCGCGCCAGATCGAGCAAGAAGGCGGCCGGGCAACCTGCCGCCTTTTTTGTTGCCCGAATTTCGCGCGTCAGCCGATCAGGCGCGAATCGATCTCGGCGACCGATCGCGCACCGAGCATGGCCATCGTGCGCACGGTTTCGCTCCCCAGGATTTCCAGCGCCCGCGCGACGCCTGCCTCGCCGGCGGCCGCGAGGCCGTAAAGCGGCGCGCGCCCTGCAAGCACGCCATCGGCGCCGAGCGCCACCGCCTTGACCACGTCGCTGCCGCGCCGGACGCCGCTGTCGAGCAGGATCGACATCCTGCCGCCGACCGCGTCGACGATCGCCGGAAGTGCGGCGAGCGTCGCGACCGACGAATCGAGCGCCCGGCCGCCATGGTTCGAAACGACGACACCATCCGCGCCGAGCGTCAGGGCGCGTTCCGCGTCGTCGGGGTGCAGGATGCCCTTGAGCACCAACTTTCCGGGCCAGCGGTCGCGCAGTTCCCTGACCCCATCCCAGTCGAGGTCGTCCTGCTTGAACAGCGCACCGGGCGGAGCACCCTTGGTCACCTTGGCGCGCAGCTTGTCGGGCAGGTTGGCCTGGGTCGGGATGCCTCCGGACAGCATGTAACGGCCCATGACTCCGGCGAGCCAGCGGGGGTGGGTGAGCACGTCGAGCGTGTTGCGGGCGTTGAGCTTGAACGGGGTGCCGAAACCGTTGCGGTGGATGTATTCCCGGTTCGGCGGCACGGGCAAGTCGAGCGTGACGAACAGCGCCTCGCAGCCCACGTCGCGCGCCCTGTCGACCACGGCGTAGGACAGCGCCCGATCTTCCCACAGGTAGAGCTGGAACCACAGCCGGCCGCCGGCGACTGCGATCTGCTCGAGATCCATCGTGCTGGCGCTCGAGATCGTGAACGGCACGCCGGCGGCGGCGGCGGCGCGGGCCAGCGCAAGGTCGCCGCGATACCACATCAGGCCTGCCGCGCCCGTCGGCGCCACCGCCAGCGGCAAAGCAGCGGCCTTGCCGAGCAGGGTAGTGGTCGGGTCGACAGCGTGAACGCCGCGCAGCACACGCGGGCGGAAGGTCACCTGCTCGAACGCGGCACGGTTGCGCGCCATGCCGGTTTCGTCCTCGGTCCCGCGCTCGGCGTACTCCCAGATGCCGTGCGGCAACCGGCGCCGCGCCCGCTCGCGCAAGTCGGCGATGTTGTAGCAGGCAAGGTTGCCGCTCATGCGACAGCTTACCCGCGGCCGAGGAACGGCAGGTCGATCTGCACCACCATGCCCTCGTAGAAGTTCAGGTGGTCCGGGATGTCACACATGTGGATGATCACGTCGGCGATGTCCTTGGGCGACGCGGCGAAATTGTCCGGCAGCTTGACCGCTCCGGGCGCGATCTCGGTGGCCACGATCCCCGGATGGAAAATCGACGCGGCGATGTTGTGCTCGCGCCCGTCGATGGCGAGCGAGCGGGTGAGACCGTCGAGGCCCCACTTGCTGGCGGCATAGGCCGGGCTGTGCTGGCGTGGCACGCGCGCCGAGATCGAGCCGATGTTGATGATCCGCCCGCGACCCTTGCCCTTCATCACGCGGAACGCGGCGCGGCTGCACAGGAAAGCCGAGGTGAGATTGGTGTCGATCACCTGGTGCCACAACGCGAGCGACATCTGGTCGACCGGCGTGCTGTCGGCGATGCCGGCATTGTTTATCACCACGTCGATCGTGCCGAAGCGCGTAACCGCGCTGTCGAACAGGTTCTGCACCGCGGCTTCGTCGGTGACGTCGGTCGCCACGGCGAGCGCCTCGCCGCCCATGCCTTCAAGGCGTTCGACCAGCGAGGCGAGCCGCTCGACCCGCCGCGCGGCGAGCACGACCTTGGCACCCTTCTCGACGAACGCGATGGCGCAGGCCTCGCCGATCCCCGAGCTCGCGCCGGTCACCACGGCCACGCGGCCTTCCAGAATGCTCACCCGACTGTTCCTTCCCTGACTTGTTGCGGAATCGCTTAACCAACCCGGCGGGCGAGCGAAACAGGCGATTGAAAACCGGCTTGCGTTCCGCCGCGCATGGGTCAATCCTTGCTTCGGGATCGCCTTGGCTCCGACGACGGGAGGCAACCAAGGAGAGGAACATGGATGCCATCGGCAGCGGTGCGAGAGTCATCGCGCTCGTCGGGCCTGCGGGGGCCGGGAAGACAAGCCTGGCAGAAGCGCTGCTGCACGCGGCCGGCGCCATTCCACGGCTGGGCTCGGTCGATGCCGGAAGCTCGCTCGGCGACAGCAGTCCCGAAGCGCGCACGCGGGGCGGCTCGACCGAGCTGAACCTGTCCCGTTTCAGCTGGGCCGGCGATGACTACACCTTGCTCGATTGCCCGGGTTCGATCGGGTTCGCCGCCGAGTCGGACTGTGCGCTCGAAATTGCCGACCTGGCGCTCGTGGTCATCACACCCGAAGCCGAGCGCGCGGCGCTGGCCGAGCCGGTGCTGCGCGAGCTCGAGGAGCGCGGAGTGCCGCACATCATCTTCATCAACAAGATCGACAAGGCCCACGGCTCGATCGACGAGCTGCTCGAGGCCCTGCGGCCGCTCAGCATGGCAACGGTGGTCGATCGGCAGTTTCCGATCAACGATGGCGAGCAGGCCGTCGGTTTCGTCGACCTCGCGCTCGACCGTGCGTTCAAGTTTCGTTCGGGCCAGCCGTCCGAGCAGGTGCCGATCCCGGACGAACTGCGGGCGAGCGAAAGTGCCGCGCGCTTCCATATGCTCGAGCAACTGGCAGACCACGACGACTACCTCCTCGAGCAGTTGCTAAACGACGAGGAACCGGCTCTCGCCACCGTCTGCGGCGATCTCAAGCGCGAGACCGCCGAGGGCCTGGTCGTGCCCGTCATGCTCGGGTCGGCGACCGGCGGCGGCGGGATGCGGCGGTTGCTCAAGGCGCTGCGCCACGACACACCGGCCCCAGGCGCGACCGCCGAGCGGATCGGAATCTCGGGTGCCGCGGTCGAGGTGTTCAAGGTGGCCAACGACACGTCGGTGGGGCGGCTCGCGCTCGCCCGCGTGTTCGGCGCGCCGTTCCAGGAAGGCGCCGATCTCACCGGCGCCGATGGCCAGACCCACCGTGCCGGTGCGCTGTTCGGCGTGCACGGAGCGACCACCGTGCGCCTCAAGCAGGCCAGGCCCGGCGAGGTGATCGGGATCGCCAAGGCCGACGGTATTCACGCGGGCGACCGGCTCGGGATCGGCGGCGCCAGGCCGCAAGCCCGCGAGACTGGCCCGCTGCGCGTTGCCAACTCGGCGCTGTCGATCTCGGTCAAGGATCACAAGGACGAAGTGCGCCTGTCGACCGCGCTCAACAAGCTCACCGAGGAAGACCGCGGGCTGTCATGGGAAGCCAGCGAAGGCACGCACGAGACGCTGCTGCGCGGGCTCAACGACGAGCATCTCGCGCTGGCGCTCGACCGGCTCAAGCGGCGCTACGGGCTTGAGGTGATCGTTCAGCCGCCATCGATCGCCATCCGCGAATCCATCCGCAAGGGCGTCACCCAGCGCGGGCGGCACAAGAAGCAGTCGGGCGGCCACGGCCAGTACGGCGACGTCGTCATCGAAGTCCGCCCCCTGCCGCGCGGCAGCGGATTCGAGTTCATCGACAAGATTACCGGCGGCGTGATTCCGCGGCAGTACATCCCTGCGGTCGAGGCCGGCATCAAGGACGCCATGCAGAAGGGCCCGCTCGGCTGCCAGGTGGTCGATGTGGCCGTGACTCTGACCGACGGATCATACCACAGCGTCGACAGCTCCGAACTCGCGTTCCGCACCGCCGGGAGACTCGCGATGAGCGAAGCGCTCGCGGCCGCTTCGCCCTACCTGCTGGAGCCCATTGCCCACGTCACCATCCAGTGCCCGGGCACCGCGACCTCGCGCATCACGTCGGCGCTGCCGAGCCGGCGCGCGCGCGTGCTCGGGATGGCCCCGCGCGAGGGCTGGTCGCGGTGGGACACCGTCGAGGCGCAAGTGCCGGAGGCGGAAATGGGTGGTTTCCAGGCTGACGTCCGATCGCTCAGCCAGGGCATGGCGACCTACCAGGCGCGCTTCGATCACCTGGCGGAAGTGACCGGCAAGGCAGCCGGCATTATCGCTCAGCGCGCACCGGAACCGGTGTGAGGGCAGGCTGTGCGGGAGGGTGGTGGACGCACTAGGGCTCGAACCTAGGACCCGCTGATTAAGAGTCAGCTGCTCTACCAACTGAGCTATGCGTCCGTTCCGGCGTTTCCGCTGGGGCCCCGCGAATCGCGGGAGCGGCCCATATAGCGATTGTCGCGCGGGTGAAAAGGGCCGCGTTCGGGATCAGGCGAAACTGCCGCTGCCACCGGCCCGCCGGCTCCACCGGTCGACCATCATCAGCGTGCCGATGCAGATCATGTTGGTCATCATCGACGAGCCGCCGTGGCTCATGAAAGGCAGGGGGATGCCCACCACCGGGGCGAGGCCCATGACCATCAACAGGTTGATTGCGACGTAGAAGAAGACCGTCGCGGTCATCCCGCCGGCCAGCAGGCGCGAAAAACGGTCGGGCGCGCGGCGGGCGACGCTCCAGCCCCAGCGCAGGACGATGCCGAACACCAGCAGCACGAACAGGCCGCCGAACAGGCCCCATTCCTCGGCCATCGTCGCGAACACGAAGTCGGTGTGCGGCTCGGGCAGGTAATTGAGGTGGCTCTGCGAGCCGTTGCCGAAGCCCTTGCCGAAGATTCCGCCCGACCCGATCGCGATCTTGGACTGGGTGATGTGGTAGCCGGTGCCGAGCGGGTCGCTCTCGGGATCGAGAAAGATGGTCACGCGCGAACGCTGGTAGTCGTGAAGGACGAAGAAGTAGGCGAGCGGTGCGGCAATCAGGCCGGCGAGTCCGCCCCCCAGGAACCACCGCGCGGGCAAGCCGGCGAGAAATACCACGACGATACCGCCGAAGCCGATTGCCAGGGCCGTTCCAAGGTCCGGCTGGAGCAGGACCAGAACCATCGGAAAGCCGATCAGCAGCCCGGCCGGAACCAAGGCCCGCCAGCCACCGACCATGCCCGGGGGCAGGGCATGATAGAACGTCGCGAGGACCAGCACGATCGCCGGCTTCATCAGCTCGGACGGCTGGAGCACGAGCGGCCCCAAGTTGAGCCAGCGCTGGCTGCCGCCGCCGATCGCGCCCATCGCCTCGACCGCCATCAGCAGGAGCAGCACGCCGCCGTAGGCGGGGTAGGCCGCAAGCTGCACCAGATCGCGCGGCAGGCGCGACATGACCAGGGCCAGGGCGAGAAACACGCCGAAGCGGATCACGTGCGAGAGGGCGTAGGGCTGCAGCGAGCCGCCGGCCGCGGAATAAAGTACCGTCGCGCCGAAGCAGACCAGCGCGGTGAGCGGCAGGACCACTCGCCAGGGGATACCTTGGATCGACGCGGGGACGAGGTTGCGGGCCATTACTGCGGCGCGGCAGTGCTTGGGCCGGCGCTGGGGCTGGGGGCAGGTCCGCTCGCGGGGGAAACCTCGACGGAGGGCGCCAGCTGCACCTCGCCGCGTTCGACATTGGTGACGACGCTGTTCGAGACCGGCGGCGCCTCGCTGCCTTCAGACTGCTTCATGGCCGCCTTGACGGCTGCGTCACTGCCCACCTTAGGAGCGGAGACCCCGTAACGGGCGGCGAAGGCTTCGTACTTGGTGGCCATGCGATCGGCCGGCGGGCCGCCCCAAGTCTTTTCCATCTCGACCAGGTCGCCCCACGCCTTCGCCGGATCGAACAGGCAAGTCATGACGTCCTTGGCGATCGGCGCCGCGGCGCTCGCACCAAAACCGCCGTGCTCAACCACCACGGCCATTGCATAGCGGGGCGCGTCCGACGGTGCATAGCAGATGAACCACGAGTGATCGCGCCCCTTCCAGTCGCCACCGCCACCGCGGCTGACCAGCCTGCGGACCTGGGCGGTGCCGGTCTTGCCCGACATGGTTATGCCGCCAACCTGAAGCCGGCTCCGAGCCGCGGTACCCGACCCGTTGACCACGCGGAACATCCCGTCGCGCGTCACGGTCAGCTGTTCCGGCGTAAACGGCAACGGCGGGCCCAACGGCTTTGGCTGACCGAACATGAGTGAAGGCACCAGATCGCGGCCACTGGCGATCCGCGCCGTCATCACCGCGAGCTGCAGCGGCGAGACCAGAACGTATCCTTGGCCAATCGCAGCGTTCAGCGCATCAGCCGCGATCCATTCCTGCTTGTAGCGCCGCATCTTCCATTCGGGATCGGGGACCGTGCCGTAGCGCTGGTTGATCCCGGGCAGGTCGAACTCCTGGCCCAGGCCGAGCTGGCGCGCCACTGGCGCGACCGCCTCGTAGCCGACACGATGGACCATGCTCCAGAAATAGGTGTTGCAGCTGTGCTCGATGGCCCCGCGCATGTCGAGCACGCCGTGAACCGCGTCGCAGCGGAAGAAGCGGTTGCCGAGCTGGTAGCCGCCCGGACAATTGACCTTCTCGTCGGGCGAGACGCCGTGCAGCTGCAGCGCCAGGCTCGCCAGCGGCTTGACGGTCGATCCCGGCGGATAGAGGCCCCGGACAGCTTTGTTCAGCAACGGGATGTGATCGTCCTCGTTGAGCATCTTCCATTCGATACGACCGATGCCGTTGGCGAAGGTGTTGGGATCGAAGCATGGCATCGACGCCAGCGTGAGAATGCCGCCCGTCTGACAGTCGATCACCACGACGGCAGCAGATTGCAGTCCGATACGCCGCGAGGCGAAATCCTGTAGCTGGCCGTCGATGGTCAGCTTGATCGATTGACCCTGGACGTCTTCGCGGGTGTCGAGGTCACGCACGATCCGGCCCGATGCCGTCACCTCGACCCGCCGCGCGCCCGGTATGCCGCGCAGCACCTGTTCGTACTGCTTCTCGAGCCCGTCCTTGCCGAGCTTGAAGCCCGGGGTAACCAGCAGCGGAAGCTTTTCCTTGTCGTATTCCTCCTTGGTTGCCGCGCCGACGTAGCCGAGCAGGTGGCCGACCGAGGGGCCGGCGGGATAATAGCGCGAGAAGCCGCGCTGCGGCGCGACGCCTGGCAGCTCGGGCAAGCGCACGCTGACGGCGGCGAAGGTCTCGTAGTCCAGCCCGTCGGCAACCTGGACGGGCTGGAAGCCGGCCGCCTTGTCAATCTTGTCGCGCAAGTCCTGCAATTCGACCGGCGTGAAGTTCAGCAGGCGGGCAAGGTCGGCCAGTTCGCGCGCGGGATCCTGCAACCGATCGGGAATGACGTCGACGCGAAAGTCGGCCCGGTTCGAGGCCAGCGGGGAACCGTTGCGATCGAGGATCCACCCACGGCGGGGCGGAATCAGCGACAGGTTCACGCGGTTGCTCTCCGCCTCCATTTCGTATTTTTCGTTCTCGGCGACGGCAATGTAGCCCATGCGCGCGGCGAGCAGCAGACCGACCCCGCCCTGGATCGCGCCGACGATGAAGGTGCGTCGTTCGAAGCTCTGCGCGAGCGAACTGGTGGTGAACTTCTGGCGCATGGGGTTAGGGCACGGTCTAGCCTATGCGCCGAACGCGCATCAGGCGAAGTCTGTCGAGCATGGCGACCATGCGGGCGATGATGGGAAACAGCACGATCGAGAGCAATAGCTGTGGAACGATGACCGTCAGCTGCACCGCCGTCAGTGCCGCGCCCGAGAGCAGCGCGGCTAAGGCGATGTAGATCATCAGCATGACCGAGGCGGTCAGCCAGTCGAGCCAGAAGTTGCGCCACGGAAAGCGCGCCTCCATCAATTCGATGGCGAGCAGGGTCAGCGAGAACAGCAGAATGCCGCAGCCGAACGGCTGCCCGGAATAGAGATCGTCGAACAGGCCGAGCGGCAGGCCCGCCCACAACGGGAGCAGACCCGGCCGCAGCAGGCGCCAGGCCAGCAGCATGACGTAGCCCAGCGGCGGCAATACGGGAGCGGCGGCAAGCACCGGCAGCCACGGCGTCAGCGACGCGAGCATGATCGTGAACCAGGGCAGGCCGTAAGCCAGCAGCGGCAGATGCGTGCGGTTGATGCGGCTGCCGAACCGATCGCGGCGCGATTGCGGATTGAGCCGTTCCATCACTCGCCCGGCGCCTTGGTGGGCGTTGCCAAGGGTGCCCGCAGCGCGGCCACGGCTTCCGGCTGCCAGGCTGGTTCGACGGTCACGACGTCGGTGGCCGCCGGATTGCTCAGAAGCTGGGCGATCGCACCATCGCGGGTGATCTCGGTGGCGATGGCGACGGCAATGCCGGGGCGGAACAGACCGCCCGAGCCCGAGGTGACGAATACGTCGCCTTTCTTGACCGGATTGATGCCCAGATTGATCAGGCGGAGCCGCAGCGAACCGTCGGAGCGCCCTTCGGCGAAGGCCACAACGTTGTCGGTCGCACGCCGAACGGGCACCATGCTTTCACTGTCGGTCAGCAACAGCACGCGCGAGCTGAAGGCGCCCGCTTCGAGGACGCGTCCGACGAGCCCCATCGGCGAGGTGACGGGCATACCGGGCCGCACGCCGTCGTTCCGCCCGGCTGAGAGATAGCCGATCCGCCGTGCGCTCGACGATGTCGAGCCTATCAGCCGGCCAATCGCGATGGGCTTGGCGGCGCCGGCTCGCAGCCCGAGCACGGCCTTCAGGCGCAGGTTTTCCTGTCGCAGCGCCTCGGCCTCGGCCAGGCGCACGCGGGCAATCTTCATTTCCTGCTCGAGCGCGGCATTGCGGCTACCGGCGCGATAGTAGCCGGCGATCGCATCGAATATGTTGCGACTTTGCACCCGGCCGACTGCTCCGGCCTGACCGATCGGCGCCGCCGCGTCGGACGCGACCGTGCGCAGGCCGTTGAATGCGTCCGGCCGCAGCAGCGAAATGACCAGCAGCGCGGCGCCGAGCAGAGCGCCCAGGCCCGCCACCACGTACCCGGTGAAGACGCCCAGCTGAGCCTTCTTGTTACTTCCCGAACGGGGCGGCGCCATGGTCGCCTCTTCCCCTCAGCTAGTTGCCTTCCTCACGCCGTCATCAGCACGCCGCGATAGACGGGATCTTCCATCGCCCGGCCGGTGCCGAGAGCGACACAGGATAGCGGATCCTCGGCTACGCTGACGGGAAGCCCCGTCTCTTCCTTCAGATGGTCGTCGAGCCCGCGGATCAGCGCGCCGCCGCCGGTCAGGACGATGCCCTGGTCGACGATGTCGGCGGCGAGTTCCGGCGCGGTGTTCTCGAGCGCAATGCGCACACCTTCGACGATGGCGCCGATCGGTTCGCTGAGCGCTTCGGCGATGTTCGCCTGGTTGATCGTGATTTCCTTGGGCACGCCATTGACGAGGTCGCGGCCCTTGATCGTGATCTGCTCGCCCACGCCGTCTTCTGGCACGATGGCGATGCCGTAATCCTTCTTGATCCGCTCCGCCGTGGCGTCGCCGATCAGTAGGTTGTGATGGCGGCGGACATAGGAGACGATCGCCTCGTCCATCTTGTCGCCCCCGGTACGGACCGACGTGGTGTAGGCGAGACCACGCAGCGACAGCACCGCGACTTCGGTCGTGCCGCCGCCGATGTCGACCACCATCGAGCCGACAGGCTCGGTCACAGGCATGTCGGCGCCGATCGCGGCAGCCATCGGCTCGAGGATCAGGAAGACTTCCGAGGCGCCGGCGTTGCTCGCCGCATCACGGATCGCGCGGCGTTCGACCGAGGTCGAGCCCGACGGCACGCAGATGACGATCTCGGGATAGCGGAACAAACTCTTCTTGCCGTGAACCTTGCGGATGAAGTGCTTGATCATCTCCTCGGCGATTTCGATGTCGGCAATCACGCCGTCGCGCAGCGGGCGGATCGCCTCGATGTTGTCCGGAGTCTTGCCCATCATCATCTTGGCGTCTTCGCCCACTGCCTTGACGCGCTTGATGCCGTTGATCGTCTCGATGGCCACCACCGAAGGCTCGTTCAGCACGATGCCGCGATCCTGCACGTAGACCAGCGTGTTGGCGGTCCCGAGGTCGATCGCCATGTTCTGGGAGCCAAGCTTGAAGAACTTCGAGATGATTGAACTCATCGACAAATCCGTATCTTACCGCGGCAGGACGAACGGCCGGCAGGCGGGCGGTGAACGCGCGCCGGTGATGGGAGGTGGCCCTAACCAAATCTGCGCGCAAAGGCTAAAAATTTGTGTCGATAGCGACAGGGTTTTGCACTGCTCGGCTCGAAATGCCCGCGCTTGGGCGTTACCACCTCGAAATGCCCACAATTCGCCGCCTTCCCGAGACACTCGTCAACCGGATAGCGGCAGGCGAAGTGGTCGAGCGGCCGGCGTCGGCGCTCAAGGAGCTGATCGAGAACGCCATCGATGCCGACGCCACGCGCGTTACCGTGAGCCTGGCCGAGGGCGGGCTCGCACGAATCGAAGTGACCGACGACGGCTGCGGCATGGTCGCCGAGGAGATGGCCCTGGCGCTGGAGCGGCACGCGACCTCCAAGCTGCCCGACGAGGCGATCGAAAACGTTGTCACGCTGGGCTTCCGCGGCGAAGCACTGCCGTCGATCGCCAGCGTCGCGCGCCTCGCGCTGGAAAGCCGGGTTCGCGGAGCCGAGCAAGGATGGAGCCGGGCTGTCGATCACGGTGTGCTCATCGCCGAAGGTCCGGCAGCGCTGCCGCCCGGCACGCGGGTGCGGATCGAAAACCTGTTCGGCAAGGTTCCGGCGCGGCGCAAGTTCCTGCGGACCGAACGCAGCGAATATGCCGCATGTCTCGACGTTGTCCGGCGGCTCGCGATGGCCCGGCCGGACATCCACTTCACGTTCGAACACAACGGCCGGCGTATTCTGGGCCTGCAGGGCGGCGAGGGGGTCGAGGCGCGCGTGGCACAGATCGTCGACCGGGCGTTGGCTGATAATGGCGTCCAGATCGACCTCCAGCGCGGGCAAATGCACCTGACCGGCATTGCCGGCTTGCCGACCTTCAATCGCGGCGTCGCCGACCACCAGTACCTGTTCGTCAACGGCCGACCGGTGAAGGACCGCTTGCTGACGGGCGCGGTGCGCGGTGCCTACGCGGGGATGCTGGCGCGAGACAGGCACGCGGTGCTGGCGCTGTTCCTCGATCTGCCGCCCGGGGATCTCGACGTGAATGTTCATCCGGCCAAGACCGAAGTCCGCTTCCGCGATGCCGCCGCCGTGCGCGGCTTCATCGTCTCCGGCCTTCGCGAGGCGCTCGCGACCGGCGACAAGCGCAGCGCGCAACTGCCCGACGCAGAGGCAATGAGCCGCTGGCAGGCGGAACCGGCGGGGATCGAGCCTGCGGCTGCGCTGCGCTCGATGTTTTCGGGACGCGACTGGTCGGCGCCGTCGTCCACGGTGCGCGCGCCCGCCGCCACCTGGCGCGGTGCCGAGGCCGTGGTACTGGATGATCCTCAGGGCCGTGCGGAGGTCGCCGAGCCGACGGCGGAGCTGAACGCCTACCCGCTCGGCGTGGCGCGTGGCCAGGTCGCGCAGACTTACATCGTCGCCGAGGCGGCCGACGGGCTGGTCATCGTCGATCAGCACGCCGCGCACGAACGTCTGGTTCTCGAACGCCTTCGCGGCGCTCGTGCGGCTGCGGGTGCGGCGAGCCAGGCGCTGCTGATGCCCGAAGTGGTTGAGCTAGACGAGCCGGCCTGCGACCGGCTCGAGGAGCAGGTGGATGCCTATGCCGAACTCGGCTTGCTGGTCGAACGCTTCGGGCCGGGGGCGATGCTGGTCCGGGCATTGCCGGCGGTGCTTGCCAGCGCTGATCCAAACGCTTTGCTGCGCGATCTCGCCGACGATCTCGCGCAACACGGCGACGGCATCCTGCTCGGCGAACGGATCGAGCACGTGCTGGCGACGATGGCGTGCCACGGCTCGGTTCGCGCCGGCCGCGCGCTTTCGGTGGCCGAGATGAACGCCCTCCTGCGCGAGATGGAACGCACGCCGCGCTCGGGTCAATGCAACCATGGACGCCCTACATGGGTTAAGCTGTCGATGACCGACGTTGAGAAGCTGTTCGGGAGACATTGATGCTACGGGTCAGGGTTGCAGTTCTGGCGCTGCTGGTGGTGGGCGGTTGTGACGGTGGAATGAGCGATGAGGAAAAGTCGCTGCAGGAAGAGCGCGACATCGCCATGGTCAAGGAGGCCAACGACCAGCGGCCGCCGCTCGAGCAGATCACGCCCGAGCCGCTGCTCTATCCCGACATCGAGCGATACGACCTGTACGGCGAGGCCTGCGCCTATGCGCCCGGGACCAGCCTCGGCACGCGGGTGTTCGCCCGCGAGGCCGATGCCTTCATGAAGATCGGCGGTGAAGTCCAACGCTTTGCCGCCGACCCGGGTGCGCGCCAACTGCCGATGCGCACGCGCTCGCTGTACAACGGCCGCAACTTTGCGCTGAAGCTGCAGATCGAAGGGAAGGGCGAAGGGCCCACGGCGCCTGAGGGGCAGGCACAAACAGCGGAAGCTCCGCCCGCCGGCGGCCCGGGCAACTTCGAAGGCACGGTCACGGTGTTCGACAAGTACGGCCGGACCGTTTACGACGGGAGCGGCCCCGTGCAGTGCAGGAGCACCTGAGGCTAATCTATCGGACGCGCCTGACGTAAGCGCGGCCATCGCGGTTCTCGACCCTGAAGTGCTCGTCCGCTCGCAGCAGGTCCGAGAGCCGCTTGAAGCCATAGTTGCGGACATCGAAGCTCGAGCGGTTGCCGGCGATGTTGCCGACCTCGCTCAGCAGCGCGAATCCGCTCTCGTCTCGCTTGGCGGCCTTCCACGCGGCGCCAAGCAGATCGATCAGCTCGCGGTACTCGGCCTTGTCCCCGGCGTCCTGTTCGACGGGCTGGACGGACTCTTCCTCGGCGTCGGTGCGGATAAGCTGGTCGACGTCGATATAGCGCGTGCAGGCGGTCTTGAACGCCTCGGGCGCCTTGGCGCTGCCGAATCCGTAAACGAGCAGGCCGTCCTGCCGCAAGCGCGTGACCAGCGGCGTGAAATCGCTGTCCGAGCTCATGATGCCGAAGCCGTCGACCCTGCCGCGATAGAGCAGGTCGATGGCATCGATCGTCATTGCCATGTCGGTCGCGTTCTTGCCCTTGGTCAGGTCGAACTGTTGCAGCGGCTGCAGGCCGTAGCGGTGGGTGATCTGGCTCCACTTGCTCAGCGCCGGCTTGGCCCAGTTGCCGTAGGCACGCCGGATGTTCACCTGGCCAAGCTCGGCGAGCACCGTGAGCACAGGGTCGATTCCGGCCTGGCTGGCATTGTCGGCATCGATCAGCAGGGCGATATTCTTGAGAAGCGCGTCGGACATGGCAGGCTAGATGAACCGATGCCAGGAACGGCGCAAGTCAGGCGGGAGAGAACTTTCCGGACCGCTCGTCGAGCAAGTGAAGCTCGCCGTCGGCGATGGCGAAGAACGCCCCGCGCAGCGTAAGCTCGTGGCGTTTTTCCTTCTCGCGCACACATGGGAAGGACCGCAAGTTGTCGAGGCTGACCTTGACTGCGGCGTGTTCCATGGCCCGTTCGGCTTCGCGACCGCTGATGCCGAGTTCGCGCGCGATCGGTTCGCGGGCCTCATCGAGCATCTCGATCCAGTCGGCGATAAAGCCGCCCTTGCCGGGCTCGGTGCCGTAGAGTTCGCGAGTCAGTGCAGCGCGGCAGCCGCCGCACATGCCGTGGCCCAAGACCACGATCTCGCGCACCTTGAGCACCTGGACAGCGAATTCGAGCGCAGCGGAAACGCCATGGTAGCCCTGCGTGGTCTCGAACGGAGGCACTAGCGCGGCGACGTTGCGCACAACGAAGATCTCACCTGGCCGCGCGTCGAAGATCTGTGCGGGGTCGACGCGGCTGTCCGAACAGGCGATGACCATCACCCGCGGCTCCTGGCCTTCTCGCAGACTGGCCCAGCGCTCGCGTTCGGGCTTCCATCCCTGTTCGCGGAAGCGCCGATAGCCTTGCAGCAATTCCGCCAGTTCCGTGCTTGGTACGATCATGCCCGAGCCCATGCCTCCCGGCATTGCCACTGACAAGCCACATCCCTAAGTGGGCCGGTGATGAACGATCTGTCTGCAGCTCCGCGTCCGGAACGCCAGCGCAAGCCGGACTGGATCCGCGTCAAGGCGCCGGTCAGCAAGGGCTTCCAGGAGACGCGCGCGCTGATGCGCGACCTGAGCCTCAACACGGTATGCGAGGAGGCTGCCTGCCCCAACATCGGCGAGTGCTGGAGCAAGAAGCACGCAACGGTAATGATCCTCGGCGATGTCTGCACCCGCGCCTGCGCGTTCTGCAACGTCAAGACCGGGATGCCGCGGAAAGTCGACCCGCTCGAGCCGGAGCATGTCGCCGTCGCTGCGGCCAGGCTGGGTCTTGAGCATATCGTGGTGACGTCGGTCGACCGTGACGACTTGCCGGACGGCGGGGCGGAGCAGTTCGTCAAGGTGATCGAGGCCCTCCGCCGCACGACGCCGACGACCACCATCGAAATCCTCACGCCGGACTTCCGGGGCAAGATGCGCGCCGCCGTTGAAGCAATTTGTGAAGCAAAGCCGGATGTTTACAATCATAACCTCGAAACAGTTCCACGGTTGTATCCGACTATCCGTCCGGGAGCGCGCTACTACGCTTCGCTGCGGCTGCTCGAGGAAGTGAAGCGCCACGATCCTTCGATCTTCACCAAGTCAGGCGTGATGCTGGGACTGGGCGAAGAGCGGCTTGAGGTGCACCAGGTGATGGACGACATGCGCTGTGCCGACGTCGATTTCCTGACCATGGGCCAGTACCTGCAGCCGACGCCGAAGCACGCCACGGTGGCCGAGTTCGTCACCCCGCAGGCGTTCGATGCCTACGGCGCGATCGCCCGGGCCAAGGGCTTTCTGCAGGTCGCTTCGAGCCCGCTGACGCGCTCGAGCTATCATGCCGGCGACGATTTCGCGCAGATGAAGATGGCGCGGGAAGCGAAACTGGCGAGCCGACCCGCCTGATGCCCGGGATCCGCGAAACGAGGACGCTGCCCTACAGCGCCGAGCAGATGTTCGACCTCGTGGCGGACGTGGCGCGGTACCATGAATTCCTGCCCTGGGTGGTCGCGACCCGCGTGAAGTCGGATAGCGAGACCGAGATGATCGCCGACATGCTGGTGGGCTTCAAGGCGCTGCGTGAGAAGTTCACCTCGCGCGTGATCAAGGACCGGCCGAACCGACTCGAGGTCATCTACGTCGACGGGCCGATGCGCGATCTCGACAACGTGTGGCACTTCCGGCCGCTATCCGACGGCGGCTGCGAGCTCGACTTCTGCGTCGATTTCTCGTTCAAGAACATGATGTTCGAAATGCTCGCCGGGCAGTACTTCGACCGCGCTTTCCGCAAGATGGTCGCCGCTTTCGAGCAGCGCGCCGATGAGCTCTACGGCAGCAGCAGCTCGAGCGCGCAAAGCGTCGCCTGAAGACGCACGCCTGAGCGCGTTGCGCCATCGAATACTTTCAGCTCGGCTTCGGGCTTGTCCTCGCCGCGTATCGCGCGGGCGAACACGACCGTGCCGACCGGCTTGTTCTCCGTTCCGCCGTCAGGCCCCGCGATCCCGCTGATCGCCACCGCCACGTCCGCCTTGCTCCGCTGCAGCGCGCCCTTGGCCATCGCATAGACGCACGCGACCGAGACTGCGCCGAAGGCGTCGATGATGTCGCTGGCAACCCCAAGGCTCTCTTCCTTGGCTTCGTTGGAATAGGTCACGAAGCCGCGATCGAGTACGGCGGAGGAGCCTGGGATCTCGGTCAGTGCCGCCGCCACGAGCCCTCCGGTGCAGCTCTCGGCGACGGCGACCTTGCGATTGGCCGCCTTGTTGGCCTCGACCACTTTGCGGGCGAGGGCAACGACTTCGTCGGGCAGCAGCGAATCGCTCATGACCGGCGCGCAGTGCAGATTTGCTGGTTCTCGGGCGCGACGAGGCCCGCCGCGACGCCGACGAGCGTTCCAGCCACTTCTGGATCGATCGGAGCAACGGCCTCCATCATCCGCTCGATTCGCCCGCATTGTCTCGAGTCGATCTTCGCCGAAGCTTCCTGCACGATCAGCGCATCGATCAGGGGCCGCACGGCGTTGTCGGGCAGGTTGGCGAACATTGCGATGTTCTGCGATGCGCTGTCTGCCTTGCGCGAGCCATACTTCAGCAGGCCGGACTTGGCGCGCGGCCAGACGGCATTCTGCAGTCCGGCGTAACGCGCCGCAAAGGACTCGCCGCGCCGCGCGAGGAAACCGCTCGACCCCAGCGCCGGCCCGCATTGCAGGCGGACGCTCTGCACCAGACTGGGCATGCTATAGATCGCCATGGCGCTCAGCTCGTCTTCGGTAATGCAGGCCTGCTGGGCCTGAGCGACAGCAGGCTGGATCGCCAGCGTGGCTGCGACCACGGCCGCGAGCCTGGTTCGTGAAACCGTCAAGATCATATCCTTTCGAGCGGGACCAGCACTGCCACCGCCTGGGCCGCAATACCTTCCTCACGCCCGGCAAACCCGAGCCGCTCGGTGGTAGTGGCCTTCACATTAACCGCCTCTATCCCGACCCCCAGCAACTCCGCAAGGCGCGCCCGCATTGCCTCGCGGTGCGGGCCGATCTTCGGCGCTTCGCAGATGAGTGTGACGTCCACGTTGCCGACGGCGAAGCCGGCGTCTGCGGCGAGCCGGACCGCATGCTCGACGAAATGGCTGGATGACGCGCCGCGCCAGCGGGAGTCGCTCGGCGGGAAATGCTGCCCGATGTCGCCTTCTCCTGCCGCGCCCAGCAGCGCGTCGACGACCGCATGAAGCGCGACGTCGGCGTCGCTGTGTCCGGCGAGACCCCGCTCGTGGGCGATACGCACGCCGCACAGCCATAACGCCTCGCCGGCAGCCAGGCGATGAACGTCAAAACCGGTACCGACGCGCGGGATTGGGAGCGATTCCATGAAGTCCTCGGCAAAGGTGAGCTTGCGCAGCCGCTCGTCGCCCTCGACGAGCGCGACGGCAAGCCCCGCCGCCTGCGCGACCTGCGCATCGTCACCGGCATTGGGTGCGCCGCTCCACGCGCGATGTGCGGCAAGGATCTCCGGGTAGCGGAAGGCTTGCGGAGTCTGCACTCGGCGAAGGGCATCTCGTTCGGCGCTGCCTGCCATGAGACCGCGTTCGGCGCGGACGAGGCTGTCGACCATCGGCAGGACCGGGATCGCTCCCGGTGCGGTGCCCAGTGCCGCCAGCAGGCGTTCGATCACCTGGCGCGGGCAACGCGGTCGTGCGGCGTCGTGGATGAGCACTTGCGCGGGCTTTTCATCCGCCAGGCTTTCGAGTGCGGCCCGGACCGACGCGTGCCGCGTCGTGCCGCCGGCGACGAAGCGAATACCCTGCAAGCCGGCCAGCGCTTCGGCCGCAACGGCGTCGGCACCGGCGGGGATGGCGAGGACAAGCGGCGCCGCACCGGCGTCGATCAGCGCCTCGGCGGCATGCCGCACGAGCGGCTTGCCGCGCCAGCGTGCGAATTGCTTCGGCAAGGGCTGTCCGGCTCGCAGGCCCTGGCCTGCGGCGACGATCACCGCGGCAAAGCGTGTCCGGTCGGGCGAGGGGGCCATGCGGAGCAGGGCGCTAGCGCCTTGCGGCACCCCCCGCAATCCACTATGCGCTGCCCGATTTTTAGGCACACCCAAGTCAGATGACCTCGCTTCCACCTCCTCCGGCGCTCAGGCCGATCGACATCGGTCCCGTGCGGATCGACTGTCCGGTGATTCTCGCCCCGATGACGGGCGTCACCGACATGCCGTTCCGCACGCTCGTGCGCCGCTACGGCTCGGGACTCAACGTCACCGAGATGATCGCCAGCGAGGCGGCTATCCGCGAGACACGGCAGTCAGTGCAGAAGGCCGCTTGGCACCTAACCGAAGATCCCGTTTCGATGCAGCTGGTCGGTTGCGATCCGAGGTCGATGGCCGAAGCCGCAAAGCTCAACGCTGACCGCGGGGCGGCGATCATCGACATCAACTTCGGTTGTCCGGTCCGCAAGGTGGTCGGCGCTTATGCCGGCTCGGCGCTGATGCGCGAGGTTCCGCTGGCGGCGAAGCTCATGGAAGCGACGGTCAAGGCCGTCTCCGTGCCCGTGACCGTGAAGATGCGCATGGGCTGGGATCACGCGAGCCTCAACGCGCCCGAGCTGGCGAAGATCGCCGAAGACCTGGGCGTCAGGATGATCACGGTGCACGGCCGCACGCGCAACCAGATGTACAAGGGCGAGGCCGACTGGGCGTTCGTCCGCAAGGTCAAGGATGCAGTCTCGATCCCGGTCATCGTCAACGGCGACATTTGCGGTATCGCGGACAGCGCGCGCGCACTCGGGCAGTCGGGTGCCGATGGCGTGATGATCGGCCGCGGCGCCTACGGCAAGCCGTGGCTGCTTGGCCAGATCATGCATTGGTGGCGCACGGGTGAGAGTGTGCTCGACCCTGACATCGACGAGCAATACCAACTGCTTGTCGAGCATTACTCAGAGATGCTCGAGCATTATGGCCGCGAGACCGGCGTCAAGATCGCACGCAAGCACCTCGGCTGGTATACCAAGGGGCTGCCGGGCTCGGCCGAGTTCCGCAACCGCGTCAACTTCGTCAACGATGCCGAGCAGGTCCTTGGCGAGCTTGCGCGGTTCTACGAGCCGTTCCTGCGGCGCAGGGCCGCGTGAACGATCCGATCGGCGGAGCGCCGGATTACCGCGAGCAGGTAGCCGGCCTCACCTTCGCGTTGATGCTTCTTGCACCAGACCTGACGATTTCTCAGGTCAATCCCGGGGCCGAGAATCTCATCGGCAGCAGCGCCAGTCGCCTGATCGGACGCAAGTTCCTCGACGTGGTGCAATTCGACGACAACGCCATGCTCGACCGCCTGATGAGCGAGGAGGCGCAACTGGTGGCGCGGGGCCTGGCAATCCAGGTCGGAGGCAAGACCCTGCTGGTCAACCTGACCATTTCTTCGCTCGCCGCGCATCAGGGCTGGCGGGTGGTGACGCTGTCCGACGCCCGCCAAGGCGAGCGCTTCAGCGAGGAGGAACGGCCCGGTGCGCTGCGCGGACCGGCCGTGCTGGCACACGAGATCAAGAATCCGCTGTCCGCGATACGTGGCGCGGCGCAGCTGGTCGCGCGCAAGCTCGAAGAGGGGGACCGCGCATTGACCGACCTGATCGCGGACGAGGTCGACCGTATCGCCCAATTGGTCGACCGGATGCAGCGCCTCGGGCGCGAGCAGCCCGAGCCGGTGGGCCCGCTCAATCTCCACGCCGCGATCCGCCGGGCTTGCGAAACGGTTTCAGCCGCTTCGGCCAAGCCATTGCCGTTGCGCGAGGAATTCGATCCCTCGTTGCCGCCGGTGCTGGCCAACGAAGGGGCCTTGGTGCAGGTGCTCATTAACCTGATTAGCAATGCGTGGGACGCCTGCCGGGATGCCAAGAGGCCCGAGATCGTCATCCGCACGCGCTTCGTCAGCGGCCTCGTGATGAACGTCATCAGGCTGGGCCGGCCGGTCAAGCTGCCGATCGAGGTTCAGGTCAGCGATAACGGACCGGGCATCGATCCGGCGCTGCGCGACCACATGTTCGAGCCGTTCGTGTCGAGCAAGAAGAACGGGCAGGGACTCGGCCTCGCGCTGGTCAACAAGCTCGTCCGCGACATGGACGGGCGCATCAGCCACGAGCGCGACGAAGCGGGCGGGTGGACGCATTTCCGCGTCCACCTGCCGATGGCGAAGTAGAGGGAGGGAGGCGAATGCCGAGACGCGCGCTGCTGGTCGAGGACGACTCGTCGATCGCCACGGTGATCACTGCCGCGCTCGAGGACGAGGCGTTCACCGTGCACCGCTGCGACGGCATCGCCGGGCGCGACAGGCTGCTCGCCGACGGGCCCTACGACGTGATGCTGACCGACGTCGTGCTCGCCGACGGCGATGGCATTGCGTCGCTCGGCGAGGTGCATCGGGCCCACCCCGACATGCCGGTGATCATCCTGTCGGCTCAGAACACGCTCGATACCGCAGTCCGGGCGACCGACACCGGTGCGTTCGAGTATTTTCCCAAACCGTTCGACCTTGAAGAGCTGGTCCGCGCCGCGTGCCAGGCGGCCGATGCCCGCAGCAGCGGCGGCACCGACGCCGTGGATCCTGGCGAAGGCTTGCCGCTGATCGGGCGCAGCCAGCCGATGCAGGACGTATACCGGATGATCACCCGGGTGCTGCGCAACGATCTGACCGTACTGATCCTCGGTGAGTCCGGCACGGGCAAGGAACTGGTGGCCGAAGCGATCCACCAGCTGGGCTCGCGCAAGTCCGGGCCGTTCGTGGCCGTGAACACCGCCGCAATCCCGCGCGAGCTGATCGAAAGCGAGTTATTCGGACACGAGAAGGGTGCCTTCACCGGCGCGGTCAACCGCAGCATCGGCAAGTTCGAGCAGGCCCACGGCGGCACGCTGTTCCTCGACGAGATCGGCGACATGCCGCCCGAAGCGCAGACCCGGCTGCTGCGCGCGCTGCAGTCCGGCCGCATCCGCCGGGTGGGCGGACGCGAGGAGATCGCCATCGACGTGCGGATCGTGGCCGCCACCAACCGCGACCTTGCGCCGATGATCGTCGCCGGCACCTTTCGCGAGGATCTCTACTACCGCCTCAACGTGGTGCCGATACAGCTGCCGCCGCTCCGCGAGCGGGCGAGCGACATCGAGCCGCTGGCACGCCATTTTCTGCGTCTCGCTGCCCGGGAGGGCCTGCCCCTCCGCAGCCTGTCGCGCGAGGCGATCGCGGTGCTCCAGGCTCAACCTTGGCGCGGCAACGTGCGGGAGTTGCGCAACTTCCTCTTCAGGGCCGCGCTGTTCTCGCGCGAAGAAGAGATCGAGGCACCGGCGGTGAGGCAGTTGCTCGCAGCGCGCGTCGATTCAGACTCGCCGCCGTCCGGTACGAATCTGGCAAGCGCGTTGGAAACCTGGCTGGAAGGCAACCGCCCGGCACCCGGGGCGCTCTATCACGATGCGCTCGCGGCATTCGAGCGCCCGCTGTTCGAGCACGCCCTGAGAGAGACGGGCGGTAACCAGCTGCGGGCGGCGCAATTGCTCGGCATCAACCGAAATACGCTGCGCAAGCGGCTCGACGACCTGGCGATCGACCCGGAGGGCTTTGCCCGCCGGGTCTGATGCCTATTTTTCCTTGCCGGCCACGCCGTAGGTGATCGCCGCGTTCCGCGTCTTCTGGAAGTCTTCGACGCTCATGCCTTTCATGGCGGCGTAGATGTGGATGTTGCCCACGCCGGTCACCGCGCCGAGCTTTTCGAGCATGAAGAAGATCACGCCGTAGCGGATCATGCCGATCCAGTCGCGGCGACGGATGAGGTCGCGTTCCTCGTCGCTAAGGTCGGCCTTGGCGAGCGTACCTTCTTCGTCCTCACGGAACGACTTGCGGATTTCGGGATCTACCAGCGAGTGCAGGAAGTGGTTGATCCTGAAGCCTTTGACCGATCGCTCGATGGTGAACGGATACGTACCCTCCAGATTGGCGGCGCCAGCCCAGTCGCGCTCCATGCGGGCACGCAGCTGCTCGTCGGTCTCTGTCGGGGCTTCGTCGCGGACTTCCTCGAAGATCATGCTGGCGATCGGAGTCATCGACGGCAGGAAGTAAGTCTTGTGGGTTACCTTGACCTCGCTCGCCAACGCGCCGCGCAGCATCATCCACATGACCACCTCGGCGCCCTCCCAGCCGCCGAGTTCGGCGAGCTTGGCGATCGGGTAGTCGAGCAGCCCTTCGGGATCCTTCTCGAGCCGGTCCATGAATTCCATGTCCCACTCGGTGTTGTTGAACCCGTTGCGCTCGCCGTGCACCTGGTGGCTGAGCCCGCCGGTGCCGACGATCGCGACCTTGATGTCCTCCGGATACGACTGGATTGCGCGGCGCAGGCTGCGGCCGAACTTCCAGAATCGCCTGGCCGAGGGCAGGGGAACGGTCAGCACGCCGCAGGCAATCGGCAGCAGCCTTGCGGCCCAGCCCTTGTCGTCGTGATCGAGCAGGACCGAGAGCGGCGAGAAGGCGCCGTGGTCGAGGTTCTTGCCCTGGAAATAACTGAGGTCGAACTCGTCGGCGACGAGCGCCTTGGCGATATGCTGGGCGAGCTTCGGGTCACCCTGGATGCGCGGCAGGTCGCGCGGGCCGCCGCCCTCGTCGGCCGGACCATAGCTTTCGCCCACCCCGAGTGCGAAATGGCTGTAGTGGTCGAAGAACGCCGTCATGTGATCGTTGTAGATGTAGACCAGCACATCGGGCTTCTTCTCGCGCAGCCATTGCTGCACCGGCTCGTAACCCTCGAAAATCGGCTTCCAGACCGGATCGTCCATCTTGTTCGCGTCCTTGGCGAAGGCGATGGTGGGGGTGTGCGACGTGGCGATGCCGCCGACGATGGTAGCCATGGCTAAGGTCTTTCCTCTCTCGCGCGGACGGCCCTGGCGACCCCGCGGTTGCCTCACCTGCACAATGCCACGCAGCGGCGCATTGCGACAAGTCAATATATCCGCGTGGATGAAATATTCGCATATCCGAAACAAAAGCGGGCGGGCGCCGAAGCGCTCCGCCCGCATCGTAAATCGGTCGATCCGGCCGGTCAGGCCGGGGTGCGCGTTAGCTGAGGTGCTTCGACACCGCCGCGGTCATCGCGAACATCGAGATCTGCTTGTTGCCGATCACCGCGCCGAGCTTGCCGTCGGGATTGATCTGGCGCTTGTCGGTGGTGTCCTGCAGCTTGTTGGCCTTGATGTAGTCCCAGACCTTCGAGGTTACCTGGGCGCGGGTCATCGGGCCTTTGCCGATCACGTTCTCAAGGTCACCCGACAAAGTCACGGGCTTGTTCAGCGCGTTGTTCTTGGCCGCCATTAGTATTCTCCCTTCCTTCAAAATATCCGACGCCGGGTCACTCCCCGTCGTCATCTCCCCATTCGAGATCGTCGTCGCCGCCCTCGGAGCGCGCATAAGTACCCGTCAGCACCGCTGCGGCAAGGACGTGGCCCTCGATTTCCCCCATTAGGTCGCCGCGGCTCGCACCGGGCATCAGCGACAACGGCTTGTCGAGGGCAAAGAGCTGGAACACGTAGTCGTGCGGCTCGTGGCCGGTCGGAGGGTCGGGCAGCAGCCACTCGGAGTTGCCGAACGCGTTCTTGCCGACGCGTGGCGGCACCTCTCCTTCGAGCAACTGCCCCTTCTGCGGGGCAAGCCCCCAGACCAGCCAGTGGCAGAACGGCTCTGGCATCGGCGCGTCGGGATCCTCGACGATCAGGGCCAGTTCCTGCGTCCCGGCCGGCGGCGCGCTCCACTCCAGCGGCGGAGCAACCGCGTCGTCCTCATCGGCGGTGAAGCTGGGGTCGAGCTCGTCGCCGTCGCTGAAGGCTGCCGAGCGCAGGGCGAACCCGTCGCGATGCAGGAGGACTTCGCCGCCAAGTCGCGCGACAGCAAGTCGGGCGTGGCCGGCCCGCGCGCTGCGCAACGCCTTGCCGAGCCAAGCGGGGACATGATCGAGCATCCGGGCCTTTTCGAGTAATTTACGCCTGACCGAGAGCGGGCTGTGCCAACCGGCCGGCCCGATGGCAAGGGCGGTTTCATCCGATCCTGTCGATCGCTGTGCGGTTCGTCGCATCCAGCGTCAACAAACCTGTTCCTCGCGGCCACCCCCCGCTTGCCTGCGACTGCCCGTTGCGTATAGTGCGGAGCGAGGCGGAAGGGTCCACCACGTTGACAAAGCTGACTTTTTCGATGCGCGGGAAGGGCATGGCCCTTGCGGCAGGGTGCCTGGCGATGCTTTCGGCGTGCGGTGGTGGCGGCTCGAGCCCAGCGCCCGGCACAGGCGGGGTCACGCCGACCCCGACGCCTTCACCTACGGCGACGACGGCTGCGTGCTCGCTGCGGGCCCGGCAGGACTGGGCGCTGGCGCAGCTGCAGGAGTGGTATCTTTTCCCGACCTTGCTCGACGTGACGGTGAACCCGGCCGCCTACACCACGATCGACGCCTATATCGATGCCCTGGTCGCTCCGGCACGCGCACAGAACAAGGATCGCCACTTCACCTACCTGACCTCGATCGCGCAAGAGAACGCCTATTACGAGCAGGGCGCGACCGCCGGCTTCGGCATGCGCCTCGGCTACGATACCACCAGCAACCGGGTGTTCGTCATCGAGGCCTTCGAGGGTACCAATGCGCTTGCCGCGAGCTTGGATCGCGGGACGGAACTGCTGCAGATCAACGGGCAGAGCGTCAGCAGCCTGATGGCCTCCGGCGGCCCGTCAGCCGTGGTCAGCGCGCTCGGCCCCGACACGGCAGGCACCTCGCGCAGCTTCGTCGTGCGCGACCTTTCGGGCGCTCAGCGCACGGTCACGATCTCCAAGTCCACCTTCTCGCTCGATCCGGTGTCCGACCGCTACGGCGCCAAGATCATCGTCGATGGCGCGCGCAAGGTCGGCTACGTCAATCTGCGCAGCTTCATCGACACCGCCGATCCCAACCTGCGTGCCGCGTTTGCCAGCTTCAAGGCGCAAGGCGTGACCGAGCTGATCATCGATCTGCGCTACAACGGTGGCGGCCTGATCTCGATCGCGGAACTGCTCGGCGACCTGATGGGGGCCGGACGCACGGGCCAGATATTCGACTACGTCACGTTGCGCGATTCGAAGGCCAGCCTGAACGAAAGCTACGCCTTCCGCGCGCAGCCCGAGGCGATAGGCCCGACCAAGGTGGCCTTCATCGGCACGCGCAGCACGGCTTCAGCGAGCGAAATGGTGATCAACGGCATGGTCCCGTACCTCCGCACCAGCATGGCGCTCGTCGGCAGCAACACCTATGGCAAGCCCGTCGGCCAGATCGCGCTCGACAAACCCGAATGCGACGACCGCCTGCGCGCCATCGCGCTGAAGGTGGAGAATGCCGACCATCAGGGCGATTACTACAACGGCCTGGCGACGACCGTACCGGTCACCTGCCGGGCCACCGACGACATCGGCCATCAGTTGGGCGATGCCGACGAAGCCATGGTGCGCGCCGCGCTTGACTTCCTCGCGGGCCGCAGTTGCACCGCGATCGGGGCAATCGGCACGCAGGCAGTCGGCGGCCGGGCCCTGCTGACCCGTGACGTGCCGCAGAATACGATCCAGCGAGAAGTTCCGGGCGCCTATTGATACGGGAACCGGGGCCGGAGCGACGGGGTTGTGCGGCCATGATCCGCAAGCTGGCCTCGGGCGAATACCGCCTTTACTCGCGCAAGAAGGATCCCAAGACCGGCAAGCGCCGGAATCTGGGCACGTTCGGCAGCCGTGAAGCCGCGCAAAAGCACGAACGCGAAGTTCAGTTTTTCAAGCGCCACTGAGCCTGGGAAATCCGCAGCCGCTCGAGCAGGCGGAGCAACTCAGGCGAAGCGATAGGCCGAAACCGCGCCGCCGAGCACCAGCTCTCCGTAATCGTGCTTCCCGCCCTCGGCCGAGGCACCGGCCGCGACCATCAGCGGCAACAGGTGTTCTTCGCGCGGGTGGCACAGACGGGCCCACGGCGCGCTATCCCAACTCGCAAGCTGGAGGTCTCGCTCGGCCGGTGCGGCCTCGGCAGCGGCCGTGAGCCAGCAATCGAACTCGCGCGACGGCTCGGCGACCCGCGGATCGCCCATCGCCCGCAGGTTGTGAAAGCTCATGCCGGAGCCGACGATGAGGATGCCTTCGTCGCGCAGGGGCGCCAGCGCCTTTCCCACTGCCAGATGCAGCGCCGGGTCGAGCGACGTGTGCAATGACATCTGCACCACGGGTATCTCGGGCTCCGGGAAGGCGACCTTGAGCGGAATGAACACGCCGTGGTCGAACCCGCGTTCGCCGTCGATGGCAGCCGGCAATCCGGCGCTCCGCAACAGAGCGGCTCCGCGCTCGGCCAGCCAGGGGGCCCCCGGCGCCGGCCACGCCAGCCGATAAGTCTCCGGCGGGAACCCGTAGTAGTCGAAGACGAGCCCAGGTTGCTCGGCCGCGGTGAAGCTGAAGGCCGGCTCTTCCCAGTGGCCGGACACCACGAGAATCGCGCGCGGCGTTTCCGGCAGGCTGGCGGGCAGGGAACGCAGATAAGCCTCCATCCGCGTCCAGGTCCCGCGTGGATCGGGCATGAAGAAACAGGGCCCGCCGCCGTGCGGGATGTACAAACTGGGCTGCGCGAGGGTCATGGAGCCTATCTAGTCCCGAATGCGGGGCGTTCCAGCATCTAGGGGTTGGCCGGCCCAGTGAACGGCTGCCGGTCGGTCCAGCCGCAGCCGCTGCGCGTTTCTTCGCCGAGTCTGAGCGTGACCGTGAACGGGTAGGATCGATCGGACATTCCGTCGCTGCAGGTGGACGGCGTGATCGCCATCGTCACAGCCACGCCGCCGAGCATGCCGCTGAACGAAATTCCGCCGCGCCCGGCAAACCGTTCGACCTGGACGAGCCTGCCGGAGGGGTCGTCGGGCGTCTTGTAGGTCAACGTCCGCCCGCTCACTTCGCCGCCCCAGAACGGCTCCGTGCCCGTGAACTCGATCTGCTCGTCCGCGGCTATGCCGTCATAGGGCTTTGCCTCGTCGAACGCCGCTGCCGAAGGCGCCGAAGCATCGGCCGTGCCCGGCACGGGGGCCGGACTGTCCGCGGCTCCCGACCCGCAAGCGGCTAGAGCCAGCGTGATTGTGAGGGTGAAGAAAGTGAGGACGGCCTTCATGGTGCACCAACATCTCGTTGCATCTTGCGATTTTCGCAAGCGTGGAACGCGGCCTGTGCCCCGCGCATTGCCACACCATGTCGCACGTTGCGAAATATGCCCTGACCATCGTCGCCGGCGGGCTGGCGCTCGGCGCGGTGCTGGGCAGCGCGGCCGATCCCGAGATGAAGCGACCGGCGGCGCCCTGGTGGCAACAATCGGGCGGGCGGAACGCACCGGGCTCTGCTACCGACAATGCCTGGCCAGCCCCATCGGTGGCCTATCCGGGCATGGCTGACAGCTACCGCCCCGACCTCGACTACGACACAGTGGTGACCTCCTACTGGGAGCCACCGGCGGATTGGCCCTGGTATGGCGAAGGCGAAGGCGATGGCGACGCAGACTCCTCTTCGCTACTGGATGGAGTCACCGAGAGGGTCGCTGACCCCGCGGCGGAAGCCGCAGGCGACGCGGCGGTCGAGGTTGCCGGCGAGGCGCTCGATGCGAGCGCAGGTTCGGTTTCGACAGATCCGGCAACGGCCGCCCAGCCGCCGGTGACGGAAGACGGTCTCTACTAGCCGCGATCACCGCTCGTCGCCGATTCACGGGGGGTTTCGAGCGAAAAGCCCTTGCATTCCTGCAACAGGGCCGTTGTATGTCTGCAACGATGGCTTCCACCTCCGAGCCGATTTCGCCGATACATCGCCGCATACCGCGTTGGTGGCGAAGGGCAGTCGTGGCCGCGCGGCGGGCGAACCTCTACCGCGGGCTGGAGATCCTGGCCGCCTCGGCGCTCGTCGTGATGCTCGTCAGTTCGTACCTGACTCTGGCCGGCTCGGCCGATCCGCGCAGGCCCGTGCCGTCTGCCCAGGCTGCGGCCATGCTCGTGGGCACGCTGATCCCCGCGCTAAGCCTTATCGTGCTGGCAGGGCGCCGCCTGGCCATCCGGCGCGCGGGCGGAACCACTGCCCGGCTGCACGTGAATTTGGTCTTCATCTTCTCGCTGGTGGCGGCGATTCCGACTCTTCTGGTAGCGGTTTTTGCCAGCATCCTGTTCCAGTCAGGCATGAGCTTCTGGTTCTCGGACAGTTCGCGCGGCATGCTTCAGAACGCCAGCGGGCTGGCGCGTGGTTATTACCAGCAGGCACAGGACGACGTCCGTAGCGAGACGCTCACGATGGCAGACGACGTGCGCGACTATTTGCGCCAGGTCAGCATCGAGAGCACCGACTTTAAGGAAAACTACGCCTACCAGGTTCTTTATCGGAAGCTCAGCGAGAGCGCGATTTTGCAGCAGGCGCCCGACGGTCAGATGCGGATAGTCGCCATTGCCGATCCGGCGGAGGACAGCACGCGCGAGCGAATCTCGCGGGATACGCTCGCGCGCCTTAGGGGCGGCGAACCCGTCGTCATCACCGGCAGCCTGCAGCGCATTGAGGCAATTACCCCGCTTGATCGCCAGTCGGGAGTCTATCTCTACAACGCAAGGCAGGCCGACCCACAGGCCATGTCGCTTTACCAGCGCGCCGGAAGCGTCCTGCAGGGGTATCAAGACCTTACGGAGCGGGCGAGGGCGCTGCAGATCAAGTTTAACCTTATGCTCTTCGGCGTCTCGCTCGCGCTGGTCGGGCTGGCAGTGTGGTTCGCGCTACGCTTCGCCGACCGCCAGGTGCGGCCGCTGTCCGATCTCGTCACCGCGGCTCGCGAGGTAGGGAGCGGCAACTATGCCTTGCGCGTGACGGGGCGTACGGGGCCCGACGAGATCGGCCTGCTCAATCGCGCGTTCAACCGTATGACCGCGCAGATCGAACGGCAGACCGATGCGCTGATCGGCGCCAACCGCCAGCTAGGCGAGCGCCGCGCGTTCATCGAGACCGTGCTGCAGTCGATCACCGCCGGCATCGTGTCGGTCGATCTCAAGGGCCAGATTGTGCTGATGAACACCTCGGCGCAGCAGTTGCTGCTCGATCGGTCCGGACCGGCACCGCTCGGCCTCGAGCTCGAGGAAGTCGCGCCGCAGATCGCCGCGCTGGTTCGCAGCGGCGCCAGCAGCGGCCTCGTCCAATACAGCAAGGAAGGCGAGTTGCTGACCCTCGCGGTGAAGGTCGCGCCCGCGGCCGAAGGGCATGTGATCACCTTCGAGGACATCACCCGCCAGCTGCTCGACCAGCGCCAGGCGGCCTGGTCGGACGTTGCGCGCCGCATCGCCCACGAGATCAAGAACCCGTTGACCCCGATCCAGCTCGCCACCGAGCGGCTCAAGCGGCGCTACCGCAAGCAGATCGAGCAGGATGGCGAGTTGTTCGAGGAACTGACTGGCACGATCATCCGCCAGGTCGGCGACCTGCGGAAGATGGTGGACGAGTTTTCCTCGTTCGCAAGGCTGCCCAAGCCGGTGTTCCGGCTGGAAGACGCGGTGGACCTCGTGCGCCAGGCCATGTTCCTGCAGGAAGTAGCGCATCCCGTGATCGACTACGCGTTCTCGGTCGCCGAAAGCATCCCGCACATCGAGTGCGATCGCCATCAGTTCGGCCAGGCGATGACCAACGTGCTCAAGAACGCGGCCGAAGCGATCGAGCCGAAGCGGCGCGAAGCCGGAGCCGATTACCGCGGGCGAATCGAAGTGCGGGTCGCGGCCGACGAGCGGTATTTCACGGTCTCGGTGACCGACAACGGCATCGGTCTGCCGCAGGGGGGTGTGAGCATTCTCGAGCCCTACGTGACGACGCGCGAGAAGGGCACTGGCCTCGGGCTCGCGATCGTCAAGAAGATCGTCGAGGAGCATGGCGGCGACCTCACCTTTGCTTCCGCGCTAGGCGGCGGCACGCGCGCGATCCTGCGCTTTGCCCGCGAACCGATGGCAGCGGCTGCCGGCAGCGAGGCCGCCGAATGACCGGAGTTGCAATGACATTGGAGTTCTATTGATGGCGCTCGACATCCTTGTCGTCGACGACGAGCGAGACATTCGCGAGCTGGTCGCCGGCGTGCTGGCCGATGAAGGCTACGATTGTCGCACCGCCGGCGACAGCACGTCCGCCTTGCGCCTGGTCGACGAGCGCCGCCCGAGTCTGGTGCTGCTCGACGTGTGGCTGCACGGCAGCCCTATGGACGGGCTCGAGGTGCTGGATGCGATCAAGGCGCGCGAGCCGCAGTTGCCGGTGATCATCTTCTCCGGACACGGCAACATCGACACCGCCGTTTCCGCGGTCAGCCGCGGGGCGGTGGACTTCATCGAGAAGCCGTTCGAAGCCGAGCGACTGCTGCTGCTGGTCTCCCGCGCCACGGAGACCGAGCGGTTGCGCCGGGAAAACGCACGTCTGCGCGAGGGGTTCGGCTCGGCCGACGAGTTTACCGGGAACTCGAGCTCGATCAACAGCGTCCGGGCGACACTGAAGCGGGTCGCCAACACCGGCAGCCGGGTGCTCATTACCGGGCCGGCCGGCTCGGGCAAGGAAGTCGCCGCGCGGCTGCTGCACAGCTGGAGCCCGCGCGCCGACAAGGCGTTCGTCACCGTCAATTCGGCCCGCATCACGCCTGAGCGGTTCGAACAGGAGCTGTTCGGCGAGGAAGCCGACGGCAACCTCGTCCGTGCCGGTCTGCTCGAAATGGCCGATGGCGGCACGCTCTACTTCGACGAAGTCGCCGACATGCCGCCGAGCACCCAGGCCCGCATTCTGCGCGTCCTCACCGAGCAGAGCTTCGTGCGCGCCGGCGGCAACCGGCAGATCGGCGTGGATGTCCGCGTCGTTTCCTCGACCGCCAAGGATCTCGAGAAGGAAATCGCCGAGAAGCACTTTCGCGAGGACTTGTTTTACCGGCTCAACGTGGTCCCGGTGTCGGTGCCGTCGCTCGCCGCCCGGCGCGACGACATTCCGGCGCTGGCCGACCATTTTTTCACGCGCTATGCCCGGGAGCAGGGCCATCCCGCGCCCGAGATCTCGCCCGAGGCGCTGGCCGCCCTGCAGGCTTACGACTGGCCTGGCAACGTGCGCCAGTTGCGCAATGTGGTCGAGCGCACAGTCATTCTCGCGCCGCGCGACCGGATGGCCAAGATCGATCCCGACATGCTCCCGGAGGAGCTGACCGGCGGCACGCACGACAGCGGTGCGGGCATCACTTCGCTGATGGGAGTGCCCTTACGCGAGGCGCGCGAGAGTTTCGAGCGCGAGTACCTGCGCATCCAGATCCGGCGCTTCTCGGGCAATATCTCCAAGACCGCCGGGTTCATCGGCATGGAGCGGTCGGCGCTGCACCGGAAGCTCAAGTTGCTCGGCATGAGCGAGAGGGTCGAAGAGCGCGAGGATTGAGTCGCGGGAACTTGCCGGCGCAAATCCTGTTTGCGCAAACATGGGGCAGGCCTTAGACTTAACGGACATTTTCGGTTGTCTGCTTGTTGTCGCAAGCGGCGGCCAGGATGCGGACTGCACAACGCAGCCGCCAACAAAAGGAGTCAGTTGAATGACCAAGGGAACCTTGACCGCTCGTCCGCGCCCGGCTCCCGAGCCGGCGCCCGCTCCGACAGGCGGCGGCGCAGCCAAGAGCGCCAACCTCCAGGACCTGTTCCTCAATCACCTGCGGCGCGACAAGACTCCGGTGACGATGTTCCTCGTCAAGGGCGTCAAGCTGCAGGGCATCGTCACCTGGTTCGACAATTTCTCGATCCTGCTGCGGCGCGACGGGCAATCGCAGCTGGTCTACAAGCACGCCATCTCGACGATCATGCCCGGGCAGCCGGTCGACGCGGCGCAATTCGGCGGCAATGGCGACGGCAACAAGAAGCAGCGCCTGCTGCAGGACATCTTCCTCTCGCGAGTGCGCGATGCCGGAGTCCAGGTGACCATGTTCCTGGTCAACGGCGTGATGCTTCAGGGGCGGATTGCCGCCTATGACCTGTTCTGCATGCTGCTCGAGCGCGAAGGCTTCGTGCAGCTGGCCTACAAGCACGCCGTCTCGACCATTCAGCCGGCGGCGCCAGTCGATCTGACGACCGACTTCGACGACGAAGGTGAAGCCGCCTGATAGTCGACGACGATCTCGAAGGCGAAGTCTCGCGCGGCGCGCGAGCACTGGTCGTCTGCCCGGACATTCGCGGCCGCCGCCATGTGCAGGATTCGGAAGCTCGCCTAGAGGAAGCCAAGGGGCTGGCGCAGGCTATCGGCATCGTCGTTGCCGACGCGTTCGTCCTGCCCGTGCGCGACGTGCGCGCCGGCACGCTGCTCGGTGAAGGCCAGATCGAGCGTCTCCGCACCGAATGCGAGCAGGAGTTGGCCGAACTGGTGATCGTCGACGGCGCGCTGTCGGCGATCCAGCAGCGAAACCTCGAGGAAAAGCTCAAGCGCAAGGTGATCGACCGCACCGGGCTGATCCTCGAGATCTTCGGTGAACGCGCCGCCACGGCGGAAGGCCGGCTGCAGGTCGAGTTGGCGCATCTCGACTACCAGCAGAGCCGTCTGGTGCGCAGCTGGACCCACCTCGAGCGCCAGCGCGGCGGCTTCGGCTTTCTCGGCGGTCCGGGTGAGACCCAGATCGAGGCCGACCGGCGGCTCATACGCGCGAGGATGGGGAAGTTGCGTCGCGAGCTCGAGCAAGTGCGCAAGACGCGGGCGTTGCATCGCCAGCGGCGGGGCAGGGCGCCCTGGCCGGTGATCGCCCTCGTCGGCTACACCAACGCCGGCAAGTCGACACTGTTCAACCGCCTGACCGGCGCCGACGTGCTGGCCGAGGATCTCCTGTTCGCCACGCTCGACCCGGCGATGCGCGCGGTACGGCTGCCGGGCATCGACAAGGCGATCCTGTCCGACACCGTGGGATTCATTTCGGACCTCCCGACGCAGCTTGTCGCGGCCTTCCGCGCCACGCTGGAGGAGGTCACCGCGGCGGACCTCATCGTCCATGTGCGAGACATGGCCAACCCGGACAATGCCATGCAGAAGCGGCAAGTGCTCGAGGTTCTGAGCGAGCTCGGCGTTATCGAAGGCGAGGGCGAACCGAGCACGATTCCGATCATCGAAGCCTGGAACAAGCTTGACCTGCTGGGTGACGAACAGCGCGCAGCACTGGCGGCGGTGGCCGAAGGCCGCGACGACGTCGTACTCACCTCGGCGGAGACGGGCGAGGGCGTGGCAGCCCTGGAGGAGCGCCTTGCGGGCACGCTAACGGCCAGCCATCGGCGCTTTCTCCTCGATCTGCCTCTCGCCGACGGCGCTGGCGCCGCCTGGCTGCACCAACACGGCGATGTCATCGAGCACTGGGTCGAGGGCGATCGCGCCTTCTACGAAGTGCGCATGGCACCGAGCGATCTCGAGCGTTTCCAGGCCCGCCGCGAGAAAGCGTGACGATCCAAAGTGGTTACGAAGGGAAGTTCGACTTACTTCATCGTTCGACGTGCCGGAGCGCCTAGCGTTAGCTACTTTGAAGCCGGGCCAGATCAGGCCTCTGCGCGCTTGACCTCCTGCCACAGCGCCTCCTGCTCGTCCAAGGCGAGTTCGCCAAACCTGCCCTGAGCGAGTCCTTCCATTTCTCGAAAGCGACGCTCGAACTTGTCGTTGGCCACCCGCAGCGCATCTTCGGCCCGAATCCCATAGGCGCGAACGAGATTGACTGCGGCAAAGAGCAAATCTCCCGCCTCTTCCAATTGCTTGTTGGGCGAAGCTTCGGCCAGCTCCGAGATTTCCTCGGCAAGCTTGCTGGCGGGTCCCTGAGCATCGGGCCAGTCGAATCCCTGGCGGGCGGCGCGTTTCTGCAATTTCTCCGCACGCATGAGCGCGGGCAGGGCGCGGGCTACACCGTCGAGCGCACTCGCCGCGCCCCTGTTCGCCCGCTCGGCCGCCTTGAGTGCTTCCCAGCGCTCTTCGCGCGCTTCGCCGGGGTGCGTCGCGCCGGCGAAGATATGCGGATGGCGGGCCTCGAGCTTATCGGAAATTGTCCGGGCAACGTCGTCGAACGCGAACTGGCCGCTCTCTTCGCCAATGCGCGACTGGAAGACCACCTGGAAGAGTAGGTCGCCAAGCTCGTCCCGAATGGCGTCGATGTCGCCACGAGCGACCGCGTCGGCCACCTCGTAGGCTTCCTCGATCGTGTGCGGCACGATGGTCTCGAAGCGTTGCGCGCGGTCCCAGTCGCAACCGTTCACGGGGTCGCGAAGGGTGGCCATGATGGAGAGGAGGCGGTCGATCTGTTCCGGCATATTAGGATGATAATATATATTATGTTAAATTATGAGCACTTCGGCGAGGCGCATCAGTGCCCCACGACGGCAAAGACCGCCGTCACAAGCAAGAATATCCCGCCCCACACGAACGCCATCAACACCGACTTTCTCACACCGACACGCTGCCCGCGATAGGCCGCGATCGCCAAGACCAGGCAGGCCGTCAGTGAAATAATGGAGAGCCAGTTCACTTGCATCACGCCAGCAGTTCCATGCCGTCATAGCCAACGATGATGCCCGCAGGCACCTCGGCTGACAGCGTCGCATAGTCCATGCTCTTGTCGAGGTGCGTCAGGACCGTCGTTCCGGCCCCGCAGCGCCCATGCAGCTCGATCGCCGTCGCCAGGCTCGCGTGCGTGGGATGCGGCTCGCGGCGCAGGCAGTCGGTCACGAGAATGTCGACACCCTTGAACAAAGCCACCATCTCAGCCGTAATCTCACTGAAGTCCGTTGCATAAACAATTGATTTTCCATCCGCTTCAAATCGAAACCCGGTGCTGGAGGTTGGCCCATGGGGCATCTCGACGGAATCGATCGCAAACCCGGCATGAATCCGCACCAGTTCCAACGTCTCGAGCTTCACGATGGTCGGATAGCCGTAGCGGCCGGCAAACACGTAGCTGAACCGCTGCCGCAGGCTTCGCGCCGTCTCGGCCGAGGCGAACCCGGGCAACGGTGCGTTGCGAGTGAAGCGCATCGGCCTCAGATCGTCGATGCCGTGGCAATGATCGGCGTGATCGTGCGTCCAGAACACCGCGTCGACCTTGTCGATATTGTTGGCGAGCAGTTGGTGGCGCAGGTCCGTCGAGGTATCGACCAGCAGACGCGCGCCCTCGTCGCTTTCGACGATGATCGACACTCGCGTGCGCCGGTTTCGCGGTTCGTCCGGGTCGCACTCGCCCCAGTCATTGCCGATGCGCGGCACGCCGGTCGAAGTTCCGGAGCCAAGCACCACCAGCTTCACGGCACGGCCTTGCTGAACAGGGCGTAGAAGTTGCGCGTGGTGTTCGCCGCCAGCGCTTCGATCGGCTCTCGGCGCCGGCCGGCGACAAATTCGGCCGTGCAGCGCACATAGGCGGGCTCGCAAGTCTTGCCGCGGTAAGGTACCGGCGCGAGGAACGGGCTGTCGGTTTCGACCAGCAGCCTGTCCGGCGGGATCTCCAGAGCGAATTCCTGCAGTTCGCGGGCGTTCTTGAAGGTCACGATACCCGAAAGCGAGATCGTGAGCCCGAGTTCCAGCACCTTGCGCCCGAAATCGGCGGACGCGGTGAAACAATGGATCAGGGCGGGAAAGTCGCCCTTCTCCTTCTCGTCGGTGAGGATGGCGAGCGTGTCGTCGTCGGCATCGCGCGTGTGGACGATGACGGGCAGGCCGGTTTCCCGGGCGACCGCGATATGGGTGCGGAACAGGGCACGCTGCACCGCGCGATCGGACTTGTCGTAATAGTAGTCCAGCCCGGTTTCGCCGATGCCGATCACGCGCGGGTGCGTGGCGGCCTCGAGCAACGCCACCTCACCCAGATCGGCGTGCTGCTCGGCCTCGTGCGGGTGTATGCCGATGCTCGCCCAGACGTCGGGCTCGCGCTCGGCGGTGGCGACGACCGCAGACCACTCGCGTTGGCGCGTCGAAATGTTGAGGAACGCTCCTACTCCTGCCTCGCGGGCGCGCACTAGCACACTCGCCTGATCCTCGACCAAGCCCTCGTAATTGAGGTGGCAGTGGCTATCGACCAGCATCAGTCGCCCGCCGCTTCGGGCAATTCGAGCCGCGGAAACACTCCGACGGGCTGCGCGACCCGGAATCCGGTGCGGGCCAAGCGATTGAACCACTCAGGATCCGTCAATGCTGCGAAATCCCGCTCTTCCGCCGGGATTCCCATCTGGTCGAGCAGTCTGCCGGCCGAAGTCGGCACGACTGCGCTGACACCGATCGCCAAGTCCCGCATGCACCGGAACAGTGTCATCAGCACGCCCGCCATGCGTTCCGGATCGACCTTGCGGAGCGCCCAGGGAGCCTGCTCGTCGACATACTGGTTGCACGCGAAAACCGCGTTCATCCAGTTCTGAAGGCCGTCGCTGAATGCCAGCCTGTCGAAACTTTGCTGGAGGCCTTCAATGCTGGAACGAACGAGGCTCTCAAGCTCACTGTCGCTGTCACGCAGATCGAGAATCTCGCGAATATTGCCGTCTAGATTCTTGAAAATCATCGAAAGTGTCCGCTGCGCCAAGTTGCCGAAGCTGTTGGCCAACTCGGCGTTCGCGCGGTTGACGATCGCTTCGTGCGACCAGCTGCCGTCCTGCCCGAAGCTGAATTCGCGCAGCAGGAAGTAGCGCAATGTATCGACGCCGTAACGGTCGGCGAGTTCACCAGGATCGGTCACGTTGCCGAGCGTCTTCGACTCCTTGACCCCGCGGTTGAGGAGGAAGCCGTGCGCGAATACGGCCTTGGGCACCGGCAGGCCGGCGCTCATCAGGAAAGCCGGCCAGTACACCGCGTGGAAGCGGACGATGTCCTTGCCGATCAAGTGCAGGTCGGCGGGCCAGAACTTGCGGAAATCCTCGGTATCGTCGGGATAGCCGAGCCCGGTGAGGTAGTTGGTCAGCGCATCGACCCAGACGTACATCACGTGATCCTCGGCTCCCGGGACCTTCACTCCCCAATCGAAGCTCGTGCGGCTGACCGAGAGGTCGCGCAGCCCGCCCTCGACGAAGCGCAGCACCTCGTTGCGGCGCGTCTCGGGCCGGACGAACTCGGGATGCTCGCGATAGAGCGCCAGCAACGGCTCCTGATAGCGCGACAGGCGGAAGAACCAGCTCTCCTCGGCGGTCCACTCCACCGGTGTGCCGTGCGGCGAAAGCTTTTCACCCCCCTCGCCTTCGACCAGCTCGCTTTCGTCGTAATAGGCCTCGTCGCGTACCGAGTACCAGCCTTCGTAGCGATCGAGATACAGGTCCCCGTTCGCTTCCATCGCCCGCCAGATTGCCTGACTGGCGCGATGATGCACGTCCTCCGACGTGCGAAAGAAGCGATCGTATGAGATATCAAGCTTATCGAACAGATCACGGAAATAACCGGACATTTCGTCCGCCAGCGCACGTGGCGTCACCCCCAGCTCGCGCGCCTTCTGCGCCATCTTGAGTCCGTGCTCGTCGGTCCCGGTCTGGAAGCGCACCTCGCGTCCGCGCAACCGCTGGAAGCGGGCGATGACGTCGGCGGCGATCGTTTCGTAGGCATGGCCGATATGCGGCCTGCCGTTCGGATAGTGGATCGCGGTCGTAAGATAATAGGGCTCAGCCATGCACCGGTGCACTAGGCACCGCGAGCGAGGCGAGCAAGGTGCCGATTTCCAGCACCAGCAGGCCGGGATCGAAATTATAGGTCGGTGCCTGCGCGGCAAGGCGCACGAGCTGGGCATGCGTGTCGCTCAGCACGGCGAGCGCCGGGGTCGCCGTATCGCGCATCCGGCCAGCGACCACCGCCCGCGCGAGGTCGATCGCGGCCAGCTGGCGCTTGCGGTCGGGCCTCGCACCCATTGCGGCAGCAAGGCGCCCGCGACGGGCAAAATCCGTGTCGCCCTGTTCGGCAATCTCTCGCATGAGCCGATGGATCTCGCCTAGCTCGAGCTCGACAAAATCGAGCGCGGCCCCGGGCGATCCGCCGGCCGCAGCGACCGCAGCCTGGCGAACCTGCTCACCGGACTGCGGCATCTCCTGGTGGAGGATGGCGTCGACCGCCGCGTCGTCGAGGCGTTCGAAACGCAGGGTCCGGCAGCGCGAGCGGATCGTCGGCAGCAACTTGCCAAACCGGTGGGCGACAAGAACGAAGAAGCTGCCTGAGGGCGGCTCCTCGAGGCTCTTGAGCAGGGCGTTGGCCGCGCCCTTCTCAAGGTCGTCGGCGGGGTCGATGATGATCGCCCGCCGCTGCCCCAGCGTCGGGCGCGTGGTCAGGCGCTGTTGCATCGCCCGCACTTGCTCGACGGTGATGTTGCGCTTGGTCTGGTAAGGCTTGCCCTCTTCGCGCTTCTTCTCATCGTCGGCAGTCGCCGGCAGCGGTTCGAGCACGATGATGTCGGGATGATCGCCTGGCGGCTGCGGCACGCCGGGCTCGGCGACCAGCTCGCGCGCCGCGCGCAGCGCAAAGCTTGCCTTGCCTATCCCGCGCGGTCCGGCAAGAATCCAGCCGTGGTGCATGCGTGGACCGGCCAGGGCCGCGCGCCATTCGCGCCAGGTTGTCTCATGGCCCGCGAGGGTCATCCCGCGGCATCCAACAGGGGCGTGAGGGCGTCGAGAATCAGGGCGTGGGTCTGATCGGGTGAGCCATCGCTGTCGATGCACAGGAACCGGGCCGGCTCGGCGTCGGCAAAGCGGCGAAAGGCCGCGGAGACCTGTGCGTGATAGGCTTCGTCGCGGCCGCCGATCGCATCGCTTTCCCCGCCATCGCGGCGGGCCAGGCGTGCATCGATCGTCCGCGGCGACGCTCCGATGAGCAGCGTGACATCGGGCAGCAGGCCGCCCGACCCGATACGGTGGAGGTCGAGAATGTCTTCGTCGCACAGGCCACCTCCCCCGCCCTGATACGCGCGAGAGGAATCGAGGAACCGGTCGCAGACGACCCATTTTCCCGCCTCGAGCGCTGGCAAGATCGACCGCGCAACGTGGTCGGCCCGGGCGGCAGCGAAGAGCAGCGCCTCGGCCTGCGGCTCCCAGCCTTCGCCGGGTGGGTCGAGCAGCAGCGCACGGATCGCTTCGGCGCCGGGCGTTCCGCCGGGCTCCCGGGTCAGCAGGACGTCCAGTCCTCGTGCCCTCAGCGCGCCGGCCAGCAGCCTGGCCTGGGTCGACTTGCCTGCTCCCTCGCCGCCTTCGAGGGCGATGAAGCGTCCCCGACTCATGTCAGAAGCCCGACAATGCCGTTCCAAAGCCGCTGGATGGGATTGGCGCGCGGCACGGCTGAGGCGGCGACCAGCGGTACGTCATGGGGCTGCTGGCCGGCGACGGCGACGCGCAGAAAGGCAATCGGCTGCCCTTGCGCTATCGGTGCCTCGATCGGCCCGCGGTAGCGTACCGACAGCGCGGCCACGGCGGTCTCGCCGGGGCGCACGCTCGCCAGCACTTCGCCGTCGGTGCGCAGCGCGACGCGTTCGCTGGCGCCGTTCTGCACCCTGGCCTCGCCGACTTCGATCCTGTTCGCCAGCACTCGCTGGCTCTCGAAGGCGTCGAATCCCCATCGCAGCAGATCGCGCGCGGTCTGATTGCGGATGGCGGGGGTCGGTGCTCCGGCAATCACCATGACCAGCCGCCTGCCGCCGCGCCTGGCCGATCCAAGGAAGTTGTAGCCGGCTTGCCGGGTGTAGCCGGTCTTGATGCCGTCGGCTCCGTCGACCACCCCGGTGACCGGATCGTGGTTGTTCTGCGTGATGTCGTGGTAGCGCATCCCGTGATGCCCGATGTAACGCCGATAGAGCCCCGGATAGCGCGTGGTCATCGCTTCCGCGAGGATCGCGAGGTCGCGCGCGCTCGTATACGTGCGGCCCTCGTCGGGCCAGCCGTTCGGCGTGCCGAAATGCGTGTTCTGCATGCCAAGCTCGGCGGCATTCCTGTTCATCAACTCGAGCCAGGCCTGCTGCGAGCCTACCGCGGCCAGCGACAAGGCGACCGCGCCGTCGTTGGCGGACACCGTCGTCACCCCGAGCAGCAACTCGCCGACCGTCACATGATCCCCGGCTTCAAGGAACATCGACGACCCCTCACCCGACCACAGTTCGGCGACTTCCTTGCTAATCACGACCGGCGCCTCAGGCGACAGCCGGCCCTCCTCGATGAGCCGGAAGGCCGTGTACGCGGTCATCACCTTGGTGACCGAAGCCGGCACGAAGCGGCGGTTCGGTTCGCGCGCGAACAGTGTCTGGCCGCTCGACAGATCCACCAGCAGGACAACGGGAATCTCGGGAGCGACGGGGGCCGCGACCGGTGAACCGGGCAGTGGTGCTGGTGTCTGATCGAACGGGGCAGCCGGAGCGGCTGCCAGAGCGAGGGCGGCAATGGCGGCCCGGGCGAGGTTACTGTGTATCAAATTCGCTCCCGCCGCCGGAGCGGCGGGGCGCCCGTGCGATCTGCCGCTCGTAGAGATTCGCGCATCGCTATAATCTGCAGTCACCACCTTGGCGAGCGAGCACGACGCCTAGCCAGCGATCTCGTCCGCCAGCAGGCCCACGCTCATCGCGTAGTAGTTCGAGCAGTTGTATTCGAGGATGACCCGGTAATTGTGCGTGATGAGATAGCTCGGCGCCGCCGGCCCGTCGGGCTCGAACAGGGCGGCCATCGTGTCATCCGTAATCGCACCTTGCGGGATCACCCCCAGCTGACGCCACTCGGCCACCGTCTTCCACTGGCTGTGGCGGATATGGACCCGCGGGCACGCCGGGGCGACCATTTCCGTCGTCAGTGACGCCCGGTCGACACTGTTGGGCGCATAGGCGCGCACGCCCCAGGGCTGGCCGCGCCGCCAGCCAGCGTCGCGGAAGTAGTTGGCGATCGAATGCAGCGTGTCGACTTCGCTGTTCCAGATGTCGCGGTCGCCGTCTCCATCGCCGTCGACCGCGAGCCGCAGGTAGACGCTGGGGAGGAACTGCGGATTGCCGAACGCGCCGGCCCAGCTGCCGACCAGGGTCGAGCGCGGCACGCCGGCATCGGCGATCCTGAGCACATCGATGAGTTCGCTCTCGAACAGAGCGCGACGACGGCCCTCCCACGCCAGCGTCGCCAGCGACCGCACGAGGTCGAAACTGCCCTTCACTGCGCCGTAGCTGGTCTCGTGGCCCCAGATCGCGAGCACGATGGGCTCCGGCACCCCGTAGCGCGCCTCCACGTCGGCGGCGAGCGGGCGCAGCCGCGCGTAGACACGGCGGCCGGTTTCGATGCGGGCCGTGGTGTTGTGGTCGCGCAGATAGGGGGCGAGCGGCGGGAAGCCGATACTTGCGCCCGACGAGACGTTGTCGCGGTCCAGCGCTACCACCCGGTCGTTCGGCGTCAGGCCATAGAGCATCGCAATCGAGTTCTCGCTCACGCCCTGCGTCCTGGCCTTGGCCGCGACCTGCTGCATGTAGGCGTCGAACGATTCGCCCTGAGCACAGGCCGGGAGCGCGGCGAGCGAAGCAAGAGCGAGTGTGGAGAGGGCGGAAAGCAATCGGCGCGCTGACATGCTGCGGTTGTGGCATGCCGCGCGCCGGCTGTGAATTGGTTCAGGCTCCATCAGGCGATGGAACGCACCAATCGGTCGTTGGGTTCACCGCTGCGGTCTGGTCACCACGGCAACATGGTCGAGCTTCGGATAGAAGTTCGGATTACGTTCCAGCATCTTGGGCAGCGGATCGAACCCGCAGTTCACGTCGGTGCCGCAATTGGTGACCGTGTGCACGTAGCGGATCTTGCCGTCCTCGATACGGAACACGTGCGCGTCGGGGCGCCGGTTCGGGCCCATGCGCAGGAACACCGCGACCGAGCCGACGACCGGATCGATCACGTAGCGGCGCTCGGCCATGTCGATGTTGTCCGGCACGCCGACGTTGCAGGTGTCGTCGGGCTGGCCCTTGCCGGTGTAGGCGCTGCCTTCGAGCCGCGCGCAGGGCGTGCCCCACGGCACCTGGATGCTCTTGTCCTTGAACAGGTTGAGGTAGGCGTCGGCGGCCGCCTGCAGTTCCTGGCGGCTGTTGCGCTTGGCCTCGGGGATCTCGCTCCAGTCCTCGCGCTGCGCGTAGTAGAGCGTCTTGCTCGCGTCGAACAGCCAGTCGTCCTTGTCCGCCACGATCACATCGAAGCCGCTGATGGTGCCGGCGGGAGAGCCGATCGCCCCGCTGGCGCGGATCAGGGTGGCGAGCACATAGGGGTGTTCGGGGTTCGTGATGATGCTCTCGATGTAGATCGAGCAGGCGGTGGTGTCATAGAACGAGCGGTCCCAGTCGACCTTTTGTGGGCTGGCGATCACGCCGCCGAACGACATCGAGGACAGCTCGAAGTTCTCGTAGTAGTTGACCCACTCGCCCATCGGCCGGATGTGCATGATCGCCCGGCCGTCGGCCTGCGCCGCGCGGTACTGGTCGGCCTTCTCCTTCAGCAGCTCGCGTGTGCAGCCGGCCGTGGCCTGGGCCATGGCAGGGCTGGCGATGGTGACGGCAGCAAGCGCACCGAGCGCGCCGATGACGAAGCGTTTCATTGTCAGCAAGGCTCCCTCTCCCGCCGGTTCGATGGCCGGCTAAGCTCTCGTTTTGCATTGCTAACGCAAGCTCCCGGCGGAGTCACGGGGTGACAGTCGCCCGGTTCGCCGCTAGCCGGTCGGTCGAGGACAGGTGGCCGAGTGGTTTAAGGCAGCGGTCTTGAAAACCGCCGTGGGTGCAAGCCCACCGTGGGTTCGAATCCCACCCTGTCCGCCACCCCGCTCCTCGTTTTGCGCTGCATCAATGTGCCTCGTGCGTCCCGGGCGCAACGGCAGGGCGTCGAAGCGGTAAGTCCGGCTGCAGGGGCAGCCGCCGCTTCGCCGGAGTACCGAAATGCGCCCAGCGTTCGTCGTGATCACCGCTCTCGCGGCTAGTGCGGCCTTCCCCTCCTTCGCGCAGGCGGCACCGGGCAGGCTGCAGGTCAAACTGCTGGCCACCGCCGTCCTGCCCGACGGCAAGATCACCTCGGTCAACACCGACCTCGTCGGGCTACCCGCCGGTACGCAGACCGAAGCCAGCGACAACGTCGTGCCGACCGTCGCGATCGAATACTTCCTCACCCCGGCCGTCTCGGTCGAGACGATCTGCTGCGTGACCCAGCACGATGTCGACGCCACCGCGGGGCTTCCCGGCGCCGAGCTGGTGTCCAACGCCAGGGTCATCCCGGCGACGCTGACCCTGAAGTACCACTTCAACGCCGGCGGCCTGTCGCCGTATGTCGGCGCCGGGCCGGCCTATTTCCTGTGGATCGAGGACAAGCCCGGCGCGGCGACGCTGCCGCTCGGGGTCACCGACACCGACCTCAGCGACGAACTGGGCTTTGCCCTGCAGGCGGGCATCGACCTGCCGCTCAACGATCGCGGGTTCGCGCTCAGCCTCGATGCCAAGCGCTACTTCATCGACACCACGGCGCGCTGGTACGCCGGCAGCGTCAAGGCCATCGAGACCGAGCACCAGCTCGATCCCTGGGTCCTCAGCGCGGGCCTCGGCCTGCGCTTCTGACCGGGACCGGCGGACGGAGCGATCCGTTCGCCGCCCTCACGCCATCTGCGAGGCCGGTTCCTCCTCGGGGATGTGCACGCCCTTCTGCGCCTTGGCCCTGTCGGGCGCCGCGTTGGGCGGACTCACCGGCGGCTTCTTCGCCGGCTCCCGCCGATGCTCGAGGCTCGGGTTGGTGCTGTCGTCGAACAGCGCCTCCTCCTCGTTGATCTCGTATTCCATCCGCCTCTCTCCTTACCTGCAAAACGCCGCGCACGGCGGCGTGTTCCGGGGCAGAAAAGCAAATGCGACGAACGGTTTAGCGGCAGCTCAGATGTGCAGCGCGCGGCCGTAGGCGGCGAGCACGCTCTCGTGCATCATCTCGCTCAGCGTCGGGTGCGGGAACACCGTGTTCATCAGCTCGGCCTCGGTCGTCTCGAGCACCTTGCCGACGGTGTAGCCCTGGATCAGCTCGGTCACCTCCGCGCCGATCATGTGCGCGCCCAAGAGCTCGCCGGTCTTGGCATCGAACACCGTCTTGACGAAGCCTTCGGGCTCGCCGAGCGCGATGGCCTTGCCGTTGCCGATGAACGGGAAGGTGCCGGCCTTGACCGTGTAACCGGCCTCCTTGGCCTTGGCCTCGGTCAGCCCGACGCTGGCGATCTGCGGATGGCAGTAGGTGCAGCCCGGAATGGCGTTGCGGTCGAGCGGGTGCGGGTGGACCTCCTTGTTGCCGAGCTCCTGCGCGATCGCCTCGGCGGCGGTGACGCCCTCGTGGCTCGCCTTGTGCGCCAGCCACGGCCCCGGCACGCAGTCGCCGATCGCCCACAGGCCCTTGGTCCTGGTGCGGCCGTAGGGATCGATCTGGATGAAGCCGCGGTCCATCTCGACCAGCTCCTCCAGCCCGATGTTCTCGGTGTTGGGCACGATGCCGACGGCGACGATGACGTGGCTGTACTCGCCGCTTTCGACCTTGCCGTCCCTGCCCTTGATCTTCGCGCCGACGCCCTTGTCGGAAACCTTGAGTTCCTCGAGTGCGGCGCCGGTGCGGATGGTCATGCCCTGCTTGGTCAGCGACTTCTCGAGGAACGCCGAGACGTCGGCATCCTCGACCGGGACGACCCGGTCGAGCATCTCAACCACGGTAACATCGGCGCCCATGTCGTTGTAGAAGCTGGCGAACTCGATCCCGATCGCGCCCGAGCCGATCACCAGCAGCCTGGTCGGCATTTCGGGCGGGGTCATCGCGTGGCGATAGGTCCACACGCGCTTGCCGTCGGCCGGGGCGAACGGCAGATCCCGCGCCCGCGCGCCGGTGGCGACGATCACGTGCTTCGCGGTGAGCGTCTCGGTGCCCTTCTCGCCCTTCACTTCGAGCGTATTGGCGCCCTTCAAGGTCCCCGCGCCCATGTGCACGGCGATCTTGTTCTTCTTCATCAGGTGCGTGACGCCTTGGTTGAGCTGCTTCGCGACGCCCCGACTGCGCTTCACCACCGCCTCAAGATCAGCCTCTATCCCTTTGGCGATAAGGCCATAATCCTTGGCATGCTGCATGTAGTGGAAGATCTCGGCCGAGCGCAGCAGCGCCTTGGTCGGGATGCAGCCCCAGTTGAGGCAGATCCCGCCGAGCAGCTCGCGCTCGACGATCGCGGTCTTCAACCCGAGCTGCGCCGCGCGGATGGCGGCGACATAACCGCCCGGACCGGATCCGAGGACGATGACGTCGTAGTTTTCAGCCACTGAATTCTCCGTCTAGTTCCGTTCGTGGTGAGCTTGTCGAACCCACCGAAGCCGCGCCATTGTCCTTCGACAAGCTCAGGACGAACGGGATTGGCGGGCGCAAGGTCATTCCGAATCCACCGCCCGCGGCTTGCCGTTGTCGTCAATCGCCACGAAAGTGAACTTGGCTTCGGTCACCCTGGTGGCCTCGTCCTCGCTGCGGTGCCGCCGGTACGCTTCGACCGCGATGGTCATGCTGGTCCGCCCGACCTTCTCGATTTCGGTATAGACCGAGACCTCGTCGCCGATCTTGACCGGGGCGTGGAACACCATCGCGTCGATCGCCACGGTCACCGCCCGGCCCTTCGCGCGGCGGGCGGCGGTGAGCCCGGCGCCGCTGTCCATCAGGCTGAGCAGCCAGCCGCCGAAGATGTCGCCGTAGGCGTTGGCGTCGGCCGGCATGGCGACGACGCGGATCGCGGGATCGCGGTGCTCGGTCATGCGGCCTGTGTCACCTTCGGTGTGACGCGAGACGGGGGTAGGAAAATCTGTAAACTTGCCCGGTTTCCATCCGTAAATCGGCTATCCGGGGCGCGGCCGGTGTAACCTTCGCTTTTGCGCTCCAGCGGGGCTTTCACAGGCTTGCCCAAGCGAGGTTCAAGGGAGATGCGCCGGTTCGTCATCGCGTAGGCACTGGCACAGCAGGCGGCCTGTAGGAAAGCGATTATGCCACCAGTCCCAGCGGCTTCTCGCACAGTTCCTTGAACACCTTCATCAGCTGCGCGCCGTCGCTGCCGTCGATGGCGCGGTGGTCGAAGCTGCCGGTGGCGCTCATCACGGTGGCGATTTGCAGCGCGTCGTCGACCACGTAGGGCCGCTTCTCGCCCGAGCCGATGGCCATGATCATCGCCTGCGGCGGATTGATCACCGCCTCGAACTGCTTGATCCCGAACATGCCCATGTTGCTCAGCGAGGCGGTGCCGCCCTGGTATTCGTGCGGCTGCAACTTGTGCTCGCGGGCGCGCTCGGCAAGGTCCTTCATCTCGGCCGAGATGGCGGAGATCGACTTGTTGCCCGCGTCGACGATGATGGGAGTGATCAGGCCACCCGGAATCGACACCGCGACCGAGATGTCGGCGCGGCTGAACTTGAGCAGGTTGTCGCCGGCGAACTGCACGTTGCACACCGGCACCGCGAGCAGCGCCCTGGCCAGCGCCTTGATCAGCATGTCGTTGACCGAGACCTTCACGCCCTGGCTCGCCAGCGCGTCGTTGATCTCGGCGCGCAGCTTGAGCAGCTTGTCGAGCTGGATGTCGACCGTGAGGTAGATGTGCGGGATCGTCTGCTTGGATTCGGTCAGGCGGCGCGCGATCGTCTTGCGCATGCCCGAAAGCTTCTCGACCTCGTGCGGGATCTCCCCGGGGGCCACGGCTGCCGCGCGGACCGTATCGTGCGCGATCTCGCGCCGTTCTTCGGGCGGCAGCGCGCGAGCCGCGGCGCCCGGCTGCATGCCTTCGACGTCGGCCTTGACGATGCGCCCGCTCGGGCCGCTGCCGGTCACGCCGGCGAGGTCGACGCCCTTTTCGGCGGCGATTCGCTTGGCCAGGGGCGAGGCCACGATCCGATCCCTCGAACCGATCTCCGTTCGCCCTGAGCTTGCCGAAGGGCTTGGCGCGGGCGCGGGCATGGACGCGCGTGCGTCGACAGGCTCAGCACGAGCGGGAGCGGTGGAAGGAGCAGGTGCGGGGGTGGCCGCTGCTTCCGCCTTCGCTGGCACCGCAGCTTCGCCGGCAGCCGGCTTCACGCTCTTGGGATCCTCGCCCTCTTCGGCGAGGGTGGCGATCACGGTGCCGACCTTCACCCCTTCGGTGCCCTCGGGCACGGCGATGTCGGCGATCACGCCTTCGTCGACCGCTTCGAACTCCATGGTCGCCTTGTCGGTCTCGATCTCGGCCATGATGTCGCCCGAGCTGACCTTGTCGCCGACCTTGACCAGCCATTTGGCCAGCGTGCCCTCTTCCATGGTCGGCGAAAGGGCGGGCATCTTGATGGCGATCGGCATGGCGGGGCGCGGTATCCTGTCAGGCGGAATTGCGCTGCCGTCTAAAGCCAATTTGTCAGCTTCGAGCAAGGTTCTTGCGCGCCGCAGGCTTTCAGCGGATATCCGCGGCCGGGGAGACTTCATGCGCGTCTATCTGGTCGTCATCGACGAAAGCCAGGAATCGCACAGCGCGCTGCGCTTCGCGGCGCGGCGCGCGATCGACACCGGCGGCACCGTGCACATCCTTGCGCTGGTGCCCAAGCAGGCGTTCAGCGCGTTCGGCGGCGTCCAGGCGACGATCGAGGAGGAAGCGCGCGACCGCGCCGAGGTCATGGCCCACGGCGCCGCCGGCGAGCTGATGAGCGAATCCGGGCTGATGCCGCAGATCGCGGTGCGCGAAGGCGACGGCAAGGCGGTGATCAACGAGTACCTGACCGAGCATCCCGAGGTCGCCGCCCTGGTGCTGGGCGCGGCGCCGGAGGGCAATCCCGGGCCGCTGGTTACCCATTTCACGGCCTGCGCGGGGACGCTGCAGTGCCCGCTGTTCATCGTACCGGGCGGACTCAGCGACGAGGAAATCGACCGGCTGAGCTGAGCCTGCGCAGGTTCCGACACCAGACCCGAGTTCGTCATCCCCGCGAAGGCGGGGACCCAGAGCGGCAACCGCCGTGCCGTGAGGCTTTGGCTGCTATCTCGTGGCAAGGCCGTCGCTTGACGGAGAGTGCCTGGTGTGGCCGCGCGATGGACTATCGGGGGCATAGGAACCCTGATCAGCCGATCCAGCGCTGACGGCCAAGCGCGTGATCGGCCGGCTCCACCGATCCTTCCTGTGGCCGCGAAGCGGCCATGGGGAGGTGGCAGACGCCGAAGGCGGCTGACGGAGGGGCCGCGGACGGCCGCCGACGTCGCGAGCCCCTCCACCACCCTGCGGGTGGTCCCCCTCCCCATCCGCTTCGCGGACAGGGAGGATCTTACTTCCGGCCGCGTCCCTGGTGGCGGATATTCGCCGGCCTGCCCCGCTGGCCCTGTGCGTGTTTGGAACGGCCCTTCTTCTTAGGCTCCAGGCGTGCGCCGCGCCTTTCGATCGGCTTGCCGCCCTCGCCATTCAGCACTTCGAACTTGAGCGCGCCCGTCAGCGGGTTCGATTCCGCCAGCCTGAGCTCGAGCGTATCGCCCACGGCGTAGCGCGTGCCGGTGTCCGCGCCGACGAGCGCGCGCGCGCTCTCGTCGTAGCGGAAGTATTCGCGACCGAGCGTGTTGACCGGCACCAGGCCGTCGCCGCCGAGGCCGACGATGGTGGCGAAGAAGCCGAAGCTCTGCACGCCGGTGATGCGGGTCGGGAACGTCTCGCCAACGCGGCCGGAAAGCCAGGCGGCGACGTAGCGGTCGATGGTGTCGCGTTCGGCTTCCATCGCGCGGCGTTCGGTCAGGCTGATCGCGTCGGTGACCTTGGCCAGGTCGGCGCGGTCGTGCTCGGAGAGACCGCTGTGCGGCGGCAGGTGGCCCTCGGGTTTCGGCTGCTCGAGGTGGAACGAATCGACCAGCGCGCGGTGGACCAGCAGGTCGGCATAGCGGCGGATCGGCGAGGTGAAGTGGGCGTAGCTGCCGAGCGAGAGGCCGAAGTGGCCGGCGTTCTTCGGTCCGTAGTAGGCCTGGGTCTGGCTGCGCAGCACCGCTTCCATCACCAGCGCCTTCTCGCCCTCGTCGGCGATGTCCTTGATCATGCGGTTGAACAGGCTCGGCGTGATGACCTGGCCGAGCGCGAGCTTCCTGCCGATCGAATCGAAGTAATCGCGCAGCGCGACCAGCTTCTCGCGCGTCGGCGGCTCGTGGACGCGATAGACCACCGGGCTGGCCTTGCTTTCGAGCGCCTTGGCCGCGGCGACGTTGGCGGCGATCATGAAATCCTCGACCACGCGGTGCGCGTCGAGCCGCTCGCGGATGGCGATCTCGGCGATGCGGCCCTTCTCGTCGAGCATCACGCGCCGCTCGGGCAGCTCGAGCTCGAGCGGATCGCGCGACTGGCGCGCCTTGAACAGCGCCTTCCACGCGGCCCACAGGTTCTGCAGGTGCTCGTCGGCCTCGCCCGCATCGATCCGCGCCTGGGCGTCCTCGTAGGCGATGTTCCCGGCAATGCGGACGAGCGCGCGGGTGAAGCGCCACTCCTTCACCCGACCGTGGGCGTCGATCGCCAGGTGGCAGGCCATCGCCGCGCGATCCTCGCCCTGCCTGAGCGAGCAGACGTCGGCGCTGAGCGTCTCGGGCAGCATCGGCACCACGCGGTCGGGGAAATAGACCGAGTTGCCGCGCTTCCTTGCCTCGCGGTCGACCTGCCCGCCGGGACGGACATAGAAGCTCACGTCGGCGATCGCGACCACGGCGCGGAAGCCGCCTGCCCCGTCGGGCTCGGCCCAGATCGCGTCGTCGTGATCGCGCGCATCGGCCGGGTCGATGGCGACGATCGGGAGATGCCGCAGATCCTCGCGCCGGTCCTCGCTGAGCGGCAGCTTCGCCGCCGTTTCGGCCTCGGCCAGCGCTTCCTCGCGGAAGACGTGCGGGATGCCGTACTTGTGAATCGCGATCAGGCTGTAGCTGCGCGGCGCCAGCGGATCGCCGAGCACTTCGACCACCCGGGCGCCGGCGCGCGGCGACTTGCCCGCCGGTTCGGCCAGCACCAGCTGCCCCGGCTCGGCGCCGCCGAGGTCGGCGAGCGGCGTCGAATTGCGCACGCGCTTGTCGACCGGCGCCAGCCAGCCCTTGCCCGAGCCGTCAAGCTCGACCACGCCGAGCAGGCTTTCGCCCCGGTCGGGCAGCTTCTTCATCGGGTGCGCGGTCCAGCCGCCGCCCGTCTCCTCGGTCCGTGCGAGCACGCGGTCGCCGGCCTTGAGCGCGCCTCCCTTGCGGCTTTCGACCAGCCGCAGCCGTGGCGGCGGTGCGCCGTCGTCGGGGTGCCAGCTGTCGGGAATGGCGATCGCCTCGCCCTCGTCGACGTCGACCACCCGCAGCACCGTGACCTTGGGCACGCCGCCCATGCGGTGGAAGGCGGTCTTCTTGCCGTCGATCAGGCCTTCCTCGGCCATGTCCTTGAGCAGGCGCTTGAGCGCGATCTTCTCCTCGCCCTTGAGCCCGAACGCCCTGGCGATGTCGCGCTTGCCGGCGGGCCGCTCCGACGACTGGATGAATTCGACCACCTGCTCGCGCGAGGGAAGACCGGGGTACGTGCGGGGGCGCCGGGGCATGGCGGGGCTATGGCCGGTTATCGGGATGCCCGCAAGGAACGCACGCCGGCCGGCCGCGGCGCCGCTGCGGCAAGGCGTTGGCAAGGCTGGTTTCAGGCGATACAAAACGCCATCGAACCCTTGTGACGGAAGACATACCCGAAATGCGCAACTCGCTTGCCCCCGCGCTTCTCGCGGCGACCGCCCTGTCGGCCGCGCCGGCCCACGCCGCCGACGTGCTCGAGGCGATGGGCCCGATCCTCGCCACCGCGGCCGATGCCGCGACGCTCGACGCCAAGTGCGACAGTTACCTGGCCGCCATCGGCGAGCGCAAGACCGCGCTCGAGGGTGAAAGCGGACCGGCGACGATCGACGGCACGCTCGGCGGCTACGATGCGCTGACCGCGCTGATCAACGGCGGCCTCGGCGAATTCACGCTCTACCAGCAGGTCATGGCCGACCAGCCACGGCGCGACGCGGGGGCGAACTGCCAGGTCAAGCTGACCGCGCTGGCGAGCGAGATCAGCCTCTCGCGGCCGATTTACGACCGGCTTGCGGCGATCGATGCCAAGGCGGCCGACGCAGCGACCGGGCTTTACCTGTCGCGCACCCTCGCCAGCTTCGAGCGCGCCGGCGTGGCGCTCGACGAGGCCAAGCGCAAGCGGGTGCAGGCGCTCAACGAGCAGCTCGCCAAGCTCGGCACCGAGTTCGACACCAACATCGCCAACGGCCGCAAGGTCATCAAGGTGGATCCCGCCGAGCTCGCCGGCCTGCCGGCGGACTTCGTCGCCGCGCACAAGCCGGGCGAGGACGGCAAGGTCGAGATCTCGACCGACACGCCCGACTACCAGCCGGTGATGGCCTATGCCGAGAGCGACGCGCTGCGCCGGCGGCTGTCGGAAGTCTACAACCAGCGCGCCTGGCCCGAGAACGACGCGGTGCTGCGGCAGATCTTCACACTGCGCCAGGAGCTGGCCGACATCCTCGGCCGCCCGAACTACGCGACGCTGGTGCTCGAGGACAAGATGGTCGACAGCCCGGCCCGCGTGCAGCAGCTGATCAGCGACATGGCCGTCGCCGCCCGCCCCGCGGCGACGCGCGACTACGACAAGAACCTCCAGGTGCTGCGCGAGCTGCGCCCGGGCGCCGAGACGATCGAGTTCTGGCAGACCGCCTGGCTGTCGCCCAAGGTGCAGCAGAAGTTCTACGCCTACAGCCCGCAGGACGCGCGGCAGTACTTCGCCTACGACAACGTGCGCGACGGGATTCTCAAGCTGACCGGGGACCTGTTCGGGGTCGACATCAGGCCGTGGGACACGCCCACGTGGGACCCGGAGGTCGAGACCTACGAAATGGTCGAGGACGGCAAGGTCATCGGCCGGTTCTACTTCGATTCGCATCCGCGCCCGGGCAAGTACACCCACGCCAACATGATCCCGCTGCGGCCCGGCACCGCGGGCGAGCCGCCGGTCGGCGCGCTGGTGATGAACCTGCCCGACGGCGACCATGCGACGGGGCTGATGGAGCACAGCCAGGTCACCACCTTCCTGCACGAGTTCGGCCACATGCTGCACGGCATGTTCGGCGGCCACACCCGCTGGTTCGGCCAGTCGGGCGTGGCCACCGAATGGGACTTCGTCGAAGCCCCGTCGCAGATGCTCGAGAACTGGGTCTACGACTACGACACGCTGGCGCAGTTCGCGGTCAACAAGGACGGACAGGTGATCCCGCGCGACCTCGTCGAGCGGATGAACAAGGCGCGCTACTTCAACCTCGGCATGGGCGACATGACGCAGCTCGGCTATGCCAACATCTCGCTGAAGTTCCACCAGAACCCCGTGCCCGAGGATTTCGGCGCGGCGACCCGGCAATGGCGCGACGCCTATGCGATCGTGCCGGCGCCCGACTGGGTCCAGTTCCAGGACGCGTTCACGCACCTCAACGGCTACTCGGCGATCTACTACACCTACCGCTGGTCGAAGGTCATCGCCGACGACCTGTTCACCCGCTTCGAGAAGGACGGCCTGCGCAACCCGCAGACCGCCGCCGCCTATCGCGCAGCGGTGCTCGACCCGGGCGGGACGAAGCCGGCGGCACAGCTGGTGCGCGACTTCCTCGGCCGCGACATCAGCCTCGATGCCTACCGCGCCGAGATGGAACGAGATCAGTAGGGCGAATTCCTCCCCGTCGCGCAGCGATGGGTTGGTGGCAGACGCCGAAGGCGGCTGACGGAGGGGCTGCGGATGCCCGCCGAGGTCGCCGGCCCCTCCACCATCCCCGCTGCGCGGGGACGGTCCCCCTCCACATGAGGCTGCGCCTCACCGGGAGGATCTAGTAAGATCGCGCGACGTAAATCCGCTCGACCGCCCGTTCGCCGGTGAACAGGCATGGGCCGTCCGCCGGCTCGGCATCGAGCGGCACGTTGCGGAAAGTCAGCTTGAGCGCCTTCAGCCGCTCGATCACCGCGTCGAGCGCGGCGCCGGTCGGGCGCGACCACTGCACTTCGGCCCAGCCCGGATAGCGCTTGTCCTCGCCGAACATCGCGGCGAGCGCATCGAAGCTGTCGACATCGCGCACGATGTTCGCATCGCGCCGCTCCCTGGCCTCCTCGAGCAGCCGCTGCTGGATTTCCTCGAGCAGTCCACCGATCGCGGGAGCCACGGCTTCACGCGCGGGCGACTGGAAGGCAGGCTTGCCGTCGGCGCCCCACAAGGCGTCGCGGCGCAACAGGCTGACGGTGCCGGCATCCATGTCGCGCGGGCCGACCTCGATGATCACCGGCGCGCCCTTGCGCACCCAGTCCCACCGCTTGGCGGCGGCCTTGCCGGGCCGCGAATCGTGCTGGACGCGGACCCTCTCGCCGAACGCGCTCTGCGTCGCGATCGCGGCCCTGAGCGCAGCGCAGTAGTCGAGCAGCGGCGCGTCGCCCTCGTTCTCGCGCAGCATCGGCAGGATCACGACCTGGAACGGCGCCACAGCCGGTGGCACGCGCAGGCCGTCGTCGTCGCCGTGGGTCATGATCAACGCGCCGACCATCCGGGTCGAGACGCCCCAGCTGGTCGTATGCGCGAGCTGCTGGCCGCCCTCGCGGTCCTGAAAGCGGATGTCGGACGCTTCGGCGAAGCTGGTGCCGAGATAGTGGGAAGTCCCGGCCTGGAGCGCCTTGCCGTCCTGCATCATCGCCTCGATCGACCACGTGCCGATCGCGCCCGGGAAACGCTCGTTCTCGGGTTTCTCGCCGGCGATCACCGGCAGCGCGATGTCCTCCTCGGCGAACGCGCGATACATCTCGAGCGCGCGCATCGTCTCGCGCAGCGCGTCCTCGCGGCTGTCGTGCGCGGTATGCCCTTCCTGCCACAGGAACTCGCTGGTGCGCAGGAACATACGGGTGCGCATTTCCCAGCGCACCACGTTGGCCCACTGGTTGAGCAGCAGCGGCAGATCGCGCCACGACTGGATCCAGCGGCTCATCGCGTCGCCGATGATCGTCTCCGAGGTCGGCCGGACGATCAGCGGCTCCTCCAGCTTGGCCTCGGGATCGGGGATCAGCCCGCCCTTGCCGTCCGAAATCAGCCGGTGGTGCGTCACCACCGCCATTTCCTTGGCGAAGCCTTCGACGTGCGCCGCCTCGCGAACGAAATTGGCGAGCGGGATGAACAGCGGGAAATAGGCGTTCTGCACGCCTGCCGCCTTGATCCGCGCGTCGAGCAACGCCTGCATCCGCTCCCAGATGCCGTAGCCCCACGGCTTGATCACCATGCAGCCGCGCACGCCCGATTCCTCGGCCATGTCGGCGGCGGAGATCACTTCCTGGTACCACTGCGCGAAATCGTCATCGCGCTTGACGGTCAGGGCATGGCGGATGGCGGACATGGAACTTCCCGAGGCTCGAATTGAGCCGCGGCCCTAGCGCCCCGCCGCGCTTACTGTCGAGAGCCGATGCCGGTCAGCGGCCGAGCTCGTCGAGCTTTCGCTGCATTTCGGCCATTTGCGCGCGGAGCGATTCGAGGTCGTCGTCCGTCGCCGCGGGCGGCGAGGACGGGCTGGAGGGCTTGGCGCCAGGCATGAATGCGCTCGCCGCAGCCTTGAACATGGCCATGTTCGTTTCGGCCATCCGCGCCAGCGCATCGGGCCCCATGCTCGCCTTCCACGTCTCCTGCAGCTTGAGCTGGTTGGCGCGGAAGTTTTCCATCGTCGCTTCGAGGTAATGCGGCATCAGCGCCTGCATCGAATTGCCGTACATCGAGATCAGCTGGCGCAGGAAGCTGATCGGCAGCATCTGCTCGCCGTGCGATTCCTCCTCCATGATGATCTGGGTGAGGATCTGGTGGGTGATGTCGGTGCCCGTCTTCGCGTCGAGCACCTGGAAGTCGATGCCTTCGCGCGTCATTCGCGAGAGATCGTCGAGCGTGATGTAGCTGGAGGATCGCGTGTTGTAGAGACGACGATTGGCGTACTTCTTGATGATGATGGGCTCTTCACCCTTGCCCTGCGAGCCCGCCATCCCGATCCTCCGCGAGTGGGAGTTTGTTACAATTTGTTGCACTTAGCATTCGCAGCATGTGCGGCGCAACAAGAATGGACGAGAGCCTAGGCGCGCGGGAAGCGTTTTCCGAGCAGCGTAAGCAATTCATATTGCGAAAGTCCGCACGTCGCGGCCGCCGAGGGCAAATCGTAGGTCAGGTCCAGCCAGTCACCTTCGCGCAAGGCGTTTGTTGCACTGCAATCGACGACCACCATGTCCATCGACACCCGCCCGATCAGCGGCAGCGGCACCCCGCCATGGCGCAAGGCGCCCCTCCCCGACCAGCAGCGCAGGAATCCGTCGGCGTAGCCGAGCGAGACCGTGGCAGCGCGCATCGGCCGGTCGGCGGTGAACGTGGCGTTGTAGCCGACGCTGTCGCCGGGCGACAGCTCGCGCAATTGCAGCACGGCCGCCTGGGGATGCGCGACCTGCCTGATGCGCCCGGCAAGCTCGCGCCGCGGCACGCCGCCGTAGAGCGACAGGCCGGGCCGGGTGAGGTCGAACGCAAAGCGCGATCCGAGGGCAATTCCGGCGCTGTTCGCCAGGCTGCGGCGCCTTGCCGGAACCTGCCGGGCGAGCGCCTCGAAGAGGTTTTGCTGCACGTCGTTTTGCGCAGCATCCTCGTCGGCCGAGGCGAGGTGCGACATCAGCGTGTCGACATCCAGGCCGGTGACCAGCGGATCGCCGATCTCGCGCGGCGACAGGCCGAGCCGGTTGATCCCGGTGTCGACCATCAGGTCGCACGGCCCGCCTCCCGAGGCCTGCCACAGGCTCGCCTGGTGGAGGCTGTTGATGACCGGCCGCACGCCCGTCGCCCGGGCGAATGCTGCATCTTCCGGCCGCAGCGGACCGTGCAGCACGGAGACCCGCCCGGGAGGAATGTGCCGCAGCACCGCGGGCACTTCGCTCCAGTGCGCGACGAAGAACGACTGCACGCCCGCGTCGCGCAGCACCGGCACGACGTTGTCGACGCCGAGGCCATAGGCGTCGGCCTTCACCGCCGCGCCGGCCGCGGCGCTGCCCGACATCGCATCGAGCGTGCGCCAGTTGCCGGCGAGCGCCTCGGCGTCGAGCCGCAAGCGCAGCGTCGGTGGCGGCAGGTCAGGCAATGTCATCGGCGAAGTCGCGCGGCGGCCCCGAAGGCAGGCCCCACCAAGCCACCACGAGCGCGACCACCAGCAGGACCCACGTGTACCACAGCCCGGCGAAGATATCGCCGGTGCGCGCGACGATGTAGCTCGAGATCAGCGGCAGGAACCCGCCGAAGTAGCCGGTGCCGATGTGGTAGGGGATCGACATCGAGCTGTAGCGGATCTGCGGCGGAAACATTTCCGACAGCAACGACGCGACCGGCCCGAAGGTTGCGCCCGACAGCGCGCCGAACACGATCAGGATCAGCACGATCCCGATCATGTTCGCGAACGGCGGGACCTGCTTGGCGAGATCGTAGCCGTGGGTGCCGAGCCACGCCGAGATCGCGGCGCGCCGCGCGTCGCGATTGTCCCAGGCGGCCTCGTCGATCTGCAGCGCATCGCCGCCAGCGGTGACCAGGAGCGCGTCGGCTCGCGACAGGGTGTAGCGGATGCCGAGGGCGGACAAGTCCTCGAGCAAGGCGCCGCAGCGGGTTTCCTGCTTGGCGGCGAACGGGTCGTAGTCGCAATTGGGGCCCGCCACTTCGACCGGGGTCGCCCGCGCGCTCGCCGCGAGCGCCGGATTGGCCAGCTCGGCGATGCCCCAGAACAGCGGGAACAGCAGCGCCAGGCAGGCCATGTAGCCCAGCACGATCGGCTTCTTGCGACCGACCCGGTCGGACAGCCAGCCGAAATAGACAAAGAACCCGACGCTCAGCAGCGAGGCCGTGCCGACGATGAGTTCGGCCGTGGTGTCGTCGACGCGCATCGGCCCCTTGAGGAACGACAGCGTCGAGAACAGCGCCGTGTAGAAGATGATCGTCAGCCCGCAGGCGACGCCGAACAGCGCGACGAAGATACGTTTCTTGTTGCCCGGGTAAGTGAAGCTCTCGCGGAAGGGGTTGGCCGATGTGCGCCCCTCTTCCTTCATCGCCGTGAACACCGGGCTTTCCGACAGCTTGAGGCGCATCCACAGCGAGACCGCGAGCAGCAGGATCGAGAGCAGGAACGGCAGGCGCCAGCCCCAGGCCGAAAACGCCTCGACCGGAATTGTCAGGCGGCAGAGCAGCACGACCAGCAGGCTGAGCACGAAGCCGCCGATCACGCTCGCCTGGATGAAGCCGGTGAAGAATCCGCGCTTGCCGGGCGGCGAGTGCTCCGAGACGTAGATCGCGGCCCCGCCATATTCGCCGCCCAGCGCGAGCCCCTGCAGGATGCGCAGGCCGATGACGATGAGCGGCGCGGCGAGGCCGATGCTGGCCTCGCCGGGGATGAAGCCGACCCCGGCCGTGGCCGCGCCCATCAGCGTAACCGTGACGAGGAAGGTGTACTTGCGTCCGAGCCGGTCGCCGAGGAAACCGAACAGGATCGCACCCAGCGGGCGGAAGCCGAAGCCGATGGCAAATCCGGCCCAGGTCAGCAGCAGCGACAGCGTGGCATTGCCGGTGGGAAAGAAGGCAGCGGCAATCAGCGGCGCCAGCGTGCCGTAGACGAAGAAGTCGTACCATTCGAACACCGTGCCGACGGAGGACGCGGCGATGACCAGCCGCATTTCCTTCGCGTCCGGTTCGCGCGCGCCCTTGCCTGATTCCACCGCTACCGTGGCCATGCCAATCCCTTCCCTTTCGGCGGCAAGTGGTTAGCCGCGGGCCGGGACGCTGGAAAGAGCGGCAACCGCGGCCCTCCACGGCAGCAGCATTGCGCCATGGCGCGCGGGATATGCCCTCGCGGCGGCGATGATCGCGAGGTCCGGCCAGTCCGGCATGACGCTTCCTCCCGAGAGCCAGCTCTCCAGCCCGGCGAGCGATTGCGCAAGGTCGGTCCGGTCACGGCCTGCCGCATGGCGGGCGAAGATCGCCGCCGCCGCCTGCCCGACGGCACAGGCCCGGACGCGCAGGCCCAGGCGTTCGATTCGGCCGGTCTTGTCGGTGATCAGATCGATCGCCAGCGTGCTGCCGCAGGTCGGCGAACGCGCCTCGCCGTGGCTCGTCGCACGATCGAGCGGCGGCACGCGTGCCAGCTCTACGGCGAGGGCTAGCAGTTGCGGAGTATACAGGCGCTGCGCGCCGGACATCTACTGGCTTTCCGAAGAGTCGGCGTCCGCGCGCAGGCGCTTGTCACGTTCCCTGATCAACTGCACCATCGCTTCGGACGACGCATTGACGAACGGGTAGGTGCGGGCGTTGGCAATCCATGCCGGCCGTCCCGAAGGTCCCCAGACGGTATCGTAGCCGAGCACCAGCAGCGCGAAGGCCATCACCACGATGATGGCGCCTTTCACCGCCCCGAAGCCGAAGCCGAGCACCCGGTCGAAAGGCCCCAGCAACGAAGCCCGCGATGCCCGGCCTGCCCGCCCGGCAACCAGCCTCATCGCCCCGTAGGGAACGAGCAGCAGCAGCACGAAGGCGAGCACCGCCGCGCCCGAGGGCGTGCCGATGAAGCGAAACAGCAGCTCGGTCAGGTCGGTGTGCAGGTAGCGGATCGCGACGATCGCCAGGATCCAGCCGCCGAGCGACAGGATCTCCTGAACGAAGCCGCGCAGGAAGCCACCGACGGCAGCGATGCCGACGATGAGCAGGACGATGATGTCGAAGCCGGTCATTTCCGGGCGAATCTATGTCGAGGCCATCACCCGGTCAACGAGCTTGGGCAGGCTCGATAGTCCCGAATAACGCATTTCCCCCATCTTTGGGGCGCCATCGTCGGGACCGTGGCCGAGGTCGAAGCCGAGTTTGGACGCCTCGCGCAGCCGCAACCCGGCATGGGCGACCGGCCGGATCTCGCCGGACAGCGAGACCTCGCCGAACCAGATCGCCCGCAGCGGCAGGGGCCTGTCGGCAAGCGCCGAGACCAGTGCCGCGGCGACCGCAAGATCGGCCGCGGGATCGGTCAGGCGATATCCGCCGGCCACGTTGAGATAGACTTCGGCCGAGGAAAAACTGAGTCCACAGCGCGCCTCGAGCACCGCGAGCAGCATCGCCAGCCGACCGCCGTCCCAGCCGACCACCGCGCGCCGGGGGGTGGCGCCCGACTGCAGCCGCACGATCAGCGCCTGAACCTCGACCAGCACCGGCCGCGTGCCCTCGAGCGCGGGGAAGATGGCGCTGCCGGCGATCGGCTCCTCGCGCCCGGAGAGGAACAGCATCGAGGGGTTGGCGACTTCGGCCAGGCCCTGCCCTTCCATTGCGAACACGCCGATCTCGTCGACCGCGCCGAAGCGGTTCTTGAGCGCGCGCAGGATGCGGTACTGGTGGCTGCGCTCGCCCTCGAAGCTCATGACGACGTCGACCATGTGCTCGAGCACGCGCGGGCCGGCGATCGTGCCGTCCTTGGTGACATGCCCGACCAGCACCAGCGCAACGCCGTTCTCCTTGGCGTAGCGAATGAGCTCGAAGGCGCTCGCGCGGACCTGGCTGACCGTGCCCGGCGCGCCTTCGATGGTGTCCGAATGCATCGTCTGAATCGAATCGATCACGAGCAAAGCCGGCGCGGGCGCATTGCCGAGCGTCGTGAGGATGTCGCGCACCGAGGTTGCCGCCGCGAGCTGCAGCGGCGCATCGGCGAGGCCGAGCCGCGCGGCGCGCAGGCGCACCTGCGCGGTCGCTTCCTCGCCGCTGATATAGACCGCGCTCGCCCCCCCGCGTGCGACTTGCGCCGCGGCCTGGAGCAGCAGGGTCGACTTGCCGATGCCCGGCTCGCCGCCCATCAGGATGGCCGAGCCCGGCACCAGCCCGCCACCGAGCGCGCGGTCGAACTCGGTGAGGCCCGTAGCCCGGCGCAGGAGCGGCTCCGACGGGATGTCGAGCGGCTCGAAGGCAATCGGCCGCCCCCCGCTCGACAGGTCATGCCGCGCGGAGAAGGCCGTCGCCGGCGCATCCTCGACCAGCGTGTTCCACTGCGAGCAGTCGGCGCATTGCCCCTGCCAGCGGGTCGTGACGCTGCCGCACTCGGTGCAGACATAGCGGCGCTTGGGCTTGGCCATGAGGCTGCGACTAACAGGAACGTAAGGGGAACGCAATCGCTCCGGAAGAGCGATCGAACCTACCCCACTCGTCACCCTGGACCCGTTTCAGAGTCCATTTCCCATCCTGCTCAGCTCGTGCGGGGTGGCGCGGTGGATGCTGAAACAAGTTCAGCATGACGAGTGAAGAGTGACGAGAATCTACGCCCCGAACGCGCCCTTGAGCTTGGTGAAGAAGCCCTGGCTGGCAGGGCATTCCTCCCCCGTTTCGGTTTCGCGGAACTCGCACAGCAGCTCCTTCTGCCGCGCGCTCAGCTTGGTCGGGGTCTCGACCACGATCTCGGTCACCAGATCGCCGCGGCCGCGCCCCTGAAGCACCGGCATGCCGGCGCCGCGCTTGCGCAACTGCTTGCCCGACTGGATGCCGGCGGGGATCTCGATCGCATGGGTCTCGCCGTCGAGCCCGGGGATGTCGATCGTGCCGCCGAGCGCGGCGGTGGTGAAGCTGACCGGCACGCGGGTGAACAGCGAGGTGCCGTCGCGCTCGAACACCGCATGCGGCTTGATGTGGACGAAGATGTAAAGGTCGCCCGGAGGCGCGCCCATCGGCCCGGCCTCGCCCTTGCCCGAGAGGCGAATGCGGGTGCCGTTGTCGACGCCCGGCGGGATCTCGACGCCGAGTTGCTGGACCTTGTCGACTCGCCCTTCTCCGCGACAGGCGCGGCACGGACTTTCGATCACGTCGCCGCGCCCGTGGCAGTTGGGGCAAGGCTTCTCGATGACGAAGAAGCCCTGCTGCGCGCGGACCTTGCCGTGCCCGGCGCAGAGCTCGCAGCGGCGCCGCGACGTGCCGGGCTCGGCGCCCTGCCCTTCGCACGGCTCGCACGCCACCGAGACCTCGACCTCGATTTCGGTCTGCTTGCCGTGAAACGCGTCCTCGAGCGAAACCTGCATGTCGTAGCGCAAGTCCGCGCCGCGCCGTGGCTTGGCGCGCGCGGCGCCGCCGAAGGCGCTGCCGAAGATGGTCTCGAAGATATCGCCGAGGTCGCCGAAGTCGGCATGCGCCCCGCCGCTGCCCGCGCCCTGCTGGGTGAAGGCGGCGTGGCCGTAGCGATCGTAAGCCGCGCGCTTCTGCGGATCCTTGAGGCACTCATAGGCAGCACTGACCGCCTTGAACTTGGCCTCGTTCTCCTTGCACCCGCCGTTGCGGTCAGGATGGAATTCCATCGCGAGCTTGCGATAGGCGGACTTGATCGTCGCGCCATCCGCGGTTCGCTCGACTCCGAGCAGTTCGTAGAAATCGTGTTCCATGGCCGACATGAGAGAGTGACCCCGTCCCCAAACCTAGCCGCCACCGGAGCGGATTGCACCGGTGGCGGACTGGGTTGTCATCAGGACGATCAGCCCTTGCTGTCTTCGTCGACTTCGGAGAACTCGGCGTCGACGACTTCCTCGCCGCCGGCCTCCGAACGCGCCGCAGCACCATCGGCCGGCGATTCGGCCGCCTGTTGCTGCTGGTAGATCTGCTGGCCCATCTTCATCGCGAGATCGGTCAGCGTCTGGCTCTTGGCCTTGATCGCCTCGACATCGCCGCCGTCGATGGCGGTCTTGGCTTCGGCCAGCGCCGCCTCGATTTCGCCCTTGAGGCCGGCGTCGATCTTGTCGCCGTGCTCCTCGAGCTGCTTTTCGGTGGCGTGGGCCAGGCTGTCGGCGTTGTTCTTCGCCTCGGCCGACTCGCGCCGCTTCTTGTCCTCTTCGGCGAACTTCTCGGCGTCCTGAACCATCTGGTCGATGTCGGTGTCGGAAAGGCCCCCCGAGGCCTGGATGCGGATCTGCTGTTCCTTGCCGGTGCCCTTGTCCTTGGCGCTGACGTTGACGATGCCGTTGGCGTCGATGTCGAACACGACTTCGATCTGCGGCACGCCGCGCGGTGCCGGGGGGATGCCGACGAGGTCGAACTGGCCGAGCAGCTTGTTGTCCCCGGCCATCTCGCGCTCGCCCTGGAACACCCGGATCGTCACCGCCTGCTGGTTGTCCTCGGCTGTCGAATAGACCTGCGACTTCTTGGTCGGGATCGTGGTGTTGCGATCGATCATCCGGGTCATGATCCCGCCCAGCGTCTCGATGCCGAGCGAAAGCGGAGTCACGTCGAGCAGCAGCACGTCCTTGACGTCGCCCTGCAGCACGCCGGCCTGGATTGCCGCGCCCATGGCGACGACTTCGTCCGGGTTAACGCCGGTGTGCGGGTCCTTGCCGAAAAACTCCTTCACCGTCTCGCGCACTTTGGGCATGCGGGTCATGCCGCCGACGAGCACCACTTCGTCGATGTCCGCGGCCTTGAGGCCGGCATCGGCGAGTGCCTTCTTCATCGGTTCCTTGGTGCGCTCGATCAGCGACGCGACCATCTTCTCGAGATCGGCCCGCGTCACTGTCTCGACGAGGTGCAGCGGCGTGGTGCTGCCGCCTTCCATGCGCGCGGTGATGAACGGCAGGTTGATCTCGGTCGTGGCCGTGCTCGACAGCTCGATCTTGGCCTTCTCGGCGGCTTCCTTGAGCCGCTGGAGGGCGAGCTTGTCGGTCTTCAGGTCCATGTTCTCCTTGGCCTTGAACTTGTCGGCCAGCCATTCGACCAGCTTGGCATCGAAGTCCTCGCCGCCGAGGAAAGTGTCGCCGTTGGTGCTCTTCACCTCGAACACGCCGTCGCCAATCTCGAGGATCGAGACGTCGAACGTGCCGCCGCCGAGGTCGTAGACCGCGATCGTCTTGCCGTCGTTCTTCTCGAGCCCATAGGCGAGCGCGGCCGCGGTCGGCTCGTTGATGATGCGCAGCACTTCGAGGCCCGCGATCTGGCCGGCGTCCTTGGTCGCCTGGCGCTGTGCGTCGTTGAAGTACGCGGGGACGGTGATCACCGCCTGCGTCACCGGCTCGCCGAGATAGCTCTCGGCGGTTTCCTTCATCTTCTGCAGGATGAAGGCGCTGATCTGGCTCGGCGAATAGTCCTCGCCGCCCGCCTTGACCCACGCGTCGCCGTTCTTGCCCTTGACGATGGTATAGGGAACCAGCTCGGTGTCCTTCTTCGTCACCGGATCGTCGAAGCGGCGGCCGATCAGGCGCTTGACCGCGAAAATGGTGTTGTCGCTGTTGGTGACCGCCTGGCGCTTGGCCGGCTGGCCGATCAGGCGCTCGCCATCCTTGGTGAACGCGACGATCGACGGCGTGGTACGTGCGCCTTCGACGTTCTCGACGACCTTGGGCTTGCCCCCATCCATCACCGCGACACAGCTGTTGGTCGTGCCGAGGTCGATACCGATAACTTTGGCCATGGTTTTCCCCACATCCCTTCTTCAATTGGACGCCGCCAGTCGGTTTCCCGTCCTCGCGGCAAAACCACTCGGCGGCTCGTTTACGCGGCGGATATAGGTGCGCTTCGCCTTGGCACAAGACCGGCGGCAGGTTACAAAAATCGCCGGAAGCGAGGGGGAGAAGGAACATGAAAAAAGCAATTTGGATGGCCGTCGCGGTGTGCCTGGCGACAGGCGGCCTCGCGGCCTGCGGCGAGGCGCCGCCACCGGCCGACAACGGGCCAAAGACGCCGGCCGGAATCAGCGCATCGAAGGCCCGCTTGCTGCTGCCCGCGGTCAAGGGCAACCCCGGGGCGGTCTATTTCGAGGTCTCGAATGCCAGCGAGAAGAACATGGTGATCCGGGCGGTCTCCGTCGCGGGCGCCGCCAGCGCGATGATGCATTCGGCGGACATGCAGGAAGAAGCGCAGGTCCCGGTCGGGCCCGGCCAAACGGTCAAGTTCGAACCGGCCGCACAGCACGTCATGGCGATGGACCTTGCCGACACCGTGACCCCCGGCAGCACGGCGGACGTCACGGTGACCTTCGTCGGCGGCGACAAGATCAGCTTCCCGGCGGATGTCCGCGCCGCGGGCGACGAGCGTTGAGGGAGTCGGGGCTCTGACGGAAACGGCGCTCGCCTGTCCGGTCGGCGGCGAGCGCCGGCTCACCGAGGGCGAGGTCGCCCTCGCCCGCAGCGTGTTCGGCAGCGCGATCGACTACGCCAAGGTGACGATCCGGCGCCGCAAGTTCTTCCCCCTGCAGCCGCGCAAGGTAACGATGGCGCCGCGCGGACACCTGCATTTTCATCCGCTTGGCGACGCCTATTGCGACGACTTCGGAACGCAACAGCCGGCAAGGCAGGGACTGTTCATTCATGAAATGACGCATGTCTGGCAGACCCAGGCGAAAGGCGACTGGTACCTGCTGCTCCATCGCCACCCGCTCTCCTCCTACAGCTACAGCCTCAAGCCGGGCTGGAAGCTCGACCGCTACGGGATCGAGCAGCAGGCGGAGATCGTGCGCCACGCCTTTCTGCTTCGCCGGGGATTGCGCGTGCCGGGCGTGGCTGACCCGCAGGCCTACGATCTGCTGGTCGATTTCCCCGACGCAGGTTAAGCTCGCCGGAGAGGGAGAACACGCCATGCCGCACAATGTCGACCATCACGCCATTCTCGATCGGCTGGCGGCGACGCGTGGCGGAGCGCGCAATGCCTTCGGTGCTGTCGATCCACGGCGCACGGCGCATCTCGTGATCGACATGCAGAACGGCTTCATGGAGCCCGGAGCGCCGGTCGAGGTGCCCGAGGCGCGCAGCATCGTCGACAACATCAACCGCATCTCCGCCGCGGTCCGCGAGAGCGGCGGGCTCAACGTCTTCGTCCGCTTCACCACGCCCGAAGGCGAGGCGCCGGCCTGGCCGGTATTCATGGAGCGCCTCGGCGCGGCAGCCGGCGAGATCCACCGTGCAGCGTTCATGCCGGGCGCGCATCACTGGCAGTTCTGGCCGACGCTCGACATCGCGGACGGGGACGTCACGATCGACAAGTACCGCTTCAGCGCCTTCACGCCCGGCGCAAGCGGGCTCGACAGGCTGCTGCGGGAGCGCGGGATCGACACCGTGATCGTCACCGGCACGCTCACCAACTGCTGCTGCGAAAGCACTGCGCGCGACGCGATGCAGCTCAACTATCGCGTGCTGTTCGCCGCCGACGCCAACGCCGCGCTGAGCGACGAGGCGCATGCGGCGACGCTCGCATCGATGGCGCTGGTGTTCGCCGATCTCCATTCGACCGACGAGCTTGCCAAGCTTCTCGAGGTGTCGGTCGACGCATGACGGGGGTGGCCATGGACGACGTACGCGACAGCTTCCGTTCCTCGCTCGGGGGTTGGCTCTGGGGCACCGCAGCCGGGCTCGGCACGCTGCTGCTGGGCATTGCCGGGATCGGCCTGACCATCGCCTCCGCGGGCGACTGGGGCGCGTGGCCGCTCGTGTTGACGGGCCTCAGCCTGCTGATCGTCATCGTCAAATGGATCGAGGTGATGGGCGCGCTGTACCAGGTGACGCCAGAGCGGCTGATCATCCGCCGGGGCATCCTCATGAAGAGCATCGACGAAGTTGAGCTCTACCGGGTCAAGGACGTGCGGATGAATTTCAGCCTCCTCAACCAGATGGCCGGGATCGGCACGATCTGTCTGACCACGAGCGACGAGACCACGCGCGGGAGCGATCTGATCATGCGGCAGGTGCCCAATGCGCAGGCGCGGCGCGAGGAGTTCCGCCGTCTCGTCGACGCCGCCCGCCGCCAGCGCGGCGTGCGCGAGATCGACATGGTGCACGAGGATATCTGAGCTTCCAGGGGGCGATCCTGTAACAATGTTGCCGGGCTGTGTAGCAATCTGAAATTGTGGCCGAACGCCGCGATTGGTATCCTTTGATATCATATCGGGCGGCCGAACCCGCGCCCGATGCGGGACGAGCCATGCAGCTTTCCGACTACGGCATGTCGCGCGAGCGCGGCTTCCTGTCGCCTTACGAGATCGACGACGTCTTCCTGCCGACTCGCTTCGACACGGTGATCGACACTGCCGAGCGGCTGGGCGATCTTCTGTCGACGGGCCGCGTGCGCCACTGGATGCGCGAGCTGCCCGTGCCGGAGATCGAATGCTGGGCGGCAAAAGCGCCGGAAGAGCAAGTCCGGACAATGATGGTCCACTACAGCTTCCTGGTGCAGGCCTATGTCTGGGGAGAACCTGAGCCGCCGGCGTTCCTGCCGGCCAATCTCGCCCGGCCGATCGTCGCCCTCGCCGACCGGCTGGGCCAGGCACCGCTGCTACCCTACTCGGGCTACGTGCTCGACAACTGGGCGCGGATCGACAAGTCCGGTTCCGTCGCACTCGACAACATCCGGATGGTCCAGAACTTCCTCGGGGGAGTGGACGAGAACTGGTTCGTGATGATCCACGTGGCGATCGAGGCCGAGGCCGGCGTGCTGCTCGACGATGCGGTCGGGCTGGTCGCCGCCGCCCGGCGCGAGGATTCGGCGGAATGCGAAGCGCTGCTGGCCGAGATGGATGGCGCGTGGGAGCGGATCTACGCCGCGTTCAAGCGCATGCCCGAGCGCTGCGACCCCTACATCTACTTTCATCGCGTGCGGCCTTACATCCACGGCTGGGCGAACAATCCGGCGCTCGGCGAAGGCCTTGTCTATGACGGCGTCCCCCGGTTCGGCGGCAAGCCGCAGGCCTTCCGCGGCCAGACCGGCTCGCAGAGCTCGATCGTGCCGTCGATGGATGCGCTGTTCGGCGTCGGCCACAGCGACGATCCGCTCAAGCGCTTCCTCGACGAGCTGCACCACTACCGCCCGCTGGCGCACCGCCGCTTCATCGAGGACCTCGCGCGGCACTCGACGCTGCGCGAATTCGTCGAGCGCGCCAACGACCCCAACTTGCGCGACGCCTTCAATGCCTGTCTCGAGCAGGTCGCCCGCTTCCGCACCCGCCACCTCGAATATGCGGCGAGCTACATCAACAAGCAGGCGGGTTCGATCGCCGGCAACGACCCCGACGTCGGGACGGGCGGCACGCCCTTCATGAAGTACCTGAAGAAGCACCGGGACGAGAACCGGGCACAGCTGGTGCCGTGAGGGTCGATTTACCCGGCCTTCACCCCGGTCGCGTAACGACGTCGCATGAATGCGCCCGTAAAGAGATCGTCGTTTTCAGCGTCCGCCAGCGCCGCGGACGCGTCAGCAGCCTTCGAATCAGCCCGAAGCCAACTGCTCGACGCGTTCTTCGAGCTGGAGGTCGCGACCTCGAAATGGCTGCGCTTTCTGGGTGACCGGGAATCGGCGCGGCCGCTCGGGCAGCGGCTCGATCACCTTGCCGGCCATCCGATGCTCGAGGCCAAGGCCACGGCGAAGCAGGCACGGCAGATCAGAGTCCTCACGCAGGAATGTGCGAAGCCCCTGCAAGTCCGCAATGCCGCGGTGCACTCACGGCGCGAAGCGGGCACGAAGGGCGACGAAGCCTGCTATTTTCTGGCAACGCTCGAGACGGCGCTCGACGACGAACGCAGGTTCGTGGTCGTGACGCTGAACGAGCTCGCGGAAACGGCGAGGCAGGCACGAAGCCTGGCCGGGCAATTACTGCACTATCTCAATCAGGCTTCCTTGCCACGCCGACCATCGCCGGACGCAGCAACCGATCCCTGATCATGTAGCCGGCCTGCATTTCCTGCACCACCGTGCCGGGTGCGGCATCGCTGGTGGGGATCTCGAGCATTGCCTGGTGCTGATGCGGGTCGAGCGGCAAGCCTTTGGCGGCGATGCGGGTCACGCCGTGCTGGGCGAACACCTTGTCGAGCTCGCGCTGGGTCGCCTCGATGCCGGCGAAGAAGTTCCTCAGCTTCTCGTCCTCGCGCAGCTCGGCGGGGAAATGGTCGATCGCGCGGGCGAGGTTGTCGGCCACCGACAGGACGTCGCGGGCAAAGCCGGTCGCGGCGTAGGTCCGCGCGTCCTGGATGTCCTTCTCCATCCGCCGGCGCACGTTCTGCACTTCGGCACGGGCGTAGAGGACGTCTTGCTGTGCCTTATCGAGGTCGCCGCGCAGCGAGTTCAGCGCGTCGTCGAGAGTTCCTTCCTCGCCGTCTGCCGAATCGCCCTCGTCGAGCAAGTCCTCGGGCACGCCCGCCAGCTCCTTCTCGACCGCTTCGTCGCGCGATTTCCCGTCGTTGTTCATCGTCTTCCCGGTTTTCAGCCAATCAGTTTGCCCAGCGAGCGGGCGGTGAAATCCACCATGGGCACGACCCGCGCGTAATTCAACCGCGTCGGGCCAATCACGCCGAGCACGCCAACCACCCGGCCCTCGCGGTCGCGATAGGGCGCGGCGATGACCGAGGAGCCCGACAGCGCGAACAGCCGGTTCTCGCTGCCGATGAATATCCGCGTGGCCGCGGCGTCGCGCGCGCTGTCGAGCAGTTCGGCGATCGCCTGCTTGTCTTCGAGGTCGTCGATCAGCGAACGGACCCGCTCGATATCGCCGAGCGCGGCTTCGTCCAGCAGCCTGGCCTGGCCGCGCACGATCAGCACCGGGCGGCGCGCGGCATCCTCGCTCCACACCGCGAGACCGCGCTCGACGAGGTCGCGGCTGGCAGTGTCGAGCGCCGTGCGCCCCGAGGCGATCTCGGCCTGCATCGCCCGTGCCGCTTCGATCAGCGTCCGGCCGGCAAGCCGGGCGGTGATGTAGTTCGAGGCTTCCTGCAACGCCGAAATCGGCGTGCCCGGCGGCAGGACGAGCAGGCGATTCTCGACCGTGCCGTCCTCGCCCACCAGCACGGCAAGCGCCCTGCCCTGATCGAGCGGGACGATGTTCATTTGCGCCAGACGCGGCTCGCGCCGGGGCACCATGACCATGCCCGCCGCGCCCGAAATATCCGACAGCACCGCGCTGGTCGCTTCCAGAGCGGCCTCGATGGGCCCGGCGTTGGTCAGTCGTCGCTCGATCGCCGCGCGCTCCTGCGCGGTCGGTTCGGCGACCTGCATCATTCCGTCGACGAACAGCCTGAGGCCGATCTCGGTCGGCATGCGCCCGGCGCTGGTATGCGGCGCGGCGAGCAGGCCGAGTGCCTCGAGCTCCCCCAGCACCGAGCGGATCGAGGCCGGCGACAGGTTGATTCCACCCTCGCCGGCGAGCGTTTTGGAGCCGACCGGAATGCCGCTCTCGAGGTAGCCTTCGACTACAAGACGAAATATCGCGCGCGCGCGCTCCGTCAGTTCGCTTACCGGGGGAGAGGCCATGACAGGCCGGTATCTAGTCGCTAGGGCGGTCGCAGAAAAGCTGTCCCTAGATTGGAACCCCCATGCGACCTTCCGGCCGCGCACCCGACGAGATGCGCGCAATCGAGATTCAGACCGGCTTCACCAAGCACGCCGAAGGCTCTGTGCTGGTGAGCTTCGGCGACACCCGCGTGCTGGTCACCGCCAGCGTCGAGGAGCGCGTGCCGCCGTTTCTGCGCGGAAAGGGCCAGGGCTGGGTCACCGCCGAATACTCGATGCTCCCGCGTGCCACCCACACCCGCGGACAACGTGAAGCCGCTAAAGGTAAGCAGAGTGGACGAACGCAGGAAATTCAACGGCTTATCGGCCGTTCTTTGCGCGCAGTGACGGATCTGACGAAGCTCGGCGAGCGCCAGATCGTGCTCGATTGCGACGTCATTCAGGCCGATGGCGGAACGCGGACCGCCGCCATCTCGGGCGCCTGGGTGGCGCTGCGGCTCGCCGTCGACAGGCTGCTCGCAGCGGGGTCGCTGGTGGAAGACCCGCTGCTCGCCAAGGTCGCGGCGGTCAGCTGCGGCATCCATCAGGGCGTCCCGGTGCTCGACCTCGATTACCACGAGGACAGCGCGGCCGATGCCGACGCCAACTTCGTCCTGCTTGAAGGCGGCATGATCGCCGAAGTCCAGGCCACCGCCGAGGGCGCGAGCTATGACGAGGAGGGCTTGCTGCGCCTGCTTCGCCTCGCCCGCATCGGCTGCGAGCGCATCTACGCGGCGCAGGCGGAGGCCGTGGCGCGGTGACCCGTCGCCTTGGCTCCGGCAAGCTGGTCATCGCCACGCACAATACCGGCAAGCTCAGGGAAATCTCCGCGCTGCTCGCGCCGTACGGGTTGGATTGCATTTCGGCCGGATCGCTCGGCCTGCCCGAACCGGCCGAGACCGGGCGGACATTCGCCGAGAACGCGCTGCTCAAGGCGCGCGCGGCGGCAGACAGCTCGGGCCTCCCTGCCCTCGCCGACGACAGCGGCCTGTCGGTCGCCGCGCTCGACGGGCGGCCGGGAGTATGGACCGCCGACTGGGCCGAGCGGCAATGGTTCGAAGGCGAGCCGGGCCGCGACTGGTTCATGGCGATGGGCAAAGTCGAGGGCATGCTGCAGGGAAAGGGCGCCGGTACGTCGCGCGAGGCCTGGTTCTCGTGCGTGCTGGCCATTGCCTGGCCGGGCGACGGACACGCGATCTACGAAGGCCGCGCCGAGGGCACGCTGACCTGGCCGCCGCGCGGGACCCTGGGTTTCGGCTACGATCCGGTGTTCGTCCCCGCCGGTTACGACCGCACGTTTGCCGAACTCGATCCGGCGGAGAAGCACCGCATCAGTCACCGGGCCGATGCGTTCGCGAAGCTGGTCGCCGACCAGTTCGCCTGACTAGTAGGCGACCTGGCCCCACCAGTTACCGGCGGGGTAATAGCGGCAGACGAGAAAATCGTCCTTCGCATTGTGCGCCACGGCGCATCCGACTTCCTGCGTGCCGCGCCAGACCACCTGGGTGTAGTGGCCGACATCTTGCCATTTGCCGGTGGCGGACACGTCCGCGCCGAAGGGCACGTGGCGGTAGGCGCGTTTCTCGTCGACGAACGCGCCGACCATGACTTGCGGGCTGTAGTACCCGGCCGAACCCATCCACAGGTTCTCGCCTGCGCCGCCGCTTTCGTCTTTCGCCGAATGACGCATGCGGCCCTCGCTGGCGAGCCGATCGGCCCAGACCTGCGCCTCGCCAGCCAGCTTGCTGCTCCAGGCAAGGCGCGGGACGCCGACTTCGTCGCGCGCGCGATTGTGCTCGGCCAGCAGAGCCTGGGCGAAGCGATTGACCGGCTGCTCGGCGGCGACACCGGTTGCGGCAACCGCAAAGAGCGACGCTGCGAGCGCCGCGATGACGCGACCCGTCCCCATCCGCAGATTATTGACAAGGCGCGCTTAACAACGGCTGAAAAGGAGGATGGCACGCGCGCTCTACATCCACTGGCCATTTTGCCTGAAGAAGTGCCCGTATTGCGACTTCAACTCGCACGTGCGCGACGGCGTGGAGATGGCCGAGTGGCAGGCCGCCTTGCTCGCCGACATGCGCCACGAAGCGGAGCGCGCTGGCGGCGAGCGGCTGGAATCGATCTTCTTCGGCGGCGGCACACCCTCGCTGATGCCGCCGGGGATGGTCGGGGTCCTGCTCGAGGAAGCGGCGCGGCTGTGGGGCTTTGAGCCGCAGGTCGAGATCACGCTCGAGGCCAATCCATCATCGGTCGAGGCAGCGAATTTCGCCTCGCTGGCGGATGCCGGCGTCAACCGCGTCTCGCTCGGCCTCCAGGCTCTGGACGATGCGGCACTCCGGTTTCTCGGGCGTCTGCACAGCGCACACGAGGGCCTGACGGCGCTTCGGACGGCGCAAGAGGCGTTCGAGCGCGTCAGCTTCGACCTGATCTACGCCCGCCCGGGACAGACCGCCGGGCAATGGGCCAGCGAGCTGAAGCAGGCCCTCGGCCTCGGCACCGGCCACCTCTCGCTCTACCAACTGACCATCGAGCCCAACACGCGCTTCGCCACCGACGTCAGGCAGGGCGCGTTCATGCCGCTGGCCGAGGATCCGGCGGCGGACCTGTTTGCCGTGACTCGCGAGCTGACCGAGGCAGCAGGCCTGCCGGCTTACGAGATCAGCAACCACGCCCGGTCCGGTGACGAGAGCCGGCACAACCTCGCGTACTGGCGCTATCGGGATTACCTGGGCGTCGGCCCCGGCGCCCATGGGCGGCGCGGAGGCTTGGCAACGCGGCGACACAGGAAACCGGAGAATTTCCTCGCGGCGGTCGGGCGGAACAAACACGGTCTCGCCGAGGAGCGGCCGCTCGGCTCGCGCGAGCAGGCGTCCGAAGCGCTGCTGATGGGCCTGCGCTTGCGCGAAGGCGTCGATCTTGGGGCGCTGGCGGCACGCTTCGGCCTCCCGCCCGACCACATGATCGAATACGACCGGCTCGCCATCCTCGAGTCGCACGGACTCGCCTGGCGCGAAGGTGAACGGGTCGGGGCCACCGCTCAAGGTATGCCGGTGCTCGACGCCGTGCTCGGCGAACTCGTGCCGGCGGCCCTCGCGGTCACATGAGCCGCGCGGAAATCCTCGAGCAGTGGCGCGAGCACCTTACCACGGGTCGCCGCCGATCCCCGCACACGGTGCGGGCCTATCTCGCCACTGCGGCGCGCTGGCTCGAGCAGACCGGAGCGGAAAGCTGGCCCGAGGTGGCACGGCTCGTCGCGAGCGACGTGCGCAACCAGCTGGCTGCCCGGCGGGCGGACGGAATCGGCAATGTCTCCGCCGCCCGAGAACTGTCGGCGCTCAAGGGGTTCCTGGCGTTTGCCCGCGAGCGTGCCGGCGACACCGCCGCCGCTCCCCTTCGCCTACGAGGCCCGAGAATCAAGAAGGGCCTCCCCCGCCCCGTCACGCCCGACGACGCCGCAAATCTCGCCGACGAGGTCAAGGCCGCGGCGGCCGAGGACTGGATCGGCGCGCGCGACCGGGCGGTGCTCCTGTTGATGTACGGCGCTGGGCTGCGCATCGCCGAAGCCCTGTCGCTGACGGCCGGCGACCTGCCGCTCGGCGAAACGCTGACCGTCACCGGCAAGGGCAACAAACAGCGCGTCGTGCCGATCCTGCCGATCGTCCGCGCCGCGGTGGCCGACTATGCGGCACGCTGCCCCTGGCCGCTTGCGCGGCAGGCGCCGCTGTTCAGGGGCGCCAGGGGCGGCCCGCTCGGACAGGGCATGGTGCAGAAGGCGATGGCGCGCGCGCGGTTTGCGCTGGGACTGCCGGTGACAGCGACTCCGCACGCGCTGCGCCACAGCTTCGCCACGCACCTGCTCGGCGCCGGGGCCGACTTGCGATCCCTGCAGGAACTGCTCGGCCATGCCAGCCTCGGCTCGACGCAGATCTACACCAAGGTCGACGCCGCCACGCTGCTCGACACCTATCGCGCCGCGCACCCCCGCGAGCGCTAGTCCTCGCGCGGCGTCCAGGTAACCACGCGATAGGCGTAGTAGGCGAGCAGCAACACGACCATCGCTCCGATTACCCATCCGGCTGTGGTTTCGTAGCGCGCAATGAGCGGGGCAAGGCGGCGCCCCCCTTCGACCAGCAATGCGTTCCACAGACCGGCGCCAACGAAGGTGAACAGCAGGAATCGCCACAGCTTCATGTGCGCGAGCCCGGCCGGGAGCGAGACCATCGTCCGCAGGAACGGCGAAAACCGCAGGGCGAAGACCACCCACTGCCCGTGGCTCTGGAAGAACCGCGCGGCCTTCTCGATGTCCGAGAAGTTGAGCGTCAGCCAGCGACCGCGCCGCTCGATGAACGGCTCGAGGCGGCGATAGCCCCAGCGATCCCCGACCCAGTACCACGCGTAGTTGCCAAGCGTCGAGCCGACCGTCCCTGCCAGCATCAGCGGCCAGAACTCCATCGACCCGCGCGCCACGAGGATGCCGCCGACCCCCATGATGACCTCGGACGGGATCGGCGGAAACAGGTTTTCGAGCGCCATCAGCAGGGCGATGCCCCAATAGCCGCCGCGCGCGATGGTTTCGATGATCAGGTGGTCCATCGCGGCTTAACGCTTGGGGCCGCTAGGGGTTCACGAAGCGTCTCGCGCCCCCACCCGGCAGGCAGGCTCAGGAGTGCCCCAAACGCCGCTCGATCGCGTCCCAGATGCGCGCGGCGGTATCGGTGCCGTTGAACTGGTCGATGGCGACGATGCCCGTCGGGCTGGTGACGTTGATCTCGGTCAGCCAGCGGCCGCCGATCACGTCGATACCGACGAAGACAAGCCCGCGCTTCTTCAATTCCGGGCCCATGGCGGCGCAGATTTCCTCTTCGCGCGCGGTCAGCGTCGCCGCTTCGGCATAGCCGCCCTGCGCGAGGTTCGAACGGAACTCGCCCTCGCCCGGCTTGCGGTTGATGGCGCCTGCGAACTCGCCGTCCACCAGCACGATGCGCTTGTCGCCCTCGGCCACTTCGGGAAGGAACGGCTGCACCATGAACGGCTCGGGCCAGACCTGGCCGAACAGTTCGGTGATGGCCGACAGGTTGGTGCCGTCGGCCTCGACCTTGAAAATCGCCTTGCCGGCATTGCCGTGGAGCGGCTTGACCACCACTGCGCCGTGCTGCTGCTGGAATGCGCGCACGTCGTCGATCTTCCTGGCGATCAGCGTTGGCGGCATGAACCGCGCGTAATCGAGCACGAACATCTTCTCGGGCGCGTTGATCACGCTCTTGGGATCGTTGACGACCAGCGTGGTGCCCTTGAGCCGGTCGAGCAGCAGCGCCGCGCTGATGTAGCCGAGGTCGAACGGCGGATCCTGCCGCATCAGCACCACGTCGATGTCGGCAGCGAGGTCGATCTTCTTCGCCTCGGCTTCGAACGCATGGTGATCTCCGACGATAGGCTGCACCCTGACCGGCTGTGCCCAGGCCGTGATCCGCCCGTCCTCCCAGGCCAGCGTGCGCACGTCGTAATGCCACAGCCGATGGTCGCGCGTTTGCGCCGCGAGCATCAGCGCGAAGCTGGAATCGCCGCCGATGTTGATGCTCTCGAGCGGATCCATCTGGACCGCGACGCGTAGCGACATGCTTTTCCCTTCAGGGCTGCCAGGCGTTGACGATGTGGCGCGGCCAGCGGCCCGGCGCAAGCAGCAGCACGTCGATGCGGATGGCATCGCCCGGACCGGCGTAGCGATGCGCCACCGCCTCGGCGGCCGCGGCGACACGGCGCAGGCGGTAGGCGTCGATGGCCGTGTCGAGGCCTTCGGCAGTGCCGCGCCATTTGACCTCGATGAACGCGACTTCGCGCCGGCGTCGTGCGACCAGGTCGATCTCGCCGCGCGGCGTCTTCACGCGGCGGTCGAGGATGCGCCAGCCCTGCAACTGCAGCCACAGCGCAGCGAAACTCTCGCCCTTGCGCCCACGGCTTTCCGCGGCCTGGCGTTTCACTCGCCCCGCAGCTCCAGCGCGCGGGCGTAGAGTGCCTTGCGATCGAGACCGGTGGCCCTGGCGACGAGCGCCGCAGCCTGCGAGGGCTTTTCCGTGAAGAGCGCCTCGCGCAGCAGTGCATCCGCATCTGCGGCGTCGCGAGCCTGCTCGGTCGGTGGGCCAACCAGCAGCACGATCTCGCCCCTCGGCGGGTGCGCCTGGTAGTGCTCGGCGAGTTCGGTGGCGCTGCCGCTGCGGCATTCCTCGTACAGCTTGGTCAGCTCGCGCGCGACCGCCAGCTCCCGGCCCGGCAGGACTTCACCGATCGCTTCTATCGAACGCATCAGCCGCGGCGCAGTGTCGAAGAACACCAATGTGGCGCGCACGCCGGCCAGTTCCTCCAGCACTTCGCGCCGGGCCTTGTCCTTCGCCGGCAGGAAGCCGGCGAACAGGAAGCGGTCGCTCGGCAAGCCCGAGAGCGTCAGTGCCGTGACCGGCGCGCTCGGCCCCGGCAGGCTGGTGACGAACAACCCCGCCGCCCGCGCTTCGCGCACCAGGCGATAGCCCGGATCCGATACGAGCGGCGTCCCGGCATCGCTGACCAGCGCCACCGCCTGATGCTCCATCGCTGCCAGCAGCCGCTCCCTGTCGGCCGGTGCGCTGTGGTCGTCATAGCGCCGCATCGGGCGGGAAATTCCCAGGTGGCGCAGGAGCTTGGCGGTCACCCGGGTGTCTTCGCAGGCGATCGCGTCGCAGCGCGTGAGGACGTCCGCTGCCCGCGCTGTGAGGTCGCCGAGATTGCCAATCGGGGTCGCGACAATATACAGGCCGGGAGAGAGAGGTTCGGGTCGCTCGGTGTCGCTCACGCGGCGCTTGTGGCCCACATCAAGAGGAAGTCGCAAGCATGTTGGGAATCACCAGGCGCGGTATCGCCGTGGCCGCGCTCACTGTTTTCCTGGCGGCCTGTAAAATCATGCCCGAGGGAGGACGCCCCGGACCGGGCCCCGGACCGGCGCCTGCCCCCGGACCCAGCGAGGCGCTGCCAACCGACACCGGGCGCCATCGCGTCGCCCTGCTCGTCCCCCTGACCGGGGAGAACGGTGCCGTCGGGCAGTCGATCGCCAATGCCGCTCAGATGGCGATTCTCGATACCAATGCCGAGAATCTGCGCATCACCACTTACGACACGGCAACGGGCGCCGATTCCGCCGCAGCGCGTGCCATCGCCGACGGCAACAAGCTGATCCTTGGCCCGCTGGTGCGCGAGGACGTCCGCGCGGTTCTCGCGCGCGCCAGGCCGGCCGATGTGCCGCTGATCACGTTCTCCAACGATACCTCGGTCGCGGCGGGCGACGTGTTCGTGATGGGTCACGTGCCCGAGCAATCGGTCGCCCGCTCGGTCGCTTACCTGTCGGCCCAGGGCGCCCGGCGGTTCGCCGCCTTGATTCCCAACGGCGACTATGGCCGCCGTGCCAACGACGGGCTGTCGCAGTCGGTCGCGGGTGTCGGCGGCACCCTGATCGCCGTCGAGCGCTACGACCGCGGCAACACTTCGATCGTCAGTGCGGCCGAGCGGCTCAAGGCGCGCGGCGGGTTCGACGCGGTGCTGATCGCCGACGGCGCGCGGTTGTCGACGATGGCGGCGAACGCGCTCAGGGACACGCGCGCGCAAGTCATGATGTTCGGAACCGAGTTGTGGAGCGACGAGTCGACCATCGCCAGCACCGCCGCGCTGCGCGGCGCGTGGTTTTCGGCGGTATCGGATGCGCGCTATCGCCAGTTCGTCACCAGCTATCAGGGTCGCTTCGGCGATCGGCCCTACCGTATCGCCACGCTCGGCTACGATGCCGTTCTGCTGACCCTCAGGATCGCCCGCGAGTGGCAGCCTGGCCGCAAGTTCCCTACCACCCGGATGATCGCGGCCGACGGGTTCCTCGGCCTCGACGGCCCCTTCCGCTTCCGTAACAATGGCGTGGGTGAGCGGGCGATGGAAGTCCGCCGGGTGGGCAACGGCTCCATCAGCGTGGTCGACCCGGCACCGACGCGGTTCTGACGGGTTGGGATAACCGTGTCCGGCGTGCTTGAATCCGCCAGAATCCGCGCCTTATAGCCGTTGCATGTCAGACGACCTGTTCGACCAGCTGCCTGCGGGAGGCGGCGATTACGACTCTTCCGCGATCGAAGTCCTGGAAGGCCTCGAGCCCGTCCGGCGCCGCCCCGGCATGTATATCGGCGGCATCGACGAGCGCGCGCTGCACCACCTCGCGGCCGAAGTGCTCGACAACTCGATGGACGAGGCGGTGGCGGGCCACGCCAACCGGATCGAGGTCACGCTCGAGCCAGGGCCACCGGGCACGGCCGGCAAGCTGACGATCAGCGACAACGGCCGCGGAATGCCCGTCGACGAGCATCCGAAGTTTCCCGGCAAGTCGTCGCTCGAGGTCATCCTCACCACGCTCCACTCGGGCGGCAAGTTCTCGGGCAAGGCCTATGCTACGAGCGGTGGTCTCCACGGCGTCGGGGTGAGCGTGGTCAACGCGCTGTCTGAGCATGTCCGCGTCGAAGTCGCGCGCAACAAGGAGGTCTTCGCCCAGGAATTCTCCAGGGGCCATCCGACCGGTCCGCTCCAGCGCCTCGGGCCGACGCCCAACCGACGGGGGACGACGGTAACCTTCGTGCCCGACCCGGAGATCTTCGGCGAGCGCGAGTTCAAGCCCTTGCGGCTGTTCAAGCTCGCCCGCTCGAAGGCCTATCTGTTCGCCGGGGTCGAGATCCGTTGGAAGTGCGCGCCTTCGCTCGCCTCGGGCGACGTGCCCGTCGAAGCGGTGTTCCAGTTTCCCGGCGGCCTCGCCGACCATCTCGCCGAGGAGGTGGGGACTCGCGAATGCGTCACCAGCCAGTTCTTCACCGGGAGCCAGGACTTTCCCGCGCAGAACGGCGAAACGCAGGGCCGCGTCGAATGGGCAGTCGCCTGGCCGCTGTGGTCCGACGGCGCCTATTCCTGGTACTGCAACACGGTGCCCACCCCTGACGGCGGCACCCACGAGCAGGGCCTGCGCGCGGCGCTCGCCAAGGGCATCCGCGCGTTCGGCGAGCTGGTCGGGCAAAAGAAGGCCAAGGACATCTCCGCCGACGACATTGTCACCGGCAGCGAGGTCATGCTCTCGGTGTTCATCCGCGACCCGCAGTTCCAGAGCCAGACCAAGGACCGCCTGACCAGCCCCGACGCCGCGCGGCTGGTCGAAAATGCGGTGCGCGACCACTTCGATCACTTCCTCGCCGACAACATGGAGCGCGGGCGCGCGCTGCTGGGCAGCGTGATGGAGCGGATGGATGAACGCCTGCGCCGCAAGGCGGAGCGCGAGATCAAGCGCAAGACGGCGACCAACGCGCGCAAACTGCGGCTGCCCGGCAAGCTGACCGATTGCTCGGGCGAAAGCGACGGCGAAACCGAGCTTTTCATCGTCGAAGGCGACAGCGCCGGTGGCAGCGCCAAGCAGGCGCGCGACCGCAAGACCCAGGCGATCCTGCCGATCCGCGGCAAGATCCTCAACGTCGCCAGCGCCACCGCCGACAAGATTCGCGCCAACGCCGAGATTGCCGACCTGATTCTCGCGCTCGGCTGCGGCAGCCGCAAGGACTGCGATCCCGATCAGCTGCGTTACGACCGCGTCGTGATTATGACCGACGCCGACGTGGACGGCGCGCACATCGCCACGCTGTTGATGACCTTCTTCTTTCAGGAAATGTCCGAGATCGTCCGCCAGGGGCATCTCTACCTCGCGCAGCCCCCTCTCTACCGCCTGACCGCCGGCAAGGAGAGCCACTACGCCCGCGACGACGCGCACCGCGCCGAGCTCGAGGGGACGGTGTTCAAGGGGAAGAAGGTCGAGGTCTCCCGCTTCAAGGGCCTCGGCGAGATGAACCCGCAGCAGCTACGCGAAACCACAATGAGTACCGAGACGCGCACCCTCACGCGGATCACCCTGCCGCCCGAGCACGAGCAGCGCCACGCGGTGAAGGAGCTCGTCGACCAGCTCATGGGCCGCAACCCCGAACACCGCTTCAACTTCATCCAGAACCGCGCGGGTGAAGTCGACCGCGATTTGATCGACGCGTGAGCCAGCGGGAGGACAGTTTATGCCCGACGCCCTGAACGGCCACTGCAGCTGCGGTGCGATCTCTGCCAGCTTCGCGAACTCGCCGCTGCAGACGTGCCAGTGCTGGAGCCCCTGCTAGGCTCGAACGGCCTCCACCACGCTCACCGCCGAGGCCGTCGGCACGACGCGGCTGACGCGGAAGCCATTGGGCTCGAGCAGCCCGGCGTATTCGCTCGGGGTGCGCTCCTCGCCGCCCGGAACGAGCATCATCATCATGTCGAGCATCTTGCCCATGTGCGGCTCGTCGCCCTCCGGAACTACCATCTCGACGATCAGCAGCCTGCCGTCGGGTTTCATCGCCTCGTGCACGTTTCTGAGGATCGTCGCGTTCTCGCGGTCGTCCCAATCGTGGATGATGTGCGACAGCAAGTAGGCGTCGTGGCCTGCAGGCACGCTTTCAAAGAAGCTTCCGCTTTCGATCGTCACACGATCGGCGACGCCGTGCGCGGCAAGCAGCGGAGGCGCGTCGGCGACCACGTGCGGCAGGTCATAGAGCACACCTTTCACGCGCGGGTGGCGTGACAGCACGTGCCCGAGCATGTTGCCCGAGGCGCCGCCGACGTCGACCAGGCTGCCAATCCCGGAAAAGTCGTAGGCTTCGGCTACCGCCGGCGGCTCGCGGCCATGGAAGCCGACCATGGTTTCGCTGAAGAACTGCGCCATGCCAGGGTTGTGCTCGAGGTAGCCGAACAGGCCCATCCCGTGAGCCTTCTCGAACCCGGTGTCGCCGGTGAACAGGCCGTGATCGAATTCCTTCCAGGCCGGCTTCACCATGTCGCCGATCAGCGCGATCACTGCCGAGCGCGAGGCGCCCGGCGCGCCCGACCTCAGTGCCGCGCCGAGCGGGGTCAGGCGGAAGCTGTCCGCGCCGGCGAACTCGAGCAGGCCGAGACCTGTCAGCGCGCGTAGATAGCGATAGAGCGGCCGATGGAGCATGCCGTACTCAGCGGCCAGTTGGGCGGCAGTGCGTGGCTCGTCGCCTGTGAACTTGTCGGGGAGGCTCATTTCCGCTGCCTGCAGCAGCAGCTCGCCGGCCCAGTGGGCGATCACCATGTCCATTAGCTTGCCGGCAGCTGCCGCTTCGTCCATCGATGCCGTCATTCTTGCCGCTCCCTGTGATTTTGGGGGGGAGTAATGGCTCGGCGCGCAATTGTCACCGGGCGCGCGGCGGCCTCGGCCGAGATCTGCCTATTGAGTCGCCCGACGATGCCGCCCGTGTCGCTGCAGCGGATCGAGATATCGCCCTCCGCTTGCCCCCGCTCTCGCAGCAGGCCACCAGTGCCCAGGAAGGGGGAGAAGCCTGCCGATGCGTCATAGCCGTTGGACCGCCGCCCATACCCGCTTTGTCCGGACTCGCGCCAATCTCGAGGCCTACGCTCCGCCGCCCGGATGGCCGAGCTGGCTCTACGAATTCGCGCTGTTCACCTTCAAGCAGGGCTGGGCCTGCCTGTTCGGTGCGCTGATGCTCGCGCTGCTGCTGGCGACGCACTGGTTCTATCCCGCGCACGCAGCCTTAGCTCGGTACGATTTTCTCACCCTCGCCGCACTGGGAATCCAGATCCTGATGCTCGCCTTGCGGCTCGAAACCCTGGAGGAAGCCAAGGTCATCCTCGCGTTCCACGTCGTCGGCACGGTGATGGAACTGTTCAAGACCAGTGCCGGCTCGTGGCTCTATCCGGAGCCGTCGCTGCTGCGGATCGGCGGCGTGCCGCTGTTCTCCGGCTTCATGTACGCGGCGGTCGGCAGCTATCTCGCGCGCGTATGGCGGATCTTCGATTTCCGCTTCGCTCGATTTCCGCAGCTTTCGTGGGCGGGGCTGCTGGCGATCGCGATCTACGTGAACTTCTTCGCCCATCACTGGCTGCCCGACTCGCGCTATGTCCTGTTTGGTGCGATGGCGCTGATGTTCTGGCGTACGCGTGTCTACTTCACCGTCTGGCACCAGCCGCGCTGGATGCCCTTGCTCGTCGGCTTCGGGCTAGTCGCACTGTTCATCTGGTTTGCCGAGAACCTCGGCACTTTCGCCCGTGCGTGGACCTATCCGAGCCAGTCGCGCGGATGGCACCCGGTCTCGCCGGCCAAGCTCGGCGCCTGGTATCTCCTGATGTACATTTCCTTCATCCTCGTTGCCGCGGTCCATCGCCCGCGACCGCACGAGCACCCCCCGATGGGAGAAACCTCGTAGCGATAGGCCTCCTTTGTCCTGCCACAGGTTCGCTCAACTCTTGGGTGGGCCGAGCTGCTCGCGTGGGACTTTGGCAAACATCTCCTGGACCTTCGGTCGCGCGTTGATCTGCTCGATCCAGCGCACGAGGTGCGGCGTGTCGGCCGCGTTCACGAGCTCGGCAAAGCCGTTCTGCATGCCGTTGGCGATGGCGAAGTTGCAGATGTCGGCCAGCGAATACATCCCACCCGCCAGCCATTCGTTGTCGGCCAGATGATCGTCGAGCTTGCGCACGGAGACCGAGATCTTGCGCATTTCCTCGTCGAGCAGGTCCTGCGGGAAGCCCTCGCGCGCCCGGCGCCATTTCACCTGCTGCTCCGGGATCGGGATCTTCTTCAGGTGCTCCTCGAACTCCGCGTCGCTCAGCGCCTTGGCCATGTGGCTGACGCCGCGGTGCCAGCCGATGGTCGAGACGCACCAGCAGAAGTATTCGTCGACCCATTTGGTCCACACCCGCATCTGCGCGCGATCGTACGGATCGTCGGGCCGCAGCCTGACCGCGGTCGGGTGCGCATCCTCGAGGTACTCGCAGATCACGGTGCTTTCGGTGACGATCCGGTCGCCGTCCTCGAGCGCCGGGACCTGCCCACGCGGGTTGATCGCCTTGAACCAGTCGGAATGATGCTCAAACTTTGAGGGATCGAGGCGGTGGACAGTAAAATCCTGCCCGAACTCGAACTTCTCGAACAAGGTGAGCATCGGCTTCAGCGAGTTGGCCATCGGGCCGAAGCTGTAGAGCGTGAGCATGGTTCTCTCCCAAGCGTTTTACAGCGACTTAGCGGCCCGGAGCCGGAGGGCAAGCGCCGTTTCGCCCCGTTAATCCGGTGTATTGCCGGCATGCGCGATGATGCAGATCAAACGAAGGAGAGACCGATGCGCATCGTCCTTCCGCTGATAGCCCTTGCTGTCGCCACGGCCGCGGCGCCCGCGCCGCAGCCCGGAAGCCGGCCGCCCAGCCGCGAACTGCCGGCTCACGGAGATCCCGGCGAGCGTGCGTGCCGCGACCGCATTCAGGAAGTGCGCGACGAGCGCGGACTGCCTCGCCTGGACCGCGACAACGCCAAGCCAGACGAGCCGCTGCTCATCGCCGCCGTCGACATGCGGATCGGCAACTGCGCGGTCATGGTCATGTACAATGATACGAGCGACGTGCGCGAACTGCCGACCGCGCCAGGCGGTCCGCCGCGGGTTCAACGCATTCCCGGTCAATAAAGCAGCAGCTCTGCCACGTCCTCGCGCCAGCGACCTTCGTCGGGTGCGGCGAGCGCCTCCAGGTCGCCCGGCTCGCTCGCCCTGTCGTCGACCCACTCACGCAGTGCCGGCCCGCCGTTGATCACATCGATCGCCAAGCGCTCGAACTCGTACTCGTAGGGGAAATCCCGCCAGAGCGGGTAGTCGGGATAGAGCCGCCGGATGGCCTTGAACGCCAGTGCCTGGAGGCGCCAGGGCTTGAACGCCGCATGGTCGTATAACGGCCCTTCTGCATGAATCATCAAGGCATTGCAGAGGACTCCTGCATGCTTGTGGAAGGTCGGCGTGAACCAGCATTCGCGGATTGCGCAGGCGCCAAGCCACTCGGGCGCGAACCGCTGCATTTCCGCCAGCACGGCGCTTTGATCGACATCGGGCGCGCCGAACAGGAGTTCGAGCGGGCGCGTCGTGCCCCTGCCCTCGCTCAGCGTCGCACCTTCGAGCATCACGGTCCCAGCATAGGCGCGCGCCATGTTGAGGTTGGCCGCGTTGGGGCTCGGGTTGATCCAGATGCGGCTGTCCGGCCAGCCATACCCGGGGCCGGCCTCGGGCAGCCAGTCGTGCATCTCGATCACCCGGTAATCGACGTCGAGGCCGAAGTGGCGCACGAACCATGCGCCCATCTCGCCCATCGTCAGTCCGTGGCGCATCGGCATCGGCCCGGCACCGACGAAGCTCTCCTGGCCCGGCAGCAGAAGCGTACCCTCGACCGGCCGGCCGGCCGGATTCGGCCGATCGAGCACCCACACGCTCTTGCCGTGCCTCGCGGCCTCCTCGAGCAGGTAGAGCAGCGTGGTGCAAAAGGTGTAAATGCGGCAGCCGAGGTCCTGCAGGTCGAACAGGAACACGTCGGCCGCGCTCATCATCTGACCAGTCGGCCGGCGCACTTCGCCATAGAGGCTGAACAGCGGAATGCCGTAGCGCGGATCGGTTTCGTCCGCCGTCTCGACCATGTTGTCCTGCTTGTCGCCCTTGATGCCATGCTGGGGACCAAAGGCAGCGGTGATGTTGATCCCTGCGGCGATCAACGCGTCGAGGCTGTGGGTAAGGTCGAGCGTCACTGAGGCCGGGTGCGCCACCAGTGCCACGCGCTTGCGCTCGAGCGGTCGTTTCAGCTCCGGCTCGGCGAGCAGGCGGTCGATCCCGAACTTCATGCGTCGCGCGGTGGCCCAAGCGAAATGCGGAAGCAAGCCGGATCGTGGAAGTCCGGTTTCAGCCCGTTGTGTGCCAGCGCCCAGTAGGACGGCCGGCCGCCGTTTTCCTCGATCACTGCCGCGAGCGCCGCGCTTTCGGCGCCCTCGAGTTCGCGCCGGTCGAGGAACACCGTCTGCACTAACATGGACGCGCCGGTCTCATGCTTGATCTCCGGCGTCGTCCGCGGTTCGAAGTCGCCGGCCAGATTGCGATATCCGGCAAAGGCATAGGCCGCCCACTTCCCGCTCGGCGAGAAGTTGAACTCGCGGTAGCGGCCCTCGCCATCGTAGAGAAACAGTTCGAAGCAGGTGGTCTTCCACAGCTCCTCGCCGCGGCCCCTGCCGCGATATGCGGGCAGGACGAGCGCGGCGCAGCCCTCGACCATGTAGCGCAGCATCAGCCGCTTGTCCGGCAGTTCGGCCCAGCGCACCGTGACGGCTGTGACTTCGCCGGGGGCGAAGGCGGGATGCGGCACAAGCACATGCGTTTGCAAGCAGGCGTCTCCATGCTAGCGCGCGGCGCTCGAACCCGAGGGAACCATGACCGAATACGCTTCCGAGCTGCTGCGTCTACTCGACGCACGCGGCCATATCCACCAGATCACCGACGCCGCGGGCCTGGACGCCCTGGCGCAGCGGCAGGTGGTGCCCGGCTATGTCGGCTACGATGCCACCGCACCCTCGCTCCACATCGGCAACATGGCGACGATCATGCTGCTGCGTCGCCTGCAGCAGGCGGGGCACAAGCCGATCGTGCTGATGGGTGGCGGGACGACCAAGATCGGCGACCCCTCGGGCAAGGACGAGAGCCGGAAGCTGCTCACCACGAAGCTGATCGACTCCAACATCGCCTCGATCCGCACGGTGTTCGAGCGGTTCCTGACGTTCGGCGACGGGCCCACCGATGCGGTGATGGTCAACAACGCGGACTGGCTCGATACTCTTGGCTACGTGGAACTGCTGCGCGAGGTCGGACCGCATTTCACGATCAACCGCATGCTAACTTTCGATTCGGTCAAGCTGCGGCTCGACCGCGAGCAGCCGCTGACCTTTCTCGAATTCAACTACATGATCCTTCAGGCTTACGACTTCCGCCATCTTGCACAGAGCCTCGGCTGTCGGTTGCAGCTCGGTGGCAGCGACCAGTGGGGCAATATCGTCAATGGCGTCGAACTGAGCCGTCGGATGGACGGAGTCGAGGTTCACGGTGTCACAACCCCGCTGTTGACCACCGCCGACGGCAGCAAGATGGGCAAGACCGCGCAAGGCGCTGTCTGGCTCAACGAGGCGCAGTTGCCGAGCTACGACTTTTGGCAATATTGGCGCAACACCGACGACCGCGACGTCGGTAGGTTCCTGCGCCTGTTCACCGACCTGCCGTTGGAGGAAATCGTGCGGCTCGAAGCGCTCGAGGGCGCCGAGATCAACGGGGCCAAGATGGTGCTGGCGAACGAGGTGACCAGGCTGGTCCGCGGCGAGGAAGCCGCCGCCACCGCCGAGGCAACCGCGATCCAGACCTTTTCGGTCGGCGGCATGGGCGAAGACCTGCCGGTGCTGATCGTGCCCACAGATGGCATTCGCCTCGGCGCGGCCTGCACCGAGATCGGCTTCACGGCGTCGAACGGCGAAGCCAAGCGAAAGATCGCCGAGGGGGCCGTGCGCCTCGGCGACGAGCCGATTACCGATCCCGCGTTTCTCGTGTCGCTCGCTCCGGGCGACGAGCTCAAGCTCAGCCTCGGCCGCAAGCGCCACGGAGTGTTACGCGGCGCTTAAGCAAGTGTCCCATAGCCGCCTTTACCCTTTCTCCAGCATTTGCTGCGAGATAGGCCGCTCGGTAGAAGAGAAAGGCTAGGTTAGATGGCAGGCGGCGCCCAGTTGTCCGTGCCCGACATGCGCCGAGCGGCGCGCCACCCGGTCGACCATCCGGTCATCGGCGAGCACCGCACCGACGGCGACATCCAGCTGCACATCACCAACCTGTCGGCCCACGGCTTCATGGTCGACGCGGCCCCGCCGCTCGCGCGCGGTGATCGGGTCATCATCCGTCTGCCGACGATCGGCCGGATCGAAGCCTACTGCATCTGGGTCGCCGACGACCGCGCCGGGTTCCAGTTCGAGCGGATCATCCGGCTCGACGACTTCATGACCATGATCGCCGAACTCCAGCCCAACCCGCGCCTGCGTCGCCGGGGCTGATTCTCTCCGGTCGCAAGCGCGGCTGTCAGCGACGCAAGATTCTGACCGCTTGGCACTCCCGCGCCCGCCTGCCATGGCGGGTGCGTGAGCGACGCGACGACGATCGAGCCTAGGGGCGAGCCGACTTCGCCGCTGCAGATCGCGGATTACCGTCGCTTCTGGCTCGCCCGCTTCCTCTCGGTTTTCGCCACCCTCTCGATGGTGGTGCTGATCGCCTATCAGACCTACGACGTCGCGCGCGGCGACTACGGCATGGGCACGCGGGACGCCGCGTTCATGCTCGGCCTGCTCGGTGCGGCGCAGTTCGTCCCGCTGCTTCTGCTGACACCGGTGGCAGGCGTTGCGGCTGATCGCTTCGACCGCCGCCACGTGGTGCTGTTCGCCAACCTCGTCGACTGCGGGATTGCCCTCGCGCTGGCCTGGTTCACGCTGCGCGATGCCCTGACCCTGCCGCTGCTGTTCGGCCTTGCCGCCGCTCACGGCGCGGCGCGGGTCTTCAACGGCCCGGCGCTGAGCGCCATCGCTCCCAACATCGTCCCGCCCGCAATGCTGCCGCGTGCCATCGCGCTGTCCTCGATCGCGTGGCAAGTCGGCTCGGTAATCGGCCCGGCCATTGGCGGGTTCCTGTTCGCGCGCGACCATGCGCTGCCCTATTTCGTTTCGGCCGGCCTGATCCTCGTCGCGGGCCTGCTGATCTCGAGCATCCGCCCGGTCCGAGCGGTGCAGGACGGACCTCCGCGCCATCCGCTCAGGCAAATCGCCGACGGCTTCGTGTTCGTGCGCCACGAACGCTTCCTGCTCGGGTGCATCACGCTCGACCTGTTCGCCGTGTTGCTCGGCGGCGCGACCGCGATGCTGCCGGTGTTCGCGCGCGACATACTCGAGGTCGGTCCCGAAGGCCTCGGCCTGATGCGCGGCGCGCCGGCGGCCGGCGCGGCGCTGGTCGCGGCGTGGCTGTCGTGGCGTCCGTTCGAGCACAATGTCGGCGAGAAGATGCTCTGGGCCGTCGTCGTTTTCGGAGCCGCCACCATCGGCTTTGCCCTTTCGCGCAATTTCGCGCTGTCGCTGACGCTGCTCGCCGCGCTCGGTGCCGCGGACATGGTCTCGGTCTTCATCCGCAACTCGCTGGTCCAGCTCAACACGCCCGACACCATGCGCGGCCGCGTCTCGGCGATTTCCGGCCTTGCCATCTCCGCCTCGAACGAGCTCGGCGAGCTGCAGTCGGGCCTCGCCGCAGGGCTGCTGGGGGCGACGGGAGCGGTTGCCTTCGGCGGGGCGGGTGCGATAGTCATTACCGCCATCTGGGCCTGGATTTTTCCTGAGCTGCGTAAAGCAAGGACGTTCGCCCCGACATTCCTGCACGAGAGCAAGCAAGAGGAGCCCGCGAAATGAAGGCCGACAATGTCCTCGCCACCATCGGCAAGACCCCGCATATCCGCCTCGCGCGCCTGTTCCCCGACCACGAGGTGTGGATCAAGAGCGAGCGCGCCAATCCGGGCGGCTCGATCAAAGACCGCATCGCCCTTTCCATGGTCGAGGACGCCGAGAAGAGCGGCAAGCTCAAGCCTGGCGGCACAATCATCGAGCCGACCAGCGGCAACACCGGCATCGGGCTCGCCATGGTCGCCGCGGTCAAGGGCTACAGGCTGATCCTGGTCATGCCGGAATCGATGTCGATCGAGCGCCGCCGGCTCATGCTCGCCTATGGCGCCACGTTCGATCTCACGCCCAAGGAGCTCGGCATGAAGGGCGCGCTGGCGCGCGCCCAGGAGCTGCTCGACAGCACCGCTGGCGGGTGGATACCGCAGCAGTTCGAGAATCCGGCCAACATCGAAGTCCACGCCCGTACGACCGCGCGCGAGATCCTCGACGATTTCGCCGATACGCCTCCCGCGGTACTGATTACCGGCGTCGGCACCGGTGGCCACCTGACCGCCTGCGCCGAAGAGCTGAAGAAGACCTGGGCTGACCTCAAGGCCTACGCCGTGGAGCCGACGCTGTCGCCGGTCATCAGCGGGGGTCAGCCGGGCCCGCATCCCATCCAGGGGATCGGCGCGGGATTCATTCCCGCGAACCTGCATACGGCCGCGATCGACGGCGCCATCACGGTCGAGCCGGAGGACGCCAAGGAGATGGCCCGCCGCTCGGCGCGCGAGGAAGGCCTGCTGGTCGGAATCTCCAGCGGGGCGACGCTGGCCGCGATCCAGCAGAAGCTGGCCGAGCTGCCGGCGGGCACCCGCGTGATCGGCTTCAACTACGACACCGGCGAACGCTACCTCTCGGTGCCGGGCTTCCTGCCGACCGAATAGGCACGCGTGTCGCGCGAAGCCTATTGGACCGCGGCCCTCTCGGTAATCTTCGGGATGGCCGCGTTTCTGCTTACAAGGGTGACGGGCGACGATCCCATTTCCAGCGGCCTGCTGGGAATTGGGTCGTGGTTGTCTACGGGGCTGGCCGGCCTGTCCCTGCTTGGCTTTGGGTTTGAGCTAGCCCATCTGCGCAAGCTACGCCGCTGAGGATAGCCCGACCGAACCCAAAGCGAGCGGCCTCAGCGTGCCGGCAGGGCGAAGGTTACATACCTGTTCGCCCCCGGCGCGGGCGCACCTTTCTGCGCGAACAGCCCCTCGCCGCCGACCGGTATGGTGACATATTGCCGCCCACCGAGTTCGTAGACTGCGGGCACGCCCTCGGTCGCCGCGTCGAGCTTGTACTCCCACAAGACCCGGCCCGTCGCCGCATCGCGCGCGCGGAACGTGCGGTCGCCTGAGGTGCCGACGAACAGCAGGCCTCCCGCCGTTGCGACCGGACCGCCACGCGGGGCCTGCGAGCCCGCACCGGTGATCCCCTGCTGCTGCAGCACCCCGCTCTCACCGTTCGGGATGCGGTACATGATCTTGCCGGTGTTCATGTCGTAGGCGGTGAGGAAAGAGAATGGCGGCTTGATCGCGACCATGCCGTTAGACTGCATCAGGAAGTTGTACGGCGTGTTGAAGGGCTCGATGCCCGGTCCGCCGTTCGGCATGTTTGCCGCGACGTCGGGGCGGCTGTCGGGAAGAAGCGTATTGAGCACCGGGATCTCGCGGCTGACCACGAAGAATCGCTGGTGCAGCGGATCGACGGCGGTCTCGCCCCAGCTGGTGCCGCCATTGTGTCCGGGCATCGAGATCGAGCCGCGCAGGCTTGGCGGGGTAAACAGGCCCTCGTTGCGCACCGTGCGGAACATCTCGCGCAGCTTCTGCTGATCCTCCGGCGGGATGTGCGGATTGATGTCGGCTTCGGTGAAGCTCTGCCGCGCAAACGGCTGCGGCCAGGTCGGAAACGGCTGCGTCGGCGAGCTGTGCTCGCCCGGGGCATCGGACTGCGGCACCGGGCGTTCCTCGATCGGCCACACGGGCTCGCCGGTGCGGCGGTCGAACACGAACACGAAGCCGTGCTTGGCCGCCTGAATCACCACCGGGATGCGCTTGCCGTCCTTGGTGATGGTCATCAGCTTCGGGGCATTCGGCAGGTCGAAGTCCCACAAGTCATGATGCACGGTCTGGAAGTGCCACAGGCGCTTTCCGGTGCGCGCGTCGAGCGCCAGAATCGAATTGCCGAACAGGTTGTCGCCCGGCCGATTGCCGCCGTAGAAGTCCGAGCGTGCGGTTCCCGTGGGAATGAAGGCGATCCCCAGTTCGGGGTCGACCGTGAACTCCGACCAGTTGTGCACCCCGCCGAATTTCTCGCGGTCCTTCTCCGGCCAGCTTTCGGAGCCGAACTCGCCGACGCGCGGCACGACGTTGAAGGACCACTTCAGGGCGCCCGTGCGGATGTCGTAGGCTTGAATGTTGGCCGGATGCGAAGCGTAGCCACTGCCCGCCGGAAGCGAAACGATGTAGCTGTCCTCGAACACGCGCCCGGGATTGCTGGTCATCAGCGGGCGTGGCGTATCGGCGTGACCGGCAGGCAGCGCGTCGCGCAAGTCGACGCTGAAGTCCGGGATGTACCTGCCCGTGCGCGCGTCAATTGCGCGCACGAGCCCGTCGTTGAGGAACACCAGGCGGCGGTCCGAGCCGTCGGCGCTCTGCCAGTAGTTGATCCCGCGCGTGCTGATGCGGCCGGTGGCTTCGCTTTTCCACAGCTCGCGGCCGGTGGCCGGGTCGAGTGCCGCGATCTTGCCGTCGGCCGTCGTAACGTACATCGTGCCGTGGGCGACGACCGGGTTAAACTGCGGCGCCGGCCCCTCGCCCGCCGGATAGCTCCAGGCGACCTCGAGCTGGCCGACGTTGCCGGTGTTGATCTGATCGAGCGCCGAATACTGCGCGCTGTCCGATCCGCCGAGGTACTGGTCCCAGCCCACGTAGTCGAAATTCTCGCGCGGGAGGGCCGCGGAGGCGCTTTCTGCGGAACCGGTCTGGGCGCAGGCGGTGGTCAGCAGAGCCAGCGCCGAGCAGGCAGCCAGATGCCTCCGGGCCCGCACGCGCGCTCGATACCCACGGCTCGCCGGCTCGCCCATCAGACCCTCCCCGAAATATGTTGTCGTTGCTAACGTTCATAGCGAGGCACCGAAGCGAGACAAGCCACGCTGCCTGCGAATGCGGGGGTCCAGTCGGCACTTGCGGCGCGAAGCCGCCCCGGGGGCCCTGCTATCGCGGGGACGACGAGGTGGCTATGGATTGAGGCATGGTCCTTGAATCGATTACCTACGCTGACGACGACACGGCTCTCACCGGCCAACTCGCCCGCCCCATCGCCACGCCACGCGCCGCCATCCTTGTGTTCCCGACGATCATGAACCCGACGCCGGCCGTGGAGATGAAGGCAGAGGCCCTCGCCGAAGCCGGCTACCTCGCGCTGATCGCCGACTTCTACGGCAAGCGTCCTGCCGACTTCGAGGAGGCCCGTGCGGCCGCCGCCGAGATTCGCCCCGATCCGCTCGCCTATCGCCGCCGCCTGAAAGCCAACCTCAGGGCGCTTGCCACCTTGCCCGAAGCTGACGGCCTGCCGCTCGCAGCAATCGGCTTCTGCATGGGCGGCCAAGCAGCACTCGAGCTGGCGCGCGACGGGGCGCCGTTGTTCGCCGCGGTCAGCTTTCATGGCCTGCTCGACACGGGCCTTCCCGCCAGGCCGGGGCAGATCAGCGCGCGCATCCTCGTCTGCCACGGCGATGCCGACCCGATGGTACCGCGCCGCCAGGTCCTCGCCTTCTGGGAGGAAATGGACGCGGCGCAGGCCAACTGGCACTTCCATGCGTACAGCGGCGTGAAGCACGGCTTCACCAACCCCGCCACAGTCCAGGGAAACCCCGCGGTCGCCTACGACGCCAGCGCTGACCGGCAGAGCTGGGCGGCGATGCTGGAACTGTTCGACGAGGTACTCGGTTAGGGCTGCGTGCCCGCGCCGGACTTCGCCACCCTCGCCGCCCAGGTTGCCGAGTTGAAGTCGGCGGGCGACTCCGCCTACGACGACTCGCGCAAGGGGCTCATCTGGAACAAACGCCTCGATACGGCGCGCTCGCCCGCGGCGGTGGTCTCGACCCGGTCGGCCGAGGAAGTGGCGGCGACAATCCGCTTTGCCGCGTTGCACGGCCTCAAGGTCTCGCCGCGCGGGAGCGGGCATCACTACGGCGCCGCGGCGTTGCGCGAAGGCGGCTTGCTGCTGAACCTGGGAGCGCTCGATTTCATCGAGGTCGACGCGCAGGCGCGCACGGCGCGGGTCGGCGCTGGCGTTCTCGGCGGCGCGCTGAGCGAGCGCCTCGCGGTTCACGGCCTGGCCTTTCCGGTCGGGCATTGTGCCGATGTCGCGCTGAGCGGTTACATTCTCGCGGGCGGGTTCGGCTGGAACGCGGGCGAGTGGGGCGCGGCCTGCGCCAACGTCGCGGCCATCGAGATGGTTACCGCCGCGGGCGAGATCGTGCTTGCGAGCGAGCACAGGCACGCCGACCTGTTCTGGGCCGCGCGCGGTGCGGGACCGGGCTTCTTCACCGCGGTGACCGCCTATCATCTGCAGCTCCATCCGCTCCCGGAGGCCTATGCCTGGCGCGGCGTGTTCACCGCAGGTAGTGCGCCAGCGCTGGCAGGCTGGCTCACCGCGGCGACGGACGCGTCGCCGCGGGAAGTGGAGGTCGGCTGCTTCCTGTTCGACCACTGGGATACGGGCGAGCCGGCGATCGTCCTCAGGGTCTCGGCCTGCGGTGCAAGCGAGGCCGAAGCACGGGACAAGGTCGCTGCTTTCGCCACGCCGCCGGTGCGTGCGGGGCTGATCGACGAGCCGAAGGGGGAGGCACAGCCCTTTACGGACCTGTTCAGGCTCTCACCGATGCCGGCCGGCAAGCGGGTGGCGGCCGATCACCTGTGGAGCGAGGCACCGCTCGGCGAGCTTCTCATCGCGGTCCACCGGCTGCGTGCACCAAGTCCCCACTCGACGATCGATCTCGTCGCTTTCGGCGGCCACTCGCGCATCGCCTTGCCCGAGCGCGCCGCGCTGTCGCTCGGCGGCGGCACGGGCGCCGGCATCTATGCGCTGTGGGACGACGCGGCCGATGACGACGCCAACCGCGCCTGGGTCCGGCAAGTGAACGAGGCGCTCTCGCCCTTGCGCACGGGCCGCTATGTCGGGGAGGCGGACTTGACCCTCGCGCCGCAGCGACGGGCGGAATGCTTCACTCCCGAGGCTCTCGAGCGCCTTGGCAGACTTCGCGCCACTTACGACCCCGGCGGCCTGTTCTTCGCCTGGCCGTGAGCGCTCAAGTGGGCCGGAACGTCTCCGCCGGCAGCGCCATCAGCACCTCCGCGCCTGCCTCCACCCTGCGCCGCAGTGCCGGTGCCTGCGGCAGGACGTGCAGCGCATAGTAGCGCGCAGTCGCCAGCTTGGCGGCGAAGAACGGCTCGCCCGCCTCGGGCAGCGCCGCGCGCGCCAGGCGCA